>Ga0307508_10001344_pt1 | contig 27807 bp, 30 predicted proteins | sample 9_EM_MG_FD_203089 | JGI IMG/M metagenome (GOLD analysis project Ga0307508, IMG submission 203089) | Populus trichocarpa ectomycorrhiza microbial communities from riparian zone in the Pacific Northwest, United States - 9_EM | ecosystem: Host-associated > Plants > Roots > Unclassified | place...
ATGTATATATAGATTTTAAATACAATAAGTGATTTTCTGTGCGATCGAAGAGCATAGCCAACTGCGTGTAGTAGCATTATAACTAGTAATGAAACTGCTCACAGTGCACACTCGTTGCTCCCGTAACTTCCCTAGCTTTTCTAGCTTTTCTAGCTTCCCTAGCTCCCGTAAGGTGGTGGTTGCGTCGGTAAGGTTGGTGGTTGTGTCGGTAAGATTGGTGGTGCGTCCGTAGCTTTTCTAGCTTTCCTGGCTTTCCTAGCTTCCGTAAGTGGGTGGTTGCTTCGGTAAGATTCCCTATCCTTACCGGAGCTACAAATGCTAGCAAAGCTACCGACGCAGGTCGTTCTTACCGACGTACAGGAATAATTTCTTAATTTTTTCCTGATGTGGTATGGTGAGGAGGAGTGCATATTACCTGTAGTGTAAAGCGCAATAGATCGAAGTCGCATATTATCTCTCTCCACAGACCTACCTATTTCTACCCGCGAACCAGCACTATGACCACCACCCCTGATAAGTACAAGGAGCCCATGCAAGGCATGTGAGAAGACCGCGACGAGACCATGCCAGGCATGATCGATACCGTGAGAACAATGAGCCCACGCAAGGCATGTGAGAAGACCGCGACGAGACCACACCAGGCGTGACGGATACCACGAGAACAATGAGCCCACGCAAGGCGTGTGAGAAGACCACGATGAGACCACACCGGGTGTGGCAGATACCGCAAGACTACGAGCAGCACGTGAGTACGCCGGAAGCGAAACTATGAGTTGCGCGTGAGTATGCTGAAAGTGTGACTACGAGCGGCACGTGAGTATGCCGGAAGTGTGTCTACGAACGGCATGTGAGTACGCCGGAAGTGTGACTACAAGCGGCGTGTGAGTATGCTGGAAGTGTGACTACGAGCTTTCCCCGAAGAACTGAGCCTATGTTACCTGTCGAGCAGCACGGAGTAGTCAAGGCAGGATCTTGACAATGGTACACTTCGTCCCACTGGGAAAAGAGAAAAAGAGTGCAGCAGACCTGGCAGTCACCTTCTCTTGAGAAGTATGGAAGCACCATGGCCTCTCTACCGATATCGTGTCAGACTGAGACTCCAGATTTACATCAGAAGTCTGGAAGGAATTATTGCAACTCTCACGAATACGGCTGCGAATGTTGACCGCCTTTCACCCACAGACAGACGGACAAACTGAATGTCTCAACCAAACCATCGAGGTGTACTTACAAGCCTTTGTAGCCAAAGACCAAGATGATTGGATCAATCTGCTACCTATGGCGGAGTTCGCATACAACAACTCAGTCACAATGGGAAACGGTATGTCCCCGTTTTACACTAACTATGAATTTCACCCAACAGCTATAGACCCAGCATCAACCGAATCCCTCAACCTAGCCAGCAAGGTATACATGCACTGGATACACACCGTGTACAACGATTCCCGGAAAGGGCTGGAGGAGGCACAGAAGCGAATGCTCTAATACACTGACCCTGCCAGGAAGAAACCTCCCATATACCGAGTTGGTGATCTGGTCATACTCAGTAGCCGCAACATCAAAACATGCCACCCATCAAGGAAGCTGGACCACTAAAATCATGGTGTCATGAATCTCACGCAGCAGGCTCGTAAGCGTCGCTGCTGGGGCCGCCATCACCCTTGCCATCCTGTGGCTTACCCTCATCACCGCTGCCATAGCTGTAGTCATTCTCCGCACCTAGACGCCTTGCCCGATCATATGACTCCGGTAGCGATATCCCTCAACGCCCTATCCAACCGCCGGCCAGTCCAGGTCTTTCCCCTTTGTCTCCCGTTGATTAAGCTTGCGCGTCTTTCTCCTTTATCATTACATATGTGTTTCCCCTTGATTATGTCCATGCATCGTTCCTCTGTTACCGTTACTACTTGCGTGTCCTTTCTCCTGTCTTCTTACGTATGTTGTTTCCTTTTGATTATGCTTGCGCATCCTTCTTCTCTTTCTGTACTGTTCTTGCTTGCGTGTCCTTTCTCCTGTTGCTGCAAGTAGAGTGGTGGCCACCCAGCGGCTGAGTACGATCATGTGTTTCCTTGGGCACGACGATTGAGTCATAATGTGGTATGAAGGAACTGTGTCAGTCTTGCAGGCAAGCTGTGATTCCACAGAGGAAAGGAAAAGTATAAAGGGAGGAGCGTGGTAGCTAGTCTGGAGATTCTTCTCCACGCAATCTATTATCTCTCTCCACAGACCTATCTCGCTACATCCGTGATCCAGTGCTGCGACCACCGCCTGTAAGAACCTATTAGAGATTAAGGCGAAGTCGGATACCGTGACAGCGAAGTCAAATACTGCAACAAGACCACGCCAGGCATGCAGAGATTAGGGCGAAGTCGGATACCACCACAGCGAAGTCAAATACTGCAACGAGACCATGCCAGACGTGCAGAGATTAGGGAGAAGTCAGATACCGTCACAGCGAAGTTGAATACCGCAACGAGACCACGCCAGGTGTGCAGAGATTAGGGCGAAGTGGGATACCACCACAGCGAAGTCGAATACCGCAACGAGACCACGCCAGGCGTGTAGCGATTAGGGCGAAGTCGGATACCGCTACAGCGAAGTCGAATACCGCAACGAGACCACACCAGACGTGTAGTGATTAGGGCGAAGTCGGATAGCGCTACAGCGAAGTCGAATACCACAACGAGACCATGCCGGGAGTGCAGAGATTAGGGTAAAGTCGGATACCACCACAGCGAGACTACCGGACCTCCTACGTTGCCAGTCGAGCTGCACGGACTAGGGAGATAGGATCTTGACACTAGATTGTGTCTCCCAATCGACACCTGACGTAGGAAAAGAAAAGACATAGTGGAGTCCCCGGACAAAAATACCAAGGACCCCCTCAACCTCTGAGAATTTAGGGAAGTCCCCGACGATCAGTAAGCCCCGAGTCCCATAACCCTGGAACCAAAAACGAGACTGCAGACACCCGAATCACCAGAACAACCCACAAGAATGGCGGAAGGATCAGGCATAGGGGGAACGGGACCCCACCTGTTGACAACAGAAATGCTACAAACTCTCTTAGCAGCACGCAACAGACCACCGCAGAATAGCTACCTGAAGCTCCGAGACCCGGATGGTTTCGAAGGGGATAAAGAAAAGTTTAAAACATTCTTGGCCCAATGCGAGTTAAAATTCCGAACAGAAGGAAACCGATTTGACAACGATGAGAAAACAACGGGATACGCCTCATCCTTACTCTGCGGGGTGGTATGGGCCTGGGTGAAAACCATCCTGAATCAGGACGGAGGAATCAACTTAACATGGAAAGCGCTGAAGACTAACATGAAGCATACTTTTGGCCAAGTAGATGCAGAAGAAATAGCATTCAAGAAATTCCAGAAGATATAGCAGGGCAACCGAACGGCAGCAATTTACTGGGCAGAGTTCCAGCGACTCAAAGCAGATCTCCCATACGAGGACAATGTGTGCATTGCGCGATTCCGAGATGGGTTGCACCCTGAGGTAAAACAACACCTGGTCATGAGCGAAGTACCCACCACCGTCCTGGTAGACTACGCCACTACAGCCATCAAAATGGACAGCCGCCTATGCAACCTAGGAGTGATAAACCAGCGACCAATGACCAACCCCGAAGCACGGTTCCACATCTCCAAAAAAGAATCAGCGCCAACACCTCCAGGAGATCCAATAGACCTCGATGCCACCCGACGATACAAATTCGCACAGAGACCCCCGTACAGGGGTGGCGGAGGAACAAGCACCGATGAGTGTTACAACTGCGGAAAGAAGGGGCATTTCTCGAGGGAATGCCCCCAGCCAAAGAAGGCACGAATCCCATAGAAAACGCCATACTGAGCCGCAGAAGCCACCTACGAAGAACCAGAAGAAGAGCCAATCACCCACAGCTCTGAACCGGCAGGAAATGGCAGCCCTCGGGAGTAGGCCCCAGCAACGGCCACCCGAGGGAAAGACAAGTTGCACAAGGAATAGGGACTAAGAAGGAAGAACCGCCGTTTGTCGTATCCAGCACCGGAAAGTACGACCGAGAAAAGAAATTGATCATCAGGATATGCATACAAGGGGAAGACGGCAACGAACACAAGACCACTGCCCTAGTCGACTGCGGGGCATCAGAGAACTTCATTGATAGAGCATACGCAGAAGCCAATCATATTCCAACACAAGAGAAGACAGTGCCAAGAAGAGTCCTAACAGTCGATGGGGGGGAAGTTGCCTGCGGGCCGGTAACTCATGACACCCAGGTACGAATGGTAATCAACCACCATGAGGAAGAGATCCGATTACACTGCATCACTATTGGAAACACACCCATCATCCTCGGAATGCCATGGCTAAAACTCCACAACCCAACAATCGGATGGAAAAACCATACACTGAAGTTCCATTCCAATAGATGTGCAGAAAAATGCCTAACGACCTCCCCACAAGCCACCAGCATCACAGAAGGAAAAGCAATCGACCAATATTACTGGAAGATACCAGAGGAAGCAGAACCTGACCCATGGGAGGTATGTCAAACGGTGATAGACAAAATCAAGGAAACCAACAAGGACAGCAAAGGAGGAATGCTGGAAGAATATCAAGACTTTCTCGAGGTCTTTACAAGTATCGAGCCAACCACCCCCCCACCTCATCGGGACCAGGACCACCATATTCCACTACTGGAAGGAAAAATGCCGCCATATGAGCCCCTACGACTGCTCAACAAAGAAAAAATGCACGCCCTCAGAGAATACATCGAAGTCAATGAAGAGCGAGGATGGATCCGAGCCTCAACTTCACCGGTAGGGGCGCCCATCCATTTCATGAAAAAGAAAGATGGAGGTTTACGACTCTGTGTAGACTACTGACAGTTAAACGAAATCACAGTCAAGGACCAGACACCATTGCCACTGATCGGCGAATCACTGGACCAGCTGTCAAATGCCACGATCTACACCAAACTGGATATCAAGGATGCATACTACAACCTCCGAATTGCAGAAGGAGACAAATGGAAGACAGCGTTCCGAACTCGGTATGGGCTGTACGAGTACTGCGTCATGCCGTTCGGACTCACAAACGCCCCAGCCTCCTTCCAGCGATGGATGAACAAGATCTTGAGCAAATATCTGGACATCTTCTGTGTGGCGTATCTGGACGATATCCTGGTCTTCTCGCAAACACTGGAAGAGCACAGATGCCACGTACAAGCTATCCTGATACAAGCCCGAGACACAGAACTCACACTGAAGGCGTCAAAATGCGAATTCCATACCATGGAAGCCGAGTACCTGGGATATGTGATATCACCAAATGGCCTGCGCATTGACGAAGAGAAAATCTGAACGATCAAAGAATGGAAGGATTCCATCAACGTCAAGGGGATCCAAAGCTTCTTGGGATTTGCCAACTTCTACAGACGCTTTATCAAGGACTACAGCAAAATTACTGCTCTGCTCACGTCGTTAACCAGAAAAGAGAAAAAATGGGAATGAAATGACAAGCAGCAAACAGTATTTGAGACGATCAGAACAGCAATGATAACGGATCCGATCCTACAACACTTCGATCCAGAGAAACCGGTCACCATTGAGACAGACGCTTCGGACTACGCCATAGGAGCCATATGCTCGCAACCTGACAAGAAAGAGATCCTGCACCCGGTAGCATACTACTCACGAAAATTGAAGGATCCGGAACGAAACTACGATATCCACGACAAGGAACTTCTGGCGATAGTAGACGCACTACGGAAATGGGATACCTATTGCAAGACAACAGGCCCAAAAATCACGATCCTGACAGACCACAAAAACCTTGAGTACTGGAAAATGAAACACGACCTAAATCTGCGACAAGCCCAGTGGGGTGAATGACAGGCAAACTACGATTTCATAATCAAATACCGACCAGGGAAGCTAGCGGGAAAGCCCGACATCCTCTCTAGAGAGTCAGGAGACTCTCCCTGGGAAGGGGATATGAAGCATTGACAGAATCATGGGCGAGTTCTCTTGCCAGAAGAAAATTTCGAAACACTACAAGCGCTCCAGGTTAACACGATGGAAACAATGAAACTCCAGATAGATAAGGAACTCCTGAGCGAAATACGAGAACAAAGCGCCAAGGATAAGGAAGTCCGAGAAATCTTGGGGAAAAAGGCGAGCGGGAACACCCGTGACGGGAAGATCACACTAGGATTATGCAAGGAAAAGGAAGGGGTACTAATATACGACGGCCCTGACAACGACGAACTACGACTGCGGATATTAAGAGACCACCACAACGCACAGGCCGCGGGACATCCGGGGTGAGCAAGGATCCTGGAACTTGTTAGCTGAACTTTCTACTGGTAACAACAATGCAAATACGTACACTGGTATATGGACCACTGTGACACCCCGGGCCAACTTGTTACGCAGCTGGATAATCCAGGTGCGCAATTCTTCGGCCTAACCGCCATCGAAAATTGGCGCATCAGGAAACACCTTCTGGGCGGTGTTGGCACCACCCTGAGCTGTAGCCATGGCCACCACCTGGGCCTGCAGATGGGTGAACCGCTGTTCGAGGGTGGAGCCGGAAGCGTTCGTGTCCATGGGTTCCGAACTCATTACGAGTAGGTTAGAATAAAAGATGCAACCTAGTGTAACGGCGGCGGTTCTCCAAGGTACTCGAGTGAGTTCTGGTGACGTAAGCGAGAGAGGGAGCAGAAGTGGGGGGAACGGAAATGGGAACGGGAATGGAATGGGAATGGGAACGGGAACGGGAACGGGAGACAGAGACGGACAGCCTCAAACGGACATGTCGGACAAGAACGGACAACGTCAGATGGACGTGTCGGACAGGGAGACAGACAGCGTCGGACAGACGTGTCGGACATGAACGGACAACGTCAGACAGACGTGTCGGACAGGGAGACAGACAGCGTCGTACGGACGTGTCGGACAGAGCGACAGACAGTGTCGGACGGATGTGTCGGACAGGGACGGGCGGTGCTAGATGAGCGTCGCCGATACGGGGATACGGTGGAAATGGAGGAAACGGAGGAAACGGAGACGAGGTTGATATTCCAAATAGAATACAAGAGGTTGCATGAAGAGAAGAAGAAGACAAAACACGGGAGACGTCCTCCTTATATACACAGTTCTCGCAACTCCCATACGTCCTCCTACTCATACCCACATAACTCACATATGTACTCATACTCACATATGTGCTCATAACCACTCACTGGTATGGTATGAAGGGTTTACACAGTGCGGGCATCTGTTCGGCCTATCATTAGACCGATCAGGACCAATGGAGAGATGTGGACTGGGCCCGTAGGGCCCACGACTACGACAAGCCGTATCTCTCTCTCTAGGAAAAGTACAGAAGGGTCCAGCTTCCTAGAGGAGTCACGTGATGAAAACCACTGCGTATATATCCCGAGGAATTCTCCTGTGTTGAAAGAAAGAGAGGATGTTACCGAACGCACACTCCACGAAAAAACCCCACGAACAAGATCGAAGATTATTCCATTGTGAATTATCGAAAGTAGTCTGATCGCCTTTTGGTTCTCCTCACACTCCGGTTACGAGACAACCCCAGTGTCACACCCGACTCGTGGTGTTGTTCCTCTTGGCTGTTTCTCTAGAAACAACTCCACTTCTATTCTGTGGTCTAGACTCGCAACTCCTTACGTTTCTGGTTCCATCTGATAGCTTGTCCGTATGATGGCCACCAAGGTAGTCTTTCTCTATGGCAGTACTTGCACATTCCCGGCCCACACTGGTACTTAGCCTGGGATCACCCGGTACTAGAGAGTCGGTTGTCTGGTCTCGGTATGCCATCCTAAGACCATGTGATGAGTTTCCAATACCTTTCTGCCTGGTCCGTATCCGAATTCCGACCCTATAGTATTTAGGTGTAACATATACCCTCAGTACAATAGCTCACATCTTTTTCCCATCCTCACCTGACATTCTGTTACACCACAGCACCAATTCTGAAGTTAGATTCCATACTATTATCCTCTCTCCATAGCTCTTTCACTTGCAAACTAATATCTTATACAATACCTTCACACAATACCTCCTTATCTTCAACTCCAATACCTCCATGTCTTCAACTCTAATTCTTCCATATTTTACCTCACGGAATACCTCGCCTACAATTCTATTACTACCACACACTAGTAGCTCGAGGATGGCAATTGCGGTAGATTAGTGATTGGTTGCTGGTCACGAAAAAGTTGGATGGATCACCGGCAGTAAGCAGTATATAGTTAAAGCGCCCGGACTTGAAACTGCAGCGAGGGTTCGCAGATGGAGAAACGCCCTCATACTGTGATCCCCAGCTATTTTGCTTGTCGATTGCGCCTAGCTCATTCCTATTCCTATTCCCCCCATGCCGTTCATCATCAGTCATATCGTACAAAAGGCTGAAATGAAAATCCACAGAACACGCCCGCAAGAAAGGAAAACAAAGTCAAATGAGCTGAACACCATATTCCTCCGCATCCAGTCGTCAAGAAATCACATCTGAGTAAGTAAGTGTGCCAACAGAAAATCATCAAGCTCGAACAAATGGTTTGTCGCAACCCATTTACATCTTTCCCTCCCTATAGTATCCCGCGATCAGATAAGCGGCCTCGAGAGCCTGCTTGTTGTTCAATCTCGGGTCACAGTAAGAAGTGTAGTTCAGCGACAGGTCCTTGTCGGTGAGACCCTGGGAACCACCAACGCACTCGGTGACCGGTTCGCCCGTGAGCTCGAGATGAACACCTCCGAGGTTCGAGCCGTTCTCCTTGTGCACCTTGAGGGCCGTAGTGAGCTCGGAGATGATAGAGCTGAACTGGCGGGTCTTGACGCCGGAAGCGGAAGAGCGGGTGTTGCCGTGCATGGGGTCACATTGCCTAAGTGAGTGACGTCAGTTCATCTGCGAGCTTCAACGTTGAACGAAGGGGAGGGGTATTTACCAAACGACGATATGACCGGACTTCGAAACGGCTTTGATGTGTCCAGGCAACTTATCGGCGACCTTCTCACATCCGTATCTCGTAATGAGCGTGATCTTTCCGATCTCCTTGTTCGGATTGACAATGTCGAGGAGCTGGACGAGCTCATCGTCTTCCATGGTCGGGCCCACTTTGATGCCGATAGGATTCTCGATGCCTCTGAAAAACTCGACATGCGCCCCTCCAAGCTGCCTAGTCCTATCGCCAATCCACACGAAATGTCCGCTCGTATTGTACCACTTCATCTTTCCATCTTGAGGGTCCTTCAGCTGGCGGGTGAGGGATTGCTCATACTCCAAGAGCATGCCCTCATGCGAAGTGTAAAGATTCACACTACTGAGTGCACTGGATTCATCGGCGCCGATGGTACGCATAAACCTGATCGCGTCGTTGATCGAGTCGACGGTCTTCTGATATTGCATCTTGGTCTCGTCGTCCTGGACATGACTGAGGGTCCACTCGAACGGATGGTGCAGATCCGCAAAGCCGCTCGCAAGCTGCGCACGCACATAGTTGAGAGTCGCGGCGGAATGAAAGTAAGCGTCCACCAGCCGCTTCGGGTCCGGAACCCTCTGGTCATGGGAATAACCATTGATGTTGTCTCCACGGAAACTCATGATCTCGGTTCCACCCTCAAGCTTTTCGGTCATTGAGCTACGAGGCTTCGCGAACTGTCCTGCCATACGCGCGATTCTGACGACGGGAATGTTGCCACCCCAGATGATCACAAGAGACATCTGCAATATCAACTTGATCTTAGAGTCAATCTGCGCGGGGCAGCAGTAATCGAATAGCTCCGCGCAGTCGCCTCCCTGGAGAAGGAATGCTTTGCCCAAGGCGACCTCCTTGAGGGAAGCACGAAGCTTGTTGATCTCGGTTGGGGTCACAAGAGGTGGTAGTGACTCGAGCTTCTTGAGTGCATTTTCCGCAGCGTGCACATCGTCGTAGATGACTTGCTGCTTCATGGGTTTCGCCTGCCAAGCTAAAATACATGTCAGTCAATGGGAGCCTATGGGTTTGAAGGAGGAGGGTCTTACAGGCAGGGGACCATTCGGTGGACTTGGTAGCAGTGGCAGGATTCTTGGGGTCGATGTTCTCATTATTCTTCGTAGTCTTGAGAGCGGCGGTCTTCCCCGCGTCGCTGAGATGAAGCTGAACGGGAGCGCTCGTCATGACTTCTTTCCTTTCTTGTAGACGGAGGAGAGAAGGTTGGCGTTCGGTTGATATTTACTAGGAAAGAATGAAGCAAGAGCAAGATGACTCCTGCACTCAGCAATTGTAAAATTGAGCCGCAATCCCACGGTTACCTAGCACGTACCTGTCTTTCAATTTCCTCTTTCAGAATGAAATCAAAGCGTATCTAACCCCTTGTGTCGACTAAACTTCACATGGGCTAAAATGCAGTTTCAATGCAACCGGTTCTAGCCGCCCAGTCGGCTGGGACCGGCGGAATACACGGACCGACGATTGGACGAGATCAAAACCTTGTCATAGAATATGCAGTATCTATATCCGACACTGCATGGGTGAGATGTAGATTATGTACTCTAGCTTGGCTGTTTTCCTTGGTACCTACATACGAGTCATCTTTTCTCTGGGACAGGCTGGGAGGAGGACAAAAGGGGAGCTTGCAACGAGCCGCCTTGCGCGGACTGCGGACGGGAAACCTGGGTAAAATGTACGCCGCCCTGATCTATATACCGTATTATCTCGCGTAAGAGGTACCCCAATTATTTGCTTTTTGAGACTTGGCGGCCAATTTATTGCTGGAATAGGAAATAATTTTGATTTAAAGATAATTTAATTATTTGAAGCCCAAGAGTCACTTTATTACCTATTCGGGGAATATTTAGGGGTAGACTACCTCTTACGTGAGATAATACGATAAGTCGCATGCGAGTATGAATATATATAAAAATCAAAAAAAAATCTAGACTGGCTGTAGAGAACCTTGAGGGAGTAGGTACACGCGATTACGACTAATAGCGATGTCAAACGTCTAACACGATAAACGAACAAATACCAAACAAAGAATCCAAGTGTATGAAGAGAGAATATGAAGTGCGCAGTAGAGAACCCGACTATCAAACGGTAACAACTACCTACTTGAAAGTAAACAGACCACCATTACAGAGCCTCGATGCAGCGCTCAATGGCGTTCATGGCATCGGAGCTCACTTTCTCATCGGAACAGAGGAGGAAAGCTATGTCGCTCTGGAGTCCCAGTGGTATGTAAACACCAGTGCGAGCCGCCTCCAGGCTGTCCTTCAACTTGGAAGTGTGTTCGAACAGACGCGCGGCTTCCTCGGCTCTGTCAATGATGCGCTTGTTAATTCCACACTTGGCAGCGCAGTGCTGGAGAACAAGACTTGTCAGTAACTAACAGATAGGGTTCGAAGGATATAGATCACGAACCATTCCGAACGATCCCTCAGCAACACCTGCCTCGAGCTTGTACAAGAACGTGATGTCGCGGATATTGTTGTCAACATCGATCTTCATGCGACAGGGGCGTATTTCGGAGTGAGTCGAAAATTCAGCCGCGAGAGAATGGTAATGGGTTGCAAAGTATCCAACACATCCGATGTGAGTAGCGATGTGGTGGAGAACCGACTGTGCCACTGCGACGCCGTCATAGGAAGAAGTTCCCCGGCCGAGCTCGTCAAGAATGACTAACGAGCGCGGCGTGGCATCTGCTAGGATCTTCTTCGTTTCGGAAAGCTCGACGAAAAACGTGCTCTGGGCCGCGAAGATGTTGTCGTTCGCCCCCAGACGGCTCATGATACGGTCAATGGGGGTGAGGCGCGCGGACTCGCAGGGAATGTAGCATCCAACCTGTGCCATGATGACGGCGATGCAACTCTACATAACTATATCAGTACCACCTCTCACCGTTCAAAGGGAACCGGAGATCTCACCATCCGCAAAACAGTAGACTTTCCAGCGGCGTTCGCTCCGGTGAGAAGCGTGATCTTCGGATGATCTCCTCCAAGCTGGATGTCATTCGGAATGAAGGTATCGATGTTCGTAGTCATGCAAGGGTGGCGAAGCTCCTTGAAGTCAAGAGTAGTCCTCTTGTCATTAACAAACGTAGGGCGGCAGCGGACACTACCGAGCGAAGCCGACGCCTTGGCCAAACCGATCAAACAATCGAGTTGGGCGATGACCTGAACGGCCAGAAGCCAGTTGTTATACTCCTCGTCGAAACGAGCATAGAAACGGCCGGTCACCTCCTTCACTATCTGGCTGTGGGTTTCCTGGGCCTCCTGAAGAGCTCGTACGAGCTTCCTGGTCTCAGGGGTGTAATAACGCTTCAACTTGGTAGTTCCGGATATTTGCTGCCAATTCTTGGGCACATTTTTCGTGTGCTTAACAGGAACCTCTAGAACGTAGATTTCTTTGCCGCTATCAGTGTATTTCATCTCTGAGCACCTGCAGTCGCGCGCGCGCTGTCAGTAATTTAATCACAACGCGGATGCGAAAATGAAGACTTACCTAAGCTCTTTGCTGTACTTATTGCGTAATTGGTTCAGCTGCAAGATGATGTCTTCGATGGTATCCTGGGATGCATCAAAGTCCTCTTCGACACCCCTCTCCGGCACGAGGACATTCTCTTTCACCTTCTCGCGATCGAACGCAGTTGCCCATGGGTTTAACAGAGTCTCTAGGTCAGGCATCTTCGACAACAAGTGACCGATCAAGCCTTCCCCGGAACCATACGGCTTGATCTCCTCGACCGCGCTCTGGATGCGCTCAAAGCCTTCAAGCACACGGAGAAAGTCGACTGCGCGACTGCTACCAGCGTGAACACGCGATATGAGACGTTCCAGGTCAGGCAGCTTGGTCAACTGAGACGTGAAGACGTCGCGGAAAGTGTTATTGGCGTTCAGAGCGTCCACAGCGTCGAGTCGAGCATTAATCTTTGCAGGATCCAATAGCGGGTGGCAAACCCATTGCTTCAGCATCCGCTTTCCAAAGGGCGTGATGCACTTGTTGAGGATGGGAAACAGGGTTCCAGCGGCGGAACCATCAAACGAATTGGCAAAGATCTAATACTGTGAGCGTCTGACTTAACGATCAGGTAGGGAAGCGCTACCTCAAGATTCTGCAGTGTTTTTCCGTCCAGGACCAGCGAGGTGGCCTTCCTGATGGGGTCGTAGACCTGGAAATTCCTCAGGGTCATGAGTTCGCGATCGATTTTGAGCTGTTCGTGTTAGCGATGCCAAAGCACATCGGGAAAGGGGCGCAAACCGATTGCAAGTAGTATAATAGAGCGCCCATCGCCGACATTGCGAGCTGCTTGGATTGCATCTTACGCAGCACATCTGGCCATGAATCACAGTCCTCTCCGAAATAGCTGCGAGAATTCACCTCCCGTACAGTTGTTTCGGCATCCCAAAACTCCTTCTCCGGTTTTATCCTATTCCAGAGGGTCGTCGGAGCAGTATTGTTCTTCAGGATGCGAACAGCACGTTTTGAGATGCCACCCTTCTCGAGAATCAATTCCTTGGGACGAATCTGTGCAACGAACGTCTCGAACTTGGTCAAGTCGACATCGTCCACAAATTCGGACAGCGAAAAGGAACCCGTGGCCGTATCGACAAAGACGACCCCAAATGACGGGGTCTCTGTCGAGTCATCCTCCTTGATCGCAACACAGTAGGTAGACATTTCATCCTGAAGCATGGCCTCTTCGACGAGTGTTCCTCCCGTCAAAACGCATGCAAGCTCCCTTCTGATGATCGATTCGCCCCCGGTGGCTTTTCCACCCTTCTCGCGCATCTCCTTACCGAGGGCAGTTTCCCGCTGATCAACCCTGGCAATTTTGTGTCCCTTGGCAACGAACTGTGATGCCCACATCTCGAGACTCGACTCAGGCACTCCGACCATCCTCATGTTGACACGGTCTGTGAGCTTGAGGTCGAACTCCTGGTGGCCAATCGTCGCGTCATCCTCATACAGCTCGTAGAACTTTCCCTTTTTGAAGAATACTACCGTGTCGTACAGCTTTGACTTGATTTCCCAGTACTGTTTCTCAAAGGGCGAGAATTTACTCCACGCATTGGGCGGGATGAAAAGAGTCCGAGGATCGTAGTCCGGATGATCAGGAGGGTTTCCGTCTGCGTCCTTCACATTCACGAGCCACATATATCTCCCTGCCTCCTTTCCGCCCTTATTCGTGTTAGTAGCATTTTCTCTCGGAGTTGCCTTGTTGGCCGACGGGGTCCATGTTTTCTTCTCACTCCCAGGTGTGAAAGCGAACCGGGATGTAGCCGGCGTAAGACCGGTAGCTGCGCTCAACCTCTGAGGCGTCTGGCTGGAAAACTTTGAGGGTGGCTTGCTTGGGGTCCTGGCCGGAATCTTGCCGCGCTTCCTCTTGCTGCCAGAATAGCCGTCGCCGTCAGAAACGACAAAATCTACGAATTATTTAGCAACTGAACCCACATTCCACCTATAAGAATAGTGTTGAAGCATACTGTCGTCGTCGACGTCCGAAACGCTACCTCCCCGGTCGTGGAAATCAGCATCGTCGGGATCGACAGCAGTTCGTCTTCTGCGCTTCGGAGCTCTTGGTAAGATATCCTCATCCTCGCTGATTTCTTCGGCGTAAGTCCTAGGTTTAGAGGCACGCTAATGAATATTAGCAGTAGGTCCCACTCAAAGAACACAGTGGCAACGCGACACTCACATTTTTACCAGCGGGGCTCGGAGGAAGAATTGGCAAATTGGCCTGCGTGTCTATGCGTTTCAAGTCAGCAAAGCATTCCCTCATCCGTCAACACTTGTCCCATAAGGTTGCTAACACTGGAACTTGTTCGAAGGCATATCGTCGTCCCTTCGATGTATCGGAGAAGATGGAAAGACGGGATCACTAGACGGCACCGGAGGATCCTCGAATTGTGCCTTCGGGACAGCTGTCGTCGGCTTTTTGCCAAAGAATGAATGCAACGATCTTTGTTTCGGCACGGACGATGGAGTCTTCTTGAAGCTTTGTCCTCTTCCACTGCCTGTGGGCTTTGCAGGTACTTTTCCAGCCATGATTATTTCTTAGTGGATCGTGAGAAGAACAATTGCATGTGGAAGAACAAGTGGGTAGATCAACTGTCGCGAAGGTGATGGAGACACGGGGGGTTGGAAGGGAGGCAATGGATGAGGAAGGACGGAAAGTGTGTTGTGATACTTTGGCACCCCTCCCTAATCTACGCGTTGGGACGTGAAAGCGCGTTCGCCAAGGAGCTAAATAACATGAAGAGCCTAGAGTTGAAGAGGATAGATACATAAGTAGGTATCTAACTTATGCATATGTATGTATATATGTCTGTGCCCTTGCGTTAAGTGGTACCTGCCGTGTAACCACGGACGGGCAACGCTGACACACCCGATTTGGACCAGTAGTTGTGTGGCCTGCGGAGAGGAGAAACGAGCCACAGGTCATCACCACAACCAATGTACGTACTGCTATGGCTTGTGTACCCACCTACCCAATGCACCCCCGAAGAGCACAAAGAGCATGGACACCTGTATGGCAGTGGGAGATCTTATGACGAGACCGAGATTGTATTCTACTAGCAGAGGCAACGTGGAGAGGAGGACCAACTTGCACCCCGCTACACGACCCGGACAATCGCAAACTTCCCTTTACCAATCCTCAGCAACAATATCTGGCCGCCCAACAGCCAGTCCTCCTGGACGCTAGCCCTCATATCGTCTATCCTCTTGCCCTCCTGCCCATAGTAAACACCGCCTCCTCGGATGATATTGTCCGCCTCGCTTCTCGTCTTCACGGCGCCTACTCGCCGCATGATTTTACTCACCATCTCACCGATCAGCTCCGTCTTCGGCACGTCAACCAATCTTCCATCGCCGTCAAATGCATCGATGATCTGCTGTGCCGAAAACCGCATAGCGCTTGAGCTGGGAGGAAAGAGAAGCTGTGTCTGGATTGATGCCTGAGAGGCTTTGCTCCCGCCATGAATGAGAGTGACCACCTCGTTTGCCAAGAGAATTTGGGCGGATCGCGACTCTGGGGCTGCCGTCTGCTTTTCCATAGCTATGGCTATCTGGGAGGGCGAGAGGAGTGTGAAGATCTTGAGATGCTTCTCAACCGTTTCGTCCGGCAATCTCGCGAAGTACTATCATAAAACGTAAGGATGGACATAAAGATCACGGATGGGTCTGGCTTTACTTGGTACAGCTCAAATGGCGTGGTCAGCTTCTCATCGAGCCACACTGCGTTGCCCGCGGATTTGCCGAACTTTGCTCCAGATGCCGTCGTGAGCAGCGGCACGGTCAGGCCGTATGCAGGATCGAATAGGTCAGTTGACTCCTGGCCAGCGCTCTTACGCATGCGGGATATCAAGTCGATTCCGGCGGTGATGTTCCCATATTGGTCATTGCCTCCAATCTGTATCGGTGTTAGCCACGCTCCGCCACAATCGTACAGCAAAGGCGGCCTGTAACCTGCAATCTGCAGCCTTTTACCCGATGCAGATGCCAAAAGTCATAAGACTGCAGCAGCTGGTATGTGAATTCGGCATAGTTGATGCCCTGCGCAGACTCCATTCTAGCCTTAACGCTTTCCCTTGCCAGCATCTGGCCGACCCTCACGTGTTTCCCGACGGTGCTCAAGAATTCGACCACTCCGAGTTTATCCAGCCAGTCGCCGTTCGTCATCAGCTTCCGCGTTCCCATCTTCGCCGGGTCGTATCCGCGGGAAATCGCGTAGGATCGACCGCGCTCGAAAAACTGACCGACCTGCGCCCAGATACTCCCGAACTGGTGTCGCAAGCGCTCCGCCTCCATCGAATCGCGCTCTATGGTCCGCCCCGAGGGATCGCCCACGGACGCGGTAGCTTTTCCGATCTACTAGCCGAAACCCGAGTGAGTGACGTCCCTGACGGAGGAGGAGGAGGAGGAGGAGGAGGGACGGCGGATGGCAGCTTACGAGGCCGATCGCGTGGTGCCCATGGAGGTAGAAATGGAGAAGGCTCATCAACGGGAGTAGATGTCCGACATGGAGCGAGCTTGCAGTCGGATCAACGCCGGCGTATACCACAACCCTTTGCGAATCTACGAAGGAACTGAGCTGGCCTTCCGGACTGTAGGACTCCCGCGCTTACGTCATTACAGAGCGCCGGCGATTGCGAGAGCATGAGCCTTACCCCGTGATGGTTTCAGCTAGGCCTCTGTCCTGCAACTCTCTAACGAGCGAGCGTGTGGGTGCCACCTCCGACTGTGAAGAAATCCATCGTAGCGCTACAGGTGCGGCTCGTCGTCGCAGAGGTGATACAGCGGGCAGGCGCAGCGCCAAGCGAACGAATAGACGCTCCATGAAGCCACTCGGTACGGACGTGGGCGGGTGGTTTGTTCGTGGACGGGCCGGCGGTTCGGAGTCAGACTCAGCGGAAGAAAGCCATTTTTTTGGTGGAGCGTGCACAGACCACCGCTTGGTAAGCTGCTCGGAGCTAAATCCCACTATCTACCATACACTAATGACAAAGGTCTTTGCGAAGCCGCACCCGACAAATAGAACACTCAAATGTGGTTCTCCTAGCTTTTTGTGGAGATCTGTTAAAGATCTTAAGGGTATTAGGTTGCGCTTTATTCTGCCGTAAATACCGACAAAAGACGCAGTGATTGCGACGGGTCCGTTCCGTAGTGGTGATGGTTCCCATCGTTTGCTTACATACCCACCTGATCGACTATGAGTGCTATTTCCAGCAGGCTGGACCAGGACAGCGGCGAGCGAAGGGTTTTCTTCGCACACCGGTATAGCCTATTGCCAATGGTCCTAGTATCAGCAACACTTCTCGGTCGGTACTGCAGATGTGCCTACAGCATCACCACTCCGTTCTCTACTGCGACAACATCCCCCGTGTATCCACCGCAATTGAAGGTCGAAAAACGCCGGGCAAATTTGGATTTGGCTCACCTCATCCCTCTGTTTCCCGGTTATTGCTAGACTTGTTGTCCGTGTACATATTCTCTGGTATCTCTGGTGGCTGGTGTTTTGGCACTGCCCGACATTTTCCGACGCATCCCTACACCCCCTGGTCGTGCCGAGACCCTAATGCACACTAAAAGTCACTAAAGGCACCCTGAAAGCGAGTGAAACTCGGGAGACCAACGAAGGGATAAAGTTGCAGGCAAGGGACAATTGATACCAACCATTAATGGTTAATGTATTGACTAGTGTCTTTATTGGCACGTGCATGAAGTCCAACGAAGGGATTTACCCGCTGCACCCCGCAATTGATGATGATGCTTGGGTTACCTATGTTGGCCCATTTTGGCCGTAGATAGGTAATTCTCAAGACTGAGCATCGGTAATTCGGCGCGGCGCTTGAGAAGCCGGTCCTCGGTTACATGGGAGGCACTCGTACACATCTATCTGTTCTCTTGGCGGAAATGCACTCTGCTCTATTTACCAATCTAGATAGAAATGTGCTCCGTAGTGCAGCTGCTGCAGCACAAGGGTCACTGCAGGGCCACGACGTCGCAGAGCTGCTTGCAGTCAGCTGTTCACCTTAACCTCTTTGCTGTCCTCTTCGTCTAGTTTACAACCACCACCGTCAACCAACGTTCGCCCGTTAGCACGTTCAGCTATTATTCAAACCTCAGTCAAACATGTGTAAGCTCCATCTTCTCTATTGTACTGGTGCCTGTTCTCACGTTCAAAGACGTCACCGCCGCACTCACCCCCCCATTGGCAAGCACCACTGTCGTGGATTCTTCAGCGGTAACACCACCCGTCCCTAACGTCTCGTCTTGCCGAGAACGGATCTGATCGTGACCGGTAGGTTCGTTTCGTCGCTTGCCTGGAAGTATCCGAAGAGCCTGCGAACAACTGGATTGTCGAACTATGGTACGGCTACATCGATACCAAATGGCAGTCGGCAGCATTCACCCCAGCCACGTCTTCGGAACTCACAGTAGGGAGCCCGGCCTTTCGTCCAGCGAGCAACCTTACTGAGTAACAGTGCCGCAGTTTTACGATGCGAGCAAACAGCGACAATGCAGGAAGTGTCTGTACACCTTGACGCTGAACTCCACCGGTAGCCCGAATCCTCTCCAGTTCACGCTACGCTTCAAGCCCGAAATTTCCCACCCGTGGTTCTGGATCCGAAACCAGAATCAGCTGGACGATGGGCGGATCATCTTTAGGCGGCCCGAGGCTGCAGCTTCGGTCACGTTCGATTCGCTGTTCTCGAATCCAGATTCTGCTCTGTCAGCCAAAAAGATTAATACCAGCGTTCAAGGCGTGGAACTCTTCGATGTCGAGTCGGAAGCGCCAGCTCTGAACGATGAGTGGAGCACAACCAATATGGGGGCGCCGGTATCGCTAGAACACTTCTACGCCTTGGTACGATGAAATTGATTCCCGTCAAGGGCCGAATGCTGACATGCAGTATAGGTGAAAATACGGGCGCCGTGGATGGGGCCACGCCAAGGAGCACTCAACTTCAATATTGATTCGGATGCTCTATTGGCCGGCTGGCTGCGATTGGATGGCCGCCACGTGGTTGTTCTTGCGGTTTCGGGACTTGGTTTCACGACCAATTACATCCGCTCCGAGTATGGACGAGTTCTCTTGAAGTCGAGGAATGACAGTGGCAAGCCTCAATCCCACCGCGCTCTCGTTGCCACGGGCTTGGATTGGCATTCGGCTACTGGCGCGGCGTTCGACGCTGCTCGAACCTTGTTAAGGCAGCGGGGGGTCACAGAGGAGAATGCACCACCAGAGATAGACCCACTGTGGCGGGAATCGTGGTATGACGGCCTGGGCTACTGCACGTGGAACTCGCTCGGACGAGAGCTTACACAAGACCGCGTTCTCGATGCGCTGCAAGACCTACACGACAAGGGCGTATTCGTCTCGACCGTGATCATCGATGATAACTGGCAGTCGCTCGACGCCAAGAGGCGCTGGGATAAATTCGAAGCCAACGAACACTTCCCCAACGGGCTGAAAGGATTAACGTCCGAGATACGGCGCCGGTTTAAGCACATCGCGCACATCGCCGTGTGGCATGCCATCGTCGGCTATTGGGAGGGTGTTTCCCCCGACGGCTGGATCGCTTCCAACTACAAATGCACGACGGTCAAGTGGCGTGGCGGTCACAAAGTCACCGTCGTGGACGAAACCGACGTCAACAGGATGTACAACGACTTCTACAGGTTCCTGAAGAGCAGTGGTGTGGATTCGGTCAAGTGCGACGTGCAGAGCGCACTTTCGGACTTTGATCACGCTGTTGACCGCAAGAGACTCGGTCATGCATATCAGGACGCGTTCAAGGTCAATGGCTTGCGGTATTTCCAAGCGAGGGTCATCTACTGCATGGCAATGATCCCGGACACATTCTTTCACTCCCTGCTGCAGCACCGTGGCCCAACAGTGCTGCTTCGGAACTCGGACGGTCAGTATATGTATCCTAGTCATCAGTGGCGGCAGCGGGAAGCTCAACGAGACACAGATTTCTACCCCGATATACCGGACTCGCACCCTTGGCATCTATTCTGCAATGCGATGAACAACATATACACATCTTTCCTGAACGTTCTTCCGGACTGGGATATGTTCCAGACCAGTCTCCCTGAATACGCGGGACTGCACGCGGCTGGCCGCTGCATCTCGGGGGGCTGCATCTACATCACCGATACACCCGGTAAGCACTCTTTGCCGCTGATCAAGCAGATGGGCGCCACGTCGATCCGCGCTCCCGAGCGTCTCGTTGCTTTGCGCCCCTCCGCAGCGAGTATCCCACTGGACCCATACATGGCCTACAACTCCAACCGGCTCCTCAAAGTCTGCAGCATCTACGGCGCAGTCTCGATGATGGCTGTCTTCAACGTGTCCACGAACGAAAACTCGGAGCTCATCTCCCTGCACGATTTTAAGAACATTGTGGACGAACAGCATTATGTTGTCCGCGCGCAAACCACGGGAGAGGTATTCGGTCCAGCTACGACTGTCTCCGACGGAGTGCTTGTATTCCTCACTTTGCAGGTTGCGGGTTGGGAACTCCTCAGCGCCGTTCCTGTGACGAAGCGCGGAGACTTTGATGTCGGTGTGATCGGCCTGGTTTCGCAGCTCGCGGGAGCGGCTGCAGTGACGCAGAGTTGGATCGGCGACGACGGGACGTTGACCAAAGTCCAAGTGCAGCTCAAAGCCCTGGGAACCCTTGGTACCCCCTCCCTTAACTCTCCCCCCCCCCCCCCACCCCCGTTGGCCGCGCTAACTAGCCCGTCAAAGGTTTCTACGTCTCCAACCTCGAAGACAGAAGCATCAACGACATGTTTGTCATTCTTGCTGGATTTCCGGTGCCGGTGCACACGGTGCAGAAGAGCAAGAGCGACAAGAGGGTGCTCGAGGTCGATGTGGTGGCCGCGTGGAAGGAGCTGGGTCTGCAAACGAAGTGGAGCAATGAGGTTGCGCTGCAGTTTTTCTTGTAGCGTGCGGATGCAGCACTGCAAACGAGATTGCTTCCGCAGATTTTCCTGGAGACATGAGATGGAGCTAGGGAAGCTGCGGGACCTGCCGATCGCTGTTGTTTCGGGAGAGATGGAGCGTGTAGATGAATTTGAATTTTACCTGCCCCCGTGTCACCCTGCCCTTCCGTCGCGTCTAGTTACGCCAGGGTAGTCCTGCACACGCCATCACTCGCAGATTGCAACTCCGACTCGGACGTGATCGCGCTGACGGGATGGGAAAGTAGGTTGCCGGAAAGGTGCGGCGCTGACAGACAGACGAGCAACAGGACAGGGCGTGCAGTCAGATACATAGGCTGCGAACGATCAACAAGATACCCCCCCCACCCACCAACCCACCTCACATCCAACCGAACGGTCCTCCATCCATCGTAACGGTGTACGCCCCATGACATCCATAAGCAATGCTCCAACGGCGCCCTGTGAGTTCTCGAGTGTAGCGCGGCCACGGCGAGTGATCGATTATGTCGCAATCCATATGCAAGCATGGGGCGTGGTCCCGCGTGGTCCCGCGTGGTCCCGCGCGCTCGGCGGGTACCGCTGGATCCGCGCGGCGAGTGACTACCTATGTGTGAATCACCGCCGCAACCACCACCTACCTGTAGTACCTACCTGTGGTTAGTGCCTGTCCTGCTGGGTCAGTTGCTGCCCATACCCGCCCGTCCGTACACCCATATCCATACTTGCACACATGCATCCGACACACACGCTCGTACATCATCCCATCTTCACGCACACATCCGACACACACTCGTACCTCATCATCCCATCTATGTACACACACACATCCTACACACACACACGCACACCCGGCTACCGTACACATCCACTCCCAATCTGGACGCAGTCTGCTCGCTCCGCACTCTCGTGGCAAGTACGACCGCGGACACTTCGGGCGGCGCGGCGGGGTGGGGCTCAAAGGCCATCCGGCACTGAGCTCCCTTCTCGGCCCGCCCGCGAGCACACGAGCGCATACGGCCGGCCGAACCCACCGCGGCAACCGTCACGGGGGGGCCAGCGCCCGCACCGACGGAGAGAAGACGAATGTACGGGTTCCGCCGTCTCGGTAGCGCCAGTCCCAGCACGACGGACGCGAAAGGATCCACCCGGGCGGTACTGCCTTCGCATGTGTGCCCAAGGACCACAAGTACGGAGCAGCGCGTACAGCAGCCGAGTCGAGTCGCGCCGAGCCGAGCCGAGCCGAGCCGAGGCGGCCACACGGCCGAGACAAGCCCAGCCAAGTAACCACATATGTACATTATGTATGTATGTACATTTGTAGGTATGTAGGTAAGTATGTATGTACGCTCGCAACCAGGGCAGCTGAATTATCAGTCCAGCCAGTCGTCGTGCAGCGTGTTGTGCGTGCATACTGTGCATACTCTAGCCCGCCGGTTCCGTTTCCGAGACGGCGGTGGTTCGGCTGATACATACATATATAGATACCCAGGCGTCTTTTCTTTTGATTTGATTTGAGTTTCCTTGCGTTGTGTACCGGTTGGTAGGGGGGCTGGGGGGGGATGGAGGGTTGGAAGGCGGGCTGACTGAGCTGAGCTGAGCTGGCTGGCTGGCTGGCTGGCTGGCTGGCTGGGCGGGCGGGCGGGCGGGCGGATGGGTCTGCGGGGAGGACGACTGGATGCGACCGGCGTGCGGAGTGGGCTGCTGGATACTGGCGGCGGCGACACCATTATCGAAGCACGCAGCACTTGGGTGGAGGGGAGGAGGAGAGAGGGGGGTTGGGGCTGGGTCTGCCCCGCGGCAGGCTCGCTCTCGCTGCAGTGATTGGCATGGCATCGAGCCAATCTCTTCCCTCCGTCTGTCCCTCCGTCCATGTCGGCAAGCACGTACCGGCCATTGCGGCGCGATCATTCGTTGACGTCCGGACGCACACCGCACGCACGCACCGCACGCACGCACGCACACACCATCTCGGACCCCTCCCGTGTGCGGATCCTGTGCTTTGTCCGGTCTGCAGCGGGCAGAATCGCCTCACCTCCATCCGTCCGCCCTTCTGGCTGCTATCTGCTGATGTCGTATCGATATCTGTCGGGGGGGGGAGGCTGGATCCGATGTTGCAGTTTTTTTTCCTTTTTTTTCCCTTTCTTTCTTTCTTTCTTTCTTTGTTTCTTTTTTTCTTCGTTCGCCTTTGTTGGGGCGTCCTTGCCTTTCTTTCTTCCGGCCTGTGCTTGTAGTGCTTCCAGATCCTGCCACCGTCATCGCCGTCATCGTCGTCGTCGTTGTCGTCGTGCCTGGACCATCATCAGCGTTCGAAGAGGAGTGGGAGGGGGGACGCATTTCATCGAGTCGATCTCGGGCCTCCGCTCCTGCCTCTGACTGGCCGCCGAACTGGCCGATGTCCCGCGTGCGTGCGTGCGTGCACTGCTCATGTGCAACACCTTGCAGCTCCGTTGCGTGTTTCCCCTCTTCCTTCTCTTCCGATGGCTGGCTGGCTGGTGCACGCGTTCGACAGCAGGGCGGGGCAATCCAGACCCCGTCGCGGTGAGTAAGAGCATGGCCAGCCAGCCAGCCAGCCAGCATCAGAGGAGGTTGGGGGAATATGCAGCGACATCGTCGACTGGAACGCTATGACCCGGTGGGCACGAGTCGAAGAGGCGAGGTCGACGGGGGGGGGGGGGGAGGGGATGTGCTCGGTGCGGCGCACAGCCACTCATGGCCGTCACTCGATCGAGGCAGCGCGTGGCCTCCGCCCCGCCGGCGAGCTGCATCTGTTTCTGTTGCTGCCGCTGTTTCGGATGGAACGGATTCGCTCGCCCGGGTCAACGGGGCCTCCCTCGCGCCGAGTGATCTGTGCTCGGCTCGGGTCGTGCCCGCCGCGGCCAAGGTCCAGAGCTGCGACCCGGCGAGTCCGCCCAGGTCGCTCCGCCAGCCCAGTCTCGGCTGCTGGCGCCATCTAGCCCCCACTCCCCGCTTCCAGAAGAAGAAAAACATTCTCACCGCATATAACTATCTCCCCGATGTTTCAGAACAAGACAAGGACGAGAGCGAGGACAAGAGCGCGGAGAGAGCAGCTGACGGGCGCGGGGATTATTCTTTCGTCGCTCCCCCTCCCCCCGGTATCCAGGAATGACTGAATACTTCCTCTACTTGCACGGCTAGCACGCGGTCAACATGAGCCCCAGCATGATCGTGCACTTACGCTGCCTTACGGGGATAGTCCCCCACTTGGGACATTCGCCCGCTGCGTCTTGCGGTCCCCGATCGACACGGGGCCTTCGCTCCGGGCACGGGATGTTGGGCCTCCCCCCCGTCGTCGTCGTCGTCGTCCGTTCTCATCCCCATCTCGCCCAACTCCCCCGCCATCGCCAGCATCATCAGCTCATCCCGATTACACACCCTCGGGTGGCTCGGTTTCAGGTCCAACCAAGTCCGTGGCAGGCAATGTTTGCGTCGACAGTGGAAGCACTGGGGGGGGGGGCCTGAGTCTCTCGAACATGTTCCAGAGTAATTTCTGCAACAGACAGTGCCAACGTCGGCGACGACGGGTGATGGGCGGTATCTACAGATCACCAGGAATTCGAGCGCGCAGGATGATGCCAAAAAAAGGGGGGGGGAACAGAGCGCTGCCTCCAACCCCGGTGCCTTGGTAGCGGTACCATACGCATGTATCTATGTGGCAGAACTTCACGATAGTGCAAATGTATGTAGGGTGGCTGGGCGGGCACTGACCGCAGTTTGAGGCGCAAAGTTCGCCTCACTTTTGGCTGGCGGGCTGGCGCTGGTTCGACGGAACGAGTCCATCCGAGGCACTCGCGTACATATCTATGGTATGTAACGCAAGGCATGGGCATGAATGACAGCCAGCCAAGCGGACGCCACTCGATCCTGGTGATTGTCGGCTGGATGTACATAGCCAGACGAGGACGAGGACGGTGGCGACTGGGCTGGCTGACCGACGGACAGACGGTCCATGCATGTGAAAGCACGCACCCACGCGGCTGGCTATATGTGATATCTGTGCGAGAGGGAAAGAAAAAAAAAAAAAGAAAACCGTCGTCGGAACGCCTGGATTGGCTCCGCGCTGTCCGGGAACGAAATGGGGGATGGGCTTCTCTGGTTGACTAGATATTGCCCCCGTGCGCACGCACGAGCCCACTCTCTTCCCTCCAACAGCTGCTCTTCCGGGAACTGGGTGCGTTCCACAATGAGCACAGCATGGTTGCGCACGTGACGAGGGGTGATGACTCTCTGAATCGTCCGCATGGGACGGGACGAACTGTTCCCGTCCGCCGAGAGAGGGAGTGTGACGGGGAGCGGTGGCGCGGCTAACGGCGTAACCACATTTAGCAAGCACACAGAACACGTATCTATCTACATACATACATACATACACTAGATACCTGCCTGGTGTTTGACGGCTGCCCGTCGCTCGCTTAGAAAGACCTGCACTGCATTCAAGCGAAGCGAACGGAGCCCCCCCCCTCTCTCTCTAGGAAGAAATGAGCGATGGGAGTGATCGGGTCTACTAGTCGGGCGCGTCATCTCTTGCTCCACCCTCGCCTTTCCACGCACGCATTTCCACTCACCACCACCACCGCCACCACCACCACCACCACCACCACCAGTCGACGGAAATTCATCACCGCCGCCATGCCACCGAAGCGACAACATCCATCCGCCGCAGCGGACGGGTCTCCCATCGTCGCCGCAAGGAAACGGGTGGCCACGCGGTCATCGACGCGACGAGCGACGGCGGCGGAACCCATTCAGACCGAGGTGCGTGCGACCACATCAGAAAACGAGAACAAAACAAAAAAAAAAAAAACAGGATCTCTGAGACGGGGAGTGGACAGCAGCAACAGCCGAAGAAGAAACAAGAGAGCACGGCGACGAGGACGGAAGAGGAGAAGAAGAAGAAGAAGAAGAAGAAGAAGGCTGGCGACGAAGAGGAAGAGGAAGAGGAGGAGGAGAAGGAGGAGCAGTCGCCGGTCAGCAACAACGCCGAGGCTACCCCGGCGAGGTACTGGCTTATGAAAGCGGAACCGGAGACGCGCATCGAGAAGGGGAAGGACGTCAAGTTCTCCATCGATGATCTCGCGGCGTGTGCTGAGCCCCAAGCGTGGGATGGAGGTGCGTCGGCGCTGCTCTTTCCTTTTTTGTTTCCGCTCTTTGCTTTTTTTTTCTTCTCCATTTATTTTTTTTATTTTTCTGGCTTTCATTTGTTCTTTTTTCCCTTTTTTCTTTTTTTTTTTTTTTTTTTTTTTTTTTATTCTGTTCCCCGGGAGGGGGAGGAGGGGGCGGCGAGAGACGCAATAATATCGAGCCCACCACACCCGACCACACCCTCCCCCCCTCCCTCGCAGCTCGGCACTTGTTGTCTGGGAGGAAAATCCCGGGATTTGGCTGATGGATTCTCCCCACTCGCTGGAAATGGCGTGTTTTACAGTCCGCAACTACGGTGCTCGGTACATACTTCCACCAACCCAAATCCCAAAGACCCGAGGATACGGGCAGCTGATAGAGAGGCTGACATCATCCGGTATGTAGCAACAACCTCAAGGCGATGAAGGAAGGCGATCTGGCCTTTTTCTACCACAGGTGCGTACGAGGCGTGGTGATGATGGCGATGGTGTTGGCCGTGTCGATGGCGGTGCTGTTGCCGGCGATGCTGCTGCTGCTGCTGGTGGTGTTTTGCGGGGCGGCGTGTGCTGCCCGACCCAGCTTCTGCCGCTTTCCTATTCCGGTAACTAACGGAGAGAGGGGGGGGGGGGCGGCACTGCGCAAACATTCGTCTCGAACACCTTCCTGTTTCTCGGCGCCGCGCAGCAGCAGGAGCCGCACAACCCCCCAAAACCCTATTTCTACATAATGCCTTCGTCCCTTCCTTGCTTCACTGGGTACATACATATGTATCTATCGATCTCCCATGTTCCCCGACGTGCTGACTAACGTCCCGACGTTTGTTGCGTGCGGCAGCAACTGCAAGCTTCCCGGGATCGTGGGCGTGATGCGCATCGTGCGCGCGGCATCGGTCGACGAAACGGCGTTCGATCCCGGCGAGCCGTACTACGACGCCAAATCGCAGCGCGAGAACCCAAAGTGGTATGCGGTCCACGTCGAGTTTGTGCGCCGGTTCGGCCGCACCGTCGGCCTGCACGAGCTCAAGGCGCACGCGGCCGGGCCGCTGCGGACGCTGCCGCTGCTGAAGCAGAGCCGGCTCAGCGTCTGCGAGGTGCCCGCCGAGTGCTGGAGGTTCATTCTCGGCCTGGAGGGGACGGAGGACGGGCGGGCGTAGGGAGAGAAGGGAGAGAAGGGGGGGGGGGGGGGGGGGGGGGGCGGGCGGGACCCACCCA
>Ga0307508_10001345_pt1 | contig 27748 bp, 34 predicted proteins | sample 9_EM_MG_FD_203089 | JGI IMG/M metagenome (GOLD analysis project Ga0307508, IMG submission 203089) | Populus trichocarpa ectomycorrhiza microbial communities from riparian zone in the Pacific Northwest, United States - 9_EM | ecosystem: Host-associated > Plants > Roots > Unclassified | place...
TGTGTGCGCGCTTGGTGATGACGGAGTAGCTGAGGCACCCCACACCGGAGCTGACGCATGCGCTCGGGGGAGCTGTGTGCGCGCTTGGTGATGAGGAGCAGCTGCGGCGCCCCACACCGGAGCTGACCACCGGCAGGAGGTGGCGGCTATGGGAAGAAGAGCGAACTCCAGCCGGAGAGCTCTGCGCCCCGCCGCAAGACAACGACATCCCATGACAAGAGGCATCCATTGTGCCGTGCCCGCGTTCGAATCGTATTGAATATCTAACCGCTGGATCTGTTCAGGCAATCCACCTTTCCAGCTTTGCAAACCCGATACGAGAACAGCTTGCGAGTACCATCCCGCGAAGGCTAGACTGGGTGTGTTGGGGAGAGGGTCATCACAGCGCGCGATAACTATACATGCCACCGAAGACGCCAGGCTAACAATCAAATACCCGAAGAAGGTGGGTATGGAACTGCCAATGCCGTTCGTTGAAAATTGTCCTTTTGGAGCGAGCGGTTGGCGGATTTTCTTGTTTTCTTTGGATAACTGTGTTGTAGATTGCTTATACCGGCTAAAGCCCTCGGGATCCACGTTGTATGAAGGATCAGTAACAGATTGATTTGAGGACTCTTGTTTGCTTGCCCCGCGGCCTGGATTCAGTTCTGGCAGCCTTCTGTTACATATGTGCCGACGTTCACGGCGAGCTTAAAATCCAGTCGAGCACGGAACGGCTTGACTTCGTCAACGGCGACTCGTATCGGCGAGTGAGAAGGAAAGCAACCGTGCAATTGACCTGAACTACCGTCGAAAGACCCAAGCAGATAGAAACCAGAAAGAGCTCCCGAATTCCATCCAAAAGCCGTCAAAACAGCAACCAGCTACCTATATTCAACAGCGCGAGGCGGTATCGAGCTTGCCCCACCTGGGACACTCCTACCTCGTGCCGATGTGCATGCCGACGTAGTGCAGACATGACATGTGGAATCTGCTGTGGCCACAGGGACTCAGCACTGCGTCCCTACCGGGCGGCACGTACAGACGGCAGAACGGGCAGCGATTGTCTACGGCACTTGGCATTGTTGTTGAAAAGTGTTACGGGTGGGAAGAGGGGTGTCGGTGTTTTTTTTTGTTTTTTTTGTTTATTCATACTCGCATGCGACCTATAGATCATGGCGGCGTATATTTTACCGAGTTTTCTTGTCCGCGGTCCTCTCGGTGGCGGCACGTTGCAAGCACCCCTTTCGCCCTCCGCCCAGGCCTGTCCCAAGAAGATAAAGGTGCGCACCAAGGAAATCACAAAGGGGAGTACCAAAGGAAAAGCGACCATCCCCTACTCCTCGCCTGCCGATGCCATGAAGGAGGGAATGAGCAGGAACAGCGGCAGTTCCTCCCCGGCTCCCAATCCTCCCGCGGCACCCGGCTCCTCCGGCTCCGCCTCCTGTTTTTCTTCCCGCTTCCGGCGCTCCCGGAGCTCCCACTCTGACACCTGACTCCCGGCGTCACCCTCTTCTAGAGGCAGCACCCGCCTTCCCACATCCGCAGATGAGAGGACGTCCAGTACCGCCCAGCTGCACCTTCCGTCCGCCAGGAGGTCCTTGATCTTCCACCTTTCCTTCCACCCCTTAGCCTCCTTCTTCACCTCCGCCCATAGGATCTTCTGCTGCGCCTTCCACTCCGGGCGCAGCTTGAAGATGTGCTCCCGGATCTGGTTCGGGTAACGGCACTACTAGCACTATGGGGCCTGATTCTTCGTCTAGTTGAGGTACTGCCCGGTCAGACAGTGCCCCGTTCTGATCTGGTAGAACCGCGAGGCTAACCTCTTGGTGCTCCCAGCTACTGTGCCGTCAGGCCGCTGACTCTTTGGCATCCGGTATTTCGTCTTAGAGGCCCGGCCTCCAGCCCACTGGCGCCCCTCCACCCACTTTTTCTCCGAGATCTCCCGCTTAAGGTTGGCGTGCGACCGAGGGAGGGGAATCGCCCGCACTTCCGACCGGTCGTCGTATTTGTAGTTCAGCCATTCCACTTCGTGGGTGTCTGGCTCCGCGGCTGCAATCTTAGCCCACTCGCCGGCTTTCTCGTTGCCGGCGATACCTTTGTAGGCCGGGCACCACCGGATCTCGATGGTGATACCCGGCCTGGCTCTGTGCAGCGTGGTGATGTGCTTCCGCGCCTGAGAGCGTATTGCTGCCCTGGAGAGGGGTGTCGGTGTGAGGATATTGAGAGAGAATTGGGTTGTGTGATGCGAATGTGCGTGTGATGAGAAACTGTGAGGCTGGTTACGGACTTGGATTAGAATTTTGTTGTGGATGTATGTGGATGGGGATGTGGATGTTGATGTACGGCGCAAAGCGTCACTTCCATGCACCGACCCGAGGCTCGCACTTGAAGGACCTCCGCCCGGCCTTCGAGAAAATCGGTGCCATGCTGACGGCATTTTAGGTGTATGCGGAATTACCTGTTTGTGTTGGAAATGCTTCTCGCGCTTTGTTTAGATTTGGCGCTTGAGCCTTAGAGTTTGTTGAGGACACGATTGCGTAAGGCGCAAACGGGGAAGTGTCAGCGGGGGATATTTGTTCTGCGGATTCTTTCTCTTCCCCTTCTACTCTATACTTATCAAATACTACAACGAAGTTGTGAACCACTCGAACTACAAGAATCGATACGCCTTGTGTTTCCTCACCTCATACATTAAGACTGACCGAATTCCTATCATTCGTTTCTATCTTCATCGCTAATCGGTATTCTTTCAACAGTTTGGACAGATAGAGACAATGGCGAGGACGAAGGAACGGATGGAGCCAGTTGTGCGTCTAGCACATACCGACACGGCCACGGTGGACCGAAGACCGAGATGAAGGAGGACCGACACCACCAGCACTTGCGATGATCATGCCATTGATCGCATGCGACCTTGTCAGATCGTGGCGGTATATGTACAGTCCGTTCCCGTCCACCGTCCGCCTCGACCTCGGCCTGTCCGCTGGCAGCCCGTGACAGCTCCCCCTGCCCCCGCCTGGCCTGTCCCGTGGAAGAAAGGACAATAGAAGAAAGGCGACAAAATGTAGTAACTGAAACGAAGCCCCGCTGCACATCTCGCCTCACTGTGCAGAAGGGTACTAGGTGGTATGGAGAAGACCCAGACCTGGGTGGGCATCAAAACCCACATGGGCTACAACCAGGAGTCTGCGATGCAGAGCACGCTGCTCTCGCGAGGGCGCTGGAATCGGCTTCACGAAAGGAGACAACGCCGGAGCGGATCACGGTCTTTACGGACGCCCAAGCAGCCAGAAGGCGGATGGCCTTGGAGGAGCCTGGCCCCGGCCAGCAGTACGCGATCCAGGCAAGGAAGCACATCGCCACGCTGCGGAGGGCTAGACCGGGAATTATCATCGAGATCCGGTGGCGCCCAGCACACAAGGGAATTGCCGGCAATGAGAAGGTCGACGAATGGGCAGAGATTGCGGCGGAGGAGCCAGACTCCCGGGGGGTGGAATGCTTGAGCTACCTTGACCGGGTGGAGGTGCGGACTATGCCTCTTCCAAGATTCCTTGCCCATCTCAAGCGTGAGATTTCGCAAAAGAAACGGGTCGAGGCACACCGGTGGCCGTGGGCGGGTGGCCGGTCCTCCAAGAAGAAATACAGGAACGCGAAGTGCCAGAAGCCGGACGGCACGGTCGCTGGAAGCTCCAAATGGCTCGCCTCGAGGTTTTACCTGCTGAAAACGGGTGACTCTCGCATCAGACAATACTTGCACTGGGCCAGGGTCCGTCCTACCGCTCAGTGCTGGCGGTGCAAGGGCCCAATACAGACGAGAGACAACCTCTTCGAGGTATCTCCGAAGTGGAAGGGACAGCAGAATATCCTGTGGACGGAGGTGCAGAAAGAGACCGGAAGGTGGCAGAGCTGGTGGGGTCCGGAATCTGTTAGCAGACTGGGGGTGTGGTCAGGCAGTGCTGGATTTCCTTTCTTCTACTGACGTGGGGAGGCTGGTGCCGGCTATGGTAGAGGCAACCCGGGGAGCGACGTGTCAGAGTGGGAGCTTCGGGAGCGCCGGGGTCACGAAAATGAGCTGAGTGCGGAGGCGACGGTACTGGGTACCAAGGACGAGCTGGGTGATGGGACTGTTCCTACCCACGCCCTCCTTCATGGCACCGGTGGACGAGGAGTTGGGGATGAGCCACGCTTTCCTTTGTTATTTCCTTTGTGGTTTTCCTTGGTGCGCATATACTTTCTCTCGGGACAGGCCTAGGCGGAGGCAAAAAGGGAGCTTGCACCGAGCCGCCACTGCGCGGACAGCAGACAGCAAAATGGACTGTACATAACCTCGCCATGAGCTACATAGGTCGCACGCGAGTAATGAATAAACAAAAGAAACAGCATCGCACTCCACCCAGTCCCGCGCCCCCCGGAAGGCCTCCCCGAGTCCTCTCCCCCCCAACCGCCACTGCTCCCTCGGTGCCCTCGGCGGCTCCTTCTACTCGTCTTCCTCAGCCGGTTTCGGCGCCTTCGTGCCCTCGTCGGTCATGGACAGGAAGTATAGTTTTGGCTGGTTGCATCTCCTGTCTGCAAACGGGTCCCAGACCTTGACACCACTTACCGTTGCAACCCATCACCTCTCGCACCTCCGCCCGCAGAATCTTCTGCTGCAGCCCACACTTGAGAAAAGTGGTCTATCCTACCAAAATAATCGGTGGGTCATCCTAGGAGTTCCGCCAAAAATTTTTGTCTATCCTAGGAAAAAAATAACACCGAAACTCCAACACACAATAAAAGAAAGAGAATGATCGACTGATCACTCGGGCCCGGCCCCGCGAAAACAATTCCTTGGCATGCACGTCAGTCACTGATGTCGCAACCCGACACCCCTACCGCTGTCCCAGCCCCCACCACTGAACTGCTTCCACACAATCAACTGCCCCAACACAGTCACTCTTCTCCTAGACTGTTCTAGCTCCTTCCTGCATTCTGCGCCGTTGTTCTCCGCCCTCGTCAGATCCCGTGCCACGAGGTACTGCAAACTCCTCAAGTAATGAAACAGGATGATAGCTGAAACTACAGCGTTGTGATGCAGGCCGTTCGAAACAGCCAGATGCTGCCGCCAGCGCTGACTTACGATGTTGTGACGAAAACGAGTTCCGAGCTATTCACGCCGACATTCTCGGTCGTGGAAGCGACGACAACGTTCAATTTCAATCTTGGATCGAACGACAACCCCTTCGGCCCGAACGGCATCACCCCCGAGTGGCGCTCGTTCGCCAGCAATCCCCTGACCGGGAACGGATCAACCCCGCCGACGGATATCTTGCTAGAGGCTCCACGCGGCGCTGTCTTCCGGTCACGAGAAACAGCCAACAGCTATCGGTTCGCGGAGAAGGTGACGGCGTTCACCCTTTGCACGACCACGTTCATCGCGGGCCTACTCTGGGCCATCATCAGCTTCTTCATCCCGTTTCGTGAGTCGGTCGTCTGCAGCGATCACTGCGGCTGCGAGGTCAACGAGGACGGCGAGGTTATCCACCGGAACTTTCACTTGCCAGACAGTGCGGATGAGATCGCGCCTTACCGCAAGATGTTCAATGCCATCTACGGCCGCTGGTACACGTTGGTTCGCTCTGGCGAGAAGGAGGTAGGTTATCATCGAATCAAACGTATTTCACGGCTGCTGACGGATTCCAGGGCGGCTTCGGCGAGAATCAAGATGAAGAACGAGATTGACAACACGATGGACGGTGGACTGCAGAAGGTGGTCTCTTGAAATAGTTGGCGTTACTAGATTTAGACCTCTCCATCCCAAAATAACATTATTAGGATTCCACTCTGTCGACTACCACAAATCGCAGCACATGCCTCCGGGTACTAGTAAGTCAGTCATAGCTGGCATGCTAATGAGACCCGAAGTGAGTATGAGTGTCTAGACTACGCTGCAAGTACATCGATGTGAGTCTAGCTGCAGTAGATATTTTGAAGGCGTCGACGGAGGTGCTTCTTGAAGTGTTACCGCAAGCGTTGCCGGAGGGATTGCTGGTGTAGGATATCTTACACGGCTTTTCCGATACCCGACATCCAGGGGAGGTGATGGGTGGGTTGGGTTTAGTCCGCCATGTTTCCAGTAGTCTGCGACCGATGGGGAGTAGTGAAAGCCTTAGAGAGAACAATTCCAAACCAAAGCCTTATATCTTCCAGCACAACCTCCTTCCACTGCCGCCCACTACTTCTGTTCCCCTTAGCAAGCTTCTGGTGGTGTATTCATTGGTGTTGTTTGATATTGTTTTTGGGAGGCTGGTCAGTCGGAAGTGGCCGCAGGATTTCGATCGGCTCTATGGCGTCGGGACCTCGAATTATTGCGGGAAGTGTATTGAAGGTTAAATGTGGAAGGGTTGTTCTAGCCATGGGATGGAATATGGACGACTGGGGTGATGGTGTTGATGCTGACGAGGCCTGCTTTTTTTTATTCATTATTCGCATGCGACCTATCTAGATCATGGCGCGACGTACAAACCAGCTCCCGTCAACTTTCCAACCCGACGGCGGCCCGTTGTGGCCCCCCCTACCCTCCGCCCTGGTCTACCTCAAAGAAATTCGTCCCAAGCGCTCCCTCACTCCCAGCAGCTCCCCATCCCATCCCTCTTGTTGGGCTCTTGTCCCCCGACTTTTGCCCTGTCTCCCTCTCCTGCGCCTTCTCCGCCTGTTCCCTAAGTTCCCCCTCCGTGTTCGTCTTCCGATGGTCCCACTTAGGGAATCGCCTGTCTCATCTGCAAAAAAGCCACGAGTGTTAACCCGGTTTTCGCCTCTACAGGTCTCCTTCCACACTTCTTGCCACAGAATCTTCTGCGGGTCTTCCAGTGGGAACAATTTTTAAATAAATGCTCTCGGGTCTGAGTCCGGTACGGGCACCACCAATAATCAGCTATGGCCCTGCTCTTCGTCCGATTGAGGCACTAGCCAGTGAGACAATGGCCGCTAACGAGGCCTGCGAAGTTGGGGGAGTAGCTGTCATGAGATGTGGCTCGGACGGGGGCATTCGCAACTACGTCCTAGTGACTTTTTATGAATCACACATCCCTGACCGCCTACCCGTCTTGCGAGGATCGGTTCGTGATTGATTGACCAGGATGTGGCCTGAGAGCACCCCCTGAGGACGAGAGTGTATTGGGCTTATTTTTGGGTTGATGCCGAGCGACTGGTTCAGACATGTTGGGGCTGATGATATTCTTGCCAGAGTCTTGAGCACACCCCAGAATGTAACATATTTATCCCCAACTAGAAATTCCACAGCTCCGAAAATTAATAGAATGAAAGTTCAGACAGCAAAGAACAAAATAACTTTCAGTATTGGGGTAGTTACAACAGGCTACCCCTTCCACCGTCTGGCCACCAACTTCCCCTCTTCATCCAATGGCCAAACCTGTAGCCCTGGCTAGGTGTTTGATGCCCGAAGCCGGCTTCCCGTTCAACCTCCAGATCCGCTGGCTAGACCTGATAGCCGTCCAGTGTCCGAACTTCGCATCCAAGTCCGATGCCGCCGAAATCTCGCTCGTCCCGATCCCGATCCCAGGCGGAGAACGATGAATCTCTGAACGAAGAACCACGATCTCTGATCTCAAGTCGCCATTCTCTCGGCTGAGCTTAAGATCTCGAGTCGAACTTGCATCCTGGCTGAGGCTCAGCGCTCGTTCCCGGTGTGCATCGCTCGTTCCGCGTGTATTTTGTTTCTGGATTGCTTTAGCATAAACGTTCTAGTTAAGTGTGAAGCGGCTGATACTGTCCCTCACGGCTGGCAACCATTCATGGTGTAACAAGTGTTTAAATCTGCCCTTCCTGGTAGTTAACAAGGATCTGATATCTTAGCTGCATAGCTTCAATGATGGCTTGCGGGAAGGTGTGTTTTGAAACGAGTTCTGCCTCCATAGTTGATTGTGCAACTAATCCTTGCTTCTTGGACTTCCATAGTACCAAGATCCTATCAGCATAAATGGCATATCCGCTTGTTGACTTACTTGCAACCGGATCTCCTGCAAAGTCTGCATCGGCAAATGCGAGCAAACCATTCTGTAGGGTTGCCTGACCAATGAGAGGGAGGGACAATCCAAGTGTAGCCTTGAGACACCGGAGGACATGCTTGACCGCAGTCCAATGCTCAATCGATGGATTTGCTGAAAAGCGACCCAGGACTCCGACCGTATACGTAATATCAGGGCAGCTACCGAGAGCGATATAGAGTAGACATCCGATTGCCTCTCTGTACCGAGTCGTGTCGAAAGCCTCTTCTTCCTCAGTGCGTGTACGAAGTTTGATAGATGGTTCCATTGACGTTGCTCTGCCACGACAGGAGAGCATATCGAATTTCGCAAGAATTTTTCGTATGTATCCAGATTGATCGATGTAAATCTGGCGCAGTTTCCGGTTGCGTCGTATGGATACTCCGACGTATGTGAACTCATCACCACATATGTCACCCTTTGTAGAGAACCTCTCTTCCATAATCTTCACAGCATTCTGTAATACCATCTTCTCAGCCACGATCTTGATATCGTCAACGTAGAGATCCACAAGCATGTTGTCCTAGTAAAATAAACCGGGTGCGCTGACAGCTTGCTGTAGTTGAAACGTATCCGTAAGATAATCCGAAATATCTTCGTACCAGCAGCGACCAGACTGCTTCAAACCTGGAACTGACTTCTTCAACTTGACAATCGGCCTCCGGTCGTGAGATCCTCCCAAGGTCGTCCAATCGGCATCGGGAAGCTTCATGTACACCTCTTCGTGAAGAGTTGCACCGAGATATGCCGTAGGAATGTCAAGAACAGCTATCTCGTGGTTGTGAATTGCAGCATATCCAAGCGTATAGCGGATAACAGCAGTATCAATCACTGGGGATGTGATTTCACCGTAATCTTCTGGGTTTTGGGAAAAACCTCGCGCCACCAAACGGGCTTTGTATTTTTCGATCGACCTGTCAAGTTTCTGTTTGATGGTCAGGACCCACTTACTGTCAACAACTGCAGTACCCGGTGGAACTTCGGTGACAATGTCAAAGACATCATGCTTCTCCAGTGAAGCCATCTCACTGGTTATTGCCTGATGCCATTCCTCAGCATCCTCTGCCTGGATGGCTTCCCGCTATGTCCTAGGTCCCTGTGCGGCAAATAGAACCGTATCAAGTACAGTACCAGCAGCATCCCTCCGGTGGCATCCTGACCTGGTACGGAACTCACCTCCCCCGGCCGGCTGCCAGTGCATATCAATGCTAAGGTCGTCACGGCCAAACCGACGATGTTGCCGCTCCGGGACAGGTATCAACTCGTGTTGTTCCGGAACTGGCTGAACTGGATCCTCATCGTTCGGAACTGGACCCTCATTAAACTAGTAGTAGGGAGTGAGATCCGGATCAGACATCAAAACCGGTGGAACTGGTTTGACACTTATATTCTCCGGAGTGGCAACGAGATGCTTGTAAACGGTGTTGTCATCAAATATGACATCTCTGCTGGTAAAAGCCCGTTTTCCCACAAGATCGTAAAGCTTCCAAATTGAGGCGGTTTCCATATATCCGATAAATATGCATCGTTTTGCACGGTCGTCAAGTTTCTCTCGGTTTTCTGTAGGTATCTGTGCATAAGCGAGGCAGCCAAAGGTCCGTAGATGGCGTATATCTGGTTTGTTACTGTATAGGGCTTCAAATGGTGATTTTCCGTCAAGAGCACGATGCAGGACTCGGTTCTTGATATATACTGCCACCGCAGCAGCTTCGGCCCAGAAACTCAGCGGAACTCCAGCATGCTTAAGCATACTCCGGGTCGGATCCAATATTCCCCGGTTGGTCCGCTCTGCAACTCCATTTGATGCTGGTGAATGGGGTGCCGTAATTTGCCGAGTAATGCCCTTCCGATCCAGATAGCGTATGAACTCAGCACTGGAATACTCACCTCCCCCATCCGTTCGTAGATACTGAATTTTGTGGCCCAAATTTTCCATCTTCGCCTCAAATATTTGAAACTTCTCCAGTACATTAGACTTTTCTGGTATATAGTAGGCGTCTGACCAGCGAGTGTAATCATCGGTAAATAACACCATATATCTGTTTCCTCGGTGTGATCGAACTTGGAATGGCCCCACCACATCAGAATGGATAAGACTCATGGGGGTTGTTGAGCGTTTTGCAACAGGCAAGAAAGGTTTCCAATGAAGCTTTCCAATAATGCAAGCCTCACATAGACAGGTATCTGGGATAGTGCCTTGAATCTTCAATCCATCCACATATCCTGATAGCTTCTTCACCGCTCGTAGGCTGAGATGGCCTAGTCGATTGTGCCAGAGAATTGCATCGTCCGACGGGAGGGTCTTGGTCAAGAATGTCGATTCGCTCGGGTTGGAGTGGTTGACCACACCATCAAGTGTCTTCAAATAGAACATTTTACCGAAAACCGACCCGGTGGCAATGACCTTCTTATCCTTCAGCAACCGAGCCGAATTGATGGTGAAATCTACCTTGAATCCGTCCGATAACAGCCGAAATACGCTCAAAAGATTGTTGTTTCCGAAACCAACAACATGCAGGACAGCTCATAGGATAATCTTGTTGCCATTATCGAATGCAATGATAATATCTCCCATTCCGGCAACGTCAATATATCGGCCATCAGCCACCTTGATGGCACGTTCACCGGGCTGCAACTGTCGATAATTGATGAATAGTGAGGCAATTCCGGTGACATGGTTTGTAGCTCCGGAATCCAAAATCCAGTGGTTTGACCCAAGGCCTTGATGAGGAGTGGCTGCTTCGACCGAATCCATAACCGTATCGACCGGTGGCTCCGAGGTCTGGTCCAGTTCGATCGACAGCATCAGCTGATCCTTATCGTCGTCTGCTGTATTGGCAATATCCTGGCTCTTCCGCTTGCAATGCTCTGCCCATTTGTCGCGATTCTTGCAATCTGACTTCTTGTGACCTGCTTCGCCGCAACCATTGTCAAGTATATTTATCGGTAGGTAGGAATTCCGTTGCTTAATCTTTTCACCGACCTGGAGGACCGCTCTCTATATATACATGCACATCCAATCCGTTACCCATCACCGGCTCGTCTAGATCCTTTGGTGGCAACTTGCCACCTCCGGTCTAGATGTCGCCGGCCGCCTTCGCCACCTCTGGGCCTAGATGTCGCCAGGCCTGGATGTCGCCGGGCCTGGTCGCCGGGCCTGGATGTCGCCGGTGGCCATTTGCCACCCGCGCCACCCGATGCCTACCGCGCGCGCATCTGCTCGCAGCGGTCTAGGCAGGCCTCGGCGGGGCCTCGTTGGGCGATCGATATATCTGACAACCATAACAGGCAAAAGTCCGTTTCCTGGTACCTTTCCCATTGCCATTGCCGTTTCCATCCCCCTTTCCATCGCCCTTGCCATCACCCTTTCCACCCTTTCCATCGCCTTTTGCACCCTTTCCATCCTTTCCAACGCCCTTTCCATTACCATTCCTTTTCCCATTATACCGGGAGCCAGCCTTGGCGAATAAGGCTGCATCCTCCGGTAATCCATCTCTTCTCCGCAATTTCGACTCAAAAACTTCTAGGTGCTGCATGATACTCTCCGGAGTACCATCGTTTTCGGTCATACTAAGGGATGTGGCAAAACTCGTCCATTCGTTGGTGGTAGGAAGGCCGTTTAGCATGAAGTAAGCAATCGTCTTCTCCGTGAGCTTGACATCGCATACATCCAGCTGCCTGACGATATTCCGAATTTCCGTGTAATACTTCATCGCACGTCCGAAATCTGACAGCTTGATGGAATTGAGGCGATCCATCAGCTGTTTTCCGTCAATCTTCAATACACGATCCCTTTCTTTCTTGATCTCATTCCATAGGCCAGAAGGATCGTAGTCCCACTTATCGTCGCTATATCTGTGTTTGAGCAACGTGTCGAGCAGTCCAATAATAATCCCGGAAGCCGTCTCAAGATCTTTTCGGTATTGGACGTACTCGTGGTGGTACCGGTAGAATTGCTGCATATATTCCGCCGTATTCGAATCGGGTTTGTCAGGATCATCGCCGATATTTGCGGATTCAGACGATTCAGCGGACTTGGATGCGGACGGAACGTGAGGTTTCATTGGCTGGGTAATACCTCCGCTGGTAACTCCCCAGAGGCCCAATCCCCGGAGGTGGGCCTTCGCCTCCAGGGCCCACTCGTTGTAATTTGGTCCCGTTAGCAACGTAATGTTGCTATTGCTTGCCATCATGATTTTTGGTTCGCCGTATACGTGAGGTGAAAAAAAAAAATCGGTATGATAGTGGCCGGATGCGTCGCGGTGGGAGTCAGCTCTAAAGGTCTTATTTTCGAAGAGATTCAGTTATGGCACCGGGCTCATAACCTGATGAAGCGAAAAATAGGGACGAATAGGATGGAGAGGGAGAGAGAATGAAAATGACTGACTGACTATCGATCTATGGGAGCGGAAATGAGAGACATTATATACCCTGGACACGGCGATGTGGGCATCAGCTCCGCTGCCTCCACATCGCCCATAATGTCTCGCCGATACCCACAGCGCCGGTCTCGACTCCCTCAGCAAAGCATCCTTTCTCACCCAGAATCCAGAACATCTCAACGAAACCTAATGCAACAGAATCCAGACCACAGGAACGAAACACTAATGGTGCCGAGGCCACGTACGCAACACCCAACACATGCGTCAACATGTTTTCAGCGAGGTGACTGTGGGTGCATGACGTTCCAGCCACTTGGCGGTCGGTGCAAACGAAGTTGTTCCATTTTCTATGGTAACATCATATCAGTTCCTCCGACTGCATCCGTAATTCTACAGCTTATCTAACTGTTCTTCTTCAGCACCCTCAGTGTGGACTTCTTGAGTATTCCCAAGTTTGCATGTAGTCTTTGAAGTCAAAGGAGTTGAAGCTTACCCTTTCCACCCTTCCGTCGAGAATGTAGTAGCGAGGTGGTGTCTTCTGCTGGAGGGCGAGGTGGCTGCCCTTCGAGGTGGTCGATGTAAATCAACAGGTGTAGTATCAACGAGAGGGAAGCAGTTGCTTTCTTTCTCTTTCTGGCTTTCGAGAGCAAACGGATTATTAAATGTTGGTCGGCTGATTGAAACCTTTTCCGGTTTTTTTTCCAGCAATCCGAATTTGGCCGACCGCTCTCTAGGGCCTGTAGGAAAGATCTGTTTTGTGGGTGCCGCTAGGTAGAGTCTACACAAAGTGCGTGCGAAACCAATTGACGTCTCTTTCCTCCAGCCTTTCCCTGAATTCTCTCTAGCTTGTCCCGTATTTCGTCATTAACCATCAGTCAACGAGCGAAGCAACGACTGGCTGACAAGCTTGCGACCAAAAATCAAACCACGGTCAACGCCGCTCGATCCAACTAGCAACACCACGCACTAACACCAACAGACGTCTCTCTGATTTTCTCATCCCTCTACCTACACCTCACCCCTCACTCGTATCACGATGGCGCCCACAGTTCCCACCAAAGCCACCTACTCTACCCTCCCTGTCGACGTCCTAAAGGGTGTCCCCGAGTACGTCTTGCAGGGACGCATGCACCCGGGCGTGGTTGCTACCTTGTGCAGTCTCGCTCTCCTCATCTTGGTTTCCGCAATCATTTTCATCGTTCGATGCGGCATGCATTCCGTTGCTGAGCACGACGAGCAGGCTCGCATGGACCGTGAGCGCTTGGCTGGTATCACTGCTGTCGGTGGCCTCGGCCGCATCATCGAGCTCGCCGACCAGGGTGACACCAGATTGTACAATGAGTATGTCCTCTCTAAGGCTGAGCGCGACCGCCGCGGCGTTGCCAGGACCTTTGAGGCTATCACCGTCGTCAAGTCCGATGGTACTCGTGTCACTGTTCAGCACCCGATCCCGAAAGACATGAAGGCCAAGCGGGAGTTGGAGAAGTCGAAGAAGAAGCACACAAAGAGTGACGCCAAGGGCGGTGCTACTCAGGAGTAGTAGAATTGGTTTGTCTCTATCCCGGAGAAGGTAGAGGCGACGGCTGACAATTTCATTGTGACAGTGACGTTTGGATTTGGTGGTGGCAGGTTGGCCTGCACCAAATAAGGTCATTGCGATAGGGCGTATTGAGTTGTGGCAGATGGTTATCTTTGGCGGAGAGACCGGTCTATAAGTAAATTCACATCCAACACACCAAGAAATTGTTAAACATCCTCGCAATTGGGGCGGGATTTGCTCAGACTTGTTCGACGATGGTGAAGCGTACGGCTCTCGTAGTGGAATAGTGAGGACTCGGAATGTAGAATAACCATCACTTAAGGGCATGGAAATGAGAAACTGATTCAGCAACTCACGGGTTTCGAGTTAGCCTTCACCTGAGCAACGAATTCCGTAGATCGAAAATTTAGACCTACAACTCATACGTATCTGACCACCGAACTATATAACATTGCGTCGCTTCGTCAGCGGAATCGATCTCGGCGACAGAGCATATCATTCCAGTTCAGGGGATTGATTTGGTATCATTCGCTGGGTAGCACGTCGGTGTTTGGGTTATGCTACACTTGCCGTCCGAGATGCAATGCTGTAACTACGTCGGGATTTGGAAGTTGCCATGTGAATGGCATATTTATCACCAGCCACTCACAATGGCAATTTCTTTCATTTGAGCAACATTCAGCAGCTATGAATTACCTGCACCAGTGTTTTTCAAGAAGCTATTGAAGGCGTGTAATGGGAATTGTCCAAGTGCTCGGCTCAAGCGTGACACCATACGAACGAATGTAGACTGTTCAGCTTGTGCGGCTGCACCCACTCGACGAATCCCCTCCGACACGAGGGAACCCTCAAACTACTACATTTAAGAAATCAGCCGGGTCTTACACTGTGGATAGTGTTGAAAGATTATCGATTGACGGTGATGACTGATATCAGAATATATTGAACCAGTATGTAGAACTGAAAGAGAAGTACAAGAAGAACAGCACTTTTACGCTTTCCCGCTCTTGCGCCTTGCGTAATCGTGTCCTCAACGAACTCTAAGGCACAAGCACCAAATCCAAAGTCCATATCGGCACCCCAACACGTAGAACGTCGCGAGAAGCTTTTCCAACAGATAGATGGATCTCGGACGGACCTGGCGCAGTGGGTTATGCGGTGGTCAGGCGCCAACGGCACTCAAAACAAGCGTGGGTTGAAATTAAAACTCACAAGGGCTTAGATCAGGGAGCATATGGTGCAGAGTGTGCTGCAGTTATTAGAGCCCTTCAGATTGTCAGAAGACTGGCAGCAGAGACACAGAATTCCCCGCCCGACTATATTTCCGGATTCAAAGACTGCCGTTAAACGCATGCTCAATGCAAATGTTGGCCCAGCGCAAACCTATGCCCTAGAGGAAGGAAAGGAGTGGGATGTCCAATGACGATTAGATGGAGCCTAGCACATGAGGGTATTGCGGGAAATGAGCGAGCAGATACCTAGGCAAAGTTTGCTACAAAGGAACCAGAGAGGCATGGTGTGGAGCTCTACCGCGACTCGGACCGCGATGGCTGTGTGTGATTCCCCCCAGCATCTTTTGCTCAATTGAAGCGTAATGCTAGTGAAGCCAAATGGGCGGGGTCATCGGGATGATCTTACAAGCGAGTAAAAACCGACGCTACGACATCCGGGACCGAGATATACAGCCTCATCGACCAGATCAATGCGTGTCTGCAGCTCCGAAGACTATCGCGAGACGGTACTACTAGCAAAAGACCGACCATGCCCTGACGGCGGAATACCCCAAGTGGACAGGAAACCAGATCAGTTCAGACTCGAGAACGCCTCTTCAAGAATTGCAGATCAAGTAAGGTTCAACAGGCTGACCTGTGGGTGGAGGCTCGGAAGAAGACTGGCAAAAACAAGAAGAGGTGGAGTATGGCAAAACTCTTTGTAGATGCGAGATTCAGTGAGGCTATATTAGCGTTTCTAGGGAAGACGGAGGTGGGGCTGAAGTCGGTATGACGAAGTGGATTAGGGAGGTGGAAGTGTATCCCCCAGGGAGTAGGACACGTTGGAAGTAGAGTACATAGTTATGATTTTTACTTCTCTTTTGGTATGCAAAGGCTGTCTCAACGTACTGACTAAATGGGGGCTTTCCCCTCCACTAATCGAAACGGCGGGTTAAACTTGTTGTAGTTTGCCATGATCTAGATTGGTCGGATGCAATAATCGAAGTCTCTCTCAAAGTAGTGGCTTAACTACTCCATTTAACACGTCTACTTCTAAAATTCCGGAGAACTGCCCCATCTTGGGGATGTCAGAATAGCCACCGTAGCCACCGAAAGCGAGGAGAGGCAAAGATTCGTAACAATCTTTTATAGGGTGGGGGCCGCGTACGACCCCCCCCCCCCCCCCTCCCCTCCCTACCTCTCTAAACAGCCAGAAAATCCCCACGCTCAAGCTGTTCACCATCCTTCCCCTTTATTCTCGTTCTAGGGACTCCGGTCAACACACACGATTCCCTCCTCCTTTCCCGTATATCGAGATAAAATTTACGGTCTACAAACTATGGAGCGAATGGAAGGCACGATGAAAAAGCTTAGCATCACTCAGAGCTTCGAAAAGCAGAGCAAGGATCCCACACAGAAGGAGAACAAACCTGAGCGTCGTCGGGCCATTGACATCCGAACCACCCATTCCGGTAGTTCGGGAACTGCGAACAACCAGGCCGGCAAGTTTCGAGACTTCTTTGAGCGCTTCGGCCGCAGACCTTCCAACGTTCCTAAAAAGCCACAACGTGAAACGGAAATCACCAAAGATGCGAAGATAGCCCCCAAGACTGATGGTGCGGCGTCGAGCTCCAGTGGCGATGAGATCAAGGCTTACCGAAACATCTCTGGCTCTGAAGGAACGCACGGACAGGCTGACGAGTTGAGCTACAGCGGTGACGATGTCAAGGGTCGCCGAAACATCTCTGACTCTGAAGGAACCCGCAAACATGCTGGCGAGTCGTGCCGCGGTTCGCAATTCCAGCCTACGGGTCAATATACTGCAAGCGAGAAGCTAGGCGTAGGCACTAACTCGACTGCTCATCCGACTGGTGGATTTCTGGATAAGCGCAGTGACACTATCGACAGATTGCATGGCCGAGTTGGACCACAGGTCGCGGAAGTCCCTTTAGTACCCATGAGGCTGAAAGAAGTATATCTCCCTATTCCCCTTCTCCTTCTCCGCACCTTTTCATCTGCTTGTCCGAACCTTCCAAATACCTCCCCGTGATTCGACTCTCAACAAGATCCAATCCATCTCACCTGCCCGACCCAAACTAGAAACTCGAGCATGCCGCACTCGCTATCAGACAGCATGACGCCGGAGACTACGACGAGGCGTTAGTGACCCTCAAGAAGAGCGCGCACACATCAAAGGAATTCTTCAACATGGGCATGATATACGCGATGTTCGGAGATCACCATCAGGCGGTTGTTTCGCTCGTTGCGCACCCACTGTATGTGCATATGCTGATGGACGCGCTCTGTAGATTGCCGCACTTATTTCTGCCGTCACGAAAGATCCGCATTTTGCGGTCGCCTACTTTCAGCTCAGCGTCTCGAACTTCCTCTTGGGGGAGTTTAAGGAGGGCGCGCTTAACGCAAATCAAGCCTTCGCCATCATGCGCGGCAACCCGACGATCGAATACAAACAGCTTGGTCTGCAGCACACCCTGTACTCCTGCGAGGTGCTGTACAACCGCGGCCTCTGCTGGATCTACAACGGCAACCTCCAGGAGGGAATGGAGGACCTGTTAGCCGCCGACAAGCGCAGCGTCTTGCAGGATCACGGAGTGATCAAGGACGCTATCGAGGCCAAGGGACAGGTTTGTATCTCCTAGGATACCAAGCTGCAGCGCTAACTCGGCAGTAGGACTTCACCGTCTTTTCTGTCGGCGTCGGCAAGTTGTTCACCCCAGCTGCCTACAAGATCCGGAACCTCCCTGAGGTCGACTACCTCGGAAAGGCGAGGCTCATTCACTCCTCTGACATGGCTGACACCGATACCGGCTTCGCAGGTGCGCTTCAGCTGTTGGAAAGGCGAGATGGATGAGTCGAAGAGCGTGGTGAGGAGGGAATAATGGAGCAAGTGGAGATGGCTGGTGGGTGTTTTGCGTGGGCCGCCACCGTCCCGAAACCAATGATCTCTATTCTTGAAGCCGAAGCCAATAGTGAATGAATATCTTGTTCTTCCCACATTCCACAGTTTATTTGTTTCTGTTGTCTTCTTTTTTTTATATCTTATATATGGCTGGCTACGTTTTTGGAATTGGGAAATGCTAACAATGCGCTCCAAAGTTTTACTCAAGGGCATAGTCATAGTTCATCGGACCTCAGCAAGCGAATTAACCTCCAGCGATGTAGGTGTGGTATCTCTTATCGACGTCGTTGATCGGTGACGCACGTGGATTTAACTGGGCAGAAGGGTGGTATCCAGGTGAAGTTGGCCTTGCTGTTAGAAGCGGTCTGTTTCGTGGATAATCCGGCCTGATACAGACGCATCATGGATGAAGCTTTGTGCCCGTTCGCCAGGCAATCAAGTTTGGTTTGTCTATCGCTAGTCCTTCAAACGGAATGTGTGATTACTATCACCAGCGAATGCTGGCAGGGTTGTGCAATATGATGTGCTTCCAGGGTATATGGATAGGGGCCGCGGTTGGAGGATAGCGGACTGTTGGACGTATAACTTGTCCCGGTAAGCCTCCGTACGTTGTGAGATGATAAGGCGAACAGAATGGTGCTGAACTCACTCATACCCCTTTGCTCCATGCAAGACATAGCACTAACATCCGATCAGATTCACGCACAATTGATTGTTGAAACTATTCCATCAACTCTGATCCCTCTAGCTCCCTTCACTACCTCACTTCCGGGTTTGCATAACCACCTAGAAAGATTATCCACAGATTACCCCTACGCGGCTATCCCCAATAAGTCGCTCACCGATTGAGACCGCTTACTTTGCTAGTCATACTACTATACAAAACTATCGGCCTATCTATAATCTACCTCGCTACTCCCTCCAGATACCGGGTCATTTGGAATCGAAAGACAGCGCCACAAGGGAAGGATACGGTCGAAATAGGAAGGTTTATCTGATAGATAGAGGAGCTGGGGAGCAGGGGCGATGAGCATTATGTCGCATTGAGATCAGTCGGTCGCAATCCCACTGATGGGAACTAGCATATGTGGCATAGTGTTATGGAAAGGGCGTATCTACATCTGTCACCGAGCAGAACCTGATCTGTGCGACTCTCAAAGAGGTAGAGGGCATTTTCAAGAACATCGACAGTATGTTGAAGACACTGGATATCTGTCGTGACGTCGTCCATCCCCGGGAAGTGCTGACAATGTGTTCCGACGGCGCCGTGCATCAACCACCTCCGGTGCCATTATTCTTGGCTCTAACCACACAGAACCCCACTGCCAGGCTAGTGCGAGACCTATATACTAGATTAATTTTCACTTCCACCGGGTACGCTGAATTATGACCGCTTCACTGGAAGGAATGGTCCCAATTCGGAAGGTGGCGTGCGCAACACTTGAAAGCAAAGGGTCAATCCCGTCGAAAGCAGCGATTCTATCTTCTCCCGCTCCTGCATCCCCCAGGCCCCTCACTACCTTTAAACGCAGCCCGCTTCCCGGAGGTTCTCTTTTGTGAGGGCTGCTAACTGCTCGTCATTAAAGTAGGCTCTGCAATCATTATTAATGCACACCAGCCTCCAACATTCCTTGAGGTCAATTGTTTGGATCCAGCGAGTCCTTGCGGGATGGCGCTTTCCGTAGACCTGCCCTGGTCCATGATCGCGGCGGAAGGCCGACGCGCAGGGAGGAGGTATTGAGACGGCCGCGTAAAGGAGTTGTAGAGGCGGCTGCGGAGAGAAACAGAAATGCGGGATCAACGCCATCGAGGAACAGCTCCGGGACCAGCAGGCCCGAACGCCCCGGCTGCCCTCCACCGGTCCCAACAGGAGCGCTCTCCGCCCCCCCAGCGGACCAGGGAGTCCGAGGCCCAGTTCTTCCTTACCAGGTGGAGCCCGGAGGCTTAAGGCCACAGCACGGCTGCTGAGTGGCACGTCGATCCTCCCCGCCCTCCGCGACGCCATCAACGGTGACCTCCCCCAGTCGTACTCCGAGTTGAGGAACCACCGGACCGTGAACTATCTAGGGTACAACGCTCTTCACCGCCGATGCATGCACCGTGACGGAACCGCCCCCTTCGCCCCGGCTGCCCCAAAGACGCCAAAGACCTCCGCAGTCCCCCGCGCCGCGGTGACGCCTCAACCGGAAACCCAAACGGCTGCTGGACGCCAGCAGCAACATCACCAGGGTGGCAACACCCAACCCGAGGTCCGGGACCGCCGTTTTGGTCTCCGGAGCTCGTACAACTCCCCGCCCCCGCCGTGCCCTACTGGAAGGCCGACGCCTCGGCCGCCCAGAACGAGGCCGCACTGGCCCGGAACGAGCGTTGCCGCGCCGCCGGGCTCTGCGGATCTTGCCGCCGACCCGCGGTCGCTCAGACATGTCAGATGGTGCACCGGCCCGTCAGTGCCTTCCGCTCCCGCGTCGCCGCCCCTTACTCAGCCTGCGTCTCGACTCTCCTCCCTCCTCCAAATCCTCAGGCGTCGCAGCTGGAGCCGCGCCCCGGCATCGCCCGGTGCTCTTTGTCCCCTCATTATCCTCCCCTCTGGTTGCCGTCAGACCCGTGCGGGAGAAGTCTGAAGGAGGAACCGTCAGCGATGTGCTCATTGACTTCTTCGGGAGTAGAGATTGCTGACTCTTTTGTCTTCAAAGGTTCGTTGGAATTTGCGGAGGAGGAATTATCGGTGGTTTCGATCTCTTTGTTGAAGGATACGGTGTGGATTGGAATTTGGTTTCGTATTCTTTCGTAGATAGGAATAGAGGTGTTTACCCACTCCTTTGCCCCAAAACCCCTACGTACCCCTATTGAAAGAATATTGATTGGCGGTGAAGATTGATATCAGAGTATCTTGAACAAGTATGTTGAACCGAAAGAGAAGCGCAAGCAGAGCAGCAGAAATCCCACTCTTACGTTTCCCCGCTCTTGCATCTTGCGTAATCGTGTTTTCAACAAACTCTAAGGCACAAGCGCCAAATCTAAGACCGTCTCAGCTTCCCAACACGCAGAACGCCACAAGAAGCATTTCCAACAACCCCAATCTGTGCACTGCGGTAGGAAACGGGAACCAATAATATTATCTACATCGTGAGATTTCTCGCTCTTTAGCACCGCTCGGCATCGTTCAGGATGCCATCTGGGTCTCCCCTGCTTGGGGGAATCTTGCCTGGAAGCTATTTATGCCCTACGGGAAAACTCCCCTTTTTCGCCCATTCCGCAAGACGTTACTGGACATCCGGAAAACCAGTTTTCGGTACCAACCGTTACCTTTCCGTCGTCTCGGACCCGGAGGCCATGTTTTCGGCGCGGGGTAGCCGCTACCGCCAAAGCCAAAATCGCTCGCCGTGAGCACGCCCAGGAAAAAGCCACTGCTTGCATCGCCGTCCTTTGCGCCGCCAATGCCCGCCTCAAGGACCTCCGCACGACCCATGCCATGGCCGCCTCCACACAAGGCGGGCACGGATTCACCAGCAACACGGAGGACTGGCTTGTGGCGATCCCGCTCGCCTTCCACCGGTTCTCCAACTCCGTATTCTCGGACGAAGCTGCCGCCGCCCTGCCCCCGCACCGGCCCAACACGGCTGTGTGATTCGCGTCAAAGAAGGGCAGCGCCTCACCACGTCGAAAATCTACGATATGAGTGAGAAATAGCTGACCGTGCTCATACAGCTGTTGGATGTGGAGCTCGCCTGCGGTTTCATCTGGCCATCGCCCTCCGAGTCTTCCGCCCCGATGTTTTTCGTGACCGACCCACCCTCGGAGTCCCGTAATAAGGGGAACCTCCAGTTGGTGGTAGATTACCGGCCACTCAACAGCAAGATCGAGCTCGATGAGTACCCGATCCCGCCGATCCGTTCCGTGATGTCCGGGCTTCCGATGGCGAAGATCGCTACCAAGTTCGGCGTCCGCTCGGGATTCTCCAACATCCGTATGGCTCCCGGTTCCGAGGCCGCCACGGCATTCAAGACGCCGTACGGCCTTTTTGGATGCCAGGTCATGCCGATGGCTCGCCACCGCTCCTTCGGTGTTCCAGCGGTTCATCACCGCCTCTCTCGCCCTTCCTGGATTTCTCCGCGCTCGCGTACTTGGACGCTATCCCCGGCTTCTCGCAGAACTAGGAGCAGCACGCCTGCCGTGTGGAGCAAGTCCTGGAGGCCCTCGCCGCTGCGGACCTCCATCGCAAGCCGGCGAAATGTGTCTGTGGGGTAACCGGCGTCTCCTTTCTGGGCTTTACCGCTGTCGCCGGTAAAGGAATCACCATGTCCCGCGACAAGGCTCTCCGGATCGGCTCCCTCGCTCTTCCGCGGAATGTCCGCGAAGTCCGTGAAGCCCTTGTGCTGATCAACTTCTACGGGCATTTCATCCCGCATTACTTGGACATCTGCGCACAGATTAATGCACTTACCGGTAAGGACGTGCCCCGGGATTGGTCCCCCGCTTGTGATGCCGCTTGGTCTCGCCTGTTCGCTGCAGTTCAGCAGGAGGTGTTTCTTGCCGCTTTTGACAGCGAACCAATCACTCTGGAGACGGACGCCTCGGGCGTCGCCTACGGTGGCGTAATCTCCCACCTTGGCCCCGACGGCCGCCTTTGCCCCGTCGTGGTGCTCCACCACAAGTTCTCCTCTCACAAGAAGCGCCGGGACATCCATGACGAGGAGCTCTGCCTTCGCGTTAGACTCCTTTCGCCATTTCTTGGCGCAGCCCCGGTTCCCGCTGTCCAAGATTTCGGACCGCAGGCACATCAACAAGTTCGTGTTCACCACGGGCCTGCTGAAGCCGCATAACGGACGCCTAGGCCGCTGGTATGCCATTCTCACCGGGGCCAACTTCCGGATCGAGTACCAAACCGGAGACGAGAACGACATCGTCGCGGACTTCCTGTCCCGGTACCAACAGGAAATGGAGCCGCCCACCGGTCGCGGCCTCCTCCCGGTCCACCGGGTTTCTCCGAGCGCGGTAGCCGACATCGAATCTTGGTTCCGAAAGGAAGGTTCGCCCAACGTCCGCGCCCGCCTCGAGGAGGCTTACGGCAAAAAGGTAGGCTCCGCGGTCTCATTTCCGCTCCCTCGCCCCACTCCCTGTTCCCACACGTGGGAATCTCATGAGCACCGGTACTCGGGCCGCTATCTTGACTACAGTCTCGCTTAGACATCCCGCGGTTGTTCACCTCCCCAGGTTCCGCTCTTCCCGCCTTCCGGCGGGCCCACGGAGACTCAGCTACGGGAAAATCTCCGGTACCAGCCCCCGGGACGGACTCAGTGCCACCGCCTTACGCCCACCCCGTTCCGACCGCCCAGGGACCCCACGGGCAAGCAGCGGGTGCTGCACAGCTGAGGGGCGCGGACACTATCGACCGACTGCCGGAACCACCTGGAACCCCCACGGACCCCACGGCGCCAGTGCGCTATGCGGTCCCCTCCCAGACGAGGATGCGCTGGCTGACCGGCAGCTCCTCGCGGAGGCAGAGCTTATTGGTATGATAGCAACAGGGGATATTTTTCCGCGGATGGAGATTAATAGCTGGCCGGCTACGGTAGCCATCTTACCACTTAGACCAGCTAGGTGAAAAATCCAAAATGTAAAACAGAGTCAAAAAAAATTTGATTTTTTCTACACCTTATGAGTTCATAGACCTTACCAAACGCTCTGCGCCAATAATCCTTATAGCATCCTTATAAAACCCTTATGAGCTCATAAGGCCTAGCAATTATAAGGATTATATGTACAGAATTTATGGAATGGGACTATATCTATATGTAGTTTTGATCTTCACAAGGATTGCGTCAGCCTTACTTGATAATCAGGCTTATATTTTGAAAAGCCTGACTAAGCCTTATTTAATCAGGAGCCTAATCGGCAAAATATACAAATATAACTAAAAAATATTACCATCAAGGTTTTGGAGAAACCGTCCTCATATCAGGCTTATAACTTTATTGTATGCTCCTGTATGGTATGTAACGTGAATATCGTCGTCTGGTCGTGATGAGTAACGGCACGGACCTGGAGCCTGCCCCCATAGGACTGATGGCCTTGCAAGCAGTCGGTGGGACACAGAAAAGATTGGTGGGGAAAAACCGGAATGGCACGCAGGCGATCCGGAAGCAAATTTGGCCGCCTCCTCGTATACTCCTTTCTTCTCCCTTCTCTTCTATTCATCCCCCTCCCCACCTCTCTCTATCTTCCATCTCCTGTATCCCTCCACGGAGGTGCAACAAATGCACTTCCCCATACCGCCACATAGCAGAAACGTTTCCCGTCCGGCTTCTTCATAATAGAGGATTCAACTCCCCCAGAGATATGCCTCGTTCATAGCGAGAAGTCACCCTGTCTCCTCCTGCCTTTCTCCACGGCCGCCGACGAGGAAGGGCCTCGTTCATAGCGAGAAGTCAACCTGACTCCTCCTTACCCTCCGTTCATCGCCTACCAGGCCCTGCTCTCATCTGTGTGTATGCAGCCCTAATCCATCTTGTGCTCGGACTAACGGCTGCTGACTGATTCCTCAGTATACCGAGTATATCCGAGACATTTCCGTCTCCCGATTCGGCGGAGCCGTTTTGCTTCGGATTCTGTGGGAGTCGATTGACTCAACCGGGATCTTGAGGCAAAGCGAGCGACCGTTCGCCACCCTCAACCACGCCGAACCCTCAATCCTTTCCCTTTTTTCACCTTGATATCCCATCCAGTTCCAGGGAGTCACTCTCCTGGCGATCCACACCTACCGTCCTCCGCCCCGTCCCAACCACACTTCCAGAATGGGGGGGCAGCCGATGCACTACGTCGGCTGCACCGCGGCGTATCCGCGCCGACCCCTTGTCACGAGCCCAAGGGCTGGAGTTGGTACTAGTTACTGCCGAGACTTGAGCGACAGGTAGCGTACAACCACCTGCTCCTAATCACCTCGACGCGGCTTACACTAGGTAGCTAACCGGTAGCATTCACGGCATAGCGGCACAGCAGATTTCAGAAGACGGCCTTGATGGCGGTGAAAATCTCACCCCTGTGGCCTCTTCGATGACTGGCAGGAACTGGACTACGTCTAGGATGGTTTCGCCCTTCAGATCCTTCCCCCTCCGAGATAGCTTCCAACCTGCTTCACCATCACTATCACACGGTTGCGCAGCACCATTGGGAGTCAGGCTCACCTCCTCACGGTTGGCGACTAGTTTCGCTTTCGGCAACACCTCCAAGGTGTTTTTGGTTCCCATTTTTCCTTTGCTTGTTTTTTTACCTCTCGCTGAACTTCTTCGCGCTCCCAATCACAAGAATTTACCCTTTCCTCTTGCCGAACTTAAAGTTGATTCTGTGGTTGCCGAAGTTCGACGAAGTTGCAGGAGCGAAGAGCACGGCTATAGAAGAAAGGGATGAAGCGCATTGCATAGAGACAGAGATGGAAGGAAAGCATGGTTCACAATTTTGGCCGCGGCCTTGACGGAGTGTTTGCACTGGATGTGGTTGATAGATTGGAAGCATGATACCCTTTGCTGGCGGTGGAAAACGTGTTTATACTCTGTCCAAACCAGTACCCATCTAAGCTACCCCTGGCTGTGGATGCGAATGCCTGAGATGTTTCGCCGCCAAGCTGTTATACCAATCGTCCGCCTTTCCTTCAAGACATGAGGAGGGCGTGCACCCTACCCTCAGCAGCTCGCTTTTCAAGACTACCATATCTAAACTTCACTCTTACGGTGATGCCCGAAAGCCGACACGCCACTCCGTAAGAACTATGTACATTTTGCTTGTTTCTCCGGTCCCAACCGGAAATGTTCCTATATCGGGCTCTGCTCAACCTACACCCAAACACGCCATCCGCCCTCTCCACTCCTCTTTCCACCCCCGACTTCGTCGCTGAACGCAATGGAGGGCAGCCACTTCGCAATTTCTAGTTGATCGTGTCCTATCTACCTATTTGCTGCCAGGCACCCTCGCGCCGACTGTCAGCCGTCTCCATCGCGGCCGGCCGAGCAAGGAGTCGTACTCCGCCTTCAACTCGCAGACCGCCGCTTCCCGCAGCCCGGAGGAAGGGAAGCCGGATGGAGCTGATGGTCTGCCCGCTTCAGTCCGCGCACACCTCTTCAACGAACCGGATGGCAAGACCAACGGCAACAGTAGCAGCCGCAACGAAGGGACGCCAATCTCCACCTCTCCGTCCGCGCGAACGACCCACAACCGGCCTTCGGAAGCCGAACTCGCCGGTCGCCGCCCCTGACCAGAATCCGCATTCAACCTTCACACCGGGGCAGAAAACGTTCTGTCAAACCCCCACCGCTTACCCCTCGCCGGCCTTTCGGAGAGTGATCTGTTGTAGATTAGCGTTCGCCGTCCGCTGCGCCCTCGAGCAGTCCGCCAGCGGCTCGCGGCGACTCCCCCTGCCCCCGCCCGGCCCGTCCTCCGAAAAGAAAGAGAAAAAAAGGGAAAGAAAGAATGGGAGAAGAAGAGAAAGAGAGAGAGAGAGAGAAAGAGAGGAGACAGAAAGAAAGGACAATAGAGCGCGCCTAAAGAGACCGTATATCTCCCTCCTCCCTCTCCCCGGTTTGTTCTGGTGGCGGCTCCCGCGGCCTCACCCGTGACCCTCGCCCCCACCTCCGTCGTTCTCAAGAAGTCCAGGACTGCTCCAGTGCACCGCTCATCCGCAAACATTTCCTTGATTGCGAACCGGTTCTTTCCTCTTCCTGTCTTTTTGCGTATCTCCGCCCACATTATCTTCTGTTGCGGCCTCCACCTGTCGCAGTTCTTGAACAGGTGTTCCCTTGTCTGCGTCTTGTACTAGCACCACCCACATTTCGCCGTGTTCGAGTTCTTCGTCCACTTCAGGTATTGCCCTGTGCGGCAATGCCTGGTCTTGAGCTGGTAGTACCTTCCTGCCAGCCTCTTCGGTCCTCGTGCCACCATGTTGTTCTGGTGCATCGTTTTTGGCATCTGGTACTTCCTCCCTCTGACCCTCTTCTTTGACCACGTCCACGCCTCTTCCCAATTCCTTTCCGAAATCTCCCGCTTTAGGTTGGCTAAAGATCTGGGGGGTGGCATCGGCCGCCTCCCGTATCTGTTCTTGTAGCCCATCCATTCGACCCCTCGCGCACCTGGCTCCTCAGCCGCCTGCTTTGCCCACTTGTCTGCTTCCTCGTTCCCTGCGACTTCACTGTGGGCGGGGCACCAGTGAAATTCGATTCGGACGTTTCGGTCCCTCTCTCTCAGCTTCGCTATCCATTTTCTCGCCTGCCAAGCGTACTGTTGGGCGGTGCCCGGTTCTTCTGATGCGATTCTGGCCATCGCCGCCTGCGCATCGGTGAAGATGGTGACCGCTTTTGGCCCTGTTCGTCTCTTTGCCGTCACTTCCAATGCTCTCGCGAGTGCTGCGCATTCCGCGTCGAAGGCCTCCTGGTTGTAGCCCATGTGTGCCTTCACCCCTACCAACCGGTTGGCTGCCTTCCATGCCATCCAGGCCTCAATGTTACTAGCCAGTGACTTTGACTCATAAAAGATCACCCGGTGTCAATCCGCAGATTGTTGTTGCAATATCTCACTCGTTCAGCTTTGTCACGTGTAGAATCACGTCATATACGTGTATTCAGACTTTTCACTTTTCCTGCCTTTCTCTCTAAGACAAGACAATACACACAAGACTTCATCGT
>Ga0307508_10001346_pt1 | contig 27740 bp, 14 predicted proteins | sample 9_EM_MG_FD_203089 | JGI IMG/M metagenome (GOLD analysis project Ga0307508, IMG submission 203089) | Populus trichocarpa ectomycorrhiza microbial communities from riparian zone in the Pacific Northwest, United States - 9_EM | ecosystem: Host-associated > Plants > Roots > Unclassified | place...
GTGATGTTGCTAGGGTCTGAGGTGGCCTGTTTCTTATTGTAAGGCTTTCGACGGTGTTTGCCTTTTCCGTTGGTTCGATGGTGCTTGCCGCCGTTGACGTTGGCAGATAGGGCATTGCTGGAGGTTCTGGCCAGATTGAGATTGGAGCCAGTCGTAGTGTTGCGGAGGGCTCGTGCGGTTTCGTGTTCAATCAGAATTGTACTGATGGTGTTGAGTGTTTGTTCTTCGATCGGTCGGTTCTTGAGGATGTCCACAATATTGGCGAATTGCACGGGAAGGGTCGCGAAGATACGCATAATCACGTATTGCTCTGTGACTTCATCTGGAGTCCCTTCCAGCTCCTGACTGATATCCGAAAGTGAGGAGATGTAGTCGGATACAAACATTTCTGGCTTCATCACGGCGGAGTGAAGGCGGGCAAGGGTAGCGACGTGTGCAGACTGGGATGCGGCGACATCGTATCGTTCACGGAGGGCTTCCCAGGCTGCGTGCGGATCGCGATGTCCGAGGCGATTGAGAAACGTTCGAATGCAGGGTTCAGTTGATGACCAGATCATTCCGAAGGCACGTTGTGACCGCTTGCGGAAGTCTCGAGCCTGTGCTGTTGCATTGCCAGCAGGTGCGAGCTCCGTACCGAGGACGATTTCAAGGGAGTCGTCCATTGCAAGGAGGTTCGTAATGTTGTTCTTCCATGAGTGGTAGTTTCTCGTGCTGAGGATGGGTGTCGAGCCATGCTTGCAGGTGTACGTGGTGGAGTCGGTCATGATGTTGACGCGATGTTTGTTCAGGCTTAAAAAAAAAAAAAACGAGAGTGCAGGGATGGGATGCAGAAGAGAGGCTCAAAGTGGTAGGTACGGCGGGAGCGATTATCGATGGGTAGCGGATTGGCAGAGCGTTCAATCCAGGCTCATAACCTGTTGGAATATATGGATCGATAAACGCGAAGATTGTATTACAGTATTATGCGGGCACAAGATCTCTCTATATACAGGAAGGCCGTCAGGACAAAGGACGGAAGACTGTCCCCCCGAGCCGGTGCTCAGGGACTCAGTCATGTCCGGACGCCTACTCATCTCTGGACGCCTCCTCATCTCCGGACGCCTCCTCATCTCTGGACGCCTCCTCATCTCCGGATGCCTCCTTATTCTGACACAGTCAGCAGCAGTGAACCGGCAACCACACCCCGACCAACCACGAGACCCTCGCTGGGCAGCCCACTCCGACTGGCTCCAGAAATGGCCCCGCGCTCGCCGATCCCACCACCAGTGCCGCCGCACCAACGACGATACCCCCCCACGGCAGTCCCCCATAGCCCTCAATACCCACCGGGATTCTTAAATCTACGGGCAGGAGGAAACCCCTACCCGCCGGCCGGGCTCTTTGGAGGTGGACAACCACCAAGACCGCCCCAGAATTCCGCACCAGCAGCGCCGTCCCCGTCGCCGGAACCACACCGGCAGGTGCAGCTGACACCAGCCGAACTGGCCAAGATCGTGTCCGACGCAGTGACAACAGCCCGAAGAGAAGGACCTCCGGCAGCAGCCGCCCCCGCCAGGATCAATGTGGGACGACTCAAAATGGCGAACCCGGAAACCTTCGATGGAAAACCCACCACCCCCTTCAACACGTGGTGGAGGTCGGTGACCAAGTACCTAGGCTTCTACCCGGAAACCGAGGATCGACAAAAGATCGCCTGGGTCGGGACCCTCCTCACCGACACAGCAAAAGCCTGGGACTTGCACTGCTACGATACCCTTGGCGAGAGCGACACATGTGCCAACTACTCCGCAGCCATCCGCGCGGAGTACCTGGACGTACGGGAGGCAGCCAAAGCCCAGATAAAACTAGGACAACTCCAATATTTGGGGGACATCAGAGCCTACTTTACGCAGTTCAAGGCCCTCGACCGCTACGCCCAGGCAACAGGAGAGGACTTGCAGGAAAAAGTGGACATGGCCATGACCTCGGAAATCCTGCGCATGAGATTCGCCCACTATTTGAGGGAATTTATAGATGACGAAGAATTCATGGAAGCCACTTACCAGGCCGGGGTACAGGTTGAAAAGATGTGAGCGCTGGAAAAGGCACGGAACACCGGAAACACCGGGAAGTCCGACAACAAACGAAAAATGGAACAGGCCAAAAAGGACTCAGAAACCACTCGGACGAACCGAGACCAAACCCAAGCGCCCCTCCGAACCGGAAAAAGGGAATGGGAGAGCGCTTATGGGAAAGCAGGCCGGTGGGCATCCAAGGACGCGGCCCTCAAAGGGGTACCCCCAAAAGAACAAGAGGAGTACTCACAGCACAGAGACAACTGCTGGCGGTGTGGCAGAAGCGGCCACAAAACCTTCGAATGCTTCTCCTTCAACACCACAAAAGGAACTCCACTACCGACCGCGCCTTGGAAGGTATCAGCCGTGGCTGAAGGAAAAAGGAAAAGGTCGGAGGAACCAGAGGAACCGAGAGAAATCCCACAGGCCAAACAACAGAAGGTAGCAGCTGTCGACACCATGGAGACAGACGCCATCGCTCCCCTGTGGGAATCAGACTCGGATTTTTAGAAGGCAGGGACTCGCCGCGCCCCAAAGCCTCCTTGTTAATATGCGGGGCATCCAAGAAACGAGGAAACGAGGAACCAAGTGCTGGAACCCCATCCAAGAAACAACGGAAACCCGAAAGCGGCACTCGCCCGGTGATCGATATGGTACATCGGGAAAAAAAAATTTCTCGCTGCGAGCGTGGGGAGGTTCCTAGCGCTTGTAACGCTTCTACCGACAAGTCCCTCTTGCATACGCACAAAGTCGTACCAATGCTCGTTGCAACGCAAAATATTCCTACCAACGCAAAATTTTCTTACCAACGCAAACACCAGCCGTCTCCATTACCAACGCGACACTGCGTTCATTAACGACAACCCCCTACTGCGTACGCACTCGCTGCGTGTAGACGATACTCTCTGCGTGTAGACGATACTCTCTGCGTGGTGACGCCAACGCCAGCCGTTTCCGTTATCAACGCAGCATTGCGTTTATTAACGATAACCCCCTACTGCGTACGCACTCGCTGCGTGTAGACGATACTCTCTGCGTGGCGACGGCGACGTCTCTGTTACCAACGCAGTATCGCATTTACTAACGACAAATCCGTACTCCGCACGGAAGCACTGCGTGCGCACGAGAAAGCCTTACTGAGAACGCAACCCCAACCATGTTAACGTAGGATTGCACATACAAAAGCACACAAAAATAGCTAATGCCAATAATATTCTGTACGTGGGATTTTAAAATTGTTTGATCTAATGTAAGAATGCTATATAGAACTGATATCCTTTGAAAACCGTCTAGCAATAGAATCCATCGAAATCTTCCAGCACGACGTTGTAAAGGCAGCAACAATAGCATTTGACGAGCTCATCTGGTAAGAGCATCCATTAAGATGATGCAGTGGGGTAATCCTGCGAATAATGCAAATCAAGTGCGAGAATCCAGAGCAAGCCCAAAGCAAATATAGCAAGAGAACCCAGCAAAAGAATTGACCGATCCGAGAGCGGATCCGGGGAGAGAATCTCGTAAAAGAAATCAGCGAGCGAATCGAGCAAGTGAATCAGCGAGAGAATCCGGCGGGAGAATCTAGTAAAAGAATCAGCGAGAGAATCGGCAAGAGAATCTGCAAAAGAAACAGCGAGAGAAACAGCGAGAGAATCGGTGAGCAAATCCGGCGAGAGAATCAGCGAGAGAATCCGGCGGGAGAATCTAGTAAAAGAATCAGCGAGAGAATCGGCGAGCGAATCCGGCGTTAGAATCCGGCGGGAGAATCTAGTAAAAGAATCAGCGAGAGAATCGACGAGAGAATCTGCAAAAGAAACAGCGAGAGAAACAGCGAGAGAATCGGTGAGCGAATCCGGCGAGAGAATCAACATGAGAAACAGCGAGAGAATGTGGTGAGAGAATCGGCGAGAGAAACAACGAGAGAATCGGCGAGCGAATCCGGCGAGCGAATCCGGCGAGAGAAACAACGAGAGAATCTGCGAGAGAATCCAGCGAAAGAATCAGCGAGAGAATCCAGTGAAAGAATTATTGAGAAAATCACCGAGAAAATCCAGCGGACCGAGAGTGAGCGAATCCGAAAAGAGGGTTGACCGGATGTGGGGTCAGGCAAGTGGCAAAACGTGATGGCGATTGTTGGTGTTCCGCGGGAATCTGGATGTTGTTGTGTAAAGAAGAAAGAAGAAGAAGAGGAAGAAGTGGAGATGGTTGATAAAAGGCTATCCGTCACTGCTGGCTAGTGACTCATCCAGTAGTCCAGCAAAACTCAATTCTTGCAGCCGGATTGGTGAGGCAAGCCGACGACAAGCAATCACAGCACAGACGGAAATGGCGTCTCTTGTTGGATTCCCTAGTAGCTGCAGCTCGATTCTCTTAGTGGATTCTTTCGCAGACTCTCTCGCCGATGCTCTCTCTGATTCTCTTGCAAGAGACTCTCAAGGGATTCACTCGCAGTATTCGCCAGTCGATACTCTCGTTGATTCTGTCACTGATTCTCTTCCTGATTCTCTTGCTGGATTCACTTGCTGGATCCGCACGCTGGATTCGCTCGCTGGCTCTCTTGTTGATTCTCTCGCTGATACTCTTACTGGATTCTCTTGCTGGATTCGCTCGCTGATTCTTTTACTAGATTTTCTCGCCGGATTCACTTGCTGGATTCGCTCGGTAGATTCACTCGCTGGATTCGCTCACTGGATTCTCTCGCTGGACTCTCTACCTATTCTCTCGGCGCATTCTCCCTCCCGATTCTCTCGTTGTTTCTCTCGCCGATTCTCTCTCTGTTTCTCTCATTGTTTCTCTCGCCGATTCCCTCCCGACTTCGCTCTCCGGATTCGCTCGCCGATTCTCTCGCTGTTTCTCTCGCTGTTTCTGTCGCTGTTTATCTTGCCGATTCTCTCGCCGATTCTCTCGCCGGATTCGCTCGCAGCTTCTATCGCTCGCCGGATTCGCTCGCAGCTTCTCTCACTCGCCGGATTCTCTCACCGGATTCTCTCGCCGGATTCTCTCGCCGGATTCGCTCGCAGCTTCTCTCGCTCGCCGGATTCGCTCGCCGATTCTCTCGCCGGATTCTCACGTCGGATTCGCTCGCAGCTTCTCTCGCTCGCCGGATTCGCTCGCCGATTCTCTCGCAGTTTCTCTCGCAGATTCTCAGGCCGATTCTTTCGCCGGATTCTCTCGACGGATTCTCTCGCTGGATTCGCTCGCCGGATTCGCTCGCTGGTTCTCTACCTGTTTCTCTCGCTGTGTCTCTCGTTGATTCTCTCGCCGGATTCGCTCGCCGGATTCGCTCGCTGTTTCTCTACCTGTTTCTCTCGCTGTTTCTCTCGCAGATTCTCTCGCCGGATTCGCTCGTCGGATTCGCTCAATGGATTCGCGGGTGAGAGTTTCATACTGGATCTTGTCGCCAAATGCTGTCTTTGCTCGCATGTCATTTCACTCTTGTTGCAAATTTCAAATGTATTCTTTGCATGCTATCACTTGATGTTACGTCGTTTGGTGTGTGAAATTTGTTGTTCCGGAATTGTGTAAACAGATAAATTTCACCCTGTTTGGTAAACCTCAGACTTCGTGAATAGTAGATGCCACGCCATACATAGCGTCCGTACAGAAGTTGCGAAGGTACTCTGCGTGGATAGTTGACGCCACGCCAGACAAAGATTTAGAACGGAAGGTGCGAACGTACTTTGTGTGGATAGTTGACGTCCCGCCAGACGTAGCATTTGAATGGGTTCTCTGCGTGGATAGTTGACATCTTGCGAGATCTAGCGTCCGAACGGATACTCTGCGTGGACAGTTGACATCTTGCGAGATCTAGCATCCGAACGGTTACTCTGCGTGGATCGTGGAAACCCCGCCAGATGTAGCGTCCGAACGGACACTCTGCGAGGAGAGTGGACACCTCGTGAGATCTAGCGTCCGAACGGATACTCTGCGTGGACAGTTAACATCTTGCGAGATCTAGCGTCCGAACGGATACTCTGCGTGGACAGTTGACATCTTGCGAAATCTAGCGTCCAAACGGATACTCTGCGTAGACAGTTGACATCTTGCGAAATCTAGCATCCGAACGGATACTCTGCGTGGACATATGACATCTCGTAAGATCTAGCGTTTGAACGGATACTTTGCGTGGATAGTGGACACCTCTCCAGACGTAGCGTCCGAACGGATACTCTGCGTGCAGAGTGGAAACCTCGCGAAACGTAGTGTTCGAACGGATACTCTGCGTGGATAGTGGAAACCTCGCCAGGCGTAGCGTCCGAACGGATACTCTGTGTGGACAGTTGACATCTCGCGAGATCTAGCGTTCGAACGGATACTCTGCGTGGACAGTTGACATCTTGCGAGATCTAGTGTTCGAACGGATACTCTGCGTTGAGAGTGGACACCTCGCCAGGCGTAGCGTCTGAACGGATACTCTGCGTGGACAGTTGACATCTTGCGAGATCTAGCGTTCGAACGGATACTCTGCGTGGATAGTGGAAACCTCGCCAGATGTAGCGTCCGAACGGATACTCTGCAAGGAGAGTGGACACCTCGCGAGATCTAGCGTCCGAACGGATACTCTGCGTGGACAGTTAACATCTTGCGAGATCTAGCGTCCGAACGGATACTCTGCGTGGACAGTTGACATCTTGCGAAATCTAGCGTCCGAACGGATACTCTGCGTGGACAGTTGACATCTTGCGAGATCTAGCGTCCGAACGGATACTCTGCGTGGATAGTTGATTCCTCGCCTTACGTCGCGTTCGAACGCAAGCGCTACGTAGGTATTACAACTAATGCGTTGAGCGCGTTCCAATGAGAAATGGCGCGCTACTGTACATCCCAACGCTCCGAACGCACCTAACGCAACGCTGCGTTCCAACGCAAATCTTTTTTTCCTGATGTACTACACCTAGGCGACAAGAAAACCTTGATCCGAGCACTATTGGACGCAGGCTGTTCAATAGCGCTAATAAACAAAGAAACAGTGGAACGACTGGGTCTGGAAAAGTTGAAGCATAAACAAGCCCGTAGCATCGAAAGCTACACCGGGGAAAGCATCAAAGAAGCAGGCCAATTCTATACAAAGCCGATGCTTCTTCAACACCGAAAGCACTACTCCAAAATGAGCTTCGAAATTTCCCCAATGGAACGTAACATTGACATCTTTCTCCCGTTCAATTGGATAATGGCACATCTACCACAAGGCTCCTGGACGAACGCCGAAATACGTTTTAATAGCACCAGGTGTCTAGGGGAATGCACCAAATTCGAGCAAAGGGAATTTTTGCTATCCTGGGACGAATCCGTACTCCTAGAACAAAACGCCTACCTCATTGGCTACATCTCGACGGTATCAAAAGAAGATCCGCTCGACGCAGTCCCCAAAGAATTCAGGGAATACATAGGAATCATGGGAAAAGAAGCCACAGATGCCCTCCCGGAACACCGATCGTACGACTGCAAAATCGACCTCCAGGAAGGAAGCACGGCACCCTGGGGACCCATATACCCGCTGTCCGAAGTGGAACTTCAGACACTCAGAGAGTGGCTAAAAGAGATGGAGCGCACAGGGAAAATCAGGCGCTCCACATCTCCGGCCGGCTCCCCAATCCTCTTTGTGCCTAAGCCTCATGGAAGAGGGCTTCGCATATGCATGGACTACCGGGCACTCAACCGCATCACAATCCCTAACCGCTATCCTCTGCCACTGATGCAGGAACTACAGGACCGAGTCCAAGGAGCCCAGTGGTTCACGAAAATGGACCTCAAAAACAGGTTTCACCTCATTCAAGTTCGAGAAGGCGACGAATGGAAAACAGCGTTCAGAACCCGCTACGGCCTCTTCGAATTCCAAGTCATGCCATTCGGACTAACGAACGCCCCGTCCACCTTCCAGGATATGATGAACCATATATTTTCAGATATGTTGGATATCAGCGTATTAGCCTTCATGGACGACATACTGGTCTACGCGGACACCGAGAAGCAGCATGACAATACCGTCCGGGAAGTCTTGAGAAGGCTACAAAAAAACGGCTTAGCAGTCTCGCCGGAAAAATGCATCTAAAAGACTCAGGAGGTGGAGTTCCTAGGCTACATCATAGGGCGAGAGGGAATCAAAATGTCTCAGGAAAAAGTTGATGCGGTATTGGGATGGAAAACGCCGCGAAACCTAACCGAGGTACAGTCCTTCTTGGGGTTCGCCAACTTCTACAGACGGTTCATTCAGGACTACTCCAAAGTGGCAAGGCCATTAACGGAATTAACGAAAAAGGAACAAGGGAAAGAATGGAGCTGGAACCTGGAAGCTGAGGCGGCCTTCCAGCAGCTAAAAAAGTGATTCACCACTGCTCCGATCTTGGCCCATTTCGACGCAACAAAAACAGTCATTATCGAAACAGACGCCTCGGACTTCGCAATAGGAGCCATCCATTCACAACGGGACAACAAAAACCGTCTCCACCCGGTGGCATTTCACTCCAGAAAGTTTCAGCCCGCGGAAATCAATTACGAGATCCACGACAGAGAGCTTCTGGCAGTGGTGGACGCCTTCAAGCACTGGAGAAGATACTGTGAAGGAGCTATCCACCAGGTTCAAGTCTACTCGGACCACCAGAACCTGGAATACTTCACAACGACCAAAGTGCTAAATCGCCGACAAGCGCGTTGGGCCCAAGAGCTGGCCGGAATCGATTTCAGAATTTACTATCGACCCGGGACAAAAAATAGGAAGCCAGATGCCCTGTCTAGGCGTTCGGAGTACCGCCCTGAAAAGGGGGAGGTAGAAAACCAGCCAATAACGACTGTTTTGGGAAAAAACCACTTTGAAGAGTGGCTGTCGCGCACATTCATCTGCTCATCGGCAAGGATGGCATTACTCCTGGAAAGGAAATGGTGGGACGAATTCCTGGCGAAGGTCAAGGAAGAAGGAAAAAAAGACGAGGCCTACGCACAGGCTATGAAGGAAGTGGTGATAGAAGAACTGTCACCGAAGGATCGAAAGGTCAAGGAATTAAGGGAAGAAAAAGAGCTGTTGTACAGAAGGAACCTACTCTGGGTCCCGAGGAACCTGATACAACAGATAATGGAATCAGAACACGACACGAAGGTGGCGGGACACATGGGACAGGACAAAACCATCGAGCTGATACGACGAAACTTCTGGTGGCCAAAAATGAACGAACGAATCATCGACTTTGTCAGGAGCTGCCCGGAATGCCCGCAGAACAAGGCGACTCGCCACCAGCCATACGGTCTATCCTCGCCCCTAGAGCTCCCATACACCCCCTGGCAATCAATCGCAATGGACTACATCACGGAACTCCTGCTTTCAGAAGGATGCGACCAGCTCTGGGTGATCATCGACAGGTTCACCAAGATGGCGCACTTCCTCCCTCTCAAAGAAAAAACAGCAATGGACCTAGCCATCATCTTTGGCCAAGAGGTGTGGAAGCACCACGGCCTCCCCACAAATATCGTGTCAGACAGAGACTCCCGGTTCACGTCGGAAGTCTGGAAAGAGTTTTTACAACTTTCTGGCATTCGACCTCAAATGTCGACAGCGTTCCACCTGCAAACGGACGGGCAAACGGAACGACTTAACCAGACAATCGAAGCCTACCTCTGCGCCTTCGTCAGCCGAGACCAGGACGACTGGGTACGCCTGCTACCCATGGCCGAATTCGCCTACAACAACTCGGTCACAGTTGGAAACGGTATGTCGCCATTTTACGCTAACTATGGCTTCCACCCGGTGGCCATGGACCTGGCATCAACAGAGCCCCTTAACCCAGCCAGCAAGGTATACACTCATTGGATGCACACCGTGCACGACGAGTCAAGAAAAGGACTGGAAGAAGCACAAGAACGAATAAGGCGGTACACGGAGCCAAACCGAAAAACCCCTCCGGCATACCAGGTAGGAGATCTGGTAATGCTCAGCGGACGCAACATCAAAACGCGCCGAGCCTCGAAGAAATTGGACCACAAAAATTATGGTCCCTTCCAAATCGAAAAAATCGTCGCTTCCCTTGCGGTACGTCTCACACTTCCCCGCAAATGGAAAATACACAATGTTTTCCATGTGTCGCTACTCGAGCCCTATCGAACCAGCGAACACCGAGCACCTCTGGACCCGGCCAAGGTGCTGCGAGAAGCGGACGACATCGAACAGTCGGAGGAATACGACGTGGAAGAAGTTATGTCCTCGGTCGAGCGCAGCCGAGGAAATAACAAACGAATCCTATATCTCGTCAAATGGCTTGACTATCCAGAACGCAAAGACTGGACAGAAGAACCGTTCGACAACTTTTCGGTAGGCGGTTTGGAGAAACTCCGGGAGTTTCATCACAGGAATCGAGACGCGCCAAAAGACTATCGACTCGCGGAATAAGGAACCGGGGGCCCGAGCCAACTTTGCGGTGTACCCCGTCCCCGAAAGCGCGGTGACTCCTCGGCAAAGACTTCGGCCGCCTGACGGTCTAATCAGAAGGATCCCTACCCGGACACCTGTTCCCAGCACGAAGGACACCATGGGCTCTCCTGACCCAGAAAGGTTCGACGCCAACTCCGGAACCGAAGTCTGCAGAGCAAGACCCGCTTCTCAGGCACCCGAATCACATACGATATGACCCCACGACGTCCGGAAGCGTCAGGTACCTCACAACCCGGTTCCAAGGAAACGAGAGAACCCCGAAGGAAGATACGGGACGACGACCTGGAAGGCGCGGTCACTTCTTGACACGCCTGCGTCAACCGGATGAGTTGCCGTGGCCCCTATCTGAATACCGGTTCCAGCCCCAGGCCCACCGAATTTCTACCCACTCTCCCGAACACTTGAATCCCGGTTGGGACACGACGCGACGTCCAGCACGACAGTAAGAGTACGTACCGGCTTACTCTGAGGGCCCCGCCGTCCCGACGAACTACAGAAATCCCAGACGGGAAAACTGGTTCGGCAGTGGGGAGGGCTGTAGGGGTGGAGGACTACGTTCAGTGGCACCTCCATTGTCACATACGAACACACCGGAAAAGGCGGGCTACTTAGAAAAATCACTTTAGCGTCCGGGACGAGGCTAAGAGGAAGGGAGGTAGTGTTACAAGTGAAGGAACGGCAGTACGAAACTACACAGATTATCTAGTTAGCTAGCATCACGAGTCATATCTAGTGAAGGGATTGGGCTCACGGGTTTAGAGAGTCTAGGAGGAGCAGGGTCGAAGCTCAGGCATACCCCGCTGGAGTTAAGGGAACGGAGTTAGCTTTCGGCCGAGCACCGGACGTAAGAGTTAGCTCCGGGATGAGGGGGTCATTTGTGCAAACGAGCAGAACAGCTTGGCGACCATGTCACTCCACCACGATCGGAGAGCTCTCTCCACCACGATCGGAGTCGACAGCCACTTGACACAGCTGACACCCCGCTTGGCCGCATCACACATGCAGCAAAAAGCAAGCAAACCTCATCTCCCTTATCTTCTCCTCTGCCATGACCAATGAACCCGCCCACGTTCTGAGCGAGATCGGCGCGACCTCGGGAGGATACGTACCACGGATCACTATCTCTCACGCTGGTCTATTGCGGATAAACAGGAGGCGTTTTTCGCATCGAAGAGAAACCGGCACCCACATCCTCCTGATCAACACTACCACCGAAACCCACACACAAGATCTAAGATTATTCCGTTGTGAATCATCGAAAGTAGCCTGATTACCTTCGACTCCCCTCACACTCCGGCTGTACCACAACCCCAGTATCACAGTACGTGTTGCAGGACCTCGTTGGTACGCCCTGCTGTCCCACATTCGTACGCGCTGCTTGTATGCCGTCAACACTGCTGACCTGCGTTTGTAGGTGTTGCAGAACTTCGTTGGTATGCACCGCTGTCCTACATACTTACGTGCTGCTCGTATGCCGTCAATATTGCCGACCTACGTTCGTACGCAGAACCATGCATCTATGCACCTCTGTCCTACATTCCACACGCTCTGCGTCTGCCACCATTCTACGCTCATACGCATTGCCGAACCTCGTTGGTACGGACTGCTGTCCTACATTCATACGCGCCGCTCGTATGTAGTCAACATCGCGGACCTGCGTTCGTACGCGTCGCAGGACCTCGTTGGTACGCCCCGCTGTCCCACATTCGTACGCGCTGCTCGTATGTCGTCAACACCGCTGACCTGCATTCGTAGGCGTTGCAGAACTTCATTGGTACGCACCACTGTCCCACATTCATATGTGCTGCTCGTAGGCCGTCAACATCGCTGACCTGCGTTCGTACGCGTTACAGAGCTTCGTTGGTATGCCCCGCTGTCCCACATTCGTACGTGCTGCTCGTAGGCTGTCAACTTCGCTGACCTGCGTACGTACGCGTTGCAGAACTTCGTTGGTACGTACCGCTGTCCTACATTCGTACGTGCTGCTCGTATGCTATCAACATTGCGGACCTACGTTCGTACGCAGAACCACGCATTTATGCACCTCTGTCCTACATTCCACACTCTCCGCGTCTGCCACCATTCTACACTCATACGCGTTGCCAAACCTCATTGGTACGCCCCGCTGTGCCACATTCGTACGCACTGCTCGTATGCCATCAACATCGCGGACCTGCGTTCGTACGCGTTGTAGGACCTCGTTGGTACGCCCCGCTGTCCCACATTCATACGCGCTGCTCGTGTGCCATCAACACCGCTGACCTGCATTCGTAGGCGTTGCAGTACTTCGTTGGTACGCACCGCTGTCCTACATTCCACACGCTCCGTGTCTGGCGTCACTCTACGCTCATACGCGTTGCTGAACCTTGTTGGAATGCACCACTGTCCAACAATCATACATGCTGCGCGTCTGCCGCCATTAACGCTGGCCATATTCGTACGCACTGCTCGTATGCCATCAACATCGCCGAACTACCTTCGGACGAGCAGCAGAACCACCCATCTACACACCTCTGTCCTACGTTCTACACGCTCTGCGTCTGCTGCTATTCTATGCTTATACGCGTTGCTGAACTTCGTTGGTACGCACCGCTGTCCTACATTCGTACGCGCTGCTCATATGCCGTCAACATCGCGGACCTGCGTTCGTACGCGTTGCAGGACCTCGTTGGTACGCCCCGCTGTCCCACATTCATACGTGCTGCTCGTATGCCATCAACACTGCTGACCTGCATTCATAGGCGTTGCAGTACTTCGTTGGTACGCACCGCTGTCCTACATTCGTACGTGCTGCTCGTAGGCCGTCAACATCGCTGACCTGCGTTCGTACGCATTGCAGAACTTCGTTGGTACGCACCGCTGTCCTACATTCCACACGCTCCACGTCTGGCGTCACTCTACGCTCATACGCGTTGCCGAACCTTGTTGGAACGCACCACTGTCCAACAGTCATACATGCTGCGCGTCTGCCGCCATTAACGCTGGCCATATTCGTACGCACTGCTCGTATGCCATCAACATCGCCGAACTACCTTCGGACGCGCAGCAGAACCACCCATCTACACACCTCTGTCCTACGTTCTACACGCTCTGCGTCTGCTGCTATTCTATGCTTATACGCGTTGCTGAACTTCGTTGGTACGTACCGCTGTCCTACATTAGTATATGCTGCTCGTATGTCGTCAACATTGCGGACCTACGTTCATACGCAGAACCACGCATCTACGCACCTCTGTCCTACATTCCACACGCTCTGCGTCTGCCACCTTTCTACGCTTATACGCGTTGCCGAACCTCGTTGGTACGCACCGCTGTCCTACATTCGTACATGCCGCTCGTATGCAGTCAACATCGCGGACCTGCGTTCGTACGCTTTGCAGGACCTCGTTGGTACGCCCCGCTGTCCCACATTCGTACGCGCTGCTCGTATGCCGTCAACACCGCTAACCTGCGTTCGTAGGCATTGCAGAACTTCGTTGGTACGCACCGCTGTCCCACATTCGTACGTGCTGCTCGTAGGCCGTCAACATTGCTGACCTCCGTTCGTACGCGTTACAGAACTTCGTTGGTACGCCCCGCTGTCGCACATTCGTACGTGCTGCTCGTAGGCCGTCAACATCGTTGACCTGCGTTCGTACGCGTTGCAGAACTTCGTTGGTACGTACCGCTGTCCTAGATTCGTACGTGCTGCTCGTATGCCGTCAACATTGCGGACCTACATTCGTACGCAGAACCACCTATCTACGCACCTCTGTCCTACATTCCACACGCTCCATGTGTGCTGCCATTCTACGCTCATACGCGTTGCTGAACCTCATTGGTACGCCCCGCTGTCCCACATTCGTACGTGCTGCTCATATGCCGTCAACATCGTGGACCTGCGTTCGTACCCGTTGCAGGACCTCCTTGGTATGCCCTGCTGTCCCACATTCGTACGCGCTGCTCGTATGCTGTCAACACCGCTGACCTGCGTTCGTAGGCGTTTCAGAACTTCGTTGGTACGCATCGCTGTCCTACATTTGTACGTGCTGCTCGTAGGCCGTCAACATCGCTGACCTGCGTTCGTACGCGTTGCAGAACTTCGTTGGTATGCCCTGCTGTCCCACATTCGTAGGTGCTGCTCGTAGGCCGTCAACATCGGTGACCTGCGTACGTACGCGTTGCAGAACTTCGTTGGTACGCACCGCTGTCCTACATTCGTACGTGCTGCTTGTATGCCATCAACATCGCTGACCTGCGTTCGTGCGCGTTGCAGAACTTCGTTGGTATGCCCTGCTGTCCCACATTCGTACGTGCTGCTCGTAGGCCATCAACATTGGTGACCTGCGTAAGTACGCGTTGCAGAACTTCGTTGGTACGCTCCGCTGTCCTACATTTGTACGTGCTGCTCGTATGCCGTCAACATCGCTGACCTGCGTTCGTACACGTTGCAGAACTTCGTTGGTACGCCCCGCTGTTCCTACATTCGTACGTGCTGCTCGTATGCTGTCAACCTTGCCGGCCTACGTTCGTACGCAGAACCACGCATCTACACACGTCTGTTCTACATTCAACACGCTCCGCATCTGCCGCCATTCTACGCTCATACGCATTGCAGAACTTCGTTGGTACGCCCCGCTGTCCCACATTCGTACGTGCTGCTCGTAGGCCGTCAACATCGCTGACCTGCGTTCGTACACGTTACAGAACTTCGTTGGTACGCCCCGCTGTCCCACAGTTGTACGTGCTGCTCATAGGCCATCAACATCGCTGACCTGCGTTCGTACGCATAGCAGAACTTCATTGGTACGCCCCGCTTTCCCACATTCGTACGTGCTGCTCGTAGGCCGTCAACATCGCTGACCTGCGTATGTACGTGTTGCAGAACTTCGTTGGTACGCACCCACCGCTCTCCTACATTCGTCCGTGCTGCTCGTAGGCTGTCAACATTGCTGACCTACGTTCGTACCCTTTGCAGAACTGCGTGGGTACGCACCGATTCGTACGCGCCGCTCGTGTGCTGTCAACATCGCTGACCCACGTTCGCGTGGGTCGCAGAACCGCGCTGTGACGTATTGATGGTCTACATTCATGCGCCCTGCACCGTCTGCCCTTATCCGCCTCTGTAGCCGACAAGATTTGAGACGCTGGACTTTGTGGCATAATATATAGATTTTAAATACAATAATAATTCTGTGCGATCGAAGAGCATTGTCAACTGTGTAGTAGCATTGTCAACTGTGTAGTAGCATTGTAACTGTAGTAGTAATTGAGGGTATGAAACTGCTCCCAGCACACTCGTTGCTCCTGTAAGCTTTCCTAGCTTTCCTAGCTTTTCTAGCTTTCCTAGCTCCCGTAAGGTGGTGGTTGCGTCGGTAAGGTTGGTGGTTGCGTCGGTAAGGTTGGTGGTTGCGTCGGTAAGATTGGTGGTGCGTCTGTAGCTTTGCCTGCTTTTCTAGCTTTTCTAGCTTCCCTAGCTTTCCTAAGGTGGTGGTTGCGTCAGTAAGGTGGTGGTCGCTTCCCTAGCTTCGCTAGCTTTGCAAAGGACAAAGTTATATTTCACTCCCGGTGCTCCGGTAAGCTTTGCTAGCTCCCGTAGCTCCGGTAAGAATTAAATTTTCTGCTGATTTTCCCACCATCTAATCCCCACCCTTGTAGATCTTTCCCAGTGATTGTGTCGGCAGCCCTTCGAAGACGATCGGATGACCCATATGTTGCTGTCGCTTGTCCCACCCGGCCTCTGCTATTGCTTTACCTTTCATGCTTGACTTCTTCGCTCCCTTCAAGGCGATAGCCTTCCAAATGAAGTCTGACAGTGTATTTGCTGCGTATAGGCGATAAAGATTGAAGGAATGAAGACGGGCTATTTCTCTGCTGCGCTTCAGTGCTGAGGCTATCTCGCCATAAAGATTCGGGATGTGGACATGCAACTTGTCCATGTCATGATGCATCTGGTAGCGCAGCACCGACTCCTCGGCACCGGGGGCTGAATCAACAAGCGCGCGTTTGGCTAATCGTGACGATATTTCGAAAGATGTCTTTCGTTTGATTGCGCCGCCGACAGTGTTACACCTGAATTATCTCGAGTACATAGCTACGCCAGAGAAGAGTACGTAAGGATGACAGAACGCACTCGAAGAGTCTAGGAGGGAGATAAGGTCTGGAGATGAGCTTACGGCTGAGACAGGCCTAATTCACATATCTCCGGAGATGCGGGGAAGATTGCAAACGACGAGAATGCTTAGGCTAGGACCCCTCCCGAGGGGATGCCCCGTCGCCTGCTGATGGCGTACGGACCGCCGGACTTGGGCTAGGACCCCTCCCGAGGGGATGCCACGTCGCCTGCTGAGGGCGTACGGAAGAGAGTCCGGAGGGGAAGCACCCCGCCCGCTTGCATGAAACCTCATCTCCCCTTATCTACACCCTGCCAGGACCAATGAGTCGCCCACGGGGTCACTGCACCTTGGGGGAATCCAAGTCCAAGTCACCGCTTCTCACGGCGGCCCTGCTCAGATATAAACCCGAGGTTTTCGCCCCGATGGAAGGAAAAACAGCACGAACATCCTCACCAACACTACCACCGAAACCCACACACAAGATCTAAGATTATTCCGTTGTGAATTATCGAAAGTAGCCTGATTACCTTTGATTCTCTCCACACTCCGGTTACGATACAACCCCAGTGTCACACTATAATCTTGATCTCAAAATCACCCTACTTTCAATTCATGCCCTCATTCGAACAAGAACACTTCTTCTTACTCGAACTGTCTACGATCTTCGAACCACAGTCAAGCTACCACTTCGACTACACCTACTCCTCAATTGACTCCCTTCTCGACCAAGAAACTTGGGACCCTCATACGGACGGACCCATACCCTCGGAAGCAATCGACTGCACACCACAACACTGGTATACTGAATACTGGTTTTACTGCGCATTCACCCATCAGTGTGCAAACCTCGACGGACACGACTTTCGGGACATCTGTGACTACGAGTTCACAGACGACGAAACCATCTACACTGGTCACCCGTTAGACCTATACTAGAAAAACCATGACGACCGCCTCGGACTTCAACATGCTCCGGCTCAAGGCCCCCCGGGACCTGCTCCAAATCACCAGCGGAGCGCCAAATCCAGAACAGGCGGTAGAGATTGCCAACCCTGCGGTCTGGGTCAGGACTCTGGTACACCAGCAGCGACAAGCCGAGAATGACCTCCGACGGCTCACGGAGCTATGCGGGGATGCCTACAACAAAACTGACCAACGAACGCGGGAAATTGAGCGAGCCTACCAAACCTTAGCGGAAGGCACGAGGTACGTTATGACCGCATCAACGCTAATGAAAAAATAGCGGAAGAATGGATACGCAGTGAACTGTCGAACGCCGCAAACGCGTACCAATCCCTCGCCAATAATATCTGGCGGGCTATCATCGAGCACACCAGCGAGGCCAACGAATGACAAATATGTCAGGCCACCCAGCTGGCCCGGGTAAACGACGCCCTGTCCTTTTTGGCAGAAGCTAACACAGCCCGGAATCAACACCTGGCCAACTTTCAGGGAAACGTGGAACTATGGGCAGCCGACCATCAGAATCGGGTATTCTCGCTGGAGAACCAACTCCGGGAAGCAAGAGCGGAAATCCAACGCATTGCGACCAGGATTCCACTACCCGCAACGCCACCCGCGGCAATAAACCCACCGACGTGGAGAAGCCCGGTCCGACAAACTAGCACCAGCGCCCCTTCAGCGCATTCTCCACCAACGTTGGGAAGCCCATTACGTCTAAACCCAGGGCCACCCACCCGACGACAGAGACCCCCGGCGCTACCCACGACGCCGGAAATGAGGCAGCGACTTGTGGAGCTTCGGCGCCACATCTTCCCGAGGCCACCAGCGCCCGAGCCAGCAGTAGGGCAAGGAGGGAATCCCCCATCAACACCCCCCGGAACATCCGACGGACCCCCCTCGGGCCCACCATCCGAACCACCCCGTCTGCCTCTCCGGTCCCATCGTTCCCCCTCGCCACCTAAGAATCCAACACCTACAATCACCACCCAAGAACTGGTGCGGCTAGTGGCAGAAGGAGTGGAAAGGGCCCGACAGGCTGAACGACCCACGGATGGCGCCTGGGTACACACCTCCCGACTGAAAATGGAGAACCCCGCAAAATTCGATGGGAAAAGCCCAACCACGTTCAACCAGTGGTGGGAGTCCGTCACTATGTACCTGGGGTTCTACCCAGATACCACCGACCGGCAGAAAATCGCCTGGGTCGGAACCCTCCTGACAGACACGGCTCTGGTATGGCACCTACACCAGTACCGAGAGCTGCGGGAAAACGACACATGGGCAAACTATTCATCGGCCATCCGCACGGAATACCACAACGAGCGAGAAGCAGCCGACGCCCAGCTACAACATGGCCAGCTTAAATATCAGGGGTCGATCCGCACCTACCTTACGGAGTTCAGAGCGCTAAACAACTTCGCCCGCGCAACAGGAGAAGCGCTACGAGAAAAGGTCGACCTGGCCATGCCAGACGCAGTACTGGACATGCGGTTCGCCCACTATCTCGAAGACTTCGCAGATGACGAGGGATTCCTGCAAGCCACGCATCAGGCGGGCCTTCAGGTGGAAAAGAAAAAAGTGTTAAGGCAAGCCCGAGAACAAATAAGGGGGACCAGTGGGCAAAACGAGGACCGGAAGAAACAAGAGGGGAAAAAGGGAGAAATGACCCCAGCTAAGGCCGACACGAGCAAGCCTCGCCAGACCCAAGCAGGAACCCCGGCAGGAAGACCAACATGGTGGGGGGCGAAGGACCACTGGGCCTCAAAAGAAGAGGCTTTGAAGGGTGTTCCGCAGAAGGAGCAAGAAACCTACTTTAAGAACCGGGATGACTGCTGGCGATGCGGCCAGACCGCTCACCGGACATTCGAATGCTTCTCGTTCAGCACCCTACAAGGAACCCCGTTACCAAAGACCCCTTGGAAGGCTGCCACCGTGGCAGTATCAAATGGGAAAAGAGGGCGAGAGGAGGCAGAAGAAGAGCTCCCGGCGACTAAGCAGCAAAAAGTAGCTGCCGTCGAGACCATGGACACAGAGGCCCCGTCCCCACTGTGGGAAGACTCCGAATCGGATTTTTAAGAGGTCAGGATACGCCGCAACCCGAGACCTCCACGATGATATGCGGACTATCCCAAAAACGGAAAAACCCGGAACCAAGTGCTAGAACCTGGTCAAAGAAACCAAGGGAAGAACCGCGCGGCACCCGCCCAGTCATTACGATGTTGCTACACCTGGACGGGAAGAAGCACCAAATCCAAGTGCTACTAGACACCGGATGTTCTGTAGCCCTCCTCAACAACCAAACCATGGAGAAATTGGGCATCACCAAGAAAGAACACCGACGAGCCCACACCATAGAAAATTACACGGGGGAAAGAGTAAAAGGGGCAGGCCAATTTTACACAGAGCCAATGCTCCTTCAGCACCGAAGGCATTATTCAAAGGAGAGATTCAAAATCTCACCAATGGAAACCGGAATCGACGCCTTCCTCCCATTTGAATGGATAACAGCACACCCGCCACAGGGAATCTGGACGAACAACGAAATACGGTTCAACAGTGCGGAATGAATTCAGAAATGCACCCGGTACGAAACAGACCCCTTCTCCCTAACATGGGACGAATCAATTGCAACCGACCCTGAGGCAAAAATTATCGGATATGTATCGGCGACAGCAGAAGAAGACCCAGTAAAGGCAGTACCAATGGAGTTTCGACAATACCTGGGGATCATGGGAAAGGAGGCAGCGGATGCCCTTCCCAAGCACCGGTCCTATGATTGCAAGATCGACCTATAGGAAGGAAGCACGGCGCCATGGGGACCTATCTACCCCCTCTCGGAAGAAGAACTCCAGACTCTAAGGAAATGGCTAGAAGAGATGGAGCGCACAGGAAAAATCCGACGCTCCACGTCGCCAGCAGGATCCCCAATCCTCTGCGTACCCAAACCTCATGGACGAGGGCTCTGTCTCTGTGTCGACTACCGGGCCTTAAACAAAATCACGATCCCAAACCGGTATCCGCTACCCTTAACGCAGGAACTGCAGGACAGGGTGAGAGGGGCTCAATGGTTCACAAAGATGGACCTGAAGAATGGCTTCCACCTCATCCGGGTGAAAGAAGGAGACGAATGGAAAACCGCATTCCGAACCCGCTACGGCCTCTTCGAATTCCAGGTAATGCCATTCGGACTAACCAACGCCCCCTCCACTTTCCAAGACATGATGAATCATGTATTCTCCGACATGCTGGATGTGGGGGTAATAGCATACATGGACGACATACTTGTCTATGCCGACACCGAGGAAGGACACGACCGAACGGTTAAGCAAGTACTCAAGAGACTGCAAACTAACAGTCTGGCGATCTCCCCGGAGAAGTGCGTCTGGAAAGTCAAAGAGGTGGAATTCCTGGGATACATAATCGGGAGAGACGGAATCAAAATGTCGGGGGAAAAAGTGGAAGCGGTACTAGGGTGGAAAAGCCCAAATTCGATAACAGAGGTCCAATCCTTCCTAGGATTCGCTGATTTCTACCGACGCTTCATAAAAGACTACTCCCGAGTAGCGAAACCCCTCACGGAATTGACAAAGAAAGAAAGAGGAAAAAACTGGGCGTGGCCGCAAGAGGCAGAGGCTGCATTCAAAGAGCTTAAAAAACGATTCACCACGGCCCCAATTCTGGCTCACTTTGACCCCGCGAAACCAGTCATCGTCGAAACGGATGGATCAGACTTCGCCTTAGGAGCGGTCTTATCACAAAGAGACGAGAAAGGATGCCTCCACCCGGTGGCCTTCCACTCCAGGAAATTCCAACCCACGGAAATCAACTACGAAATCCACGACAAGGAACTTCTTGCAATAGTGGATGCCTTTAAACATTGGAGACGGTACTGCGAAGGAGCGACCCACCAAGTCCAAGTACTCTCGGACCATCACAACCTGGAATACTTTACGACCACCAAAGTACTAAACCGTCGGCAAGCACGCTGGGCGCAGGAGGTGGCCGGAATCGACTTCAAAATCTTCTACCATCCCGGGTCATTAAACGGCAAACCAGATGCGCTGTCCCGGCGTCCGGAGTACCGCCCAGAAAAGGGGGGGGTAGAAAACCAGCCGATCACGACGGTTTTGGGAAAAAGTCAGTTCGAGGAACGACTAACAAGATCGTTCATTGCCTCCTCGGCACGACTGGCATCACTCCCGGGAAAAAGATGGACGGAAGAATTCCTGACGGAAGTCAAGAAGGAAGGAAAGAAGGATGAAGCCTACGAACAGGCAAAGAAACAGGAAGCGGCGACGGAGGAAACGTCGCCGAAGGACTGAAAGGTCAGGGAGCTGATTTGCGAAAAAGACATACTGTACCGACGGAACCTGCTCTGGATACCGAAAGGATTGGTACAGAGGATTATGGAATCAGAACACGACACAAAGGTGGCAGGACACATGGGACAGGACAAAACCATCGAACTAATTCGGCGAAACTTTTGGTGGCCAAAGATGAACGAACGGATAATCGACTTCGTCAGAAGCTGCCCCAAATGCCAACAGAACAAGGCGTCCCGACACCAACCGTATGGGCTGTCCTCCCCGCTAGAATTACCCTACGCCCCATGGCAATCCATAGCAATGGACTTCATCACGGAACTTCCCATCTCGGACGAATGCGACCAACTATGGGTGATCATCGACCGGTTCACCAAAATGGCACACTTCCTCCCCTTAAAAACAAAGGAAATGACCGCGGCGGACCTAGCCGTCATCTTCGCCCGGGAAGTATGGAAATATCACGGCCTCCCCACCGATATTGTGTCAGACCGCAACTCCAGGTTCACCTCGGAAACCTGGAAGGAGTTCCTACGACTCTCGGGGATCCGGCCCCGGATGTCAACCGCGTTCCATCCACAGATAGATGGCCAGACAGAGTGGCTCAACCAGACGATCGAAGCCTACCTCCGAGCGTTCGTCGGCAAGGAACAAGACGACTGGGTACGCCTGTTGCCGATGGCCGAGTTTGCCTACAACAACTCGACCACCACAGGAAATGGTATGTCTCCGTTCTACGCTAACTACGGCTTCCACCCGGCCGCCATAAACCCCGCGTCAACGGAACCCCTCAACCCAACAAGCCCAGTCTACGCCCACTGGATGCGTACGATGAACGACGAGTCCCGAAATGGGCTGGAAGACGCACAGGAGCGGATGCGCCGATACACCGACCCGGCACGAAAGGAACCCCCAGCATACCAGGTAGGAGACTTGGTAATGCTCAACGGCCGCAATATCAAAACACGCTGCTCATCGAAGAAACTGGACCACAAGAATCATGGTCCCTTCCAGATTGAGAAAATCGTTTCCCCGCTAGCCGTCCACCTCACGCTGCCTCGGAAATGGAAGATCCACAACGTCTTCCACGTCTCGCTACTCGAACCCTACCGAACCAGCGAACACCGAGCCCCGCCGGACCCTTCGAAAGTACTCCGGGAGGCCGACGACATCGAACAATCGGAGGAATACGATGTCGAAGAAGTTATGTCCTCGGTCGAACGCGGCCAGGGAAATAACAAGAGAGTTCTCTACCTCGTCAAATGGCTGTACTATCCGGAACGCAAAGACTGGACGGAAGAACCATTCGACAACTTTTCAGTAGGCGGTTTGGAGAAACTCCGAGAATTCCATCAACGGAACCCAGATACGCCGAGAGACTATCGGCTCACCGACGCCTAGACGGGATGTCCATAAAAGGGCCCGACAAAGCACAAGCGATAGTAGGATGGAGGGGTTGGAGGACTTCATCTCACATGGGCAAAAGACCTGCTTCTCAGGCACAAGAACTCGTCGAAGGATACCTCGGACTCGCCGGACGGGAGCCGTAGGTGTTCGGTACAGAACACCTTTGTATATACACCTACGAGGTACAGAGGCAGCACCCGGGCACGAACCCCCAGTCGAGAAGGTCACTCTTTCCACGTGTCCCACACCCAGAAAAACATCATGTGGTCTCGCCCGCGAACAACCGATCTACCCAAAGATGACCAAAACAATTCCGCGCTGGGGTAATTGCCGGGGAAAACGGAACCATCAACAGGCGGCGGATCCTGACGGCGAACGAAACACCTCTGTGTGCACACCATTGGCCCGTCCGGCTTGTTCGGGCTTGGTCACTCCTTCCACGTGTCCAATAAAGCCGAGGGTCGACAGGATGCGCACTGGGTAAACTGATGCTTTCGTCTCCATGAACGCGGCTGCCCAGCGGGAATCAGCGACAGTAAGAGTACGCACCGGCTTACTCTGAGGGCCCAGCCATTCCGACGGATTACAGAGAATGGATCCGGTGGCTGGGAGGGCTGTAGGGGAGGAGGACTACAGTCACGGTAACTATGATCCACAAGTTACCCCAAGAAAAAAGACACACATCCAGAAAGAGACGGGCTACCTAGATAGAAGGAAAGTGTTAGCACTCGGGACGAGGCTAAGAGGGGGAGGAGGTAGTGTTACACCTGAATTATCTCGAGTACATAGCTACACCAGAGAAGAGTACGTAAGGATGACAGAACACACTCGAAGAGTCTAGGAGGGAGATAAGGTCCGGAGATGAGCTTACGGCCGAGACGGGCCTAAGACACATATCTCCGGAGATGAGGGGAAGATTGCAAACGACGAGAATGCTTAGGCTAGGACCCCTCCCAAGGGGATGCCCCGTCGCCTGCTGATGGCGTACGGACTGCCGGACTTGGGCTAGGACCCCTCCTGAGGGGATGCCACGTCGCCTGCTGAGGGCGTACGGAAGAGAGTCCGGAGGGGAAGCACCCCGCCCGCTTGCATGAAACCTCATCTCCCCTTATCTACACCCTGCCAGGACCAATGAGTCGCCCACGGGGTCACTGCACCTCGGGGGAATCCAAGTCTGAGTCACCGCTTCTCACGGCGGCCCTGCTCAGATATAAACCCAAGGTTTTTGCCCCGACGGAAGGAAAAACAGCACGAACATCCTCACCAACACTACCACCGAAACCCACACACAAGATCTAAGATTATTCCGTTGTGAATTATCGAAAGTAGCCTGATTACATTTGATTCTCTCCACACTCCGGTTACGATACAACCCCAGTGTCACAGACAGCTTCTCGGAGGAACACGGACATTTTCTGCGGGCGATCGGGTGGCGTCAGGTGAAAACAGGTCGTTATCGCAGGCTGTGTGGGAGTCTCCATGATAGGCAGGAGCTACGTTACAATGTATGATCAGCCACCGACGACTAGCTTGGGTAGAGGAGGGCAGAGACTGGAAGGCAAGGCAATCTGGTGTACCTTCAAGAAAGCGGGGCGCCAAAGTAGTCGGGGGGAAGGGAGGGAGAGAAGAAACCACAACCGGGTATGTACTGACTGTCACAACACTGTCGGTGCGTGATCGGGCGTCAGCACTTGGGTGATGGTTGCCGCATACTGCTAGAACAGCATGTGTCAGCGGCAAAGCGAGACTGGGGAGCTGCTGAGTGTGAAGGAGAGCGGAGAAACGCCGAATGGGCAGACGCATTTATTGCACCTGAGGTGGGGATGCAGTGTGATTCCGGTGCAAACGTGATGTTTCCAGAGAAGCCAAAAGCTGGAAGAACCTACCGCCACCGAGTAGTCGTAGCGTAGATACAACCAGGAAGCTTCGTAGCGCAGAGCTGGCGACAAAAGAGTAAGGGAGAGAACGAGTTGAAGTGAGCGGTGACGGATGAATAACACTGACAGCGTGAGACGTGCGTGGCGTGGAGGGGGGGGGGGCGCGCCTGCACCAGATGGGGGCGGGGCGGGGGTGGATTAGGTGGGGGGGGGGAAGGTGCTGTCAAAGGTGCTGAAGATGTATTCTTTACGAGAAATCTGGACCTTTTAAAGCGATCCGGAGCGTGGCCCGTAACCTTTAGTCAGCAGGCTTGGCGACCCCGCCGGGATACGTGCCATCGAGTCTGATACATACATGAGTCACCGAGCAAATATGGGACGTAAGAAAGTACGACGAAAAAGCTAAGTCCGAGGTTTTGCAATCCCTGTCGGTCCTAAGTCGGTGCTATTTTTCAAAAATAGGAACGCTCGAAAAAAATTTGTGGTTTTGCAAGGCACGTTTTTAGGTCAGGTGACGGTGTTGTAATGTAACAGAATGTTGGCCGCTCTTTGCGACCCGTACTTGTTGGAATATAGCGCTGAAGATAGTGAGTTGGATTGAAGATACATCGTGTAAACAGAACATTCTCTCTATAAACATGAGGCCTCGGGGACTCGTCAGGGGTATCGGCGGAAGGCAGCCCTCCGATACAGTGCTCCGGAGACTCGGACAGCCGTCATCTCCAGGCGTGTCACCTCCGGTCCGTCATCTCCGGTCGCCGTCTCCGGTCCGTCATCTCCGGACGCTCGGTATTTTGACAGTATTTTGACAAGATATGGGACACGTCGAGGAAATGAGAGCGACTAGAAAGAGTGGTACGGACAAGAATTGATTGTGACCCTACGATCATGTGTGTAGGATACGGAGCAAACTCCTCGAGGAGTCCCTCAGGCTGACTAACCTGCAATTCTGTCTCTTCCGCCGTTCGCACTCCTCCAACCCCTCGGTATCCGGCCAGACTCCACACCACCATCACCCAGCCCAGTCAGAATGAACACCATCGGCCCGCACGCTCTCGCCGGCAGAGTTCCTGATGCCATCGTACAACCACCCTCCCACCTAGAGTTTGGCCGGATATCACCACCGAGATCCGGTGGTGCCCTGCCCACAAGGGTGTCCCTGGCAACGAGAAGGCCGATGCTCGCGGCAGAAAACCGGACGCGCGGGGTGGAACGGCTTGCAAGGTCTCTTGCCCATCTCAAGCGGGGAGATTTCGGAGAAGAAGTGAGCTGAGGCCCGCCAATGGCCTGGTGGCCGGATCAGGAGAAACAAGTACAAGATGCCGAGCGGACAGCGGCCCGGCAAGACGGTGGCTGGGAGCTCCCAAGAGGCACGCCTCGAGTTTCTACCTGTTGGTATATCGAGATGAACACAGACGAAGATGGTGAAATATATTAAGATACATAGACGTAGTCGGAACATTCTCTCTATACAGAACGTGGCTCAGGGGCTCCTCAGCGGAAAGGACGGAAGACTGTCCCCCGAGCCGGTGCTCGGAGACACGGCCGGCCGGCATCTCCGGGCCGTCATCTCCGGACGTCGATCATTCTGACACTACCAGCTGAAGACACGGCATTGTCTCACCGGGCAATACCTGAACTGGACAAAGAAGCAGCCTACCGCCCAGTGCTGGTGGTGCCCGTACAGGACGCAAACGCGGGAGCACTGCTTCAAGGGGTGCCCGGTGAGGAAGGAGCAGCAGAAGACCTCGCGGGCGGAGGTCAGGAAAGAGAAAGGGCAGTGGAAGAGCCGCTGAAGGTTCGGAACCTACAAGCGGACGAGAGATGCTGCAGCAGGGCGGTACTTGACTTCCTCCACAACGGATGTAGGGAGGCGAGTCCCACCCGCGGCTGAGGAGGACGCGCGGGGCGAGGTGTCAGAATGGGAGCTCCGAGAGCGGGGAGAACGTGAGGAGAGGAGAGCGGAGGCGGAGGAGCTGGGTGCCGAGGTTGAGGAACCGTTGTTTCTTCCCATGCCCGCCTTCATGGCATCCGCAGAAGAAGTGTGAGAGTGAGGGCGTTTCTCATTCTTTATCACTTTTGTTTTTTCCTTGGTGCGATCATCATTAGGGCAAAGGAAAGCTTGCAACGCGCCACTATCGCGCGGACAGCGGCGGGGAAACGGTCTAAAATGTGCGCCGCCATAGTCTAGATAGGCTTCATGCGAGTATGACAAAACCAAAAAAAAAACCACCCTCCCGCCACGCTCACAACTCCGTCGTGCAACCGTCCTCCGGCCAACCCCTCGGCACACGCGCGTAACGAATCCCTTTAGAGCTGTCAGATTCTCCCAGGCATGGTTAAGTCAGGGCTTTGAGATGCTTGGCCGGCCTGATTCGTCTATCAATCGTATTCTTTTCCAACAGTCGTTGACCTACACTGAGCGCAGAAGCGCCAGGCGAGGAGCTCCAGATATTGGTGTTGAGAGTCCGCTTGGCCACGGACCAACAACAGGCGCACTTTATCCGCCTCTGTATCAACAACTGTAGTCGGTATGCGCAAGGAAGAGACAAGTTCTTCCTTTCCATGAATGAGTTTTTTCACACAAGTGTGTGGCACTCAGCCAC
>Ga0307508_10001347_pt1 | contig 27737 bp, 39 predicted proteins | sample 9_EM_MG_FD_203089 | JGI IMG/M metagenome (GOLD analysis project Ga0307508, IMG submission 203089) | Populus trichocarpa ectomycorrhiza microbial communities from riparian zone in the Pacific Northwest, United States - 9_EM | ecosystem: Host-associated > Plants > Roots > Unclassified | place...
TTCTTACGATTCTAAGACGTCTGTGAAAGGCACAGTTTTTTTCCGTCAAGTAAAGAGTGGTTTTTGGTTGTGTGAAAACGGGCATTTTTGGTGTAAAACGGCCCCTGTACGGAAACTTTTGTCCCTCTACTTTACATAGGAATAAGCTGCATGAAGCGATTGTACAGGGGTGGATGAGCATCTCATTTTTTTTGGTAACTAATACCCTCTGCAGGTTGCAACCACACGCTTATTTTTTTTGGCTTAGTTTGGTGGCCGCTTGAAAAGATTCTCATAGACCCCGGGAGTTGTAATTATTTACTGGGTCTCTTCGACAAGTAAATAGCAAGCAAGCAAAAAGTTGAAGTAGAAATTTTTTTGGAGATTATGTTCGCGGATATGTAGAGCTACGCCAGAAGGGAAAATTAAAATAATAAAAAAGGGAGGGCGACACCGAATTCGACCAGCTTGAAGCCACACCAGCCATAATCCATTGCGTCACACACTAAAATTTAGCGTGGTGGCATCCCACGTCAGCTATCTACATACCACGCACAGGATTGCTACGTACTCTAGATACATAGATAGTCTATCTACATACATACGAATTTTCCCTGCTCATGCATATCACACGCCCACGTGTTTTGGCAACCAGGAGCGGTCGAAGCGGGGCGATGACGAGAAAAGCGGGGTGGCTGGGGATACTTAGAAACTCCATCACTATGCTATCTGAGAACTGAACAACTATTGAGCAAGCACGCCTTTTGCAGCAATATCACCAGGCGCGGAGCCATCTACACCTGGGTACTCCAATCTTCTTGCGGTCCGATGGTCATCACCACCCTCCAACTCTTACCACCAACCCAGCGGCAGTCGAAACTAAAACGTAGACAAATAACACGCAACGATCAGCCCGACGCTTCCGCCAGTCCAACATGGACACTAGTGACAACACAGAGAACCAACGGAAGTACCAGGATGCCATGCATGCCGAGTTCCACGGAGGAGTGTTTTATGGGGCGATCACCTTCGTCTCTGGCGGGTAAGTATCTGAAATCCGGTGAAGAGTGATTCGACAGATCCTACGGTTGGCTAATGATACCTCGCTAGACCCAAGAGTGAGCGACAGCTCTCACTCGGAATCATGCTTGGCCTCCCAATATTTTCCCACCATGTCTGACACTGTAGCTAGGGAGAACCAAGATCCTTAAATGGATATCCACGGTCCCGTACACAAATCACCACAAGCGTATCAGTGATGACCGCCTAGCAGGCACAGCAGAGTGGATATTGAGGAGAAGAAGTACCGCACTTGGAAAGAATCAACCGACTCGATGCTGTTGCTGTTGCGGGGAATCCGTAAGTCTCCACAATCCAATCAGAAAGAGCGCTTCTGATCAGTTCGTCTAGCGGGGGCCGGCAAAACATACATCGCGTCACACGTTATTGACTGCTTCCTCTCCAATCCAACAGCCGAATCCAAGTTAGCGTACTTCTACCGCAATCGAAGTCGCCGCGATCCCGAGAGCGCACGCTTATTCAGCAGCTTGCACAGACTCCATCCAAACAGCAGCTTCTGAAGCCGGTCCTCGACGTTTACAATGACTGGGAGGAGGAGGGTCAGCTATCTTCGCAGTTGACCCTTAAAGAATGCAAAGAGATCCTTGTTCAGCTCATGGATGTGTATCCTCAGACGTCAATTTGCATTGACGCTCTAGACGAAGTCGATCACAAATCGCGGTTGGAATCACTGGAGGCGCTCAAGCACGTCGTGTAAAGATCAAATACTCTGGTCAAGATTTTCGCAACTTCTCGATGGACGTCGACATCGTCGCGCAGTTCGAGGTGTTTCCCAGAATTGAGTTGGAACCTGATGACAATGTCGATGACATCAACTGGTTTGTGAAGGAGAAGATACAGGGGATGATCGAGCGGAAGCAGCTGCTCCTCGGCAGTTTCCCAAATCTGCTCAAAGACGAAATATACCAAGTCCTTCGTGAACAATCTAAGGGAATGTAAGCTCGCCTGAACTACTCATGGATAAGTGCCGCAGTTAACGGCTGGATGAAGGTTTCAACTTGCTGCTCTTCGCATTACCTTGCTCTGCGACATGGTCCATCCAGACGATGTAAGGGACAGCCTGCAGGTGCTTCCGGTAACCTTAACGGACTCGTACGGCGAAATATACAACCGCATTCGACTAAATGCCTTCCGATGGATCCAGTGCTCTTATGAACCGTTGCGATCGGAAACGTTGCTTGATGCAGTCACGGTCGAAATCGACAGCTCTGGGGAATTTTCCCGATATTGCACGGCTGTGGGGGCGACTGATTTGCTGAAAGCCTGCCAAAACCTCCTCATTTTGGACGAGCGCCTGAACGTTTTCCGGTTTGCCGACCTTTCGGTGCAAGAATACTTGGAGACCCAGCAACTCACGGTCGATTCTCATACCGAAATCGCTAAAATCTGCCTTTCGCTGGTTTGATCTTTGAAGTCTTGGACAGCCTATGACATAACCCTTAATACACGAGAACGACGTTACTACGATCGTCACCTCTTGCTGTACTCGACAGTATTTTGGCCATGTCACTTGAATCGTTGCAAAGACAGCAGTCAAATCTTGGCTGCTCTTTGGGGGGGTTTCACTGGATTGACTATCATTGCCAGCGCGTTCAAACCGCGGGTTCTAAAGATACTTTTTGGCTTAGATCAGAAGCTCTGCATCAAAGGGGGAGGGGCCGTCTTTCCACGGTGTGCGTGTTCAATTTAGGGCGAAAGCTTACAGCATATCAAAAACCCAATATGGATGGATGGCCTGTATAAAATTGAAGTTCGCCACCACATTGATTTCCGAGGCGGTACACGGTGTCGACCGGTTGTTACTCCACGCATCCGCGTTTGATGAACCGGACACCCCAGGGGTGGAATGGCTGGAGGGGGAGCGCTCGCTGCCGCTCCCCAGATCCCTTGCCAACATCGCGCGGGAGATCTCGGAAAAGAAATGGGCGGAGGCACGAGAGTGGGCTGGGGGCCGGACCTCTACAAAGAAATACAAAATGCCAAAAAGCCAGAGGCCCGACGGTACGGTTGCTGGGAGCACCAAGAGGCTTGCCTCAAGGTTCTACCAGCTGAAGACAGGGCACTGCCGTACAGGACAATACCTGCACTGGACGAAATCCCGTTCCACAGCCCAGTGCTGGTGGTGCAAGTGCCCCAGGCAGACGAGGGATCACCTTTTGAAAAGGTGCCCACGATGGAAGAGTGAGCAGAAGACCCTGTGGGAGGAGGTATGGAAGGAGGCAGGGAGAGGGAGGTGGCGGTGGAAAGCTCACGAGCTGTTTGCTGAGCAGAGTTGCAGCCAGGCGGTACTAGATTTCCTTTCCGTGACGGAGGTAGGGAAAACAGTGCCGGCTGAGGAGAGGGAAGAGGATGTGGAGAGTGAGGCGTCGGAGTGGGAGCTTCGGGAAAGAGCGGAGCGGGAGGAGGAGAAGAGGGCGGAGGAGCTTGGTGCTGAGGACGTAGGGGCTGGGGGGGAACACTGTCTGTTCTTGCCCACCCCGTCGTTCATGGCATCGGCAGAAAAGGAATGGGGGGGGGGGGTGCCACTTGCTTTTCTTTGTCATTTCCTATGTAATTTGCGGGACAGGCCTGGGCGGAGGGCAAAAGGGAGCTTGCACCGTGCCGCTACACGCGGACTGCAGCGGGGACCCGGACTGTACATATCCCTCGTCATGATCTACCTAGGTCGCACACGAGTAATGAATAAACAAAAAAAAAAAGCATCCGCGTTTGGAGACCTGGATATTGCTCAGCATCTGCTTGACGCGGGCGTTAGCGTCTCGGTGGTCGACGGCGACGGGTCGACGCCGTTGCATAACGCAGCCACGAATGGGCACGAAGAGCTGGCACGGCTTCTCGTGGATCGAGGCGCCGACGTCTCGGCGGACGACCACTACGGGTCAACGCCACTGCAAGCTGCCTCCTGAAGCGGACTCGGGACGCTGGCCCGGCTGCTGGTGGATCAAGGCGCCGATGTCTCGCGAGACGGCTGCGACCGGAGGACAGCGCTGCACGCCGCGGCGCGGAACGGGCATGGGGCGCTGGCCCAGCTGCTCGTGTATCGAGGCACCGACGTCTCTGCGGCCGACCGCCACGGATGGACGCCGTTGCACGTGGCGGGGCGGAACAGGCACGAGGCGCTGGCGCTGCTGCTCGCCACCTCCCCCGCTTTGCCCAGGAGGTAGTATCAGGTATAGCCGACCTATCTGATGCTGCTTGAGGATTCAAGTGCTTTCTTTCCCTTTATTCCGTCTGCACGAAGCTTCAGATCGGCTAGCAGATACCGAACACGCAGCACCGGACTCCTCCTCCACCACGGACGTGGGAAGGCTAGAGCCGGCTAAGGATGACGCTGAGAGTGAGGCTTCAGAATGGGAACTCCCGGAGCGGAGGGAGAGGGAAGAGGAGCGTAGGGTGGAAGCCGAGGAGTTGGGATTGGTGAAGAGAATTAGGGGCGGGTTGTGTTTTCCTTTATCCTTTCCTTTGTCTTTCCTTTATCATTTCTTTGGTGCGCTTCATATCTTCTTGTGATAGGCCTTGGTGGAGGGCAAAAGGAGCAAAAGGGGAGCTTGCAACATGCGCCCCAGCGCGGCCTGTGGACGGGGAACAGACTGTACATACCTCGCCATGATCTATCTAGGCCGCATGCGAGCGATGAGTGGACCGGAAAAGAAAGGTTAGCTGTTAGAGGGCGTGACTTACCACCGTAGTTGTGTGATCGATCGTCTGCCATGTGAACTGGGATTACTTTGACGGGTTTTTTTTTGGCTATGCCAGGTAGTCATGTACCCCTCAGGGGACACCCTGCCGGTCAGCTACTAGCTGTCGGAATCCCTTCAGTATCGTCGATCGCACCAAACCGACGCCCGCTTCACACAAGGTCCGCTCCAGCAATGAAGTCGTCGGAGGATGCTCATTCGGGAAGCTGAAGCCAGGGCATGGTCCTCTAACAGAACCCAAGAAACTACCTAGCCTGGTCCGGTATTTGCCACGGCGGCAGCAGCGGCCACCTAGCAGGTTGCGGGTAGTTTGCCATACGCCTCCGACGAAGTGCAAGCGCATTCTCGCCCGAGAGGCCAGCCCTATTCGAGAAGCACTCGGAGCCTTGCGGCGGACCCAACGCCCACACGAACCACCACAATCCAAATCCAATGCCGTGCTTGACGCATTTCCGGCGGAATTTGGTGACTCGGCTGCATCCGCTCGCGATATGGTACAGGGGGGCACCTTATCAACAGAAGCGTAATTTCGTAATTTTAGACGCAGACCCGAACGTTTTCTGATTTGGGATACATCAAGTGAGACTAACCCACACAAGGCGGTTTCTCACGTTGGGAGCGCCAAATTCCACGTCTTGCTACTGTGCCTCCTAGAGATGTGGGAAGAATGACAAGGGATCTCAATGGTTCGCCCAGCCCGGGGGGTTTTGGGGCTGTCCAGTCCAGCCCAGGCTTTCCGATAGCACAGTCCGGGGGATGGGGCCAGTGGGACTGAGTTAACCCACAGTAACCCAAGTACCATGTATGTACCGACATCCCCGACGACCGCAGGTCAACCATCCCCACTGGAACCCAACCATCGTGTGAGCCCACCCACAACAAGCTGTCAACTACGCGGCGACGATGCTAGATAGCGATACTAGCTACAATCCCTATGCGCCACCGATTCTGCCTACCCAAACCCCTGAAACCCACTCACAAACTTGAGAAATACGCACCGGATTTCATCCACAGCTCCACCATAACAGAATTTTTTAATAATTTGCTCCCATTCTCTTCCTAACACTCTCCCGCGTGAGTACGATTCTCTGTCTCTTGCTTTGCTGGTGGTCGATCGCTCCTGCAAAAGCCAATAGGAAGTTATTGCATCATGGAGTCTCACGGGGGGGCAGGGGAGGGCTACATCGAGCTGAAAGGACAGTAGACAGGAGCAGAGTGTGTGTATCGCTATGATCTAGGTGGGTCGCATGCGGTTGGTGGCGGTTAAAAAAAAGTTCGGTCCGGTGGCCTGGGAAGCCATAAACTCACCCTACAGCAATTCACTGAAGAAAGAATGGGCGAACAAAACGTGTTTGCCCTTGAAAGCGCAAAGTGTGGAGATCTAGACTTGCCATCAAGACTGCAACTACGTGGAACTTCCAAGGTGCGCATAGGGATTGCGAACCCTGACCCGGAAGGGAATTGTCGACATTTGAAGTCGTTAAAATCCAGGCGTGGGGATCTGCCTTCAAACTTCAACCCGACATTGAAGATCGATGGGCCTCGCACTATCTTTGGCTAGGTGGCGGAAACCGGTCTCGGACGTGGTATTCGTCGGACTAACCTATTACATATTGGCTAGCAACCGTTAGCGAAAAACCTTCCTTCGAGAATGTATTCTCCTTTCTCCTTCTCAATCCTGGGTCAAGCCAGGCTCGCACTGATCAGCTTTCTGGTCGCATGCGAGTAATGATAAAAAAGAAAGAAAGAAAATTCGGTCCGGCTTCTCTAGGCGGAAGTTCGGACGAAGACCGGGAGGTAGCAAAGACCGACTCAAGATCCAAGACCTCCTCGCCGACGCGAGGTGCAGCTAGGCGGTTCTGGGCTTCCTTTCCACCAATAACTATAGATGTTGGGAGGCAAGTCCCAGCCCAGCCTGAGGAAGACGCGCAGAGTGAGGCGTCAGAGTGGGGCCTCCGGGAGCGGAGAGAAAGAGAAGAAGGACGGAGGCGAGGGGCCGAGGAGCTGGGGGGTGAGGAGCAGCCGCTGTTCCTCACTATGCCCTCCCTCATGGCCTCTGCGGAAGAGGAGTAGCAAGTCGGGGTGGCGTCTTTCTTTTGCTGTTTCTTTTGTCTTCTCTTTCTTTTTGCCTCTCCGCTGTAATTTCCTTGCTGCGCTCCAATTTTCTCGGGACAGGCCTGCGCGGAGGGCAAAGGAGAGCTTGCAACTGATTGAGGTCGGGGCGGACGGCGGCCAGAAATCGGACAGTTTGTCCTTGCCATAATTTAGCTAGGTCGCATGCGAGTACATAATGACTATGTAAATTTTTTAGAAAAAAAAGTTCCAAAAAAGCCCGGTGGCCGCGGCCCGTGGACTAGTGTGGACGGCTGAGACCTCTGCTCGGCTCTAAGACGTGCGGGAGAGGGCTGCGTGGTGGAGGGATCAATGTTACTGTCTCGTCGCCCCGCTTCGACCGGCCCCCGCCGCCCCCCATCTATGTACTGTCAGATCGTAGCACAGCACGTTGTAGACGTCGCAGGCGCGAGAGTAAGCTGGCAAGAGCAATCACGGTCGCCGAGAAACGTCCGATGTGTGGCGTGTGACGAGGGAGTGGGCCCTAGGGCCTAGGACAGTACCGGCTCACTAGGGAACCAGCGAAGGGCGAAATCCTCCTTGGCTCTTCTTCGTGGGTACTATGTATTCACCGTGTAACCTATTCACTGAGAATCCGCACCGTACCACGCACCGCCACTCGCAAACGCCAGTATCTGGTCTCCGATTGCGCTACCGGTGCGTCTGCTGGGTATTATCGGTGTGTTCCCCGCTGCCGACCTAGTGTCGGACGCAAACGCGGGACCACCTCTTCGGGGTGTGCCCTGAGTGGAAGGCCCAGCAGATGATCCTGTGGGGAGCGGGGGACTCGGTGGAGGATCCTGGACCACCTGGCCGATGGGCGGTGCAGCCAGGCATTATTGGACCTCCTCTCTGCTACAGATGTGGGAAGCCTAGTGATGACTGACGAAGACGCAGGGAGCGAGGTGTCTGCGTGGGAGCGCAGGGAGCGGGAAGAAGAGAGGAGGGCGGAGGTGGAGAAGCTGGGTGCCGCGGGGGAATTGGGCGCCGAGGAGGAACTACCGCTGTTCCTACCCACACTCTCTTTGATGGGATCCACAGATGGGGATTAGGGGGCGGGACACGATCTCCTTTGTTCCTCCTTTGGTTCCGACTCTTTTCCTTTATCTCTTTGGTGCGCATCACATCTTCTTGCGACAGGCGTGTGTGGGGGGGCGGCGGGGGGCCGGTCGAAGCGGGGCGACGAGACGCGCGGACAGCGGATGGCAAACCTGGACAAAAAGTGCGCCGCCATAGTCTACGTATGCAAGGCTGCATGCGAGTACATATGAGTAAACAAAAAAAAAACCCCCGCTGCCGACCCATGTGCTTTGTGATACGGCAACGCACATCTAGCTCGCACAAACCCCGCCGCCCACGCTCACCGTCCCACTCACTGTACCGGCTAGGTGGAGTCCCCATAGTTGTGTACCGACACGATTAACCGGCCGGCATCTGCCCCTCGTGTCCCCGTCTCCGGGGAATATGCCTGATCGGGTACGGCCCAACGGTTTGCGTTGAGTCGTCCAGCCGCACGGGCTGGCAGATAGCCGATGTGAGGCGACAAAGCGGAAAGCGCGATGTAGCGGCTCCGAGGGCGTCTTCCGGCCTTCACGAGTTGCGTTGCGTAGCTTGGGAACCGTGGCCGTTGAGATCGAGATGAATGCACGGGAGCGCCACGGGGGTACGAGCTTCGAAACGACACGGAGATATCTACTGCCACAACCTGGCTCCAGCCACAATACAACATGAAACTGTACGTGGCGAATAGGGGGTAACCACCGCACGTCAGCACCACTGCACACAGCGCCGCAAAAAGCACCAAAGAAAGATTGCTTGCAGGGGATGGCCTGGCTGCAGAAAAGCGGCCAGCTGTACGGAAGTCCGCCAAGGCGAGGGGTAGTGAGAGAAATTGAGGAGCACATGGCAGCAGCTGATACTGTGTAGGATTTTACGGTAGATCTGTAGATGGATCAGGCTCTCGCATCAGTGCAACTCGGCACGGAGAGGACCGCAGTATTTGTAGTGGGATATACGTTGTCTTGACATTGCGAACCGCGGGCGGCGACGAGGAGCAGTGATACGGACTGGCCATGATGTATCCATGTCGTATGCGAGTAATGAATAAACAAAAAAATAATGTTTTATTGTGGCTGGAGCCATAGTTACCCCTGCAAATACACAGAAAGCTCTCCTGGCTGGTTTCGGACCCTCGGGCTCACATCCGGAGCCCCAGTCGACGTTGGCGACATCGTCCCCATGCGGAAGCTGGGGCGGCAACTCTCGGATCCTCCATCCACTCGCACTGTATCCGAGGACCGGATCTGTGGATGTAATTGTGCATGGCTATAGCCGCTTAAAATTGTTGCGGAGAAGATCGATTGCACGAGGCGCGTGGCAGTTATAAGTATGGCGGCCCTCGGCACCTCGAGTCGATCTGCCGCAGAACATGGCCGCACTATCAACGCTCGCAAACGTTGCCCCCGCACAGATTCTGGGCGTCTCCAGCGTCCTCGGCGTCAGCTACCATCTCGCGACCCGCCACCTGGAGCCCGACTACGTGCTGCCGCAGCTCTTCGGCCTGTACGGCCTCGTCTTCGCGGGGATAACCTACGTCTTCTCGCAGCCCACGGGCTCGCTTCTCGATGGACTCCGCAAGGCGGGGATGGCCGCGGCGGGGTTCAACACCGCGCTTGCCGCGAGCATCGTCGTGTACCGGCTGTTCTTCCACCGACTGGGCGGCTTCAAAGGGCCGCTGCCGGCGCGGGCGACCAAATTCTACTTCCTGATGCGGATCTGGAAGCGCTGTCAAGCCCATGTCGAGTTGCAGCGGCTGCACGCGCAGTTCGGCGACTTCGTCCGGATAGGTGAGTCTGCCGTGGTGCGATGAGACCGCAAGCTGACGGACATTGCAGGTCCTCGCGAGCTCTCCATCGTCTCTCCCGGCGCGACCCATGCCATTTACGGCTCCGCATCGGCGTGCACGCGCGGCGTGTTCTACCAGCACAATGGGGCGGACGGGGACTCGTCGGTGCTCCTCGGCCGCAGTCGAAAGCACCACACTATGCGTCGGCGCGCCTGGGACCGCGCCTTCAACGGCACCATGCTCGCCGTGTACGAGCCTAAGGGGAAGGCGCTGACCGACAAGCTCCTGTGCCAACTGCGCGCGCACGCCGGCGAGGATATCAATATCACCGAGTGGGCGCGCTACTTCGCGACGGACTTCATGGGCCTCCTCGGGCTCGGCAAGAGCTACGGCATGATGGACAGCCTCGAGGTCCACGACAGCGTCAAGAATCTGGTCCCGGCCCTGTGGATGCTTGGCGTCGTCGCCCAGGTGCCGTGGCTGGTCGCGTTTCTACTGCACATCCCCGGCGCCGCGGCAACGCTCAGTGGGTTCACCGCGTGGTGCAAGACGCAGATTGACGAGAAAATCCGGGTGCGACCGACGCCTCCTGTAGAGTAACTCCCCCTCGTGCTGACTGACACCCGCCGCCGGCTGCAGACCTTCAACCCCACCACGAACCCAACCGACATAGCCTCCACCCTGCTCCTGGACGACAAGTGCGGCCTCGGCAAGCTGTCCGAGGCCGGCCGCAGCGACGACGGGCGTCTGATGATCATCGCGGGCAGCGACACCACGGCCTCCGCTATCGCTGGCTTCTTCTACTACCTGACGGCGCACCCGCGCGTGTACCGCAAGCTGCAGGGGCTGCTCTCCGCGGCCTTCCCGGACGGCGACGGCAGTTACACCGCCGCCGCGGCCGCGGAGATCCCGTACATCGACGCCATCATCAACGAGACGATGCGGCTGCAGCCGCCGGTGCCGATAAACCTGACGCGCACGACGCCCGCGGAGGGCCTGACGATCGACGGCGTGTACATCCCGGGCGACATCACCGTCAGCGTCGCCACGTGGGCGATCCAGCGCGACCCGCGCTACTTCGCGCGCCCTCTCGAGTTCATCCCAGAGCGCTGGACCGAACAGCCCGAGCTCGTCCATGACGCGCGGGCCTTCATCCCGTTCTCCATCGGTACGGCCCCCTCCCGCCCTATTCGGATGCCTCGCTGACACCAACGCAGGCCCCTACAGCTGCGCGGGTAAGCCTATGGCCATGCTCGAGATGCGCTCGATCCTCTGCCGCGTGGCCATGGGCTTCGACATCGCATTCGCCCCCGGTGAGGATACGCTGAGCTTCCAGAACGACCACAGGGACTACTACACCATGCAGCTGCCGCCGCTCAGGATGGTATTTACGCCCAGGGCGTGAGCTTGGCGACGGGGATGGACGTGGGGGTACTCCTGTACATACTTCCCACCAGTTGAATCTTCTATTTGTCGATCATATCCGCTGCAAAGCAAATCATGCATACAAGTCTCTGTTAGTATAGTGGTTAGTATTTCCGCCTGTCATAAACACGTGATAGTCCGCGGGAGACCAGGGTTCAATTCCCTGACAGAGAGTGAAATTTTGTTTTTTCTCTTCGGGGGTTTTTTTGGCCCACCGTAGATAGCCCTCGCATCTCGGCTGACAGCTGGCGGTAGATGTCTACCCCGTCGCTGGGGTGGTAATTGGGAGGCAAAGCGACGATTCGGGGCGGAAGTGTGGCGGGTGCTGGAGAGATTGTACTGTCTGCATTGCGCACCGTAATTGCGGGCCGCACTGGCTGAGACAACGCGGGTCGCACTTCACACACTGTGGTGCAGCGTAGACTTATGCATATGGACAAATGGCCAACCAACGGGCTGATGCGAGTGATAATTGGTGGTACATAGTGTCCGAACAATTCACACTTGTACGAAATCGTCGACACACGGTTGCTGCGGCCTAGGCTGGGGGCATGGGAGACAAAACACGGGGATGCGGAAAGGGAGTTAGGCTGCCGTATTGCTGGCTAGCTGCACGGCACAATTCACTCCGCTGGTCTCCTGCAGATACCCGATAGACCCCGCGTGTTGCTACCTAGGTACCTGCATACCAGGTCTCCAAGAACAACCAGTAGTGGGGGTGGTGGTCGCGAGTGGTCAGCCATGAGTTCAGAGGGGAAGACCAGCTCTGCTATTACGTATTGTCACTGGGGCACAGAAGCACAAGCGAGATGTTAATTTTTGTAGTGGGCATTGGTATTGGATCTATCTTGTAAGCGCTATCTAAGTTGCATGCATAGGTATGAAGAGCGCGACTCATTGCGCTCCTCTTTGGTATGAACGTTGGTTCCCTTCGTGATCAAGAGCTTGACACAGTTAACAGCCTTGAGCACTGACCTCCTGAATCAACGTCAGGAGGCCTACTCCGTGGCGGGTGCGGGTTCCTCGGCTCCGTTCTCGGACTCCTCGAGGTCGGAGGTGTCCTCGGCCTTGGCTTTCTCGTTGTCGTAGCCTTGGTCCTTGGTCTTGACGCTGTGACAGTCCGTCTTAGCGCGTTTCTTGGCGACGCTGCTACCAGACACGCCCTCTAGAGCCGGCTAGATGTTGCGGAACGCAGTCCAGTCGCGAGTCTTGACGATCTGGATTTCATCCCAGAACTCGAGCGGGGGTGTCGCGGGTGCCGAGGTGCCCGCCTTACTGGATCATCCGGCGCTCCTCATCGGCTTGGATCCGGACGTAGACACTTGCTGGTTCGTGGCGGTGGGGTGGCCGGATGGGGATGGAGGGCTGGTCGATGGAGGATGGAAGGAAGGAAGGTTGGCGGGGGATAGGAGAGCGGAAGGTCGGTGGAAGATAGGAGGGAAAGTTGGTGGATGGAGGATGGTGAGTGGGAGAGGATGTGAAAAGGAAGAGGAGCGACAGTTGAGCGAGGAATCGGGGCAAGTTTTGTGTGGTGGAGGCGGCCGGCGCCAGGGGGTAGGGCACGCGATGGGGGTTTCCAAAAGCAGACGGTGCTGTTGCCGTCGTGGCCGAGCCGTTCGGCGTGTGACAGACTGGCGTGGAAGTGGATGGACGCAGCCAAGACACAAGATATCTTGCCGGCCCCCGAGCGGAACATCCAGATTTTTCAGTCGCGCAACTGAAACAAGCGTATTCGGCTTGGCCACCACTGAAAGCTGCGGAAGGTGGCTGAGGGGGTGGTCGTCTCCAAGCCAGGAAAGCCTGACTACTCCAACGTCCGTATGGTGATTTCATTGTTGGGCGTCATCAGCAAGTCGGCCGAGCGTACTGCTGCCCACCTCTGTTGCCGTGAAAAGTGGTCCCGCGTCGATACAGCGGCGGCCCCCACGAGCCCTGCTCACCCGGCACGGGCGGGGACGAAGATGGCAGGCGTCCTATTCACGAATGTCGAGTCGGCACCCAACGTCTGCAAGGCACATCTGGGCAGAAACATGGAGGCACTAGAACTGGCTTCAGACCTCACTCGTGGACTAGTAGCTTCATGTAAGACCGCCAGCTCAAGCTCGTTCTCGATGGTAGGTAAGGCAGGCAAATCCGGTGGATACCGGGATCCCCCAAGGATCACCAGTAGCATCGGTGCTGTTCGTCACCTACCTGTCGAACATCTTTGACGAGGTGGAGAGAGCTGTGCCAAGAGGCAAAGGGCTGTCCTTCGTCGATGACATCGCATGGTGGGCCGTGGAAGGAATGGACGATCAGGCGGTGGCCAACGGCAACAAGCTGTGAGAAGCCACAGCGACATCTCTTGAGTGGGCGGCAAATAGAGGCGCCGCCTGCGACTATGGGAAGACCGAGGTGGCCTTCTTGCACAAAAAAAGAACCGCTCCAGTTGCCGCCATCAAGGTGGGTGGCGGCGGAGTCCCCTGCGGCGGGGGAGCGACGCGCTGGACCGGACTCTGGTTGGACTCCCAATTCACCCTGAAGGAACACCATGCCATCCGGCTGAAGAAGAGAATGAACGCTACAAATTGGTTTCGCTCGCTCACGGAGTAGATAGGACTCCCTCCAGTTAACTGCCGAAAGGTGGCGACCGCCTCGGAGCTGCGGTGGAGGGGAGATCGGTTTCACGGCACCATCAGGCGGGCAGCGGACATGCAGATGCTGGTTAAACAGGAGGCCAGGGCGACTCTGGGGGGCGATCCGGTCAATCAGCCAAGGGTGATTCGTACGGGGGTCGGGGACCGGAGGCGCCTCGGTCCAGTTAAACAACCGGAGGAAGCGGTTTGGACTCCGGTTTCATAGCCTGGCTGGGCAGATGGAGGTGGACACGACAGCACGGCGTTGGGGACTCAATATCACGCAAGAAAGGAACGTATCGGGGACGATGGCATTGCGATTGCTAGACATGCAGCCACGCGGTGATGGGGGTGTAGCTAGCAGCCACGCGCATGCAGCAGCCCACGCGCTCACGAGGAGCCGTCGGCGTCGCCCAACCAGCCCATCCAGTCGTAGGTGTGGTCGCGGTTGGTGGCGGTGCCGGCTGCCACGAGCTTGTAGTAGTGCTTCCGCAGGCCCCCTTTCGTGACGACGATACCCTCGGTGGGGTACCAGAAGCGGCTGTAGATGACGGCCACCTCGGCCCAGGTGCGGCGACGATCGCGGAGGAAACAGACCACACTGTCCCTCTCGTGGGTGTAGATCTCCCTGGGCACGATGCCGCGGAGTGACGGCGCCGGTGCCGCGCTCGCCGTCGACACCTGGCCCTGGCCAACTCCGTTCTCATGTTCGGGGCCTTCTCCATTGCCGTCGCCGCCCTATCCGTGTCAGTCGTCTCCTTTTTTGGAGTTGTCAGAACAGACCTTTTCGCGCTCTCCGGCTCCTCTACCGCCTCTCTGCCGGCGCTGCGGTGAGAGCCGACCTCGGCGGCTAGCTCGTAGTTGTATAGACGCTGCTCGACGGAATTCGTCCTGTCAGCCGAATGCGGGCACGGGGCGGTGGTACACCGCTAGCGTGGTTCATATTTTCGGCCATTTAATTGTATCGGTGGTGGTGGTCGCGGTGGTTGGGGGGAGGTGAGGTGTGTGGAGGAGGAGCGAGGTATCGGGGCCGGCGCCGGCGCCGAGGAATGGGGCACACGATGTGGGTTTCCAAAAGAGGGCAGTGTTGTTGCCGTCGTGGCCGAGCCTTTCGGCGTGTGACGGACGGGCGTGGAAGTGGCTGGCCCCGGCCAGAAACAAGCGATCACCCGGAACCCCGGGCATAACGTCGCCAGATTCCTCCATCCCACAACGGAGGTGGGCAATCCACCACCTCACTGGCGAATACCTCGCCTGGGCGGAGAAGCAGCGCACCGCTAAGGGCTGATAGTGCCCTTAGAAAACCCAGTCGGGGAAGCACCCCCCAAATGCCGCCCCACTCCGGAAACGCCGGCAGAACCCCTGCGGGAGGAGGTGCAGAGGGAGAGAGGCAGCCATTCGCTGGCCACCCCTAGGCCGCGGGGATGGCGGAAAGGAGGAGAAAGAGGAGAAAAGGAAGAGAAAGAAGAAAAGGGAGGGTCCAGTCTGCTCTCCTTTTTAGCACGCACCAGAGGAGGATGAGATGTAGCACTGACAATAGGAAAGCGAGGAAAAGAGAAAGAAAACCGGAGGAAAGTTCGAGGAAAGAGAGGTTGTGTTGTCTACTTCTGAACAGTCGACGACGAAGTTAAAGAAGGAAGAGGAATTCCAACGGCAGAGAAAAGCGGAGGGCAGGTGAACGACGGACGCTAGCGCCGGCGGCCACCGCGCTAGCCACTCCATCCGTACGAATTACGAGTGCTAGCGAGTGCCCCGCAACAGGGCTGTTACAAGTTTCGGGACATGTTTGTCGACGAGTGAGGTATCGGAGTGAGAACTCCGGGAGCGGAAAAGGGGGAGGGGTAGGAAGTCGCCTCTTGATTGTGCTTTTCTTTTGTCTTTTCTTCGCAACCTCTTTGGTCCTGCTTCTCCTAGCAGGACCGTTCTCTCCGCTCTACCTGAGTACCCAAGTGTTCACTTCACCCGCATCGCAATCGCGGATGCGGCACCCTCAACTCCTTTGGCCTGATTACTCTGCGACAGACTGAGAAGTCGCGATCCAACCCGCCTCTGTTCTCCAGCAGTGCCACTGCTGGCGGTAGGTCGGATTCCATGGCATGGGCGTCCGTGTTGGTCGTCCGGAAACACCCTGTGACCGCTCGAGCCTCCTGACTGACCAGCTTCTGGACATCCTCCACCCCACCTTTCGCCCCATCCGACTGGTGAGCTCGACGGAGGCGGATCAGTGCCTTCACGCCTCTCCTCACCCTCACTACATGGTATTCCTTCAGCGTGAGCTACGAATCTAGCCGGATCCCGACTCCCGAGCCACCAGGTAGACTCCCTGTTGAATGCCTCGTCCAGGCTACCGGCCTTTATGAGAGTTTAGGCGAAGTCTTTAACTCGAGCCTTTCTCCGTCCTTATTTGGTTTCCTTTCGAAAGGGCTACAAAGTCCCCCGTGTTTTTTGTACGGCGGTGTTGGACATTCAGGCGAACGGCTGACTCGGAGCTTGTATGCAGTAGTGGAGTTTGATTTTTAGCTGGTTTCAGTTGTGGGACCGAAAAATCTGGAGATGTTCCGCTCGGGGTTCCGCGTGATATCTTGTGTCTAGTCGGCGTCCATCCGCAACAACACCCGTCCGTCACCCGCCGAACGGCTCGGCCACGACGGCAACAGGACCGCCCTCTTTTAGAAACCCTAATCGTGTGCCCCATCCTTCGGCGCCGACCGCCTCCACCACAGCAAAACCGGCCCCGATACCTCGCTCCTCCTCCTTCTCCTCCTCACGCCTCACCCTCCCCCCCACCACCGCGACCACCACCCCCGACACTACATATTACAAAGACCGGAAATATGAACCACGCCAACGGTCTCTCCACTGCCCCGTGCCCGCGTCCGGCTGACAGGGCAAATTCCGTCGAGCAGCGTCCACACAACTACGAGCTGGCCGCCGAGGTCGGCTCTCACCGCAGCGCTGGCGGAGGAGATGGTAGAGGAGCTGAAGAGCGCGAAAAGGTCTGTTCCGACAGCTCCGAAGAGGGAGACGACTGACACGGATAGGGCGGCGACGGCGAAGGAAACGGTGACCCCGAACGTGAGAACGGAGTTGGCCAGGGACAAGTGTCGGCGCCGTCGCTCCGCGGCATCGTGCCCAGGGAGATCTACACCCACGAGAGGGACAGTATGATCTGTTTCCTCCGCGAGCGTCGCCGCACCTGGGCCGAGGTGACCGTCATCTACAACCGCTTCTGGTACCCCACCGACGGTATCGTCGTCACGAAGGGGGGCCTGCGGAAGCACTACTACAAGCTCGTGGCCGCCGGCACCACCACCAACCGCGACCACACCTACGACTGGATGGGCTGGTTGGGCGACGCCGACGGCTCCTCGTGAGCGTGTGGGCTGCTGCATGCGCGTGGCTGCTAGATACACCCCCATCTCCGCGTGGCTGCACGTCGTCTAGAAATCGCTATACCATCGTCCTCGATACGTTCCTTTCTTGCGTGATATTGAGTCTCCAACGTCGTGCTGTCGTGCAACTCGTGTCCACCTCCATCCGGCCGGCCAGCCGTTCCACGCACATCTGCGCTTGTACATACCAACTATTACCTGCTCGCGTCGTCGACATTGTTTGTAGCAAGAGATCGGACCTGCTCCTCTAATCCCCGCTTATCAGATCAATGATTCCTTGGCGCAGTTCAGCCATTGTGCGTAAACACCAACTTTTTTTTGTCTGTTTTACCGGTACTCCCGTGTGACCTGGCTAGCTCATGGCGGCACACACAGTCCGTCTCCGTCCACTGTCCTTTCGGCTCGTTGTGGCTCTCGCGGTGCCGCCCGCCCGGGCCGGTCCCGCGAAAGAGAGCGGGCGGACCTGGGTGCCGGCTCGATGGCGGCAGACGAGGCAGCGGCTAAGGCAGAGGCAGAGTGCCCGAGGCTACGCCTCACCATGCTCACCAACGGGTCGCGACTTGGTGCTGAAACATTCCCGGAGCGGGTTACAATCTCTCCGGACGCCCGGACGGCCGTCAGGCGCTGACTAGGCTTGGGCCAGGAGTACGCGATCTAGGCAAGGAAACATATCGCCGCATTGAGGAGGGCCAGGCATCATCGCGATCTGGTGGTAGCTTGCTCAAAAGGGAGTCCCGGGGGATGACAAGGCCGACGAGTGTGCCAAACTCGCGGCGGGTGAGCCGGACGCACACTGGGTGGAATGGCTACGGTACTCCGACCGGACAAGTCAGCAGCCGGCAGCTCCAAGAGGCTAGCCTCTGGATTCGACGAGCTGAAGAAGGGCCACTGCCTCATCGGGCAGCACCTGAGCTGGGCGAGGAGCTTAGTGCTGGTGATGCTCGTGCGGGACACAAAAGCGGGAGCAAGTCTTCAGGGTCTACCCCGAGTAGGAGGCCCAACAGAAGATCTTGTGGGCAGTGGTTCGGAAGGAAACCGGGAGGGAGAAGAGCCGGTTTACGATTCGGGACCTCCTCGCCGACACGAGGTGCAGCCAGTCGGTACCGGACTTCCTCTCCACCACGGATGTGGGGGGGCTGGTCCGGGCTGAGGAAGGCGCTTGGAATGAGGCATTGGAATGGGAACTCCGGCGGTAGAGGGAAAGGGAAGAACCCGATCTCCAAGAACAATCGGCAGTGGGGGTGGTGGTCGTGAGTTGTCAGCCATGAGTTCAGAGGGGGGCAGCTCTGTTATTACGTATCGTCACTAGGGCACAGAAGCACGAGCAAGACGAGAAGAAGCACGAGTAAGACGAGAAGAAGCACGAGCAAGACAAGAAGAGCACGAGCAAGACAAGAAGAAGCACGAGCAAGTTGTTAATTTTGTAGAGGACATCGGGGAAGCGCTATCCAAGCTATTTTATGCAGTCCGAGTACGGCACGCAGTATGTAAACCCCACTCCGGTCACTTACTCCTCCGGCTGGGCGGGCTCGGGGCCGTCCCAGTGGTGCATCCAGTCGTAGTGCTCGTCGGCGAACTCGCCGCCACCACGCTTGGTGACGTGGTAGTGCCGCGTGCGCAGCGCGCCGGGCGAGACGACGGTGCCCTGGCCGGGGTACCAGTAGCCGTTGTAGAGGTCGGCGACACGGCCCCACTGGCGGTGCTTCTTGTGCAGGAAGAGAAGCATGACCTCCTTTGAGCGGGTGTACGCCTCCCTGTGAGCGGAGGCGCTTTCGGCGGGGAGGGCTTGGGCGGGGCTATCGTGGGTGGCCTGCTCACCGGCGTGGGCGGCGGCGGCTTCCTCGGGCTCGGGCTCGAACCCGTGCTCCGACTCCCCGTGGCCGGAGGCGTCCTCAACGGCGGCCTTCTCCTTGCCTCTTCCCTTGTCGCTACCCCTGGCCCTGGCGCTGCCGCCCGCCTCAGCGCTCTCCGCGGCGGTGTCGCTACGACACTCAGCCTCCGGAGCTGGCTGGATTTGCCGGAAGGCAGTCCAGCCGCGCGACTGGGCGACCTCGGTGTTCTTCAGGAACTCGAGTTCGGCCGTGGCGGGCTTCGTGGCGTCCGGCTTGCCGGTTCCTCCGGTGGCGCTTCCGTGGGAGCCGTCCTCGGCGCCCGGCCCGTAATTGTACGGGCGCTTGTCGGCGTGCTTGGGATTCGTGTTGCTGGCCGTGTGCGGGTCGGGAGAGGTGGGGGTGCTCATGGTTTCGGCTTTTGTAATTGTATCGGGGTGGTTGTGCCCGAAGTGGTAGGGGAGTGGAGGGTGAAAAAGGTGAGAAGGGCGAGGAGGGAGAAGAGGGTGAGGAGGGCGAGAGGGTGAGGAGGAGGAGGAGGAGGAGGGTGAGGTGTGAAGAAGAGGAGCGATGCTCAAGCGAGATACCGGGGCAAGTTTTGCTGTGGTGGGGGCGGCCGGTGCTGCGGGACGGGGCACACGATGAGGGTTTCCAACGCTGTTGCCGTCGTGGCCGAGCCGTTCGGTGTGACGGACGAGGGTAGAAGTGGCTGGCCACCGGCCAGCCACAAGCAATCACCCGGAACCCCGGGCGTAACATCGCTAGATTCCTCCCGTCCCACAACGGAGGTGGGCAACCCACTGCCTCACCGGCGAATACCTCGCCGGGGCAGAGAAGCAGCCCACCGCTAAGGGCTGATGGTGCCCTTCCAACACCTAATCGGCGGATCACCCCCTCAATGCCGCCCCCACTCCGGAAACGCCAGCAGAAACGCTGCGGAAGGCGCAGAGGGAGAGAGAGGCGGTCCTTCGCTCTGGCCACCCCTGGGCGGCGGAATGGATAAAAGGAGGAAAAAGAGGAGAGAAAGAAGAAAAGGAAGGGTCCAGTATGCTATCCTTCTTAGCACGCACCAGAGCAGGACGAGATGTAGCGCTGACAAGAGGAAAGCCAAGGAACTGAGAAAGAAAACCGGAGGAAAGTTTGAGGAAAGAGAGGTTGTGTTGTCTACTTCTGAACAATAGACGACGAAGTTAAAGAAAGAAGAGGAGTTCCAACGGCAGAGAAAAGGGAAGCACAGGTGAAGGACGGACGCTAGCGCCGACGGCCACCGCGCTAGCCACTGCGCTAGCCGTTCCGCTTTTTCGTACGAAAAACGAGTGCTAGCGAGTGCCTCGCAATAGAACAGATACAGACAAGTTTCGGGACCTTTTTTTTCGCCGACGAGCGAGGTAGGAGCAGAAAAGGGAAGAGGAGTGCCTCTTGATTGTGCTTTTCTTTTGTCTTTCCTTTGCGATTTCTTTGGTGCCCGCTCTCTTGCTACAAACAATAGATGTGCGCAGAACGACTGGCTGGCCGGATGGAGGTGGACACGAGTTGCATGACAGCACGACTTTGGAGACTCAATATCACGCAAGAAAGCAACGTATCGAGGATGATGGTATTGCGATTGCTAGACGACATGCAGCCACGCGCATGCAGCAGCCCACGCGCTCACGAGGAGCCGTCGGCGTCACCCAACCAGCTCATCCAGTCGTAGGTGTGGTCGCGGTTGGTGGTGGTGCCGGCGGCCACGAGCTTGTAGTAGTGTTTCCGCAGGCCCCCTTTCGTGACGACGATACCCTCGGTGGGGTACCAGAAGCGGTTGTAGATGACGGCCACCTCGGCCCAGGTGCGGCGACGCTCGCGGAGGAAACAGATCACACTGTACCTCTCGTGGGTGTAGATCTCCCTGGGCACGATGCCGCGGAGCGACGGCGCCGACACTTGTCCCTGGCCAACTCCGTTCTCACGTTCGGGGCCTCCGTCTCGTTTGCCGTCGCCGCCCTATCCGTGTCAGTCGTCTCCTTCTTCGGAGTTGCCGGAACAGACATTGTCGCGCTGTTCAGCCCCTCTACCATCACCTCCGCTGGCGCTGCGGTGAGCGCCGACCTCGGCGGCCAGCTCGTAGTTGTATAGACGCTGCTCGACGGAATTCGTCCCGTCAGCCGGACGCGGGCACGGGGCGGTGGGGAGACACTTAGCTTGATTCATAATTTTGGTCTTTGCAGCAGTATCGGGGGTGGTGGTCGGATGGTAGGCGGGAGGGGAGGTGTGTGAAGAAGAGGAACGGTACTCAAGCGAGATATCGGGGCAGGGTTTTTCCTGTGGTGGAGGCGGTCAGCGCCGAGCGACGTGGCACACGTTGAGGGCAGTGCTGTTGCCGTCATGGCCGAGCCGTTTGGCGTGTGACGGACGGGGCGTGGAAGTGGCGGGCCGCCGGCCAGACACAAGTTGTCACGCGGAACCCCGAGCGGAGCAGCACTCCAGTTATTTCAGTCCCACAACCGAAGCAAGCATTACATTAATTTCCACTACTACATACCACGCTCAGCAGCAGCCGTACGACCCCGCCGAGCAGCGCCACCGTACAAAAAAAAAACACGGGGGACTTCGTAGCGCTTTCGAACGGAATAAACAAAGGGGAAGAAGAAAAGTGATCAAACCGACAAACTCCGCGGGGCGTTGGAAACACGGTAATGAATCGCTGTTTTATTGTTTTTCTTTTCTTTTCTTTCCTCTCTCCCCTTTCTTCTTTTTCCCCTCTTCTGCGAGCATGCTGTTCGTCCCATCGCTCCCTCCACTCCCGCCTAGCCCCGGCCAATGCGGCGAAGGAGGAGGAGGAGGAGGAGGAGGAGGAGGAGGAGGCGCAGGACGGAGCACGCTTACACAGCAAGGGAGAAAGGACATTCCAGCGCGACCTCGAAGAGCCGGGCGAATTCGGGGTCCGTGGCGAGGCCTTCGCCGGACTCGAACTCAGCACACTGGGTGTCGCTGACGCGGTTGGCGCCGTCGACGAAGGGCTGGAGTAGGCGGGCGTCAGCGCGGGCGCCCGGGGGAGGGGGTGGGGGGGGACACTTACCAGGCAGCGACAGGTGGGCCCGAGGGTGCCGAAGTTGTAGCTGTTCCTGTAGCAGGCGACGGGACAGTCCTGGCCGACTTCCCTGGTCACAACTTCGGGATTCATGGTCTGCGCGTGTCAGCACGGCAGGCCGGACGGACGGAGGGGGGGACGCACGTCGGTCAGCGCGAAGCAGCCGATGTAGCGCGCCGCGAACTGGCCCGAGATGCAGTCCTGCGGGTTGTTGGCGGGCGAGACCGGCACCACCTTGCGCACGTCGGCGGCGGCGGGGGCCGCAGCCGTGTCGACGCAGCGCTTGGCGTTGTCGGCCGCGGGGCGCGGCGGGCGCGGGATGTTAATGTCGATGGCGTCAAGCGGGCCCATGGCCGCGGCGGAGGCGGAGGCCACGGCGCCACACACGGCGGCGATGAGCGTGAGGGAGTGGAGCAACTGCATTGCGGCGGAGCGAAGAGAGCGAGAGAGTGTGCGTGAGAACGAGAGTGAGTGAGTGACTGAGAGTGAGTGAATGCGGGCGAAGAGTCACAAAGAGAAAGAGTGGGCGAGGTGCGAGAGAGAGCGTGGTGCGATGGACGGCGGTGGGTGAGGGAGTCGGATCGAGTGCGGGGCGGCGGGGGTATTTGTATGCGTCCGACGGCTCCGACTCGCTGCGGGAGAGCGACCTCTGCAGCGAACGCTCTTGCGCTCGCGAGATGTTTCCACATCGCGCGAAAGCCAATCTCGGCGGCGCCCATCCACGGCCGCCGCGCGTTCCGGGCCGCGCCCCTTCCACGCCTCCAGCGGGCGGCAGACCCGACAGAACGGCATCAGAGTTCGGGGCCCAGACCAGTCTCGCTCCCGATCGGCCGCGGCATCCCCGATTGGCTCTCGCGGCCGCCCTCCATGCTTCCTGCTGGCGGCGTCGCCCTGCGCTGCTCGACGGGGCCCAGAGCGCGCGGGGAGCGTGGAACGGAGTTCGCGGCCAGCAAACTCTCCAGCGCACTGCAGTCACTGCGAGGGAAGAGCGGCTTGTGCTCCGGTTGCGCGCTCCGCTGCACCGGCCGCCGGCTGTCGTCCAGCGCAAGCAAGGGCCGCGCTCGAGACGTCGTCCGTCGGAACCTACGCGACACTCTGCCGGCCGCAGGACTCAGCACGCGTGCTCTCGCCGAGTCGGCCGCCAAAAAGAACAATTCGCTGCCCTCGCGGCGTGCCAAACAGACGACGGGAAGAAGGAGGAGGAGCCGACAAGCTCTGGCGGAGCGCATCGACACTGCTCGGTCACCAGCGCGGACCGTGTCACTCGGTCGCAGACGTCGCGGCTAGAAAAGCATCGCCGGTCCGGCAACTGTCGCCGACCAGCGTATTCGCACCGCTCGCGGAAGTTGCCGGACCGGTGATCTCGATCGATCGAGTCCACTGATCCACCTGCCACAACCCCACATTCGCCGGTCCGGCCGGCAAAACAAAAAGCATATGCCCTGGACCGGAATTGAACCGGCGATCTCGTCATTACGAGTGACGCGCCTTACCGCTTGGCCACCAGGGCAGTCGATGGATGGTGCACGCGTCTTTCGACCGTAGGGCACGCCCGAATCCCGGCGGCTTAGTCACGCGTGGCCACGAGCGCGGTCCAACGGCGGGGCCGCCTCGATCTCGATCTGGCCAGCCCAGCCAGCCAGCCAGCCAGACGCACGACGCAAGGTTAGACTTCGCGCGGCCGCCGCGATCCCAATCGACGCACAACACGAACGGGAGATTCCTGCCGACCCACGACTCTCCGTCCAGGGGGAAGACGTGTCGCGCAAATAGCGGGCGCGAGCGAGATCTCGTTTCCCCCCCCGTCACAAACTTTCGCTGTGGGTCCCCCCCCCCATCTTCTGCTCGTGCTGGGTAGTTATCGCACAGTTCTTCACACCTGCTGATCCCTCCGGTGGGGCACTCCAACGCCCGCCGCACGCCCCCAGCGCTCCGTTCAGCCCTCCGGACCACGCCCAATCCGCGACCGGACGCAGGCAGACGTGTGGAAGCGCAGTTCTGCCACGGTACCTGCCCACCCGCTGCTCGACTGCTCGACCGCTAGACTGCTGCGTCGTGTCGCGGCGGAGATGACACGGGCGGTCGACGCGGGCGTGGGAAAACAGCACCGGCATGTACCCGCGCGCAGGTTGGATGAGGCGGCTCCTCGTTGCGCGCGGTGTGCGGCCGTCTTCTCGCCTCCAATCTCCCGACCCGGGACCACGTGCAGCACCGGTGTGTGTGCTCGTGCTCCGACGCGCCACGAAAAAAGGAAAAAGGAAAAAAGGAAAAAAGGAAGAAAAAAGAAAAAAGAAAAAAGAAAAAAAAGCAGCGCTGCTCAGGACCGGAATTGAACCGGCGATCTTGTCATTACGAGTGACACGCCTTACCACTTGGCCACCAGAGCGTTTCCTGTGCGACGTAGCGAAGGCAGCCGCTATGAGCAGCGTGGCACCCCGGGCGACATAGTCAATGCTATTTTTCGCACCCCAGCAACCGCCGTCGCAGCCGCCCAACACCCCCCCACGAAGGCGCGAGCCGCGACGTGGGCCGTTTCCAATGTCGCCGGGGCCCGTGTGAGGGTGAAACAGCCCACGGCCGGATGCGCGCGAGAGAGAGAAGACGGACGGAATACGATGCGTTTCTAGTCTGCCTGGCGCATCCGTGGCCGTGCATGCACGAGTCGTGGGGGGAGCATTCGCGATGTGTGCGCGCCCTACTGCGCTGGGCTGTGCTCGCCCCGCTCCCCCGCAGTCCAGACTCCGGACGGCGCAGACGACCGGCGGAGGCGGAGACCGCACGGCGGGGGATGGAGACGGAGAGAGCACGACGGGGCCGGCCGCAACTCGTCCTCGACGTCGTCCGCCTCCGCAGCAACTACGCACGCCAATTGGGCCCCGCGGCGGCCACGGCCCGCACCGCCGATGCGCCGGGCACAGCGTGCACGTGTTCCATGCATCGATGGTGCCAGCGCGCACCCCTCCGCCGTGACGAACGGACGGACGGCGCAAATGTGACCGTTAGCTCCTATTCGCCTGCCGACACGAAACGAATCACGACAAGACGAAACGGCACCAGGTGAGGCAATGGTGGAATGGCTGCACGGTATGCATGCCCCACGATAGGAATTTTCCTGACTGGCCCGAGAACTATCCTCAGCCGCAACCGTCCTCCGCCCTACGCCCTGCATTCCCCCCCTCGCTGGCTGAAAAAAGGGAGCGAGATGTGTACATACGGAGAGAATATGCCAAAAGAAACAAAACAAAGCCAAAACACCGGGAATCCAAGATCCGAAAAGAAAAGAATCCCCAAAAAAGCAAAAAAAAAAAAAAAAAAAAAAAAAAGTCCCACAACGAGGGTCCACGAGTCAAAATGGAAACGCACATTAAATGCCAAAGAGAGAAAGGAAAATAAAAAGAATTCCAAAAAAGCACCCTGACGTGTCGCCTCGGGCGGATGCGGAAGGCCCCGCTCACTCGGACCCGGTCGGGTCGATGAAGACGGTGCCCTTCTCGACGCAATCGCCGTCCTGGCCCGGGTTTGCGGTGCGGTAGTCGACGAGCAGCAGGCCCTTGTAGATGGCGGCAGCGGCGGCGGCGCCCAACAGCGGTGCGATCCCTGCGGTGCGTCAGTGCCCACAATCCCACGGTACTCGTGCAGCGGTCGGCGGGGGACATACAATAGATCCAGTGCTCGCTGGCAAAGTCGAGGTCGACGAGGGCCGGGCCGAAGGAGCGCGCGGGGTTCATGCTGGCGCCGGTCAGGCTGGCGCCGACGAGGTGGCCGACACCGAGGGCGGCGCCGATGACGAGCGGCGCGAGGTGCGTGGCTCGGTGCTTCTCGACGGCGATCATGAACACGGCGAGGGCGAGCTCGGCCGTCAGGAAGAACTCGACGAAGAAGCCCTGGGCGACGGTGACGTCGGGCGCGAGCGTGGTGCGCACGGCGAGCGCGTGCCCGGGGACGAGCGCCTTGGCGACGCCGGCGGCGGCGACGCCGGCGAGCAGCTGCGCAGCCGCGAGCAGCGCGCCCTTCGCCGGCGTCATCAGCCGCAGCGCGACGAACGCGGCGGTCAGCGCCGGGTTGAACAGCCCGCCGGACACGCGGTAGAACAGCCACACGTTCGCCGTCAGCGCGAGCGCGAACGACAGCGAGATGTACAGCAGCAGCGTCACCGACTGCGAGGACCCGTCCGCGGCGGAGTTCTTGGCCGCCTGCGTGGCCACGTACGCCGTCAGGAAGAACAGGAACGTCCCCACGAACTCGCCGGCGGCGGCGATCGCATCTGGCGCGGGAGAGTCAGCGGCGGGCGGGGCAGGCTGGACGGGGGCGGGCGGCTACTCACAGTTCCTGGCCGTGCTGGGGCCGGTCCGCGTGCTGCCGGCGAGCGCTCTCTCGTCTGCAATCGGCGTCTCGGAAGTGCTGGCGGCGTCCTTTGCGGCCATTGCGGGAGCGGGTAGCTGGCGATGGGGCTCGGGGCAGAGCAGCGAGCTGATGGGGCGGTGGAAGCGCTGACGACCGCGTCGGCTTCTTGTCTTGTATCCAATCGACACGAGACAGGCCCTGAGTCGAAGCGGAGGGCGGGGCAGGAGGAGGAGAAGAAGGCGAAGGCAGAGGAAACCGTCGAGGGCGTGGAGGAAGAGCGAGGAAGCCGGGACCGCAGCAGCTGGAGCAACCGACAGCTGCGGAGGGGCGCCGCGGCCTTAAGTAGGACGGCGCGAACGGCTCGCCACTGCGGTGGGGGCAAGCGGGACGACAGGCGACGAGCGAGCTGCGGCCTACGGCCCAGTGGGCTGGGCTGGAGCTGGAGCTGGAGCTGGAGCTGGAGGTTGGGCGGCAGCGGGTGGATGCGTGTTGGGCAGGTCACTGTGCGCAGGCAGCACGATAGACAGCTACCACTTCGAGCAAGAGCCAGCCTGACGAACTCAGCGTGCGCTGCGGAGCAGCATCAACAGCGGGCAGGACATGGGGAACAGGCACGTAGACGCGGAGTGGGTGCAGTGGATGGATGCAATGGACTCGGAATCGCAAATAGCATGGGAGCATGGGGGCTAGCTGCCGGAAAAAACAAAGAAATATCTACATATGGCAAGGAAGGAAAAAGCAAAAGTGAGGAATCGGCAAGGAAGGGGAAGCAAAAGCAAAGCACGCTTTCACCCGTCGTCCGGGGGGGGGAGGGGCGAGGTGGAACCGCATGGCGGGCCCTAGACCGAAGCCGTGTACCTCGACGCGACGATTTGCTGTTCTCGTCGTCCTGACGACTGGACTGTGTGGCTGGCTGCGCCGGCGGATGGCATCATCGTGTGCGTCTCCCCTTTTTCGAGCGAGAGCCAATTCCCCCGAACGCCTTCCCGAACGAACGGGAACAATGGGGGGCGAAAAAGAAAAGAAAACAAATGGGCGAGAAATACAGATCTATGTAAATAGAAAAAAGAGAGACAATCGTTTGTCGACCCTTCCGGAAATGAAAAGACGCCAATGATCACCCGCCCCCCCCTCCCCTGGTAGAGAAAAAGAAAATGAAGTCCGGCATCGTCGAAAAAGAAAACAACGAATCCACGCCGTCGAAAAAAGAAAAGAAAAACCTAAATCCGCGAAAGACAAGACAAAAAAAAAAAAAAAAAAAAAAAAAAACACCCCCCCAACCCAAAACCCACCCCCCCCCGAAATTAGGGCAAAAAAAAAAAACCCAAATTCCAAAACAAAAAAGACC
>Ga0307508_10001348_pt1 | contig 27732 bp, 38 predicted proteins | sample 9_EM_MG_FD_203089 | JGI IMG/M metagenome (GOLD analysis project Ga0307508, IMG submission 203089) | Populus trichocarpa ectomycorrhiza microbial communities from riparian zone in the Pacific Northwest, United States - 9_EM | ecosystem: Host-associated > Plants > Roots > Unclassified | place...
AACCTCGTTGGTCAACTCGCGAAGAGGTAGTCGTCTAGCCTTCTTTGACTCTCTGACAACACGTCTTCGCGTGTGAGCGGTGATCAGTCGAGGTCTGCCGGCGGAAGGAGTGTTTTCGTGGAAGTCGCGACTTTCGTATCGATCGAGAAAAGTCTGTATCGTGGACTTAGGGCGGTTTATCTCTTTGGCTATTTGAGATAGAGATAAATTTTGCTTGCGAAAAGCAATTATCTGACCCTTATCGAAGTCGGACATACGTCCTTGGAAGTTGTTCGGCATTGTGGTCGTGGTGAGCGGTGTTTGAAAAATGTGGTGTGGTGGCGGGCGACGCGTCGATGAGGCTAAGAGTACGGAAACTTTTGGCCTAGTACTTTAGCTCGCTTCAGCACGAAGTTGAACATCTTGACTCGATGTTGGTTTCTCGCTCGGCTTATGCAGGCCAAGGTGCAATGAGAAAAGCTAAAAGAACATGAGGGGGCAGGGCTGAACCTACTGTCAAGTGGAGAGAGGGGAGGAAGGGAGATGTACGTAGTCTGGTTATGTTTGAGGGGGGAGGGGGGAGGGGGGAGGGGGGCGCGAGTGATGCGACGAGTGGGTGAAGGATGGTAAGTGGCAGGGGGAATAGTGAAGCTAGTGAGGATGGAACGACTCGGCACGGGCCACAGACGGACAAGAAAAAGGGTCCCGCCCACTGGCGCGCCTCCACCCACTTCTCCGAAATCTCCCGCTTGAGGTTGGCGAGCGATCGTGGGATAGGTCTGTAGTTGCCTGTTTGCTCTGCCGCCTTGGCCCACTCGTCTGCCTTCTCGTTGCCAGTGACTCCTTTGTGCGCTGGGCACCATCGGATTTCGATGACGATGCCCGGCCTGGCCATACGCAGCGTGGCGATGTGCTTCCGCGCCTGGGGGTGGAATCCATCGTGGAGCTTCACCGACTGCCTTTTTGCGAGGGCCTGGCCGCTGCCTGAACTTCAGCGGGGAACGGAGATCCGGCTTGCTAGCCAACTCATCCTCGGCGGTGGACTGTAAGCTGACGGTAGAGAATATCTTTGAGAGTTCGTGGATAGGTACGGGCGGTAAAGGGGAGTCGAGAACGGAGGGGTGGTGAACACGGGGTGTAGGTGATGGTGGGAAGTCGACAGCAGGGGCGCGCCGGCGACGGGGAGCCATGATCGTGGATGCTGGCCTGGTATCATCAGCTCTCCTGTCAGTATTTGTATTCCCATATCGTCTATAACATGTCCTCCATCGAATGTCACGATCCAACTCCCATTGGTGGTCATCTTGCTGTGTGGTGGGTTATGTTGGTCGTGAGACGTCTTCTCACGGCCGAAAGTTGAGCCCCGTGACGTTAAAAAATTTACTGCGCGCTTATTCGGCGCCAAGACGGCGCTTGGCGCCAAAAAAACAGTGCGTCTTGCGTGAGTTAATACGGTAGGATCCCTGGCCAATGTGGCTAAACTGAGACACGATTTGGCTGATCACGAAGACTTTTTTCTAGGTACTGTAGTACTGTTGTATACTTTCACACTCCCTTCAATGTATACCCTACTCCAGGCCTTTTGGGGTGCTAACATACTCCTATGGAATAGGTATGTTGGACAGTGAACAGCGGGCCGTAGACCGGTGTGCAAGTGCACCACCTCCCACAAGTGGGTATTCCTAGTTCGTGCTCTGTGACGATCTAATATGTAGCGACGGGTTAGGGATACTACCCGTTTGCGTCTGGCTGCGTCGGGGCTGCTCTACTCTGCTGTCGGCAGACCTGACAGACCGCTTTTGGCTGCGCCGCGGCCATCACAAACCAGAATGGTGGGGGGAGGCATGCCCGCTGGCCGAAGACCAGCCTGGGATCAATGCGTGAGGGAGCGGGGTCAAGCGTGGTGGGGCATGGGGCAGCACCAGCGACGAGGGAGTTGCAGCGTGAGCAGAGGAAGCTATGTGCACGACGGAGTGTTGGTGTCTCTTCCCTCTCTCGGAGGAGGAGGACGAGTGTGCTCGCCATGTCGCCGTACGCTATCAGATTTTCAAGTCTTTGGGTAGGGGAGATGGTAAATCCCTGGACGGGAGAGTAATGCATATGATGACCAATTGACCTCGAGGAGTAGAAGTTGGGGAGGGTGAACAGCTGCAGACCGCTGCCGACAGACGATGGACTTCTTTGGCTTCAAGTGCGAGCCGTGACAGCGGGGAACTGCAGAACTGAAGAAGAAGAATAGCAGTGAAGACAGAAGAGCAGATAGAGGAGGAAGGAGGAAAGGAAGAGAATGAAGGGGAGTGTTCGAGGGCGAGGGGGGGGGGTTTATACTCTTGGCAATCTGCAAGTCGACGGATCAGGACTGCAACGGATGGGGCGGGTGGAAAGATCGAGAGGGAGACGGCAATGGGTGAGCCTCTGGGCGACGGCATGAAGCTGCGGGCGTCAGAGCGGCACATCTGTCTATTGCGGCAGCCGATCGTCAGCACAACACTGGACAGCCGCAAGAATCTGGCCACCCACCTCGGATTCTGCAGTTGCTGTGCGGCACTGGTGGAGCCGGGGAGGCGGATGGGCAATCAATGCTGTCGGGCGGCATGCGGCCCCCCCCAGGCTGTCCTACCCAGCGGCCAACGGGACTCTCCCGTCGCTCGGGGAGCACCCTCCCGCTCCAACCAGCGATTCCCGGGGAGCAGGAGTGGGAGCAGCAAGAGGGAAGCAATCACACCTAGCACCTCGGCCAACGTCCAGCCACCACCCCATACCCCAGATGGATGGCATGCTGGTCTTGGCGCAGTCACATGCGAGACTCACCGCCACAGCGAGGTGTAACCCCGTGTGACGACAGGATAAAGATACGGGAACGAGCGGGAGGAGTTGAGGCGCCGATGCCCTTCCACGATGCCCCAACGTCCGCTGCTGTTCCACAGTACGGTGTGGCCGCTCTCGAGTCCGGCGGGCAGCGGGCGTTTCTTTTTTTCTGTTCAATCATACTCGCATGGGTCGGTTCTTGGTCCAGTGGAGGTACTGCCCGGTAAGGCAGTGCCCTGTCTTCACCTGGTAGAACAGCGAGACAAGCCGCACTAGATGCTCGAAACGTAGTGGACGACACCTCGCTACTGCGGACGCAGCCAGCCAGGGCACCGTGCGTCTGGACGAGGAGAGTCAGGGCCATTTGTCTTCTGGACGCAGCGCGTGTCTTACAGACGCAGAGTGTCAAGGCAATTTTCTTCCAGCTGGAGCGTGTCAAGGCAAACGTCGTCCGGACGACGCGTGCCATGGCATCTGCCTTCCGGACGAGTGTCACGGCATTTGCCTTCTGGACGCAAAGTGTCAAGGCAAATGGGATCCAGACAAGGCTTACGATGGCGCGTCACACATAGGTAACAGAGCGGTCACGGTGGTAGCATCCAGACGCGACTGTCAGGGGGGCAAGACACCGTCCATTCGCAACACATATCGTCTCGCACGGACACACCCACGGTGCGCCGGACACACCTGCCCGCCGTCCTGACGATTCTCCACTTCCGCGGGCGCACGACAGCCTCCACCCGCCCGCCGTGCATGTCTGTCCGATGGGACGGCACCCCACCAAGACTCGATGCGTGCCTAGCGGCTTGCACGACTGCTCGTTTGTGTCACCCGCGGGCGGTGGGGGCCGGTCGAAGCATCGTTCGCTTGGCGAATCGTGTTGACGTGTGCCCTCAGGCTTGGCCGACGGCTCGCCCACGTTGTATGGCGGTTCGCTCGACGCTTTTCCGACCGCTCGGTGGATCTTTTGCGTCTGGCTAGTGCGATAGGGAGCAAGAGGCGACCGGTCGTATTGGCGAGCTTCGTGAAGCTGTTAGCGCAGTTTTATGATAGGACAGCGGGAAGTTGTACAATACGACATGGCGAGCACCAAGCGAGGAAGATGTCGAAGGGGAGGATGGTGGTGAGGATACCAGCGTTGAGGACGATAGCGAGCGAGTATGATGGCGGAGATGGCGACTAGTCCGCAACAAGAAGAATCGAGTGACATAACAGTCTTGGGTAAGTGGAGTGGTAAGCGCAGGTGTGGGGTCAAAAATCCAGCCTCTCTGCGGCAGTGTAGAGTACATTTTGAGGATTCACAAAAATTGCATGTCGCGTTGAATTTGCCAAGACGCTAGCCAGGGGAGTGCTGGTACCAGGTTCCGCCTCGGGAGCACCGCCATGATCTATATAGGTCGCATGCGAGTATGAATAAACCAAAAAAAAAAAGCCTCGGGAGCACCTCTTCAAGGTGTGCCCTGAGCGGAAGGCCCAACAGAAGATCCTGTGGGCGGAGGTGTGGAAGGAGACTAGGAAGTAGAGGAGCCGGTCGAAGATCCGGGACCTACATAATGTCCGATGGACGACGCAGTCAGGCGGTGCTGGACCTCCTCGCTGCTACAGATGTTGGAAGACGAGTGCTGGCTGAGGAGGATGCAGCTGAGGCGTCGGAATGAGAGCTCGGGGAGCGCCGAGTGCGGGAAGAAGGGAGGGGAGGAGGTGGAGGAGATGGGTGCCGCGGGGTAGTTGGGGACCGGGGAGGCGCTACCACTGTTTCAGCCTTTCGTGGCATCCGCGGACGAGGAGTAGGAGGGGGTGGGCTGCGCTTTCTTTTGTTAATTTCTTTTGTCTTTCACTCTTGTTCAGACCCTTTTCCTTTGTGATTCCCTTGGTGAGCACCTCACTTTCGTGAGTAATGTAGCGAATGACTACTAGGCTCTGTGAGCTTCAATCTTTTCTCTTTAACCTTCAAATAATCACGAGCGCCGCCCCGAATCATTGTATCTACGTTTGCTGTTGTGCCATCACGATCCATTGCTAATGTGCCGTCGAAGGCCTATGTGTGGATGTCGCGTGCCGCGCTCAGGACGATCACGAAATATTCGCACAAAATGGGGGGTATCATGTTAAATTCAAAAAATGGGGGGTATTGGGTTGAAGTCACAACAAAATTTTCATGTTAAATAGTCGTAAATACTACTATCAAAGTGGTTGCCACGTTAGTGCACAGAAAGTACTTCATATGTAGTAAGTATGTAAGCACTGCTAAGCTAAAATGGCTAGTGTGGTTTATTAATCACTACTGCAGCGTGGCCCCGATTTTTTTAAACGTATAGAGATGCACATAAACCCATCGAAGTCAGCTAGTTTCGATCCAATTAAGTCGAGTAAGGGCTAGAAATGATCCTCAGATGTAGCCCGTTGCGCCGATGTGCGTCCGCTTTGGACCCGGACACCGTTCGGACTTCGATCTCCTCTTGCTCCTCTACCTATCTGTACTAGGTACCTATCATCGTCGTCCTCCTCCAACACACACATATGCGTCAGAAGCGTGGCCTCCTTCTTCTCCTCCTCTCCAAGTCCAGCAAATGATTTCCATGTCGCTGGTAGCTTCTTGCCTTCGTTTGCCATTGATTTGTATTTCTTTTTCCTTGCACCAAGCTCAGCCTCCCGTATGTACACCCAACTTTTCTGCTTTCTCTCTCAGCTTGTCCAGCTTCTCCGACCGTACACTTCTCTTTTCCTCCCTACCTTTATATAAGAGTTTGCCGGTATCCTTCAATTCCCACATCCGGCTTGGCGCTGATGTAAACTTTGTTGCACCCACCATAAACTAACTGTGGCAACAGGTCGGCGCCTACGCAGAATTTCCTCTGCGATAGCTGTCACGTCTCTAATACTTTGCGGAAAGCCACCGAGCTGCAAAATCCCGCACCGCCATATCAAAACCTCCTCCTCTTCATCTAACAGTAGCCGTCGAGTCTTCCCATATATATTGGCGTCATAACATGGGGGATAATAGCCGATCATTCAACAGATTGGCAGCGTTTTCCAAGATGCGCTGTTTTTGTCATCGATGCCAAGAAGAGCGACATTCTACGGTTGAGCATTTCTGCCGGATTGGGTTCATATCCAGCCTACCTGCCGCAGCTAGAAGCATCCCTTTTTTTGCTATTGCAAATACCAGTTCCGCCAATGACATCAAATTGCAACATAACCAACAGCATGCGGCAATCCCTGCCTCCCCGCAAATTCCGCCACTGCTCGGGTCAAGAAACAAACAACCGAAAGCAAACCCTTCCAGCCCCTTAATCCTTTCCCAGTAGATACATCTGTGCCTCCCAAAGATTATCGAACCGACGGAACAAGGCGTTCGGCAGCCCATGGACCTGCGCACCGAGCTCGTCACGGGTGCCGTAAACCCCGGGAAGGCTACCACGAAAGACTGCGAAGAACTCGCGGCAACCAGGTTGTAGAGCCGTCGGTGAGATGAAGACGGCTTTCAGCGGCGAGAATTTGCGGTTCTCGTCATCGGGTCCTGGAGTAGACGCCGGAGAAGGGGGCCAGGGGTCGTCGAAGCCTGGCCCGCCGAAGATGCTGACGTATGGCTTTCCCGAAGGTGAGTCGCCGCTTATAGCGTCATCGGTGACAGTGGGTGAATTTCCCCGCTCTGAAGTGGGCGGCGACAAACTCTCGCCTTCAGAAAACGAATCGTCGGTGTCAGGATACAATAAAGTAGGTGTAGGCTCTGTGTTTCCTAGACCCCAGCGTGTGAGGTCATCGCCGTCGAGTCCCAGCGTGGCCGCGGAAGAAGGAATCGAGGTGTCGGAGGCTGGCCCGTCAAATAGGTCGACAAGTGTTTGTCTTTGGGGTGAGTCGCCAGCCATGGAATCATGGGTGGCCATGCATGTATCTCCTTCCTCCGACTGAGGCGGAGACAGACTCCCTGCTTCCGAAAACGAGTCCGGACTCGATTCCACAGGTGGGGTCGGCTCTGCGTCACGTGGCGCAGAGCATGGGTAGTTGTAGTCACTAGGTCCCTGTGTGGACGGGGAATAACGAAGCCTGGCGTCTTCGGGGCCTCGCCCGCTGATTGGCTTTCTCGGACGCCAGTTGACGCTATAAGCTTCATCGGTGGCGGCGAGTGAATTTTCTTGCTGGAACCTGGACGGCGTAACACTCTCTGCTTCCGAAAACGAGTCTGCAGTAACACGGTACGATACCACAGGCTGGTGCCTTTCCGCGTTGCTTCGAGCTGAGGGAACGGGCTGGCCGTGGCCCGACCCAGTGTCGATGCTTACTGACGGCTGCTTGTGGAGTGATGCGGCAGCAATAGAAGCAGCGGTATGCGTCGGAAAAGCGGCTACGTCCGGTGCTAGGGCGAACGAACAGCCTTCCGCCGACAAATTGTGAAGGGTAGCAAGATATGAGTCGACAGGTTTCTTCGGCTCTGGTATCCCTGGCGCAGGAGCGGATTTGATTGGTGAGCCAGTCTGGATGTTTTGAACACTCTGTGCGATCGAAAGTTTGTTGCTACCTGCACCTGGCAAAATGGAACTTGATGCATGTGGAGGATGGCGCTGAGCGACAGAGAGAACAGCCGATTGGGATTGCTGCGCCATGACCAGATGCTGAGATTGGCTGGTGGACGGAGTCTCCCTACGCCGTCCGGATGGTATCACCGGATAAGTCGCTGCTGGGTAGTACACAGTTGGCCTAGGTGATACGGATGCAGCGTTGTTCGAATGACTAGGAAATGGGGGCTGCTGAATAGGTGGTAGGGTTCGCGATGATCCTAACATCAGCGGCAGTGCAGGGTAGCGGGAGTAGGGCGCGTGCGCCGAGGCACCCGCTGGTGCCGTGTTGGTTTCACAGAATTCCGGCCTGCGACGGCCACACGCCTGTGGGTTTCCTGTCTGCCACGTCTGCCGGACGGCACTTGCGGGCGCGAAATTAGGCCCAAGTTGCTCGCGTTGGAAGGAATTCGGGACAATGGTTGACGGTGATTCACCATGCGACATGAGCATGCCGGGCGATGGGTTGTGAACCTCAGCGGCTTTTCGTCTTGTCAGTCCCTGCTGCAGCTATGGTTAGTCACGACCTTTCACATAAAATGTGGGGAATAACGCAGAACTCAGGCGAGCTGCATACCTGCTTGTAGGAGGAGGCATGAGAGGAACCAGTCCCGTTGAGTTCCTGCCGCCGTCCTATGGGTTCGTAGACGGTCATCCGTGGTCCGCCCAAGTGCGGTGGGTTGTGCTCGGCGATGTTTGCCGGCTTGTAGGCCTCGACCTCAGGTTTTACGTCCGGCTTGGGCAGTCCTGGTGCGGGGTCGGATTGGGGATGCGACGTTGGTGTACTCGTCAAGGACGCTCGTGCGGAGAATGGCGGTGGCATGCCGACACCAAGCTTTCGTACACGAGGACGGCGGTGCGCTTCGGCGTTGTTGCGTATCTTGTACCGAGCTTGACCGTCGGCGTAGAGCGTGGGATGACTTGTTTGGAATGGTGGAAGGATAGGTTCGTCCAACTGCTTACCGAAATTCGATGGTTGCGCATATCGGGCATGAACTGGTGGGGGTACGACGCAGGCTGGTGTATCTTCATCCTGTTCTTTCGTTTCATCGTCCTCGTTTTCTTCGATTGCCCCATTTTCTTTGGCGTCCTCATCCGATTCATCGGCGAAGAACATGCTCGGGCTCGTAAGGGGTCGCGACTGAGGTGGCTTTGGAAGGTAACGATCCGGCGAAGATTGAAGGTTTACAGACTCTTCGGACCGGCGGGAGAGTTGGGCGAAATCTGAATCATGTCCTATTTCACTGGCGCTCGGCTGAGAATCGGAGGGGAAGCATCGCGGGCATGGGGTCCCGTCGCCGAGAGACTGGCGGTGGAGACCACAGTGCGCGATGCAATACCGGAGGCCGTAGCGCGACGCGTAGAAATCACAGATTGCTGGCTTTCCGCAGAGGTGCCATGAGCAAAGGAATGTGCGACGTGGGGTTGGCATGGTGCGGCGAGGATGGCGTCCACGGTGATGGCAATGGGTGGTTCAAACGGGGGTGGTTCAAACGGAAGATCAACTGTTGGTGCGGTGGCAAGTGCTAATATACTGAAGGGGTTAGTTACCCGGCCACTAACGAAAGTTGGTGTCCTAAGGCCGGAGTGGATCTGATACCCCAAGTTTGAGCCGCTTATTCTCCACCAAAAGAACTCCATTAGGAGCTTCTATTTCACTCGCCACGTCGCCTAAAAGACTCTAATTTTTGATATTCCTTCCGGTGGTGGAGAAAAGACCAGGGGTTATGGAAGGAAAGTCGCTTGTATGGTCGAAATCAGAGAAATCATGACGGTCACTCGGTTTGGGCTACGGCTGCGGAGCCTGCCGCAGGGAGACCAAACACGGGAAATCTTCGGCGCCCCAACGGAGATTTGGCGGAGGCTCACCATTGCCCTCGCCTACGCGGAAGGGTGGTAAGTACAGTTCTGCTTGAGGAGCGAGGAGCCTGAAACCCTCGACGCGGAGCTGCTGCAAGAGGAGGAAGCGGAGGCGAAGGCAGCGGCAGAGAAGGAAAGACCAGGACTCACCATGGTCACGGACGGGTCTCGGCTGGACGACGGAGCCACCGGATACGCGGTGGCATGGAGGAACGGCCAATCCTGGAAGGGCATTAAAACCCACATGGGCTACAATCAGGAGGCCTACGATGCAGAGTGCGCCGCTCTCGCAAGGGCATTGGAAACGGCCTGGCGAAGACCGACCACGCCGGAGTGGGTCACGATCTTCACGGACGCGCAGGCAGCCATCAGACGATGGCCTCGGACGAACCCGGCCCCGGCCAGCGGTACGCGCTGCAGGCCAGGAAGCACATCGCTGCGCTGCGGAGGGCGAAGCCAGGCATCATCATCGAGATCCGATGGTGCCCGGCACACAAGGGTATCGCCTGCAATGAGAAGGCCGGTGAGTGGGCGAAGATCGCAGCGGAGGAGCCAGACACCCGCGGGGTGGAATGGCTGAATTACTCGGACCGGACGGAGGCCCGCCCAATGCCGCTCCCTCGGTATCTTGCGAGCCTCAAGCGGGAGATCTCGGAGAAGAAATGGGCGGAGGCACGTCAACGGGCGGGGGGCCGAACCTCCAAGAAGAAGTATCGCATGTCAGAGAGCCAGAAGCCCGACGGCGCGGTGGCCAACAGTTCCAAGAGCTCGCCTCGGTTCTACCAGCTCAAGACGGGGCACTGCCTGACCGGGCAGTACCTCAACTGGACGAAGAACCGGCCCACCCCGCAGTGCTGGTGGTGCCGGTACCGAACGCAGACCCGGGACCACCTCTTCAAGGAGTGTCCCAAATGGAAGCCACAGCAGAAGGCCCTGTGGGCGGAGGTGAAGAAGGAGACCGAGAGATGGAAGGATCGGTGGAAGATGCGGGACCTGCTGGCTGACGGGAGGTGCAGCCGGGCGGTGCTGGACTTCCTCTCGGCCACGGACGTGGGCAGACGAGTGCCGGGAGTGGAGGAGGACGACGCCGTGAGCGCGGTGTCTGAGCTGGAGGTGCGGGAGTGGATGGAGGAGCAGGGAGCGGGAGCCGAGGAGCCGGGCGCCGGTGGGGAATCACCGCTGTTCTTGCCCACACCCGACTTCATGGCACCCGCAGGTACGGCTTAGGCACGGAGCGGTGCTCTTTCCTTCGTCTTTTCCTTGGTTCTACACAGTCGTTCTTTTCTTTCTTTTCTTCTGTAATTTCCTTGGTGCGCCTCACATCTTGGGGAAGGCCTAGGTGGAGGGCAAAGGGGAGCTTGCAACGTGCCGCCACTGCACGGACAGCGGACAGGAAACGGACTGTAAATAGCCTCGCCATGATCTCCCTAGGTCGCATGCGAGTAATGAATAAACAAAAAAAAAAGAGTCGGGTAAGCATTGCCGAAGAGCCGTCATATTTACTTGTTATCATCTGCCATCAACCAAGTGAATACCAAACTTTATACGATGACGGATAGTTAGGACTGTAAGCGACCTTCGGTGCAAGTATAAACAACCCAACTGCTATAAGGACTATGTATTACCACCCCATTGCCAGCGGTCTGCCACCTACAGTACTAATGGTACGAAATCAGATAAAAGCGAGTGTGTTGTATTCTCTATGGAGTCTCGAGCTGTTCGCTCGCCGCTATTACTACCGTGCTTGGCGCCCAGAGTGCGCTAGTACCTGACTCCCACGACTCCCGCGCGTTTGGTGCATAGATGCGCACACTCTGCATAGGCCTAGCACTGCATGTTCTTCCCACCCTGGGAACGATTTCTTCGTTGACGGGCCACCTCGGGTGCCAGGGCCCGCGACCGCCGGTGGGCAAACACGGCAGGACATACAGCAGAGAACCGGTGCAGTAGGTTTTTGCTAATGTAGGATGATTAGGGCGTCCGAAACGTGATTTTGGTATCGCAGACGGTTACTTATCGCGGTAGCATGCCCTGCCGGGGACCCCCGGTGACGTTCAAATTGCGCAATAATAGGGTACTGTGTAGTAGAAGCTTGAAGCTTCCCCACGGTTCGGTGGCATGGGGGGTGCATCATGAAGGCCCAGGTGCGCCAATTCACTCCATAGAGAACATTCCCGATCCTGTTTGTCTACACTGCCGAAGCTATGCACCAGGGCCCCCGAACTACCGTCAAGAGCTCCCAAAGACCCGAAATTTGAGGTATCGTTTCTGCACAGCCATCATAAAAAAGAGGCTTCTTAGGACCCGAATATTCTCACTAGTTATATGCTCCAAATTATTGCTACGCCGTGCGAATACTGCAACAGGTCGGGCTTCCACTGATCGCAGGACCTATCAAAATCCGTACTCTGATAACAGAAGCTCGTAACGGTACTCTACCTCGCTAACTCGTCAATTTGAGGAAGCAGAACGTGTTGCCGCTAGCGCAGGACAGCCCCCTGGTGGGTGATCGGATTAAGCCGTTTGCCCGCTGCGACTATAAGCAGTGAGTGTGTGTAAGAAACATATATAGCATCATTGAAATTATAGTGGAGGTTTACCTAGATTCAGACATTTGTTCTAACGTTACAACGTTTTGACTCCATCCGATCGATGGTTGTTGAGTATTCTCATTTTTCTTATTCTATGAAAGTGTCGGACAAAGGGGTAACCCTTACAGTACGTGATGACTGGTGTTGAGGCTGATGTAGGAGTGCTGAGGCTGATGTAGGAGTGCTGAATGCGATATGTACCATTACACTTATCTCGCGACCTACTCTCCCCATAAGCGGTTAGTGCTAATTATGTTAGCCTTGGCGCCAAACTTGGCAGACTTGGCGCTTAGTCAACCTCCGATTCAATAGAGAGCAGACAAACCCAGTGATCGGTACGCGGCTCCCCAACAGAATCCGAAACTATGTATGCAGGCTAGCATAAAAGTGGTATTTATTGGTTCGGAACTGACACTATGTATGGCGTAGAACCGGAGTGAAAACACCACACCTTTGACGATCGGATGGCTCACAACAACCACCTAATTTTTTTTTTAAAAAAAGAGTGGTTTACAGCGATAGACAGGGGAAGCAGATAATTTTTTATTTTTAAGCGGTGTGGTTGTGTAGGAACCGGGGTCCGAATTAAATATCTAGACCAAAAAAAAAGATTTAGTATGGGGACGTGCAAAAGTCGCCCCACTGAGCAGCCGCGATGCCCAATTAGAAGGTCTTGACATTACCAGGGTGTCCGATTGGGAATTCTTGGCACCACAAGGTGGCAGCTAATTGTACTGATGAAGGAAATTTATATCTATGTATCTACACTAAAGGAATAATAATTACGTACAAATTAACTACCATTTCGACTTCTCGTTAATCTGTTGATGAAATTTGTATGTATATCCACTCCTTGAATGGCGATCCAATGGAGTAGTTGATCGAAGATAGGTCGCATGTGAGTAAGTATGAATAAACAAAAAAAAACCGTCCCAGGGTGTTGAGCCGCTAGATGATCACGATAAGATGTGATAGCCAGGCTGATAATCGCTTTCTCCAACACGTCTCATCCCTTCCCACCCCTAACAACGACCACATCCCCACGTACGGTACCGTCGTCCGTCAAGTCGCGCACTGAAGACTCCGGCCTTCCCACCACACCCATCCGCTCCCAGCCAACAGGTCTGAGTCACGTTCACCGTTGCTAGATCGACCTCTCCCTGCGACAATATCGCGCTTTAAGCGATCACAACCCAGTATGGAATCCGCGATCGCACCAACTTCGACATTGGTATCCCGCGTCTCCAGCTTCGGAACGGTACTTCCTCCGTACCTTCCCCGCGGCGCTCATTGTGCTAACTGCTTTCATAGCTGCACCAACTAGCGAAGGTCGAGAACCAGTCGAAGTCGAAGACGCCCGAGCAGCCACATGCGATGCCACGAACTACCCGCAGAACACCGGCAATTGGTGGCCGGCTGAATCCGAAGTCGCCGCATGCGCTTCGCGCGTTCGAGCAGCAGCGACGTTTGAGCATTGGACGCGAGCGCAGGAGGAGTATGGTCGCCAAGGCACGGGTGTCTGATATCGACGTGTTGCGCAATCTGAGTAGAGGTGCGTTGTTGTTGTGCTACAGCACCCGAAGAGTTGAGTCCTCATGACGGGACGCTTCTGCACTGCCGTTTTCTACCCGCTCGACCCAGCACTTGTTCGCTCCCTTCCCTCTTATGTTTCCTCGCTAAGATGACCTGTTACAGCTCTTGCGCCCAGCAGTAGGATGCCAGACCCGAATACCCCCGTCGCCACTGGGACGCCCAGGCGACTGTTGTCATTTCACGGCCCGCGCCGATCCTCCACGATCATCACGTACCCCGAGAAGCCCGTTGGCGAGATCTACGAAGACGACGACGACATGCCGCCCCCGCCGAGGTTGAGCCTCAACTACAACGACTATTGGGACATCAGTGACGAGGACCTCCCCGTACCACTGATGTCACTCCTTCCCGCCGGCGATGATGACAGGGATTTCCACTCATCTCGTCGTGGCAGCTCTCCCAGTATCGAGGCGGGACGCAGATCTCACCGCCGAGTCTCGGAATACGGTATCCCTGACATATTGGAGGCCGATGTTGAAGAGGGACATGACCCTTTCGCGCAGATTAATCGCAGTACACGGCGTGGATTTGGGTTTGAGTAGGATTGCGCCCCCTTGCTACAGGTCAACCGCCGGCGAACTAACGGAGACAGTTTTGACGACACACAGCTGTCTCTCCGTGATCGTGACTCCCGCCTGTCGATCCTGAAGAACGACGACGAGGGCTCCTATTCGGCAATGAAGATGGAAGACAGCCGCGCACTCCTTCCATATGCCGACAGCATGGACGACTTCCAAATGGCGACACCTGGCATTAACCTCACCTTTACAAACCGGCGTAGTTCGTCGCTGCCGTCCCGGGATATTGCCAACCAAAGGTGGGCGGGATTCTCAGTTCGTGAAGGTTCCAGAACCTTTGACAGCATCGAATCCCCGTTATTCAGGGACGAACCTCTGCTAGACACACAGGGTGACTTGTCACCGCAGCTGCCAGGTGAGGAGGAACTCCTGGAGGACACGGACGTCGACGAGTACCAGAACCTGGCCGCCTTCGGACCAGGAGGATTCGAGATACGTATCCAGGAAGACGATGAGGACGACGGGATGGAGGCGAATACCCTTGCCGTCAACTGCAATTCGATCTCAATCATGCCGCAGAACAAAAAGCCAAAGAAAAGGAGTATGCACATGTCGGCGATCGGAGTCGAATACCCACCGTTTCCGAAGCGGGTCATCAAGAAATTGGCGGAACAGTACTCCGGCGGCAAGATATCGAACGAAGCTCTGAAGATACTCGAAGCGGCGACGGACGCGTTCTTTAAAAAGGTCTCAAAAGGTCTGGGCGCGTATGCCACCCACGCTGGTCGTATGGCTATCGATGATGCCGACGCATTATTACTGTTTAAAACGCATGTTTTTTTCTTCCCTTCGTTCTCCTGTTTATATCTTACATAATCCGTCTCTGACAAATACAAAAGATCTCGCCGCGTCAGCCACCGTTCAAACGTTTTTTCCCTGGCGCAAAGACAACTTCCCCGCGAACTCGCCCAGCATGTCCGCATGCCGGTGGTGCCCAAGGGTCGCCGCCCTCGGTCAATCAAGAAATAACACCATCAATCTCTTCTTATTTCTTTTTGTTTTGTACGATAGAGATCGAGCGGGAAGAATGAGGCTATTACACCCAGTCCTTGCTTTGTCGGACTCTTCGGATGGTACCGCCAACGGGTTTTCGGACGAGAATGTAGAGCATGATGGACGTGGCGAACGAAAGGCCGTACCTACAAATTTTCAGTAATCTCGGTATTAGGTAGTGTTACAACATTTAAGGAGGATACAAACCAAGTGATGATGTACTGAAGATGGTTGTTCCGGATGTTCACCTCCGCGGCCCGACCAATTGGCTTTCCAGCAGCTCTCGCGTTCATGTCCTCAATGAGATCGGGCACTGTTCAGAGATAGAGGGAGTCAACAATGCTGACCTCTACCTGCAAGATACGAAGAGAGAAAGAAAGGAATTTGGAAAGACGACAGATGTAGCGAACCCGAAGTCTTCTCAACCCATACCGGCTGCGCCCCGACGAGCGCTGCCATTTGCTGTATGTCTGGGAAGTAAAACTCGCCAACATCCGGCCGATTGTCAGGGGTGAACATATTCTTCTTCCAGGGGCTCCGCAGCAATCCTTCCACTGTGACCTCACCCATCGGCAGCGCGTCCTTGTCACGGTTCTTATGATCCCTCATCTTCTTCGAGATCCAGCCGCGGTTGACTAATATCTTCACGCCACCGGACCGCTCGAGCGGGGTGACGACCTGGAAACCGTTCTCGCCGTCATGGACGCGCGGGCCGACAAGCATCTCTTGGTCGTGCCGGAAGTGGCCAGTCGCGAGGACCCGTCGGTAATCGAAGTCTTCAATGGCAGTGGGGTCGACCTTTGGCGGTAATGGCAGCGGCGGCTTGACGATGCGGTCCTCGAGGCGTGCCAGCAGCGCCGTCTTCCAATGGAGCCGCTGCACCTGCCAGGTTCCGAGCACGAAGGCCGTCGCCGGAATTGCGACTACCACGCACACGGGTTAGTCGCTGGGCGGGGAGATCGGCTGGGGAAGGCCAGAGGTGGGGGGCGAAGCGTGCGGGGCTCACCGAGGAATAGAATGCCCAAACCGTGCCGTTGTTGCCCCGCACGAACGAGAACGGGCGGTTGGTCCAGTATCGACTGGAATCCCGGTTGATCCGCAGGACTGCTCGCAAATCGCCGCGGTACTGCAGTGGGGAGCGTTCGGACCAAGGCGCTGCGGAAAGAGGGCACCGCGAAGAAACGCGGGATCGCATGGGGGGGTACGGTCATCATCGCGTTGGCGTGGCGGGACAGGAGTTTGGTTGCACGTGTGTAAGTTCACGGTAATTGATGGCACTGCCGTCATCGCTTGGCTGCAGGAAGTGTGGCTTTACGTAACTAATAAAATTTTAGAGCCGCGACCGCGCCACCAGCTGCGCCACATCAACAACCGCAATCCGTCGTGCGAGGTGGCCTTTCAACGGCACCTTGAGGACGGTACTTTTACGTCTACCGCCCAAGCTGCAGTCTTATCCTACCACCGTACAATCACTCGGTCACCGCTTCAAAGAATCGTTACAGTACAGACCCCCGATCTGGACACGACCGTGGCAACCCGAAAAGCGACGATGATATCAATAAGTGACAAAACTTGGCACATTGAATCAAAGCTCTGACAGAGTTCCGAAAATGTTATCCAAGTCTCCTAGTTTACACTAGGGAGCTGCAGTAGTACCAGACTGTCTACCGGTAACACCCCCGAGACGCCCAGCGACTGACTATGATGATGATTATTCATTGATCGCATGCGACCCTGTTGGATCATGGAGATACTATGTACTGTCCTTTCCCGTTTGCGGTCTGCTGCAAATCCTAGCAGTCTGTCTGTGGCTCGTCGCAACTCACCCTGCCCCCACCTGGCCTATCCCCAATTCACACTGACGGGGAGAGATGAGGATGGGGGAGAGACAAAAGAACAGGTAACGACCGCTGTATCGCGCAGTGCCCCAAGCCAAAGGAGTTGCTCCTCTCCTCCTCTCTCAGCTCTCCTCTGTCCTCTTCCTCGCGTTGTTTCGGTCCCCACGCCCTCATCTCCTGGTCGATCTTTCCCCGGCTTCGGCGGTATCACTCACGGGCCCACTCCAGGCAGTGACCATAACTATGACGGTGACGATAATTCATTGATTGCATGCGGCCCTGCTGGATCATGGCGATATTATGTATACAGTGACTGGCCAGCAACTACCAATACTCAATCCTGCGAAATTGAGGCCGAGTGAATTTTTATGAGTGAAAGTCACTGGCTGGGCGAGCGCAAAAGTCGCACCCATAAGCGGGGCTCAAGACACGTACGAAGGTCTCAGAGAGTCTAGGTGGGAGATGAGGTACGGAATTTAGTTGATACAGCCGTCGCAGACGTATGATTTCTCTATTCCGGAGCGTCAGATGGGCAACACGTTAGCATGGTTTGTCATCGTCACCACCGCTGCCGCCTCTGACGTTCACCTGTGCCGGCGCGCCCCACCTCGCCACGATACCACTCTGGTAGCCGAGATCTGGAACCAGTTGCGATTGCGCGTCCTTTCTATTCTGTCCATACGCGTTTCTACGTTTCCCCTGTGTTGCTATTGCGTGTCCTTTCTGTCCTTGTCCTTGTCATGATGTGACATGCGAGTGCTGTCTTGTGTTTCCCTTTGGCCAGTATCGCTGACTCATTGTGTCGTTGGAAGAACAGCGACAGACTCACAGGCGAGCTGTGAGGATACACAGAAGGGGCTACGCCAGAGGACATCCTTGGGCGCACAAGAAAGTGAGTACTTTCCCGCGCGGGAGAGCTGATTGCTCTAACGGCGGGCGAACGCTGAACGAGCGAACACTGTGGGTGGGAGGAACAGAGATGGCGGGGATATTGATCCGCAGGATAAACCGGATAAGCAAGAGGCTGCGCGAGAGAGAAAGAAGAACAGACAACATGCAGACGAAAGCCCACCTTATATAGGTATATACTTACGTACTCACACTCGCACTCGTACTTGCGCAACTCACATGCGTACTACACTTCTCTCACGCAACAGAACACAGTATCTCTCCAGCGGACGTGCAATCCCTAACCACTCCAACAAAACCTTCGATGCATCCAGGACAACGCCGGGGCATTCCCGCCGTTCCAGACTAACATCCCGACGCTCCCAGCCCAAACCTTCCAAACGTCGAGGCCTGCGCCGCGACACTGTCGGCGTGGCTCGAAGTGCGGGGGGAGTGAGTGTACGCCGAAGGACAGGCTTCGGAATACCGCCAGGTGAAGCTGGTACTCGACGGAAAGACTGGAAAGGCAAATCCAGTGGACACGGGAATCCCCCAAGGGTCCCCAGTGGTGCCAATCCTCTTCACAACCTACCTGTCAGGAATCTTCGACACGGTAGAGGCAGCGGTACCAGGTCTTCGGGGGCCTGTCCTTCGTGGACGACATCAGCTGGTGGGCGGACGGCGCAGACAGTAAGGCAGTGGCAGCGAAGCTCTCGGCGGCGGCTGCGGCCTCGATCGAATGGGCGGCTGAGAACGGAGTAGATTCGACTATGGCAAGACGGAAGCAGCACTGTTCCACAAGAAACGAACAGCACCCACGGCAACAGTGGCAGTTGGCGCCAACGATGTCCCGTTCAACAAGGAGGCGACCCGGTGGCTGGGAATCTGGCTCGATGACCAGCTCTCGCCCAAGGAACACCATGCCATCCGGATGAAGGAAGGCAGGAAGGCAATGACTAGGCTCCGGCGGCTCACAGGGCAGATCGGACTATCGCCGGCCAACTGTAGAAAGGTTATGACGGCGTGTGTTCAGTCAACCACCATGTTCGGGGCAGAGCTGTGGTGGAAAGGGGACTACGCCAGGGGAACCCAAGGACGGGCGGAGGCGATCCAGCGGCTGGCCAACCAGGAGGCCCGAGCAACAACAGGCTGCTTCCGAACAACCAACCTGGGAGCTCTCTCGATGGAGTCCGGCATCAGAGCAGCGGCGGCTCAGCTAGAGAACAGACAGCGGCGCTTTGGACTGAGACTGCTTAGCCTACCGCAGGGAGACCAGGCACGGGAGGTGGTGGGAGCCCCAACACAAATCGGGCGCCGGCTCACAAACGCACTCGCACGCAGTGGATAAACAGAGGGCATGGTGTTCCTAGAGGAGGCGGAGACCTTTGACGCGGAACTTCTGCAAGAGGAGGAAGCCGAGGCCGAGGCCGAGGCAGAGAGGGCCCGGCCTGGACTGACAATGTTCACCGATGGGTCACGGATGGAGGATGGGGCTACCGAATACGCGGTGGTGTGGAAGAACGGACAGACCTGGGAGGGCATTAAGTGCCACATGGGCCACAACCAGGAAGCCTACGATGCGGAGTGCGCCGCTCTTGCCCGCGCGCTGGAATCGGTATCAGGAGGATATGTCCCGGACCGGGTGACAATCTTCACGGATGCGCAAGCCGCCATCAGACGCATGGCATCGGAGGAACCTGGCTTTGGACAGCAATACGCAATCCAGGCGCGGAAACACATCGCTGTGCTGCGCAGGGCCAGGCCGGGCGTCACCATTGAGATCCGGTGGTGCCCGGCTCACAAGGGCATAGCCGGCAGCGAGAAGGCCGACGAATGGGCGAAGATTGCAGCGGAGAAGCCCAGCACCCGCGGGGTGGAGAACCCAGGGCCGCTCCCACGATCCCTGGCAAGCCCCAAGCGGGAAATCTCAGAGAAGAAGTGGGCTGAGGCGCAGTCATGGGCCGGAGGGCGCATCTCCAAGGCAAAGTACCCATGCCGAAGAGCCAGAAGCCCGATAGCGTGGTAGCCGACAGCACCAAGAGGCTCGCCTCAAGGTTCTACCAGCCGAAGACGGGCCATGCCCGGACCGGACAGTACCTACACTGGACTAAAGTCCGCCCCGATGCCCAGTGCTGGTGGTGCAAGTGCCCCTCGCGAACGAGAGACCACCTCTTCAAGGTGTACCCGGAATGGAAGTTGCAGTAAAAGGTGCTGTGGGCGGAGGTGCAGAAGGAGACGGGAAGGTGGAAGAGCCGGTGGAAGAGCCAGGACCTACTTGCCGACAAGAGGTGCGGAAAGGCAGTGCTGGACTTCCTCACCGCAACGGATGTGGGAAGGCTGGTGCCACCTGTGGACGAAGACGGCGCCGGTAGCCAACCATCAGAATGGGAGCTCCGGGAGCGCCAGGAGCGGGAAGAGGAACAGGAGGCGAAGGAGCTGGGTGCTGCGGGAGGCTCGGGCGCTGGGGAGGAACTACCGCTGTTCTTGCCCACGCCCTCCTTCATGGCGTCAGCAGACGAGGAGTAGGGGATGGTCACTTTTCCTTTGTCTTTCTCCTTTGTTGTTTCTTTGGTGCGCACCTTCTATTTCTTGGGACAGGCCTGGGCGGAGGGCGAAGGGGAGCTTGCAATGTGCCGCGGACTGCGGACAGGAAAACCGGGCAAAATGTACGCCGCCATGATCTATATAGGTCGAATGCGAGTATGAATAAACAAAAAAAAAACAGGCTTCTGAATGCCACCGACAATGCTCCATTTCCTGGTCAGGGAATCCCACCGCCGCTTCAAGTGGTGTTGGGGCTTGTCCACACGATTTCCGCGGGCGTCACTCACATGGCTGTGCGTCATTTCTAGGTGCGTTTACCCTCCCGCGCTTACCCTCCCGCGCTTTCTCCTCAACGTTCTCACCTCCTACCCACACCGTCAAAGCACGGCGACCGCCACTGCCCACCCTCCTGCTCCTCCCCACCAGCGTCTTTGATCCGTCTGCAACTCTCTCTCTAACTTTTAACGTAAGGTGGGGGGTTTGTGTTGCGCTGGCGGACTGGCTAGCGACTGGTATTCCTTTCTCTGGTTACTTTTTTATTTTTATGACGTCACTGACAGTGGGCTCACGATGGCGGGTATTGTAGTCACGGCTTTTTTCGCCCCCCCCGCGAGCCCGAGAAAGGACAATGCACGCGCTGTCAATTGGACCGTCTGCCGCTGAGTAAGGCGGCCAACAAGCCGGCAACTTGGCGCGCTCGACGGGTGCCCACATTCCGCCGCAAATGACGACGGCCAAACACGACCGGAGAGGCTCCAGAAGTGGCAAGGCGAACGGTGAAGATCCCCAATCGAACGAGTCCTCCGCGGCGGAGCGGAGAAGGCCCCAGCAACTCTCGGGAAAAGACGCCACAAAACTACTCCTCGAATTGCCCCACCCACGATTGCAAAGCCGGGGGAGTCGTCCAAGTCCACCTCGGCGACTGGATGGACGGCCCCGCATCACTGCGGAAGCGCCCTGGCAGCAGCAGGGAACGGAAGAAAGTATGTCCTACTCTTAATGGCCTTATAATCCCCCGGGCAGTGCGCACCATACTCCTACACCGTTACTTCCCACCTCTTCTCTTCGCGCGTCTCCGGACCAGGGGGGGGGGGGGGGGGCTGCTGTCCACTCCAAGCGGACTGAAAGTAGGGTGGAACGTCCCAACCCAGCCCAGTCCGGAGTACTCCGTCTCTGTCGTTCTTCCGGTCGTCCGGCCTTTTCCTCATTTGCTGACTTCGTAGGGCATGCAGCAAGTGAGGCGTGAATCAGCCCAGCTTTTCCATCGAGCCCCACGGATATCTCGTTGTTTCCCTTCTTCCCGTCTGGCAGCTATTTGTGGGTCGTGCTGCAGGGAGAAAGGCGTCAGTGTTCGTCCTCCTCCCCTCCAGAACTATTCTGTCTTTGCTGACTTTGCTCATTGCAAAGCACCTCAACCGTGATGATCACCTGACAAGCGAGGCGCCGACCGGCGGCCATCCCTCACCGGCGATGCTTCCTCCTAACTGGTTTGTTTCGGTCATGTCCCATACGGGCGTGGCCGTACTTTTACGCCCGCTTCGGCAAATGCTACCTGTGGTCGTCAGCTCCGATCGCCATCGCTCCCCACGGTTTCCCGGCCTGGGGCTTTTTGATTCCGCCTTCTACACACATGTCTAGACCACTTCCGGTCCCTCCGGCGGTTAAACACCTACTCGGAGAGTCATTCTACCACTGCCCGGGGCAGTTTTCGCTCGGGAGACGCCCCTCGCCGGCCCACATGCCGGCCGCCGCGGCCTAGACCGCGCTCGGTCCGCGGAGGGGAGGAATGATAATCCGTTATTCGGTACGCATGATTCAGAAGAAGCACAGTGCCAGTTCATGCGCTGGCTCGAGTAGCCGTCCGAGCTGACAATATCTCAGTTGCTCGGAATTGATTGCGAACCCGCCAATGCCACCACTTCCGATGATGGTCAGATTACCAGCTTCCGACTGGCGAACGGACTAGCCTGGGCGGCGAGGTTCAAGAAGGGTGGGTATCAGTTTTACGTGCTTTACGAGTTCCCGCTCTACCCACCCGATGGTCTGGCAGCTATGCGACGGTGAGCTGGTTGACGTTTCTGTAGGCTTTATTCGGTCACTGTCGTTTTCTGGATTCCACTTCCATTCTCTCTTGGGTGATGTTGACTTTGCCCTGTCATGTTTTGCTTGGGGGCTGGTCCTGCCTTGCTGGTTTTTTTTTTCGGGTGTGCTTGGCGCCTGTTCACGTACATATCTCTTCTCGATTTTCAGATGACCGAGTGGATTTAGTTTTTACATGCCTGTTATCCCCGCGCAATGCGAGTCATTCATTGATTTCTCACTCGCCGTTGGGATCGTAGCGTCTTGACCGACACAATTGCTATATACCTTGTATCTATCTGATCCAATAGGGTCGCACATGATCAATGAAGCATCATCATCATGCTATATATGTATCAATGAATCATCATCATCACCATCGACCGACGCAATCGCCTGACCGGTTTGCGGGGCCGAATTATCTGGTATCAAGCATATAGCCGGACGGAGAATTGGCGACGACGGCACACGTAGATAGCACTAAGCGCGGGACGGTGATGGAGACCAGGACGAATCATGGGGAATCAGCGACCGTCACAACCCCCGCGGGGATAATTTTTTTTTTTTTTTTTTTTTTTTTGGTTGTCCGCTGCTCGCATGCGACCTATCTGATCGTGGCGAGATTATGTACAGTCCGTTTCCTGTCCGCTGTCCGCGCGGTGGCGGCACGCCGCAAGCTCCCCTCTGACCCCCCGCCCGGCCCAGGCCTGTCCCAAGAAACACATGTGGTGCGCACCAAGGAAATTACGAAAGAAAGACCAAACGGGAAAGACAAAAGAAACCGGCTATCTATCTATCTATCCCCTCTCCTGCGGACGCCATGGAATTGGGCGAGGGGAGGAACAGCGGTCGATAGCTCTCTCCCCCCGCTCCCAGCTCCGCCTCGGACACCGCGCTCGCTGTGTCCACTTCCTCCGCCGGTGCTCTCCTCCCCACATCCGTAGACGCAAGGAAATCAAGCACGGCGCACCGAATCTTCTGCTGCGGCTTCCACTCGGGGCACTCCTTCGAGAGATGGCCCCGGGTTTGTGTTCGGCACCGGCAACCACGGCACTGCGGGGGTGGGTCCGCTTCTTCGTCCGGCGGAGGTGCCGCCCACTTATCGTTGGCGGCGATTCTTGTGGGCGGGCACTGCCGGATCTCGTCGGTGATGCCTGGCCGCGCCCTCGGCAGCGCAGCGACGTGCTTCCTCGCCTGGAGCGCGCACTGCTGCCCAGGGCAGGCTCGCCCGACGCCGTCCACGCGTCCGTGAGGATTGTGCCGCGTTCCGGGGCCGGGTATTCCAGTGGACTCAGCAATATCGTGTCGTTGGCGAACAGGACAATATTAACGGGGCACGAGGGCGGGGGTGGGGGCTACATAAGTTGTATCTATGTAAAGTATCTATGTAAGTATGTAATGTATGTATCTATGGTTCGGCTGGCGCCCCTTGCAGAAAAAAAAAAGCCTGTTTTCTCGTGCAACTTTTTTCTTTTTTTTTTTCTTGCGAAGAACAATGCTAATTTCCTCATGCGGCTACAATGAACCGCACAAACGGATGGGGAAGGGCAGAAAAAAACGAAGAAACCCCCCCCCCGCTTCCACCCCTGCAGAGTTAGTCCACAGGGCTGGATGTGTCGAGGACGATCGCTTCCTAAAGCGGTCCTGAATGGGATGCAGCTGTGAACAATGCTAGTTTCCTCATCCGAACGCACGAAAAGCGGAAACACATGTGGACCACAGGGACCAGTCACCCAAGTGCCTCTGAATGGCTCGGGGCTTTTCGTGCTCTCTGTGGAATCTCGCACGGAGGAGAGAGACTCGATTTGTTGGGGGGCAGCGCAGGATTGCTTACTTCCGTATCATGCACGAGCGGAATTCATCGTCTCCGTGGGAGCCTCCGCAGCAGATTCCGGGGCTGCACCCCACGATACTCGCACGTGTCGCATGCGAGTAATGATCAAACAAAAAATAAATAGCGATATTCGCATGTCCGCGCATGGGCGCGAGTAATGATCAAACAAAAAATAAATAACGATATTTGCATGTCCGCGCGTGGGCCGTGGCTGGATGCGGCCTAGCTGCGGCGAGCGGGCTGCTGGGGGGGTGTTGGAGCTGCAACCACTACCTGCCGCTGGTAATCCCCCGCCCCCCCCACCAGCTGCGTCCCCGCGGGGAGGAGGGGAAAATCGATAAAATGCCCGGATACGGCACTCGCTGCAATTTACTCGGACACCTGGAATCGCCACTGCAGCAACACATCGCCTCGCGCCGGTACCTGCTCCCCCCCCCATCCCGTTTCCACCGCAGTCGCAAGTCGCCCGCAGCGAGAGGTGCGTGTCCCGCTCTCGCGCTCTCCGCTCCGCTGTACCTACTCCAGACTCCGCCGTGGCTTGAGCTGACTGTGCGTTGTTCCGTAGAGCCGGACCGACCCCGGAACGAGAAAAAAACATCAACACTATCCAGCCGCGCACGCCATGAGCGCATAGGCCGCAGCGAGTCCATCTCCGCCTCCCCCAGCAACCCGTCGCGATGGCCGGCGTCAATCACCCCCGCGCCGGCAACGGCCCCGACGGACTCTCGATGCCGGGCCTGGGCCCCGACGGACTCTTGATGCCGGGCCTGGGCCTCCCCGGCCAGCCAGACGCCGAATTGAACGGCAGCGGCGGCCTCCCCTCCGATCTCTCTGGTGCGGCCCTACCTCTTTCGGCGTCTTGCGTCTCTCCCGCTTCGTACGCACCCGCGCGGCCCCTTGGAGCGCTGCCCCGTGCAAGCGGCTTTGCTGGCCGACCCTGGCGCCCGGCCGACCACGGACAGGTCGCCGCCGCCACCCTTGCGCCGCCGCTGCTCTCCAGCGTCAGCACTGCTCCTACGAGGTGCAGTCAGAGCCTTCCGCTGCTCAGCGTGCACTACCCTGGTCCGGCACTGGGCGCTTTTGCCGCCTACCCACCCCCCCCCCCTGGCGTCTTCCCGCGCAGCCACGTCTTGCTCTACCGCTGCATCGTGGCCCCTCGGCCGTTCGCGCCTCCCGGAGCGGGCGGCCTTCGACGGCTGACCAGACTTGAGATCGTCGCTGGCGGAATACTGCTGCCTCTCTCTGGCGCTTCCTCCGCCGCCACCACCAGCCTGGGCCCGGCCATCCCCCTCCCCTATCTTCCAGTGCCGCCGATCGGGCAGGGCGGCGCCAGCTCGTGCGCCCCACCCTCCTGCCTTGTTGGCGGACCCGGCGGGACCGCAGCCAGTGCCGCGCACCAGCAGCAGCAGCAGCAGCTCCAACCAGCACTGGATAGTCAGCTCCCGCAGATCGCCCACTGCTCGTGGCCCCAGCCAAGCCCTGACTCTCTCCCACCGCCCCAGTCGCCCGATCGCGCAAACACCTGGACCCCGCTGGCGTCGCCTCTCTCGTACCATCCTTCGCAGGCGCCGCTGCCCCAAGCGTCGCCGACCGCCTGCACCCCTCCGCCGGCTGCCAGCCGCAATCACTCCACACTGATGGCCCTCCGGCCGCAGCCCCACTACCCACCTCAAGATCCGCTTCCGGATGTCGCTTTGGGTGTGGAAACGGCAGCCATCTATCGGAAGCCGGGTGGGGCTTGCCGGCGTCTGGGAAATCCTCGTATCGCGTGCGACCAATGCGGGCACACCTTCAGCCGAAATCACGATATGAAGCGCCACAGGGCCGTGCATCTGGCGGTGGCGCCTTTCTTCTGCAGGAACTGCAGCGAGCGCTTCCGCCGCAAGGACGCTCTCAGGGTGGGTTCACGTGCAGGTCATCGGCCGTGCCGTATGTCGACGCTAACGGACATTCCCACAGCGCCACGAAATCGGCGCCCGCTGCGGGAGCGCCTCTGGCCCGGAAAAAGCCGATACTCAGCAGCGCGGTGGGCAGCAGCGGACGGCGGTCAGCGGCCCCGTGATCAACGAGCAACCCGGCAACAGCCCTCGAACTCACAGGGAGCTTGTGCCTATCGAGTGAAACCGACTCCTGCTATGTAACACCCTTGGCTGTCATTACTGCTCCACCGTCCATGCAAGTGCTATTCTGGGTTCTTTGCTTTCTTGTGTTTTTTTTTTTCTGGCCTGCGGCTAGGCTGTGTGTTCTTCCTGCTCGCGGCGGGTCTGCGTACGCCTGGCCACGTGTGTGTGTGTGCTTGATGTTGGTGTGGACACTGGTGGGATGGGTTTCATGTTCTTGTTTTCTATCTCTCTCTTTGGAACGCGCAATCCGGTCGTCAGATTACGATGCACATTGTTCATTTTTTTTTTCTTCTTCTTTCTTTTTCTTCTTCTGCCTTGGTTTCGTGTCGACAGAAGTTCCAACGCATCGGATCTGCCCGCTTCGGATTTTTTTTTTACGAGAATTTAGGGGATCTCTGGGAGGACATATGTACTTATCTATACGCATCATGCTTGCTTTCTTTCTTCCTATCGACAAACACTAAGTAGGTAGCGGAGAGAAAAAATTCAACAGGTATTGAGCGTCTCTGCAAGGACAAGTTGGCGACTTCCTCCGTTTCCGCAATCTAGCGTGAAAACAAACATACTTAGGTATACAGTCCGCAAGCACCCAGGCCCAATGTCTTCCTGATCTGAACCTACAAAACAGTGCAAGATCCCTGCCATTCCCCTCTTCCCCTGGCGAGCAAGAGATACTACTACAGGTATTGCACATATCCGAGTCAGCCCATGGACAGACTGCTAGGTGTGTCCGAAGTGGAAGGAACAGCAGAAGATTCTCCGGGCGGAGGTTAGGAAAGAAGACCGGAAGGCGGCGGAGACGGTGGAAGATCCGGGATCTCCGCAGGCGAGAGGAGTAGTCAGGCGGTGCTGGATTCCGTCTCTGCTACGGACGGCGGGAAGACTGGAGCCGGCAGTGGAAGAGGGTGGCGCGGGCAGCGACGTGTCGGCGTGGGAGCAGCGGGAGCGCCGGGAGCGGGAAGTAGGGCTGAGGGCGGAGACGGCGGCACCGGGTGCCCGAGGACGGCGGCACCGGGTGCCCGAGGACGGCGGAACCGGGTACCCGAGGACGAGCTGGGTGGAGGCGAGGGACTGCCGCTGTTCCTTGATACCTATCGCAAATGTACGCCGCCAACTGGAAGGACAGACAGCGGCCGGCGAGTGAGCTGAGTGTTCTCGGACAAGAGCGAGACACTTCTCTGGACAAGACAAAGAAAACGCAACAAGACGAGATCCGACGGAGCAAGACAAACAAGACGAGATCCGACGGAGCAAGACAAACAAGCTGTTGCGCGAGGAAAGAGAGAAAGGAAAGAAGAGAGAAAGAAAGGTGGACGACGGCTCCTCATCCCCTCGTCCGGCTGGCTTCGGACGACCCCGGCCCGGGACAACAGTACGCTATCCAGGCGCGGAAGCACATCGCCACTTTGCGCAGGGCCAGGCCAGGTATCACCATCGAGATCCGGTGGTGCCCGGCTCACAAGGGCAT
>Ga0307508_10001349_pt1 | contig 27698 bp, 36 predicted proteins | sample 9_EM_MG_FD_203089 | JGI IMG/M metagenome (GOLD analysis project Ga0307508, IMG submission 203089) | Populus trichocarpa ectomycorrhiza microbial communities from riparian zone in the Pacific Northwest, United States - 9_EM | ecosystem: Host-associated > Plants > Roots > Unclassified | place...
GCGCCACAGACATTTCGACATTAAAATATAGTGTCATCAATGGGTACTACACGGTAGCGTCAACAGGATCAGTGTCAGAAATGGTCGATCACTAGTTCGTAGTGTCCATAATAGCGATGATGCAGTTGAAACAAACATATGAGAAAGATAGTAATCGGCGGTACACACGGAAAACATGTAAAAATCACGTAGTAAGAAATAGAACGATCAAAAAGATACTCTCCAATTGTTTGTATCCTGAGCCTGAGGTGAAGGCTGGGTGTGTTGTGGAAGAAGAATAGGATCAACAGGTGGGAAGCAAGGGACATTCTGTGGCACAAGACGTGCTGGCGTAGGGCCAGGCAGAAAAGGTGAGTATAGGCCACCGAGCTGAATCTCTTCGGTGATGTCGAACACCCAATCTGGAATATGGTGCGCCTTCAAGCCCTTTACGGTACTCTCGAGTTTACCAGGGGGCTCCACCATTGTCAAGCTGAGCATGGTCCAGTACGCATGGACAGCGTCGCTGTCATCGGATACCCAATCAGAGCCTTGTAGTCGCCGGAATCCTGACGCTGTCAAGATGCGAACTAGCTCGGCATAGGTTTCCGCTGCCATCATAAGTAATTAGTGGGGTGACGAATTTCAAGCATAGTACTTACAGCGATGGGCGTGCCAACCAGCTGGCAAGTCGTCTTCTGTGGCGCGTGTGAAAATGTCATACGATATCCCATACGCGCCGAATGGCTCCATGTTGACCAGTCTATGATGAACTTGGGGTGGAAGGAGCACTGGTAAGTCGTCGGCATTCATTATATTTGAGTGAATGCCTAGCAGTCACACATTTTTTACTCGTTATATATATCTTGATCCCAGTGTTAATTTAAATCAGCTGTGTGTTCGGCGGGCGACTTATATGGCATTGTAAATTGACGCGTTTGGAATTCACTCCGCTGTCTTTTACTCGATGGCAAGGCTGTTCCTGACGGCCATATTCCGCAGCATTGTAAGTATAAGCTGAATTTTGGAATCTTCAACGGACCAGATCATATCATCGATGTGATGAGCACTGACGTCGGTCTAAAAACTGAAATCCCAACAATTGATTTTAAATTTGGGTCGACGTAACAAAACAGAGTCCGAAAACGGGGATTAACTCGATCACATTGTGTTGACGTCATACATGGCCAACGTGCAGGCCCTAATCTAATTGGCAGTGCAAAATACTCCAACTTCTTTCTGAAAGAAGTACTACCATTGAAATCGACTAAGGTCCTCACGCCGAATCGCACGTACATGAACTTAACTTAATTGTCGGTAGTGCCTGGAGGGAAGGTAACTCACAGGGATGGGACGGCCGGACAGAGGTGCCCCAGCACTGCCAGTGGTAAACAGTCCCCAGCTTACACTTGAGCTTGCGATCCTTCGAGGGTTTGTCCTCGATCAAGCTCACATGATCTCAGGGTCGTGAGGATAACTCTATCTCAATGAGTTTCACGAGGTGTCCCTGTACGTAGCTGAATCGGCACTGAGAATAAAACCACCAAGCCATTCAAGCCATGGGACAACCCAAACGCCAAATGGAGAAGTGGCGTTTGAGAATCAGCTTGTGTGAGAACGGCAACACCGACACATTTCTTCACTTGCTTGTCCTTCAGTAGGGGCGCGTCTGATTCCACAGCCGTCGACTGCAAATCTTCAGAGCCTCGTGTGGAGTGTTTGTGCGCCAATTGAGCAAAGTGAGAATAAACGGGATCTTCCGCAGATAATTGCTCCTCGGCCTCTTGTGAAACATGATTCCACTGGCGGTCAAAAACATTGAGAATCTCGCGGGTATTGCGCAGTTCTTGGCGGCATTGTCAATTTGGCCCCAGAAATACGCCAAGATGTCATTGCCTAATTGAGAGGCTTCTTGAACGACGGATACAAATTTATTGAATTCAGTTTGACTCGGATCACAGATGCACTGGGCCTCAGTGTTAAGATATTGGAAGTTGTCTAAAATTTGTTCAGAGGTCGTAGTGATGTCAAAGTCGAGCAGGAGGTGGCTCGCAGGTCCCCGAGATTCGTTAGGTGAGGGAGGATCGACAGGGGAAACCCAATTCATGAGTGAGGTGATGGTGATGGAAGAGAGGGACATGGGAGTGCTCAGGCGGATGATGTGCTCGGGCAGGGAGGACTAAGGTCGGTTGAACTGTCCTTCAGTCATGAAGGCCATATGGAAATGTGATTTTGCCACCTCCAACACTGTAAGTCTACCAAAATCATCACCATCAGATACTGTAATAGTAGGTGAAGAGGAAAACAACGAAGCTCACCCTCGCGAATTGCGTAGATTCTGGTAAGACCCCGTTGGGGTTGGGTCACAATCAAGAAAAGCGTACAACACATCAATACATTCGCCGTGCTCGGCGGCTATATGAATACAAGTCTCTTCATTCCTGTCTTGGGCAGACAAAGGTGCATGGAGATCGCGAATGAGATGTACAGAAAATTGATATAGAAGGTGCGCCGGGTTTGGCACATTGGTGACACCCGGGTCGAGCAAGGCAGTGAAGCCTGAGTGGTGTATAATGCTCCCAGGTAGTAAACAAACTGATGTCGGCACCAGCGCAGTAGAATGCGTCGAGGATCTCAGTAGGCGGATTTGGTACAGATGCACAGTAGTGAATGGCGCTCCATCCTTCGGCATCGGGTACATTGATAAGAGCGGGGCCATTTTCCAAAGGGGATGGTTCGAATGATTGTGGTGAAAACAACAAGGAGTAGATAAATGAAAGATCGGCGGTAAGTACAGCGTTTACAACTGAGTCGGTGATACGAGAAAGCGATTCGGGGGGTAAGATCATGGCAGGAGGTAAGGGGATAGGCGGGGCGGAGGTATACAGAGGTAGTTGAGCGACATCGACGCAGGAAGGCTCACACAGGCCATCCTTATTACCATTCTGACATAGGGGAAAATTAAGTGTAACTCGGACATGAAAAGTCCGTCTCAAAATGTACCTTGTATTTGCGCCAGCGATTGCAGCGTAATGCATATTCACACTCCCAGAGCAGACTTGGATGGGGAAGTGCGAATTGAATGGAAGAGCGATGGTTTCGATCCCTCAGGTCCGGGCGAGAACCGTGTGAGAGCTGTCAAACAAGATAATCAGCTCAAGCACATGCCACACCGCGCTCCACTCGTTAATTGTTGCACGACTTCCGTTCTGCCGCAGTCATGCGCCCGGGCTAACATTTGAGCGTGTAGTACTACTAAATGGTCAGATGAGGTGTGAGCAGACTTACACATTACTAACGCCGTTGCACCGTCTGTATCCATACCGTCGACAGAGATGGCACCGGAGCTACTCTCGAGCAAGACCTGGACGGCCTCAGGTATGTCAAGCCAAACAGTCACTGTTCCAAGCGGGGTCATGCCGCTGATAGAGTCCTGCGGGGCGTTGGGTCTGGCTCTTCCCAATTTGCACCGGCATGCTCTCGCCTGACTGGCTCATTGTCGATGCCAGTGGTCGTGCAGACATGATAGGCACCACAGGTGTGCAGAGAACAGGGTACTTTTTCGTCTCTTCCCTTCCTTTCCTGGCAAATATTCACATATTTTTGTGCATTAGCGTTTACAGCTGGACACCCTGACGGGAGCAACCAACACGCCATGGGTAAGTGGGTCTGGAACAGACACATGTCATGGCTCGATTATATACAATGCCCATAATGACACCTTAAGGACATAGATAGAATTCGCTTGTACATCGTACAGTAAGAATTGTAACAAGATATATTTTCTGTAAGCACGTAGTGGATGAGGCCCAGTAGGACTGGAGGAATCCATCCCTGTGGTACTTGATGATATGGACCATCAAGCGCAACCTCTACATTCCATGCAGCAAGCTGCACATCATCATGTGATTACGTAGCTTTGAACCTACACTGAGTATAGCAGAGTGGTTTCTGGTACAGTTGCTACCAGGGTTATACATAAGGCTCCATGCATGAGAGATGATGACAAGCTCCATCCGCCAGTTGATATTTAGAAAGTAGCTCATACCCTTGCCTTTCCCTTCCCTTTATCCCTCGGAGATACCTCAATTTCATGGACTTTTGAAATCCAATCATAACCCACAATCTCCATCTTTCGCCGCGTTGTGCTGTCTAAACTGAGGTCCTGACCCTCCCTTGCATAGTTGTGATCCGCGACCTCCTGGCCGTGGCCCATGACTTCGTTGGCCACATCAGCAAGTTCATGATCCTTCTCATACCTGAGAAATTGTCGTTGTAGGGCTTGTGCAAAGTGGCGATGGAGATGAAGCCCAAATGGAACGTCAAGCTCTCTCAAAAACCAACGACGCAGGCAAGCAGACAGGGTATTACTGCCCCAAACCCTGCCATGCGACACGAACATGTAAGTGGAATACACCTCTCTTGTCCCCGAAGCGTTTTCAATGTTGAGGCTGGTAAATGCCAGGGATTCAATTGGCCGCACAACTCGGAGGAGTTTGGTGATGATGACAGAGAGGGTAAAGGGAATCACCCGAAGAATATGCTTGTGGCGACCAGTAATGGCAGTGGTCTTGTTGTAGTTGCTCTGTGTAATAAGTGTCTGAAGGGTGGAAGAACGGAAAAGATGGCGGGGGCTTGCAGCTGAGTTGGTATGCTGCCACGTAGTTACCTCCGTCCCCCGACCTGGAATTGCAAGAAGATGGATCAACGTCAAGGCTTCTGCCCAGGCTTCGCTGATCTCTAACAGCCATTGGTTGACATGCTGCACATCCCATATGATGGAATTTTCCCGCCTTGCACATAACTCCCCAGCATCACAGAGCTTTTCTAGGAAGAATGTGGCTGGGTGGTTGTTCCAGTTGAGCAGAGAGCTTGATTCCGAAGGGATGGTAAACAGTCCAAAGGCATGGGTATTGATGTCGTTGGTTTCAGAGACATCATCAGGAAGGTCAAATGATCCAGGCGGGAACTCGATTCCGAATAGAATATTCTCGTCCAAGGTGCGAGACAGAGATAGAAGTGATTGCTTCACTTGCTCAATATATTTGGAAATCAAGATTGTGTGGTTTTGAACCGTAATCTTGGTGTGGTTGGAATTCCAGGCAACAGTTGGATCGGCGGGCATATTTCGAGCTACTCGGCTCATAGCTTTCATACATTCTCGAACAAATCCTAGAGGTGAATTGTGCTGACGTGATGCCCACCGAGTGATGGTGTCATTTGCATATCTAACAAATTTAGGAGCATATGAGAGAACAAGAGGCAGCTAGTACTCTAGTACTTACTTCATTAGTTCCTCGTATAAAGCTTCTCCATCTCCCCCCTTTGACTTCTCCCCCTCCAGTTGGCGATATCTTTCTTGTACATTAGCCATGATGGTTAAGCGAATGGCAAACTGGATTGGGGCATAGCGTACGGTTGCCTCCTTTGCCTGTAAGAACCCCCCTTCGGAGCGAAGAGATCTGAGGATCACATAGATGGTGGTGGGGTTGCAGAACACATTTTCAAACATCTCTAAGGAGTTGGTGGGCATGTAGATGCTACAAAGAGCTGCATCTATCAACGAATCAAGAGTGGGATGTGAAGGTCTGTCCAACGTTGTTAGAGTTTCAGCTGAGGACAGCCCTGCCAATTCGGATGACTCTGATAGATGTTTGAAAAGATTCTGAAAACAACAAGCTTGATTTTCGGTAAGTCCGATCCAAAGTCCCTTCTCTGAGGAAACTGGAGCTACCGAGTCTCCAACAGAGTATCGGTTGTCTTGAAGGCATCTAAGGACAAAACAAAGCAATCTTGTCTCTTCAAGGGCATAGGATTGCACCGTGCTGTCCCGCATCGGACGGTTGAAGTTTTCTAGCAATGACTTCTCTCCCCTGTATTGCACAATGTTAGGTAGAATTCCAAGCAAAGGTATCCTAAACATCTGTACTCACGGTTTTGGAACCACCAACAGTCTTCGAACTGGCATAGAAACCTTTGGAATTTCATCGCACAACCTCTGGAATCGTGCAACTATGGCTAACTTCAGCTTCTGGAAAGGATCCAAAGGACCTTTCTTTGTAGGAAGAGCAATCAACCCTGCAACATGATTGGGAGGAAGCGGGGCAATGAGGTCAAATGAGCGATTTTGAAGGAAAAATGGTAGGATAGTCTTGCGATCCAAGTACACATTGCCAGCGGACATAGGTTTGCATAGCTGCAATCCGGTAACTAGAAGCTGTGCAAATGACTTTGATGACTCTGCAGCTACCCGTGAAGTTGGTTTCTCTGGGGGCACTGGCAACCACAGGGCCATAGCTTGGTCCCGATCCAAGGATTGAACCTGGCATCTCCGAAATATGTTGCTATTTCTGAGATCCATTCCTCGTGAAACCAGACTATGTCGACTAAGATTTTCATTCATGTGTTGGAGCCAATGCTCACGCATGCTGACAGGCTCTTTTTCACCGGAATCATATGTGGAAAATTCACAGGAGTTGCAAGCGAACCCAGGAACTGGAGGACAAACATAGGGTATTGGGCCAAACTGGTCTTCTCGCATGCGAATGCTTCGCATTTCCTGTGGTGTGGCAATGACGTTCGGGTGATTGGATAGGATTCGCTGAATAAAGCTCCTTTGCTTGTGGCTATATAAGCTTTTCCCTCCACGAACGTCGTATTTTTTGCAGAATTGCAGACGATGAGGTTTACGCTCGCAGGTTGGAAGCCCTCCAGAAGTCTCACCCCCCCAACAATGTGAGAAGAGGTTGGAGAGTGGAATACCATAGCCACATGGTCGGTTATTATGAAGGTTTTGGCAAATGATGAGGTCGTAGTCGGACAAATAAACACAATTGAGGCTTTGTAAATCGTTGTCTGGGGTAAGTTTGTTTGAGGCAGGAATGGATGCTTCATTTTGTTTGATGGGCATTCTGCCAGTCTGTCTAGCCACCCTGACAGTCGCATTCAGCTTCCTTTGCAAGGTTCAAAAGTAAACGGTGACAACTTACTTTCCAGTCTGAAAAGAGGGCGGTGGTTTTCGACCAGGAACCCGTGCCAGATCAATATAAAAGCTCCATTTCAGATAAGCCTCGGGACTATCTTTTGGGGATAAAACAGTAGGCTTCACAATGCTGGAACGTTCCTCCTCACTGAGAACAAAAGAAAAGGTGGCATCTGCTGATGATGTTGGAGAAGCTGATCGAAATCTTTTCTTTCTCTTAATCTGATCTCTGTCTCCTGCTGCCCCAGAGCTTGCCATTCGTAAAGTCGATGTCTGCTGAGCCTGCTCAGAGGATGGTTTGGAACAGTGGATCAGATATGGTGGTCGAGGTGGAACTTGGATATAGTCCAAAACTTGGCGTGTCCTAGCACGCTTTACTAAACGAGTTTCGCCAACTTCTATTAGCATTTGGTTGATAATAATGAACTATAGGGTGCTTGTACCTTTTTTGTGAACGGAATCATCTGAACTACTGTTGCTAAGCCTGCTATCGCTGTCGTCAGAGTCGGTGCAAGCAGCCTGAAAAATGAGATTTCAGATTGCGCTCTTCAAATCCAGTACAGCTGTAGCTAACCGTTTGGCCACTTCTTGATCTTTTGTCAAGTGTGGCCTCTGATACCATGATGATGGGCTCATCTTTGAGAAGCAAATACTATGAGACAGGCCTCTAGCATGATGTGAGTGAGCAAAACTCACCACAAGCCATCTCTTCTTCATTTGATTCTTTTTCTGTCAACCGATCCGATTCCTGGCCTGGCCTTTCCTCTGATTTGGCTAAGCTAAGCTTCACTGAATCTTTCATCACTTTGTTCCATACATCCTAAGAAAGGTGACGAGTCCAAACCTATCCTCCCAGTTTTGAGCATCACTGACCATCGAGCCCATCCTGTTATTCTCCCCTTCCACAGCCAGTAATGATGGGTCATCCCTTGTGTACTCAGGCCCACCTGTCGCCATAAAAACAAGTCATAATAAGTTTCTACTATAAAGAACTATGCGGAAGTACTGCTTACCTCCATCCGATTCTGTTTTCTTGGACTCTTCACTTTGCTCGCACTCAATGCTCTCTTCCAACCGTTCCTCTTCGCTCCCTTGAGCATTCAGGATAAATACCTCAAAGCATAACCCTCAAGGACAACAAACTTACACTTTGCTAACCCTATAACATCAGGATCATTCAGCGCAATGTTCTCCAACTCCTTCTCAAGGTCCTCCTCTGCCAAGCGGTCTTTCCCATCAAGTATTTCATCGTTTATATCTAACTGGACCTGGTCTTCAGTTGTTTTTGATCGAGCAGCCAACTCTGACAACAGAAATTGCTCCAGCTTGGAAAGAGTCCATGTGGGGAGGCTGGATGATTCGTCGGAAACACTGTCATAAATCAGGCACCTGAAGCATTGTGGAGGTTGACACAGTGAACTTACAAGTGAATCTCAGATTTCTTGGGGTCGTAGATAATAGTGCAGAGTTTAACAGGATGCCCAGCAAGGGCTGACATGGCGGCAACGGCCTTCTGGGAGCCTTGGATGCAGGGTACAGCAGCGCTAGACGGAATCCAAGTTAAAGGTCAAAAGGCCTTACAAAAAGCTTATAACGCACGGTTCAATATGCTCCCAAGCAGAGCTGATCATAGTACTTTCTAGGCTATCTGGTTCAATGTGGGTGGGTGGGTGGTACGTTTGTTCAATTTCTAACCTGATTCAACCTCCTCTGAGTCCGTAACCGGTTGCCGAACCATGCACCTTGAGCCCGGCGGTTGCGTAAAATCACGCATCGGCAATACGCATATTGAATCCACACCTGCATCATTGCCATATGCGCTTCAGCTTCGGCTATAGCGAAAAATTCTCTAGGCAAGCGCTGCATAGCACTGTGAACTGTGCTTACTGTTGCAGCAGTGCTCTGAATCACCCTCCCAAATCATATTTAAAATGTCCTATTATCCTCAGGCTGTGACAGGGATCGTCAAAACAACAAGGGAAATGAGCATCATGGAGTTATAGGGTTGTGTGTGTATGTGTGTACTGCGTACGTATGTCAAACATGAAGGTTTGACTGAATTCAAAGTCCTCCTAGCTCACCCACAACAGGACCATGGCTGTATTGCAGTTTTCTCTGAGTTTATGTTGGAGTGGGCCAGTTAGTGGAGTGCACGAGTCATTCATTTTCCCTCCCTAGTATAGACCAGGTGATGGGCGCTGGACACAATTGGTATTCAAATTTCAAATCTTCACCCATTACAGCAGTTTCCAAAAGTAATGCATACAAGGGACGACCTGCGGATGTGCGAAGCCATGATGGGAGCGAACACAATCATGACTAGCGAGGAACGAAAATGAAGTAGTAGCGACTCGTGCAAACCAACGAATAGAAGAAATAAACGATGGCGCACCGGCATGCCAGTGTGGTGATGCATATGATGCACCATGACCGCATGGATGGGTGGACGAACGCGATACGGTAACCGGTAACCCGGTGACCAGCGACGAACGAAAACAGGGTGGCAATGCACGCAATGCAAGTAATACTAGGAGGAACAAGCGATGATCGATGACACACACACTGCACTGCATGACTGGGTGGACGCAAGCCACTGGCATTCGCAGCTTAATATACATATAGAGATGCGGCCCTTGGCAATGGCCATTCCGTTCTATCTGTGTCATCCCATTCAGGAATTACTGAGGGCATCCAGGAAATGGGTTTCCGGGGGAGTCTGACTCTGCCTGACTTGGCCCTGGCCTATGAATGGGTCTAGGTGAGCTGTGAGGGCGGGCCCTCGCAGTCAGGTCGACCAGACTCACAGATGTGCAGGCAACAGGTGTCGAGCGAACAAATAGCTCACTGTTTGTGACTTAAGAGAGGGAGTGGTGGGTGGGTGCCGACGAGAAACCGTGATGAGCGATGTGCGGTGGCAGAAAGAAAAGAGGCATGCCACCTCGCTTAGCTCTCACGCAGACTTCATCCTGCGTTGCCTCGCGCCTCGGCTCACGTAGGATAGCTGGGCGGTCTGCACTGCACAAACAGCAACTAGTGCAACGTACCACGTTTGGGTGCAGGTACATGAGTCACAGGTCAACAGGTCGTCCTATAGCAACCCATACCTGTGCAGAGTAATACTCCTTGGTTTGCATCCACGCTGATGAAAAAGAGACTTATACTAAAGTTTATAAAGGCAGACTTATGCCACTTTCTGTCACATGGCGTCACAAAACGCACTAGCATACTCTCCAAGCAAACAGATTTCAAATGAACCTTATGACAAAGGGGGGCAGGGCAACCCCTGCAACCACCACTCGCTGATCCACTCATTGTTGACTGGCAGTGAGGGGGGACAGGACAACCCCTGCAGCTACCACTTGCTGACCCACCTACTCACCACTTTACAACAATGAGATGAGACGGGGCAACCCCAGCAGCCACCGCTCGCTGACCTACCTGCTCACCGCTTCACAATGGGGGAGACAGGGAAACCCCTGCAGCCACCACTCGCTGACCCACTGACTCGCCACTGGTACTCCGCAATGAGGGGGACAGGGCAACCCCCACAGCCACCACTCACCACTGGCACTCCGGAATGAGGGGGACAGGGCAACCCCTGCAGCCACCACTCGCTGACCCACCGACTCGTCACTGGTACTCCGCAATGAGGGGGACAGGGCAACCCCCGCAGCCACCACTCGTCACTGGTACTCCGCAATGAGGGGGACAGGGAAACCCCTGCAGCCACCACTCGCCGACCCACCGACTCGTCACTGGTACTTCACAATGAGGGGGACAGGGCAACCCCCGCAGCCACCACTCGTCACTGGTACTCCGCAATGAGGGGGACAGGAAAACCCCTGCAGCCACCACTCGCTGACCCACCGACTCGTCACTGGTACTTCGCAATGAGGGGGACAGGGCAACCCCCGCAGCCACCACTCGTCACTGGTACTCCACAATGAGGGGGACAGGGCAACCCCTGCAGCCACCACTCGCCGACCCACCGACTCGTCACTGGTACTCCGGAATGAGGGGGACAGGGCAACCCCTGCAGCCACTACTCGCTGAGCCACCGACTCGTCACTGGTACTCCACAATGAGGGGGACAGGGCAACCCCCGCAGCCACCACTCGCCACTCACCACTCCACAATGAGGGGGACAGGGCAACCCCTGCAGCCACCACTCCACAATGAAGGGGACAGGGCAACCCCCACAGCAGCCACTTGCTGACCCACCCACTCATCACTCACCACTTCACACTCCGCCTCCACAACGAGGGGAATAGGGCAACCCCCACAGCAACCACTCACACCGTAGATATGTACTAGGAACTGAGTGGGCAAAATGGGTCAGCAAAGACGAACCATTGTGGGGAACTTACCAGGTTATGGATCTTATATGTTTGCAACATGTGCCTGCAGAACGCATGCTACAAACATATGGGGATCACCGTTTGTGCTAGAAGTATCAGGTAGGAAGCAACCGAGGGTGGCGGAGATTCAAACTTTGAGAGAACTTGCACACGTCATGTGACGCTGGTCATATCAACAAACCGCGGCCAGCTTTAAACTCCGCTGCCTCAAGGGTTCTCACAGCCAGAATCGTGCCAGTTTCAAGAAAACGGACACCGCAGGAACTTTTTACCAAATATGGTCGTTCTGATTACCGCCACCGTCGCCTCCACCTCACCCGCCCTCGCTGCGTGTGCACGCGCATGCCCGCGTGTCCGCCCACCTCGCCATCTCCCCCACCCTCACCCACCATTGGACGTGTGTGTGCTCACCCGCCCGCCTCGCCCGCCACCCTCACTCACCGCCGCACGAGCCCCACCTCGTCGTGTCGCCCACCACCCTCACCCACCACCGCACGTGCACGTGCGTACATGCGCACTCACTCCGCGCGTTCGTGCGAGTGCGTCCGCATGGCAACCTCATCTACCCACCCACCTCTAATGCCACTCGCCCTCGTCCACGCCCACCCGCTGCCTGTTGCATGGGTGCGCGAGCGTGTGCATGCGCACAGACGCACGTGCCGCCTGCCCGCTCATTTGCCCACACCACCCGCCCACTCGGCCCTCGCCCACCCTTGTCCACCACCTATCACCCGCCCAGTCCCTCGTCTCGTGCGCGCAAGCGCGTGTACACACGCAGACGCACTGTCTGCGTGTGCATGCGCGCCCGCTCGCATGCGTTCGTCCGCCCACCCTCGTTCACCCCGCCCACCTACAAACGCACAACTCGGAGTACGCGCATGGCGCACGTGCTCGCCCGCCCACTTCCTCACACCCGGGCTACCCGCTCTCCCATCCACTCCCTCATCCTCCACCTATCACGCGAGCATTCGCAAAATGGCAGTTGCTCACCCACCCGCCCGCCTACCCACTGCCTCGTCCCATGCATGCGTGCTCGCTCGCACGCGTCCGTCCGCCCACCCTCATTCACCCGCTCACCTCCAATGTGGCAACGCCGCGCGCTCTCAACCCTCTCCCTCCCCGCTCATTAACAGCACAACGTGCACGTGCGCGTTGTGCCATTGCACCTCTCGCACACCCTCGCCCGTCGCTGCCGCCCTCACCCTTCCTCTCCCCCTCCTCGGCAATGGCACGACGTGTGCAATTGCACGCGTTGTGCCGTCACTCCTCTTCTCCTCGTCCTTGCCCTCTCCTCTCATCCTCGTCCCCACCCTCCCTGTGTAGGAATGGCGCTGCCGCATGCACGCAAGCGCGTTTACACACACAGACTTCACATTCTGTGTGTGTATACGCGCTTGCTCGCACACCCTCGCCGTGCGCGCGCACTTCCGCAGTAGTACCCGAGGAACAGCGCTGTGCGCGCCAAGTCCCCGACTCCAGGAGAAACCCCTTTCATCGATAACACGACAACACGATAGCGCACAGTAGACATTGATTTGCATGGCAATGCAGATGTCGATGAACCTACAAGACGGCGAGTTAGGCTGACGAACAACAACTTGTATGCTATGGAGGAGTGCGAGCGTACACGAAGTAATCATGAACTGTATAGTATAATAGTATTAGATGATTTTATTCTCACGGATGAGTTATTCCCACGGGTCGTTTTGCAGAGAGCGGATCGTTCGCGCACAAGAAAACCCTCCCACTACCGCGGGAGTCGGGAACCCCTCAGTCTCAATCCCTCAATCCTCAACTAGCAGTGAGTCTTTTGAGTAATTGTTCTCTCACACGTATGCATATTCTCACCGTACAACAGGCGCTATGGCTCGGACCAAGGCACATGTCAACCCGGGTTCTATGCCCAACCAGCCTGAGGTCACAAGAATTCTTCGACCACGGCTGAGGCGAGTCATGTCTGTCGTATCTACCACGGTGCAGGCATCAACAAAGAAGAATACTAAGGCTGCCAGCGGACGCAACAAGAAGCGCAGTAATGGCAGTCAAGCACCCCGCCTCGACCTCCCTACTATGTCGAGTGACGTAGAACTCGATGACGAATGCAACAAGGAAGAACCTGTGCCGCAAACGCAGCACGTAACCCTACCATTTCTGGAGTCCCCTCTTTCCCCACTGCCAGCATCACCCTCTCTTGTCCAGACCAACCAAAGGGTACGGCATAATAAGGTACATATAATAAAATTTTCTTTCCTTTTCTTTTTCCTTCTTTCTCTCATTCATTCATTCTCGACCATTCAGCTTTGTACTCTGTGCCAGGACGTGGCAGATGCAGAGAGCAAGGGAAAATGTTGCAGTTGTACCCGCGTCGTTTGTGATGCCTGCCTCTCCCTCTCCCCAGGAACCATGTCACCCACGATCGTCAATAACCCCACCTTGAAATTTGTGTGCCCAAGCTGCCACGAACTGAAGGATCGGGTTGAGGGTGGCAAGGGCAAACGTGCTTTTCTCCCCTATAAGGTACAGTTCTTTATAATTTGGTTAGTGGCTCGCACGCACACAAAACTGACCATATCATTCGGCCAGGGATTTACGTTTCTCCAGGGTGACCAGGAGGTCAATGCACTTCCATCATCACCCTGCTTCTCAAATCATTGTGGGGCGTCAGCTCGGAGGCAGATCAATGACAACCCGCTTGTCATAGTGCACTTCCGCTTAGCGGGCATGCCAGCTGAGGGTTCCCCCCCCTCCATCCTAGCAACTTTTTTGCAGACTTACTTCTCCGATCAAGGTTCACTGCAACTGCACGATATCCCGTTTGACCTGGGATCCATGCACAAGATCAGCGCACATACTGCTGCGATGGACCTGTTGGCAGCCAAGCTACGGGCCCAACCCCCTGCCAGGGTCTTGTTGTTCATCAATACCCACAGTGATCAGGACAGAGGTGATCTGTTGGCTGGGAACGATGCGAAAGTTGGGGAATTTGCGGTCGAGGTCACACAGGTAGGTCATTCATTGTTGCTCGCACTGCTAGCTGACATTTGCAGTTTTTTGATGCACTCGTCCCTCCGTCGATGAGGGATATAATTCACGGCCAAACTCTGGTCATGCTGACCTGCGGGTGGGTCCTTTCCTACCCTGAGTCCCGAAGCGCCCTCAAGCGGTCATTCGAAAGGTAAGTATTGACATTCTGCTTCCCGCTTGAATTTGCTGAATCATTTATTTAGCATGGGGTTGCGAACCGCCATCGCATTCACTGCCGTCCGGTTTCAGGCAGTGCTGGCGTCGTTCTTCCTGAATGCGCTTTTTTTTTCTCACTTTGTGGAAGGGTTTGATGTTCGCGAATCATTCCCAAAGGCCTTGTCAAACGGTTTCGACTTCGGTTCACATTCCGACGTTGTCCTCTTTGAGTCACCCCTCCCCTCAATCGCTCATCACTCTGCCGCCATGTCCGTCACCAAGTTTGTGTGGTGGAATTCTCACCACCGGCCGTATGGCGTCACGCTCCCGCTCATTTGTCCGGTATGTCATGCCATCCGTCCTTGGAGAGAATTCACCCTGCTATCTGGTGGGTGGGCCACGGAGTGCGAAAACCCAACTTGTGGGCTGCAAAGCGACGGTTTGCGGGAGCATCCTGTGGCCAAGTTGTCTGGAATGAAGCCAGACAATATCGTGTTTGTCACTCCAGTGAAGAAACGTCCAAGTGGGTGGTTTTCGGTGGATATTACCCCAGAGTTTTTGTAACAGTCGTTACCGTTACCGTACTACCTGTATATAGATTCACTACAAACAAATCATGGAATCATCGGTGGGCTAACCCCCATAGGAACGTATGAAAATGAGCAGAGTTAGGGCTGTCAACCATACTGTAATTTAGCCGTACTTGCATGTTCGGGTCCCTTTGATGGTACGGTACGGTAACCACCATGGCCGTATACGGGTCGTTACAGTTGTACGGGTAGTGTACTCACCCACACCTGCGATTTACCCGCACCCACCGCTACGGGTATGGTATGGTATCCATCGTGGGTTAACCTGCGGGTGCGAGGGTGGGCAAACGAGCGAGCACACGCGTGCATGTGCATGTGCGTGCGAGCGTGCTCGCGCCAAAGCAGTGGCATGGTGAGCGTCGGGTGTGGGCATGAGCGAGTGCTGCACTCACATGCCGAGACGGCGATGGCGAACGGGTGGGAGGGCGCACGAACGGGCTGGGGGCGCGTGCAAGGTCGAGGGTGAGGAGGGGCGAGGGCGAGGGTGGGAGGGGTGTGGCAAGTGGGCGTGAACGAGCGGGTGGCCACGAACAGGCTCACGCGGGTGGGTGATCGCGGTGCAGAGGGTGCGCGGGCGCAAACGGGTGGGAGGGCAGGCGAGTGGGCGGGAACAGGCGTGCATGGGTGGCGGGCGAGTGCGGGCGCAAGGTGTGAGTGGGCGCAAATTGGCGCAAACGGGGGGTGACACGCGCATGCTTGAGTGCTCATGCCAAAGCAGGTGGCGGGTTGGGTGAAGGAGTGGGCGGGGGTGTGCACGCATTGGACGCGGTGGGCACTGCACATCGCGCTCGTGGGACGTGGCACCATCAGGGTGGTTGCACGTCTCGCGCAGTGGTGCGGTGCACGCATCGGCGCACTTGGCGGGTCCAAGTCTGTTGGGCTGAGTCAACGCGGTTGGTGTGGGCGTTGCGTTCGTTGCATACGTCCATTGGGCGTCGCCGATCTGAGGATCACCGGGACCGGCAATAATTCCAAATGGCCAACTATTGAAGTGAAATGCATCTAGTACAAGATCTAGTACTTATGTTCCCACATATCGGGGGGATGTGGCGTGCATGCATTTATTTGGCATCGCCACACCTTTCACTCTGCCTGTACAACACAACAGAACAACATGCAGTGTATGATTTTATGATTGGGATAGGGTCCAGGAGGTGATACCTTGATACTGGAACCCATCTTTTATCTTAGAAAACAAGCCCCCTCGGGATATTTGGCTGCCTAGGTATCTAATGCTGTCAGGATCCTCCAAATAAGGAATCTATTCTCACGCTGGCCGAGAGAGGACAAATCAGGTAACCAACTTGAACTACTGAGCTCACCGACCCAGTGGCAAGTTTGTCAAACACTTTCCCCCCTTGCTGTCACCATTGCCATAACTTTGAGCCGATGGTGGAACCGAGTCGTCGACCACCACGAGGCCATGCCTAAAACACCGCGTGCAACTCACCCACCCCCACCGGGTCTGTACGTTCTCCTTCTCCCTCCTTCTCATGCGTGCTGACGGCTGAGCCAAGGCCGAGGGTACACACAGATGAATCCATCCCAAGACGACGACTTGGTGAAGTATGCGTATGCCACGAACAGGGAGTTTCATCTCTGGTCGAGTCCTTGGCGAAGTATGCCTAACCTGAGCGGGAAAGCGAAAAAGGCAGACAACTTGCCCAGCTCGGTAAGTCATATCATAAACCAACATTACGGGGAGGTTCACATCTAATCTCACTGATTACACACCTTGCCCAGGTGACATGCCTTTCAACGACAACGCATGTGTTCGCCCACAGCCCATCCAACCGCCATCGCTCGTATCCACCACCGTTGAGCATTCCAACGCACTCCAAGCTCCAAGCGCAATGGTCTCAAGAATGTGGCTGTGAAGTGGATCTAGTGATGGGAGGAGTGCGGTGGTGCCACCATCGGCGTGGCACCATCGCTGCTGCGTCATCGCGGTCGGTGGACACGCGAGTGCATGAGCACGCGTGCGCGCACAGACATTACTGCCTGCGTGCACACGCAGGTGTGGTGGGGTAGGTGTGGGGTATGGTATGGCCATGGTGGTGGCCAGGGTGGGGACAGGGACTGCTCGACGTGGGTGCTGTCGAGTGAGGGTGAGGGCAAGGCGGGACGAGATGGCGCAACGCGCGCGTGATTGCGCGCGTTGTGCCGTCGGAAGTTCTGCGTTGGTTAGATTCCTCCTGCGTTTCAGCTGCACGAACCCGGCGTTGAAAATCAGCTCGGCGCGAGCGTTCCTCAGCCTGGACCTCCACAAGGATAGAAGGCGGAGCAAGAAGGACAACATGAACATGAACATTGGGGCGCGAATGAGTGGCCATCTTGAAAACTAAACAAACAGGGCTGCAGTGACAGTCCCGATGGAGACGCAGGATGTCGAGTACATCAGGTCAGCGGTAGCGCGTCGTGAAATGAAGTCCATGTGCACGAGCAAGGCTGCGCAGATGCGAAGACGTGAAAACTGGAATTGCTCTACTAACTCGGAAATCCTATCTGCGAAGACCGGAAGGAATGGCATGTGGGAGAAAATGGATTGGGGCTGCAAAGTTGACACCAAGGAACTCGAAGTGCTAACGCAGGAAACAGTAACTGACCGGAATCATGGGAAAGCCGGACATATTTGGGGAGACTCGGAGAGTGATTCACTTTCCCCTTTGGGATGTTGATCATTAGTGACCAGAAAAAAAAATCTTATGGACAAACCTCGTCTACCGAAACCAAACGCATATGGAATGACGTCGTCGCTCAGCGAGCCATCTTCACATAGGGATCGCTCCAGTATGAACCCTTGAGGGTTCGAATACACCTCGTCACGCGTGATCGCCCTGTCAATCCGTCATCACCGTCCACACGTTTACAAGCAGGGCGTGGTGTACTAGATGTTGGCTGTCACCGTCGCACTTCAAACCACAGCGAATGTCACTCACCTTGCTGGATGTAATACCTCTCGCAAACGTCATCTTTGCCAGTGGCATGGGGAACATTTAGGTGCCATCTGCATATGTTCAGCGCCTCACTGTCGAAACGGCACGTACCAAAACACCATGCAGGATGACGCCTAACTATCTCTCGCATGAGTTCAAGGGAGCGATCATCGATCGTCGAAATCGAGCAGACACTGGCGTCCAACTATGTGATCAATTTTCTGCTGCACACGATGATTATGGGATGAACAAATGCCCAAAGCATGGCGTGCGTCTGTTCACCCTTGCATTAGAAAGTGGAACGGGGAAAGAGAGTCACCATAAACCGTCCCAACGGAGGCTTGTAAGATTGTTAGCCAAGAGGAACAAACACATGGAGAACAATGATTTACCTGCACAATATCCCAGCCGCTTCTTTGATAGTTCTAGATTTTTTGAATCGACGCCTAGACGATGTCAAATGATCTCGTTGAGACCATAGATGCAGCTGCATTGCCATGTTCCTGGGGGTCGGATCACCTAGGACCATGCGAATGATTTAAGCCAAGATACGTACGATGCGTCGTTGACCCATATGTGTAGTGTGTTTAATCCCGTCCACCACTAGACGTTTGCACTCAGCAGCATCGACTTTCCACCCATGACGGGAGCCGCTGCAACAAGAACACGTAAGCTAATCAGCCAGAGATCAGTGGGACGGATCTAGCACTCATCGAACGGAAATGCACTGCATGGAGCGGACAGTTCAGCCCTAAGACGATGTCCGATGCGCGCTGCATCTACCCGTATGTGACCTCCATGACTACGGCCGCGGAGAAACTGTGTGGGACTCCAAGAAGTGATACATAACACGAGGACGTACGTGGTGAAAGGCTCTGAGTAATCTGCGCAGTTTTTCGGGTGTGTCAGCAACTCGCGTGTCCTCTGTTGCGGTAGTCCAGCGCAACCAAGACTTGGAAGACTTGATGAAGCAGATGTCGGAGTAGTCTGAACCGTCGTCCATACCGAGCGCTTGAGGTCCGCCACTCGAAATCGAACCTCTGTATAGTAGTCAGGTGAAGGAATTAGGACAGAGTGCGAGAACATACAGCTGCGTCGGAGTGAAATCTAGTCTTATGGGAACACTTATCGAGCAAGGCAATGGATCGATCGTCCTTACACATGTGTGTAAACGACTCTGTTCAAAGGTTAGTAACCGCCATGTTAGCCATACATCCAGAGGAACATACCGTATCTTTTTGACCAAGCTGTAGCGAGCACACGCAGGATCAACCAAGTGCAGGTCGGCAGGTACCGCGACTTCACCGCGATTCCCACATCGGGCGTCAAGGGAGTTTGACGACTTTCGGTAAACAAGTACATCATGGCATCAACCCTATCAACCGTTTTCTTGGGCCGTTCTTCAAGCCTGCAAGCATTGTAACGATCCCCACATCTCCACACTATCAACGCCCACTCTCTTTCAACAGTACAGCCTCCGTTAGTCGCCCAGCATGATGCACAAGTGCTTCTCTTTGTAGTGAACGAGCAACTCCCAAGGCAACGCAGCCGTTACACAGTGGGGACATTGCCAACGCCCTTCTGTCATCTTAACTGCAGGTGAAGGTCGGTGCCCAAGTAATGTTGCGCAAGAACTTGGGACAGGGGTTGTACAACAGCTCGATCGGCAAGGTTGTCTGTTGCCTTTCAATTCAAGACATGGTTCGTTACGGAGGTTCCGAGTGTGAGTTTGGGGATGGCTGCGTACGTCACATCAGTGCATCTCTTCTCCCTCGCTTTCGTGCGAGCGTGTCCTCGTCGGACGCATTCCCGGTTGTTCGTTTCGACACCTCGAGCGGCCCTGAGCTCGTTTATTGTCGACCGGAATCCTTTCAAGTAGAAGATTCCCGCGGACAGATTGTTGCCTGCCGTAGACAGGTATGTTGACTTTGCGTCCGTGTGTACATCCCTGACGCTTTTGGTTTAGGTCCTGCTCGTTCTTTCGTGGATGCTAACAATTCACAAGTCGCAAGGACAGACACTTCGGAAGGTGGTCGTCGATTTTGACCGCATATTCGCACCCGGTTTGTACTTTGAATTTCTATTTATACTTCACCGATCTTGACCTAGGACAGGCTTATGTGGCCTTATCAAGAGCAGAATCCGTGGACGGCTTGCGGATCATTAATTTTGATCCACATCGGGTAAGTCGAGTACCGTCAATCTTCATTCCGGCTTATATCTTCTATTTAGATTAAAGCGCATGCACTTGTTCTAGATTGGCATCGACAAACGTTTGGCAACGATTAATACTTGTTTTTGCTATTTCCTGTACTGTCTGTCGTCGAATACCGCTATGCTGTGGGCTTATAATCCTCATCCGATATCGCTTGACGCTTAAGATCATGCCTGTTGACCCCCAGCTGAAGTGTCCTTTCTGTCTCAAACCCGTCCACGATGCCGAACGTCACATGGACACGCATTCTCTGAGTGTTCATCAAAAGTTCTACGTGCTTGGTGCGTGTTGTTTGTTGTTTGTTTGCTTGTTGGATTCGGTTAACCACCATCGCAGACGTGTCATATTCTCTCGAGGAGCATCCGACTGGGTACAAATGCCCGTTTTGTGACGTTATAGAGCTTCCCTATGAGCTCTACAAGCATGTGTGGCGACATTTTCCGCCACAGGTATGTATGTACTTTATGCAACATGCATCTTCTCATATCATCAGCCCGAGACACAGACGTCGGTATCGAAGGTACCCGACGACGCCTCTGACGAAGGGGATACAGTAGAGACCCCACCCACGAAGAGGTCAAGGGTTTCTTTCAAGACCCCGGTGACGCCCGCAACTAGCGACTCGGACATTACTCTTCACGGCACGACGAGATCTTTTGTATTCTCACGCACAATAACCCCATCGCAGTTCACCTCGTCTGCACGCTCAACGCAGACGCCGGCCACCCCTACTCCACACTCTAAAACAATCCTAAACGTGCTACTTTACGACCAGACAACCCCTCAATCTATCCAACAAGTCTCCTCCAATGTCTCTGCTTCCCTCTCGTCTCAGTCTAAAGTTATTTCCGATTTCCTGGAGACGCACAAAGCCTTTTGCGTGCTCCATACCCTCCTTGGCGAAGCCTCCGTTTACCCGCACGATGCTAGGGTTCGTTGCGACCTCCAAACATCGACCTCGGATACCGAATATAAAGAATTCCGGAACGCGTTTCGCTCTGTCTACAACCCAGCGCGCTGCCCATCCTGTGGGTGTCCCAAAATTGAGGCCATCGACCACAAGGGCGGCTGGACTCGTGCTAACAAATGCAAAGACGACACTCTTCAGGACTGGGTAATCGGCTTGACGCTGTACATCTGGAAATTTCCGAAGCTGCGTCGCAGTGTCCTCCATTTGATGGGGATTTCTGAAGAAGATTTTTCTGTCGAAGGATCCGATCCCAAGATGACTTTTGCCAAGTGGTTGGGGTCGAAGACGGGGAGGGAGTCCACTGGTGTCTCTTGTAACTTGTTGGATCTCTTGTTCGTTGTCGCGGAGAACAGCAAGATAGTTTTTTCGCTTGTCCGGTTGCGTCCCGAATGTCTCTCCATTGATGACGTCCAGTAGATCCGTCCTCGTACGTACTGAAATCATCTGAATCGTTGTCGCCATCACCATGCTTACAATGTCGTTCGCCTCTCGTTCGCCTCGCCCTCATTATCCTCTGAGTCATACTGCTTGTATTATAGCACGGGTTACCCCGCCTCCCCGCCATTGACCCCCACGTCCCAAACGCTGCGAACCCTCGAGTATTCCATATGTCACATCTTGCAACAAAGCAGACTCCACATGAACGCGATGTTCTCTATCTCCACCTCGGATACGGCTTCGGCAATGAAGGTGCCGAACATCCCCTTCGACCTCCATTCATGTTATTCCAACTGGTTTTGTTACTTTATGCGCATCGACGACGATTTACGCGACCTCTCTCGACTACTGGACAAATTGTTTTCGATTGCTGCAAATATCTCGGATGGTATTCCGTGCGTACATGCGACATATAATCATACTCAACGCTAACTTTGGCCCAGTTTCTCCACTGCAGATGCCTTTGTGGCATATCACACCTTGCAATCGACGTTTAATCCTAGATACCCAGATTCGTACCCGCAAAACGGCTGCTGTGACGAGTCGCCTTAGTCGCCAACCCTAAACCTTTCAAACTTTTACTTCTTGTCATCCTACAACTTGTTCACCGCGTAGGCCGCTAACCGATTATTGCCCTATGAATTACCTAACCATCGCGATGATTTTTGGCTTCCAGCTTAATCACTTCTTTGAGTTGCGACATCCGTCATCTTCGTACTTTAAGAATTCCTCACGGACAGACGACTGTAAATATGCCTAACCCGCGCTTCGTTATATTTCAGGTTCCTCTTATCCTGGTGATGTGGTTTTCAATGTCGTTAACCTACGCACTTATTTCCTTTCTTTCTATCGTCATTTACATTGGCCGCCATGCCTTCCAGGACAGATGAACATGTTCCCATCTCTCCTTCTATTTCCCACCGTCTGTTACCTTGTCGATTGAACTAATTTTAATCATACATGTAGGTGCTCGTTATCAACTCTGTGTTCCCATCCTACCTTGTAGCACCAGCAAATGAAGGACGCCATCCCCTGTGCACATCGTACAGATCTCTCCACGGGTCGTAGTCGGTTGGGTGATCAGTAGCCCATGTTTGGTAACGTGATCAATATTCGTAACCTAACCTTCTTGGAAGATCAATCACACCGAGTCGGTACATTCTCTATACCGTACACAACCCAATAGGTATCCATCAAGGCACGCTGTTCCCATTGTACAGTTTACACTAAATGTGGATGGCAAATCTAGTACGTTGCATATGGCCGACCTCCAAGGTTCTCCTGGCACCGAATCAACCCTCTCTTGCGCATCGGACGATACCCTCGTGGATCATCCGTCTCACAGCTTCTTCACCTTCGTTTCCATTTCTGTTTACAGCTTTCCCTCGCTTCCTCGTACACAAAGTGCTCTATTCCTTGCCACCATCAATGCCTTCAATCGTCTCGAGCACTCCTGTGAAGTTTGCTACTTCCTTCGAAAACGTCGTCCTATCGATCTTGTCCAGCCAGGCTCGGCTAGAGAATGGGTTTGGGTAGGACAAGACAACCGTATCTTTGAAGCACACAAGTGTCCTTGGCGGTTGCTACATCCTTTGGTATTATACGCAGATTTTGCACTCCAAGTTCAAGACTCTATGCGCCAATCGTGTTTGGGAGACAAAGAGCTGGCTATATGCGCTCGTTGTGGAGAGCCTCGCGACGGCGCTGAACTCCATCCACGCTGTCTGTACAGTCCAAGCCTTTTCATGATTGCGTTCATGATCTGGGGAGCTCGGCCGATCCGTGATCATGTCTTTTCCTTTCTGTTGCTCTGCTCTAGCATCAGTATTCCCAACCTAGGATCCAGATCAGAATACGCCGAATGGTTAGGGTTCCCAATCACTCCTGCATCATCCCTTCGTCACATTCATCTTGTCGTTGTCGCCTATCGTCTCTTGCGGGATAATGACTTTCTTCCTCCGTATGTCTTTTTGTAAAGTATGTCATTCTAATCGTGTTTTTTCCACTCTAGTCTCCAGCTTCCTCAAGTAGATGAAGACGTTACTTGTACGGGCAGAATCCTACGCACATGAATCTGGTTTGGTTCAGACAACTCGAACGTCTCTGGAGACCTAGTTTGGGTATGTATTTTCTCATTGTGCCTGCTGCCGCTATGTTCATCTCAGCAGAGGGACTCTTTTCGATGTTTTCTTATTATTATTACCGCCACTATTATCTATCCACTCACTTTTGTTCGTTGGATTGCACCGTTTTCCTGTTTGCGATCCTTGTTTATCATGCCCTGTTGCGACAACGTGAAGCATACGTTACCAGTGCCTATAAAATCACTCGCTACGACATAACGCATCATGGCGTGATAATGTTTTTATTCGCGTCTGTATTCATGTCGCTGTCGTCAGGTCTGCGTACGTGGTCAGTCGTGATCAGTAACGTATTTGGTAAGTCGCAGCCCGGTGCACCGCAGTGTCCAAGCGGCGCCTCGATCAGTGCTCAGTTCCGGCGCATTCGTCTTCGCATATTGCAGACGTACCCCACCATCGTCTCTAGTCCATATACAACATACACGACCTGTCCGATGCGCCCAGTTTGTCCTTGATGCGTGCGTACGACTTTTTACATAAGTCTGCCTTGCGTGACTGACACCTTTCTGTCTCGTCTTGAGTCGTCCACATGGCCGCAGTGGGTCCAAATGCCCGATGGGCTACCTGGGATTCTTTGAAGATGGTTGGGTTGGCCTAGGTACGTCGCTCATCATGCGCCTGTACCGTCCGTATTGACCTACTTTGTTTCAAGCTAGCGACTCTGTTTCGAGTCGTTTCCACTCGCGGCGCGCATCGCTCGTTGCGCTACCCTGTGAGTTGGTGCCTTTGGCATCTGAGAACCTATGGTTGACTCTGGAAATGCTAAGGCGAAGCGTGAGTTCAAAAAGCTGTCCGGGAACGTTGGCGGCGGACTCGACAAAGAAAAGGGCAGGTTCGTCCCCAACCCCCATCGCCTCATTGGCCCTGTACACCCACTCTCCCTTGTCTCCTTTCGTAGGAGCTTCGAGGAGCTTTGGCCCCAAGTTTAAGCGCAAATACCTCCTGATCTGACCCGACAGCGTGCATTAGAAAGAGAGCGTACCATGGGGCTAGCCATAATGCAAAGCTCGGAACCATTAAGCGCATGCAAATCACCTTCTTAGTGGACCAACCCACCCCTGCTACTCCGAACACCACTGTCCCAAGCCCGATCTCAGGATTTCAAGGAAACTTCTACATGACGCGGCCCCGTGTCCACGTCGCTGGCGACGAACCCACCCATACTGACACGGACGCTTCCGTTGGATCCCGGGGTGCCCAACTGATAATCAGCCCTCATTTTCGTTCCCCTTTTTGTTTTCTAACGATTTTGGTCCCTCCGCCATCCTCTCCACGCGGTCTTCCCTTTCCAGTGCTATGAATTATGTTGAAGATGTCATCAATACTTCCTCCCGTCGTCTCAGAATCCTCCGTCCTGCCATCGAACTTCCGCCGGATGAGACCCTCGGCAACGTTGGTCTCACAGATCTTCCTATCTCATCGGGCAAATTGAGTCCAGCTTCGCGACTGACTGCCATATTACGATGCCTGACTTGTGCGGACCTACTTTGACTTGCTCGGATTCATTATCTTCTCGCAATGATATCGAATCAAACATGACCACCCTTCCACTTTCTCCACCCTCCGAGGAAACCGTTACCCAGAATGGTAGACACCGAGATTGGGCATTTGTGCGAGGAAGCACGCACAAGAAGCTTGTTTGAAGGCGACCCCGTCTTTGGGGACCTCGTTGTGTCAATGACGGAGCACATGGACACTGATCGCATCCAGCGCGTTGTCGAGGAGTTTTTCCGATATGCCATGCTCTCCCACAGGTGGCAAGGCAGAGAACCTCTGTGCAGTGATGTCGGGGATCAATCCGTATACAGTCTTTCGACGGAAGAAATGCCTACGGCCATCAAGCTCCAGACCTTTTGGAAAACCGCCGGCAAGGCCGGGTACCGCTGGGCATGGAGCGATACGTGTTGCATCGACCAAAAGAACCAGCGGGAGTTCGAAAAGTCTATCAACTCCATGTTCAGATTGCAACTCTTCTCCCACCCTTGTTTACCTTTGGGACGTACCCCCTTCGTTGCTACCTGGAGGACTGACATGGAGCGCGTGGCTTACGCGCGGTTGGACGCTACAAGAGCTCCTGGCACCTGCCGCCATTCGATTCTTCAATGCCGACTGGACGCCGTATCTCTTTGGCCCGCATGCCAATCACAAATAATCCAGCGTGATCATGGGGGAGATAGCAAACGCAGTTGGCGTACCTGCAGACGACCTGCTCTCCTTTCGTCCTAGTTCGGATGGCGTGCGTTGGAAGCTTCATATGGCATCGAAGCGCGACACTTTTGTGCCGGAAGACGCCGGCTGCTGTCTCTTTGGCGTCTGCAATGTGGTCATGTCTGTGATACCCGGCGAGACGCAGCACCAAGCTGTCGCGCGGCTGCTCCAGGAAGCCACCACCTGTTCCAAGTCGGGGGATGTCGGTTGTTTAGCTTGGGTGGGAGAACCGTCCGACCTGAATAGCTGCCTGCCTACCCATGTCAAGGCATACAAGGGATCATGCCGCATGCCGACGTCTATCGAGGAAGAAGGGATACGGAGATCGGTGTTGGGATTGGAGTCTTCGTTCACGAGGGAGGACCAGGAGCAGGCGCTCGCGCTTTATAATGAGCTGGCGGGTCAGCCGCGGGCAGAGTTCGCTGGTTGGCATCTTCGTCTGCCTTGCATCGCATTTCGTATCACCGCCTTTGACGCAGATCGCGGCTCACACACTAATGTGTATAGCGCGAGGGCCGATGCGCTGGAGCCGACGAAGATCTCTACGGCGGACAGGTTCTCCCCAAGGGGCCTGTTACCCGTATGCCTGTGGATTCATGGACTCCTCGACCTGGGCACACCACATGGTCATCGAGATGCTGGGGGAAACCTCGAGTCTAGGTCCGGTCACCTCTCGGAGGCACAGGCAGAGTCTGCCGTGCACGAAAACCTCGACGGGCCTATTCGACCATGGTCGCCTGGCAACAATCATAGCCAACTAGACCTTCTCAATGTCCACTACGAGCACTCTAGGGCGTCAACGCCCACCAGTTTTCTACCTCCTTCCCCTTCAACCCCGTTTGGCGAGCGTACAAGAGTACTCAGGTTCGTTGCTCGTCTTAGACAGCCCATGACGGCACTGTTGCTCTCATCCCAGCGACATGGCGTGTACAAGCGGGTTGCGACGGATCATGATATCCCCATACAATTGCGCAGCGGAGTCTCTTTAGATAGTGTGGATAGGAATGTAGAGGTGGTGGAAATAATACGGGTTGGCCTTATATATTCTCCGACGTCACCGACACATATTACATAGTTGTGCGGAATATCTGCCACAGCTTGACGAAGTGCAGGAATCAATTCGTCAACATATGCGAAGCTACCAGAGTTTTTGGTCCTGCAGAGTGCATACGTTTGCAGTGCGAGATCAGCAGCCCGATATTCATAGGTGTCCGCAGAGAAGCTAGCCTGGATCTCTGATGCGAGCTCCGTAATTTCTCCCGGGAATTCTTCGATTCCGAGTTTCCCGTATTGATATAAGAGAATTTCGGCTAGGTGCAACAGCGTCACAGGTCGATCTGGGTGACCAACAGGTCGCAACCTGAGCGCTTAATGCGGGATAGATTTCGAGAGTTCCGCAGTACTGCGGCCAACCTGACAATTGATGAAATGGGCCATGGCTAAGTTGCAAAGTGCAACAGCACGACATTTGTGGTCATCAGGACAAATCGAAAGGGCGCGTTCGAAATTTTCAATAGAGATTGCAACATCTTCTCTGCTTGTGTCATCGTGATAGCGGAGGGGAGCAGCATACGCGATATTCTGAATCACGTGTTGCCTCCTGTTTTGCGCCAATAGTGCCGGCACCACGACTGCCTGGTACAGCAGAGTGCTGGGTAGGCACGGGTTGAGAAGAAGGGGCTGCAGACAAAAAGGTAAAAT
>Ga0307508_10001350_pt1 | contig 27688 bp, 29 predicted proteins | sample 9_EM_MG_FD_203089 | JGI IMG/M metagenome (GOLD analysis project Ga0307508, IMG submission 203089) | Populus trichocarpa ectomycorrhiza microbial communities from riparian zone in the Pacific Northwest, United States - 9_EM | ecosystem: Host-associated > Plants > Roots > Unclassified | place...
GGCGGTGGTTTTGGCGGTTTCGGCGAAGCTGCCGGTGGCGATCGGGGGTGGGGTGGGTTTCACATAATTGGGGCCTACGGTGCAGGCGCTCATGGTCAGCGCCAAGCCTAGACCCAGTAAACCGTTCGTGCTGAGCTTGTCGAAGCACCGCCTCAAACGGGTGCCGCGCCGGGGAGAGGTGCCCTTCGACAAGCTCAGGGCGAACGGAGGTTGGAGCAAGATCATGCCGGCTCCTCCTCAGGCCCGACAGCCGGCGCTTCGGGCGCCGCCTTCCGCCCGCGTTTCGCGCTCACCCAATCGCCGAGCTTGCGGCAGATCACGTAGAAGCTTGGGGTGAACAGCAGGCCGAAGGTCGTCACGCCGATCATCCCGAAGAACACGGCGACGCCCAGCGCCTTGCGCATCTCGGCGCCCGGGCCGGAGCCGATCACCAGCGGCAGCACGCCGAGGATGAAGGCGATCGAAGTCATCACGATCGGGCGTAGGCGCTGCTCGGCCGCATGTTCGGCGGCGGCGTGCATCTCCATGCCCGCCAGCTCATTCTGGCGGGCGAACTCGACGATCAGGATGGCGTTCTTGGCGGCGAGGCCGATCAGCACGACCAGGCCGATCTGGGTCAGGATATTATTGTCGCCGCCGAACAGGTTCACGCCGAGGATCGCAGCGAGCAGGCACATCGGCACGATCAGGATGACCGCGAGCGGCAGTACCAGGCTTTCGTAATTCGCGGCGAGCAGCAGGAACACGAACAGCACGGCGAGCCCGAACACCAGGGCACCGGTATTGCCCGCCTGTTGTTGCTGGAAAGCGAGCTCAGTCCATTCGAAGGTCATGCCCTTGGGCAGGGTCTCCTCGGCGAGCTTCGCCATCGTGGTCAGCGACTGGCCCGAGGAAAAGCCGCGGAGCGTATCGCCCTGGAATTCGGCCGACGGATAGAGATTGTAGCGCACCACCCGGTACGGCCCGCTGTCGTTGCGGAGCGTCATCACCGCATCGAGCGGCACCATCTCGCCGGCCGCCGAGCGGGTGCGCAGATGGCCGACATCGGAAATCTGGTCGCGATAAGGGGCGTCGGCCTGCGCCGTGACACGGTAGGTGCGGCCGAGCAGGTTGAAATCGTTGATATAGCTCGAGCCGAGATAGGTGCCGAGCGTCGAGAAGACATTTGAGACCGGCACACCGAGCTGCTCGGCGCGCTCGCGATCGATATTCGCGAACAGCCGCGGGGTGCGGGTGTTGAAGGTGGTGAAGGCGCTGGTGATACCGGGCGCCTGGTTGGCCTTCATCATCATCTGGAAGGCGGCGCCCTCGAGCGCCTTGTAGCCGAGATTGGTGCGATCCTCGATCATCATCTTCCAGCCGCCGCCGGTGCCGATACCGCGCACCGGCGGGGGCGGGATGACGAGGATGTTGCCGCCGGCGACCACGCCAAAGGCTTTGCGCAACTCCTGCGCGATCAGGTCTGCCGCCTTGCGCTCGCCGAAGGGCTTCAAGGGGATGAACATCGCGCCGGCATTGGGCGCGGTGGAGAAGGTCGCGCCGTCGAGCCCGGCAAAGGCGACGGTCGCCTGAGTCGCCGGATTCTGCATGGAGATAGCGTTGACGCGCTCCATGATCTCCGAGGTGCGCTGGAGCGACGAGCCGGGCGGCAGCTGGACGACGGCGATCAGATAGCCCTGGTCCTGTGCGGGGATGAAGCCGGTCGGCGTCGCCGTGAAGCGCCAGCCGGCAAGGCCGATCAGGCAGGCATAGACGATCCCGACCAGCGCGAGGGTGCGCACGGCGCGGGCGGTATATTTGCCGAACCGCTCGCCCAGCCGCTTGAAGCCGTTGTTGAAGCCGCGCGCGAAACGTCCCGGCAAGCCCAGCACGCCGGCGCGGGGCTCGCTCTCATGATTTTTCGGCTTGAGGATGAGCGCCGCGAGTGCCGGCGAGAGGGTCAGCGAGACAAAGGCGGAGATCACCGCCGCCGAGACGATGGTCAGCGCGAATTGCTGGTAGAATTGCCCGGAAATGCCGGGGATGAAGCTGGTCGGGATGAACACACCGCACAGCACCAGCGAGATCGCGATCAGCGCGCCCGACACCTCGTCCATGGTCTCATGCGCGGCCTGGCGCGGCGTCAGCCCCTTCTCCTCCATGAGCCGCTCGATATTCTCGACCACGACGATCGCATCATCGACGACGATGCCGACCGCGAGCACCATGCCGAACAGCGAGAGGTTGTTGAGGCTGAACCCGAAGGCGGCGAGCATCGCCAGCGACCCGACCAGCGACACCGGCACCGCGATCACCGGGATCAGCGTCGCCCGGCCGCTCTGCAGGAACAGCAGCACGACCAGAGCGACCAGGATGATCGCTTCGAACAGCGTGTGATAGACCGCCTCGATCGACGCCTGGATATATTCAGTCGGGTTATAGGGGATGGAGTAGCTCAGGCCTTGCGGGAAGCTCTTCGCTGCGTTGGCGATCTCGGCGCGCACCGCATCCGCGGTGGTGAGCGCGTTCGAACCCGGCAGCTGGGTGATGCCGATCGCGGTCATCGGCTTGCCGCTCAGCGTGGCGTTGATGCTGTAATCCTGCGCGCCGAGCTCGATCCGGGCGACATCGCGCAACCGGGTCAGCCGCCCCTCGGTATCGCGTTTGACGATGATCTCGCCGAACTGGTCGGTCGTGGTCAGCCGGCCTTCGGTCTGGATGCCGAGCTGGAAGGCGGTGCCGCCCTGGTTGAACGGCGGCTGACCGACGGATCCGACCGCGACCTGGGCGTTCTGGCCGCGAATTGCGGTGACGATCTCGTCGACGGTCAGATTGCGGGATGCGGCGCGATCCGGATCGATCCAGACGCGCATATTGTAATCGCGCCCGCCAAAGCTTCGCACGCCGCCCACACCCGGAATGCGGAGCAACCGGTCGATCACCTGCGTCGTCGCATAGTTGGAGACATATTGCTCCGAGAGCGATCCATCGGGCGAGGTGAGGGCGATCACCATCAGGATATCGGGCGAATTCTTGCGGACGGTGACGCCGATCTGGCGAACCTGATCGGGCAGGCGCGGCTCGGCGGTGGCGACCCGGTTCTGCACCAGCACCTGGGCCTGATCGACATTGACACCCTGCTTGAACGTCACGGTGATCGCGATCACGCCGTCGCCGGTCGACGAGGAGGACATGTAAATCATGTTCTCGACGCCGTTGATCGATTCCTCGAGCGGCGCGGCGACTGTCTCGGCCAGCGTTTCGGCCGTGGCGCCGGGATAGGTCGCGCTGACCACCACGGTCGGTGGCGCGATCTCGGGATATTGCGCGACCGGCAGGCCGGGATAGGCGACTACGCCGAACACCACGATCAGGACCGACAGGACGGCCGCGAAGATCGGCCGCTCGATGAAGAAGTGCGGGAATTTCACCGGATCAGTTCGCTGTCGCTTCGGACGCCGGCGGCGCTGAGTTCGGCTGCGAGGTCGGCGAGGTGTCGGCGGCGCGCGGCTTCAAGATCACCAGATTGGCCTTTACCGCCGCGCCGGGCTGCAGCGTGGTAATGCCTTCGATCGCCACCTTTTCGTTCGGGCCGAGGCCGGTCTTGATGACGCGGAGACCCTCGACCTGCGGCCCGGTCTCGACCGGGCGCGGAGCGACCTTGCCGTCCTTGCCGACGACATAGACGAGCTTGCGGGTCTGGTCGGTGATGATCGCCTCGTCGGGCACCAGCATCGCGTGATAATTGCCCGACCCGAGCAGGCGGGCGCGACCGAACAGGCCAGGTGTCAGGAAGCCGTCCGGGTTGGCGATGACGGCATGGGCGCGGATCGTGCCCGAATTGGTGTCGATCGCATTGTCGACAAACTCCATCCGGCCATGCCAGCGATAGCCGCTCTCGTCGGCGAGCTGAACCTCGACCGGATTGGGCGTGTTGCGAGACGAACCGCGCTCGCCCTTGCGATCCTGGCGGAGATATTTGAGGTAGAAGCTCTCGGCACCCTCGAACGAGAACCAGATCGGATCGGTCGAGACGACGCGGGTGAGAACGGTCTGGCCCTCAGTCGCGAAATTGCCCTTGCTGACGCGGCGATCCGACACGAGCCCGGTGATAGGCGAGCGGACCGTGGTGAAGCCGAGGTTGAGGCGGGCATTGGCGACATTGGCCTGGGCGGCGGCAAGATCGGCCGCGGCGGTGCGGACATTGGCCTGCTTGGTCTCATATTCCTCCTTGCTGATCGCCTGGGCGGCGAGCAGCTTGTCGGCGCGGGCGAGCTCGGACCTGGCATTGATCAGCGAGGCGTTGGATTTCGCGGCCTGGGCCTGCGTCTGGGCGAGCGCAGCGGCATAGGGTCGGGGATCGATGATGAAGAGCGGCTGGCCCTGGCGGACATGCTGGCCATTGGCGAACAGGATGCGGTCAATCGTGCCCGAGACGCGCGGACGAAGTTCGACATCCTGGATCGCCTCGAACCGGCCGACATATTCATCCCAATCGACCACATCGCGCTGCAGCGGCAAAGCGACCGTGACCTGGGGAAGCGGTGGGGGCGGCTTGGCTGAGCCCGAGCAGCTCGTCAGCGCGATAGCGGTACCAGCGATCAGGACAAGGCGCCGAAAAGGAAAGGTGGACGACATCAAACGGGACCCCATTTCTGCGGCGCTTTCCGACGTCCCCTCGAATGCTGGGTCGTTCGCCCGCGTGCGTCATTCGCTGCACAAGTGCGATTCTAGACCGGCCTTTACAAGGGCGGAAAAGATGGGGGGCGTATTAGATTGTTGGAATAGCAAGAAACTTTCTTTCCATGGTCGTGCTGCGCTGCCGCAATCGCGCCTCCGGAACCATGTTGGATAATTTCGGTAGACTGCAAGGCGTCAAAACAGTTTTCCTATATGATATATTTGATATAGTCGACGCGAACGCTTTCTCCGCGGGACATCGGCATGAGACCGACAGGCGGATAGCGAGAGAATCGGTCCCCGACGTCTTCGCGGACCCTGAGGAGGGAGACGACTGAAATGCATCGACTGAAAGCCGTGTTGAGCGCTGGCGTGATCGGCGCCGTCACCCTGATGGCGCCATCGGCCTTCGCCCAGGCTGCAGCCCCGCCGGCCGGCCCGGTACGCGAGCGTCCCCAGCAGATCCTCGGCTGGTCGCCCAAGAAAAATCCGGTCGAAGCCTATGTCGCGCCCAACAAGCCGTTGTGGAAATTCGCCGACGTGCTCGCCCTCCACAAGGGCCAGGCGAGCTGGGTACAGCCAGTGGTGCGCAACAAGGATCTCGCCGCCGACTGGCATCAGCTCAAGCCCGGCGGCAAGACGGTCGAGGTGCTTTACCCCGACAACCGCGTCGGCATGATCGTCTGGAGCGGCCAGGTCCGTGTGAGCATCAAGGGGCAGGAGCCGTTCGTCGCCTCCAAGGGCTTCGAGATCAATATTCCGCTGCGCCTGCCCTTCACGATGGAGACGGTTGGGTCCGATCCCGCGCTCTGGCTCGAGATCCATCAGGCCAATGATGTGCCGATCTATCCGGTTACCAGCTCGCCGACCAAGCCCAGGGATATCCCGGGCTACACCTATACCAAGGTCGTGCTGTCGGGCGGCGACGGCGTGTATGACGACGCCAACAAGCCCTATCTCGATTATTACAAGGACGTGATCGGCGGCGGCGCACGCGCGGGCGCCTTCATCGCCAGCGACCATTTTTTCCTGAACAATATCCGCGGCAGGGGCACGCCAACGCCGCCGCCGACCAATCTCGGCCATTTCCATGTCGATTACGCTGAGTTCTGGTTCGTGATGGAAGGCAATATCGATTATCAGATCGAAGGCGTCCCCTTCTTCACCGCCGCGCCGGGAGACATCGTCACCGCGGCGATGGGGCGCTGGCACCGGGCGAGCTTCGGCGGGCCGGTCGGGCAGATGGATACGCGGGTCGCGATCAATCCTTTCCCGCGCGGCCTGCATGACTTTGCTGAGGATTCGGGCGGCCGCCAGTAAGCGGCAGGCTTGGGTGGCAAGGCCCCGCTTGCGATGAGCAGGCGGGGGGTTCCTGCCCTGGAGCGGCTATTTCCGCGCGTTCGCCGCGATTGGCGGCGTTGCGTTATTTCGCCAGGCTGGCGAGCGCGCCCGTATCCACCGTCGCCACCGCTTGTTTCAGCGTATCGATGCTTGGCGCGTTGCCGTCGGCCGAGACCATGAACCGGCTTGCGACCATCGTCTCGTAGCTGCCCGAATGCGACTCGGTGTTCCATTTTTCGCTGACCATCGAGCCGTTGACCATCTCGGTTTTCTCATAGCCGGTCGCGGTCTGCTTGCTCGACTGCGCGTTGATCGCGCCGCCCAGCGTCGCGAGCGAGCCGATTGCGCCCATATCGGCTACGGAAAGGCTGAAGCTCTGGTCGCCCAAAGTGTAGCGTCCTTCCGCACGGCTGCCGCCGATCCCCGCCGCGGCGCCGCTGCTGCTCTCGACATCGCCGCGGGTGAAGCCCGCGATCGTCGCGGGCAGCATCGCCTGGAGCGCGGCGACCGGGACCGCCGTCGCCGTGCCGTTCTTCGCGTCTGCCTGCATCTTTTCGGTCGCCGCCGTCATCTTGGCTGCTGCCTCGTTGACCTTGCCGAGATCGACTGACCCCAGTCCCGGCACGCTCATCGTGCCGCTGACGGAGCCGGAGTCGGCAAGGAGCGGTGGTCGCATGAAGCTCCCGCTGATCGACAAGGCAGCATAGTTGACCACCACCATGGCGACGGCACAGACGACGATGGAAACGATGACATATGCGGGCGCTTTGTCGGTGGGTGCTTTCATCAGCAGTGGCAGCCCGATCCAGAGCAGATAGAGGCTATAGAGCCCAACCAGGGCGAGCCAGCTGAGATTGGGGATGATCTGGAAGATGCCGGCGATCCAGGCGGCCGTCATTGAGAAGGCGACGACTTTCATCGCGGAGACCGGATTTTTGGTCGCGCCAAAATTGGGGGCGAGCCAATCAATGACCAGCGCCATCACGAACGTTCCGATCAGGGCGAGAACATACATGGTGACGGCGCCGCCAAGCGCCACGCCGATCGAGGGCCGGTAGGAGATGCCGAGAAAACCGATCCCGAACACCAACATGCCGATCAGATGCGCGATCGGTCCGATCGCCGCGAGCGGAATGACCCAGGTCATGAAGATGCCCTTGACCGTCATCGGCTCGGCATCGATCAGCGGCCATTCCTGGGCAGGTGCGGTCAACAGGCGCTTGATTCGGTCCAGCATGCCGGCGGGTTGATCGCCGGGAATTTGTGTGGCCATGATGTTGCTCCCTCTTGTTGGCTCTCCCGGCGCGCGACCCTAAACCCGGTCTCCCCGAAGGATAGGATCAAGGCGACATCCATGCCGGTTTCGCCCCCCGGATTTCGCCCACCCCGGACCTATCACAGTTCGCGATCGCTGGGCACTATTCTCATGCTATCCGGCCGTATCCATTCCCGCCGATGGCCGGGGGCGAGGGGGGCTCACCTCAGCGGTTTGCCTGAATCCTTCCACCGGTCGAGGATTTGTGACTCGCCGCCATCATTTGTCGTCGCGACCGCAGGCTTGAGCATTCCACTCTGCGCATAGGCCGGCTGGATCGCCGCGGCGGCGGTGCGTGGCGCGGGCGCGGTGGTGCCGGCCGAAGCCATCGCCACCGGCGGCAGCGCCGGGCGTGCGTGCGGGCCGGGGAAGGGCTCATGCCCGCTATAAGCCTGGTTGAACGCCGCCGGCGTGCCCCACCAACCTTGCCAGCGATGGAAGAAATGCGCGCCGATCGCCGCGGTCATCACCAGGCTTTTGTTCCATGACGGCGTGACCGCATAGGTGTGGTAATGCGTTGCCAGCCCGACGGGCGCGAAGACGCGGCCGTTCAGCGCTGCCGCGGCGACCTTCATCGCGCGCACCCAATAAGCCCGCGAGGGGACGCGCGCCATTGACCCGTCACAAGCATAGCTGAACTGGCAGCCGGTCGTCCGTTCCGAACCCTGGTAGACGACGCCGCACACCGTCGCCGGAAAGGCGGGATGACGCACCCGGTTGAGGATCACCTGGGCGACCGCCTGCTGCCCGGCGTCCGGTTCGGTCGCCGCCTCATAATAGATGGCGGCGGTCAGGCATTCCAGCGCACGACCTTTGTCGAGGGCACTCGCCGATGCGGCCGAGAAGGGCTGGGCGGGCCGGATCGAGGCATCGGCGGTGAGCGCAGCGGCTGCGGCCGGCACGGGCAGATCGGGCAGCGCGGTCGTCCCGGTCGCGCCAGCGCCCGGCGCCGCGCTTTCCTCGGCAACATAGAAATAGGCGGCGCCCGGGAAATGGTCTTCGGCCTCATAGCCGGTCGGCTTGGGCGCGGGGCGGGCGGCCTTGGCGTTCTGGTCTACGATCGCGCGGATCGCAGCCTGCGCGGAGACGCCGGCGCAGATCAGCGCGACGATCCCGACAATGCCAAGCTTGCCCAGCCGCCGCATCCGGAACCAGTTTCTGATCGCGCCCCACACCATGGCTTTGCCATAGCCGGATTCACCCGCCCGCGCCGCCCCCGATTTTGGGGTGTCTCGCAGCGAAACAGTTGAAGGTTAACGTAATCCTATCGGGCGAGTGCTTACTTCAGTGCAGCGCTGTCCAGCTTGAGCGCGCTTGCCGGGATGAGTTCGAGGTTCGGATAATCCTTCCTGAGCGCGTCGATGAACAGCTTCGAGTCGCCCACCACGACGATGCTCGCCTGAGACGGATCAAGCACTTTTGCCGCGGCAGCCTGTACCGCCGCCGGATCGACCGCCGAGACCGAGGCGGTGAAGGTCTTGAGCTCATCGAGCGGCACCCCCTCGACGATATAGTCGCCAAGCACATCGGCGATGCCGTCGGTGGTCTCGACCCGTCGGCCGAAATCGCCGACCAGCGTCGCCTTGCGCGGCTCGAGCTCGCTCGCGGCGACCGGTTCAGTGCCGAGCCGCTTCATCTCGGCGATCATGATCGCGATCGTCTCGGGCGCCGTCGGGTTCTTGGTCTGGGTCCTCGCCGCGATCGCGCCTGGCTCCCGCCGCGCGATCAGCGAGCTCCCGGCGCCATAAGCGAGGCCGCGCTTGATCCGGATCTCCTGGTTGAGCCGCGACGAGAAACCGCCGCCTAGCACGGTGTTCGCGACGCTTGCCGGATAGAAAGCCGGGTCGCGCCGAGCGATGCCGCGCCGTGCGACGATGACGCCGGCCTGGCCTGCGTCTGGCATGTCGACGACGATGACGCGTGGTGCCGGGGGCGTAGCGTTAATGTGCAGCTCACCCGAGAAACTCGCGGCCGCCTTCCAGCCACCGAAATCCTTCTCGGCGAGTGCCCTGCCGGCCGCGGGTGTGATGTCGCCGACCAGTATCAGCGTTGCCTTGCCCGGCTGCCACCTCGCCGCATAAGCGTTTTGCACCTCAATCCGCTTGATCGCCTTGAGCGAGTCCGGCGTCCCCGACAGCGCATGGCCATATTCCTGGTTGCCGAACACCGCCCGGCCGGCGACAAGCCCGGCAAGTTGCGCGGGATCCTTGATCGTCAGCGACACGCCATCGATCGCCTGCGCCCGCGCCCGCTCCAGCTCCTCGGGGGCAAAGACGGGATGGCGCGCGACGTCGGCGAGGATGGCAAGCGCCGGCGTCGCCTGATCCGATTTTACCGTCACTGAAACCGACGAGCCGTCCCAATCCGCGCTGCTGTTGATCGATCCGCCAAGGGATTCGATCTGCGCTGCGATCTGCGCTGCGGTGCGGGTCGCTGTTCCCTTGGTCAGCAGGTCGGCGGTCAGGCTGGCAACGCCGGCGCGATCATGCGGATCATCGGCACCGCCGCTGTTCACAACCAGCGAGGCGGTCAGCAGCGGAAGGTCATGCTTCTCCACCGTGACGACGCGAAGGCCGTTGGCGAGCCTGAATTCGCGCGGTGACGGGATCGCAGCAGTAGCCGCCGGCCCGGCGAGCGGCGGCTTGAGACGATCCGCATCGCTGGCGGGCGTGACGATTTCGACATTCGCGGGCGCCGCCAGGGGCGAGACGACCACCGTCGAGGCGATCTTGATCATATCGCCCTTCGCGCCAGCCGGTGCGGCTTCGGCGGGAAGATACTGGATGCTGGCCGAGCGTTCGTCGCGAAGATATTTGCGCGCGACGCGTTGCACATCGGCAGCGGTCACCAGCGCGATCTGCGCCAGCTGGCGGTCGGAGGTGCGAGGATCGCCGTCAATGATCACCGAGGCCGCGAGCGCCGATGCCTTGCCCTCAGCTGTCTCCCGGCCCTTCAGCGCCGAGGTCAGGATCTCGTTCTTCGCTTCGGAAAGTTCAGCCGCGCTGACCGGCGCATCGCGCAGCCGCGCGACCTCGCGGCGCAGCGCCACCTCGCCGGCATCGGCGCTCTTGCCGCCGGCCATGATTGCGAAGACGGCAAGATTGCCACTGCCCTGCTTGGTATCGAGATAGGTCTCGGCACTCTGCGCGAGCTGGTCGCGATAGACGAGGGTTTCGTACAGTCGCGAGCTCTCGCCCTGAGACATCACCGCGTTGAGCACAGAAATTGCCGGATTGTCGGGGTCGTTGTCGGCAGGCACCGGATAGCTGATCATCACGGCGGGCAATGGCGTATTGGGTTCATAGACCTTGTAGTGAGTCGCCACGGTGCGTTCCGGCTCGGTCACCGTCACGCGCGGGATCGGCCGGTCGGGTTTGGCGATGCCGGCGAAATACTGGTCGACCCAGGCATCGAGCTGCTTCGCGTCGAAATTGCCGGAGACGACGAGGATCGCGTTGTCGGGCCGGTAATAGGTCGCGTGGAAGGCGCGGACATCGTCGATCGAGGCGCTTTCGAGATTGTCGATGCTGCCGATCGTCGAGCGGGCATAGGGATGCCGGCTGTACGAGATCGCCGGGAAATAGATCGAGAACAGCTTGCCATAAGGCCGCGCCATCGTGCTCTGGCGCAACTCCTCCTTCACCACGTCGCGCTCCGAGGCGAAGCTCTTGGGCTCGACCACGAGGCTCGCCATCCGGTCAGCCTCGGCGAACAACAGCCGCTGCAGATGGTTGGCGGGGACTACCTCGAAATAATTGGTGTAATCGTCATTGGTCGAGGCGTTGTTATAGCCGCCGACATCCTCGGTCAGCCGGTCCATCTGCTCCGACGCGAGGTTCCGGGTCGCCTTGAACATCAGATGCTCGAACATGTGGGCGAAGCCTGAGCGCCCGGCGGGATCGTCCTTCGACCCGACATTGTACCAGACCTGCACCGAGACGTTCGACGTGCCGGTGTCGCGGATCGCGTAGACCCTCAGGCCGTTGGCGAGCGTGCGTTCAGTGAAGTCGATCGGCTTCACCGCGGCGGACGCTGGCGCGTCTTTCGCCTGGGCAACGAGGGGAGCGGTGAGGGGAAACAGGGCGGCGCCCAGCAACAGGGCGGCACGGTAAAGCTGCATGATTACTCCGGTCGGGCAGGAGGCCGATCAGCCAGAGGTTTCGCGCCGGGGAAGGGCGGTGTCAATTGGACGATCTTTCGTCAGCGCCCCTCCTCAGCGCTCTTCTTCAGCGTAATGCGGCCTGCATGACGGCCCGGCCTTTTGTCGTGAGGCTTACATGGGAGCGGCGCCGATCGCGCGGGTCGTCGGTCCGTACGACCAGGCCGCGCTCCTCGAGGATGGCGATCATGCGCAAACCGGTCGTGGCGGGCACGCTCGAGGCGAGCGAGGCGCTGGTGACCGAAATCCGGCGGCCATGGGCGTCGGCATCGAGCAGATCGAGCAGAATGTCCCAGGCGGGCTCACCGAAGAGATCGGCATCCTCCCCGAACGCCGCGTCGCGCCGACGCCTCGAACGATAGATTTCGATGGCACGCGCCACACTCGTATCGCGGACCTCGGACAGATACCGGCCCGGGTGGATATGCCTCTCAGCGGCGGGCGCTTCCTGCGCGATCTGCTGCAGCTCGGCATGGACATTGCTCAGGGCCCGGCTGAGATCCTGGAAGCCCCGACGTGTTGAATTGGGATGCGTGTTGGACATCAGATCAATCTCCTGCCGCGAAGGCTCGCATGGCCCGTTGCACCGATAATCATGTGATCATGGACTGTGATGCCGAGCGGCGCCGCCGCCCGCACCAGGGCCCGGGTTGCGGCGATATCGGCTGAACTCGGCGTGGGGTCGCCCGATGGATGGTTGTGAACCAGGATGAGACCGGTCGCCTGCAGCTCGAGCGCGCGGTAGATGATGTCGCGCGGCGCGATCAGCGCCTCCGATTGAGTGCCAGTCGATAGCCGCTCGTCGCGCAGCAACTGGTTGGTGGTGCCGAGAAACAGGCAGTGCACTGTTTCGACCCGCTCATGCGCCATGGTGAACCACAGATAGTCGTGCAGCTCCCGGTCGCTGGCGATGACTGGTCCTGCATCGAGCCGGTCGCGAAGCGCGAAGCGCATCGCGCGCCGGTTATTCTCGATACAGGCGGCGGCGTCGGCCGAATCATCGAGCAGGCGCAGCAGCCGGTCCCGGGGCGCCGAGAGCGCGGCTGCCAGCGTCCCGAACTCGGCGATCAGCCCCTCGGCCCAGAGCGTCGCCGCGTCAGGGTCTATCGGTGCGAGGAGGTCCGCCAGGAGGGATCGACCCCGGTCGCCTTTAGGCGAACCCGGTGCCGCCAGGTCCCGAGCCCAAGGAGCAGCAACTGCGGGTAGATCCACAGCGCCAGCATCACCAGATAGACGCTGCGGATAAGGTGCGGATCGCCGAGCTTCAGCAGATGGCCAAGCACCGACATGCCGTGAAAGACGACGATGCCCATCGGCCAGAAACGATTCGCTTTGAGCGCGATCGCCATAAAGACAAGCAGGATCAGCAGGTCGAGCGAGAAGAGCCCCGGCTCGACGGCGTGAAACCGCCTGGAGACCGGGCTCACCACCAGCGGAGTAAGCACGACCCCGACGATCATCACCGTCGCCACCAACCTCTCCGGCACGCCACCACGAATGAGCGCGTAGAGAGAAGTGGCGGCAAAGAGCCCATAGAATGTGAGGAGGTGAAGCATCGCTGGATGACGACATGCCGATCACTCCCAGTCAATCTCTGGCTTTGGATTCAGGCGACCGCACGAAGCGATGTGCGGCTCTCATCGGCAGACCCTTCGGTCGGTGGACATCCCATACCGTCGCCATAAGCGGAGACGCCGAGTTCGGCGGGCAGCGCCGCCAGCATCGGGTGCACCTTGATGAGTGAGGCTCGTGTCTCGATCGACTGCGTGACCGCCCGCGACATGGCGGCGATCGCGTCGAGGCCGACGCCGAGCGGCAGATTGCTGGCGCGGCGCACTTCAAGCATCGTGGCGACGCAGCGCGCGGCTGCGATGGCGGCATCGTCCTGGGCGCGTTCGGCGGTCAGGAAGTCCGATTTTACCGCTTTCACAGCGGCGAGGCGTTCGTTGAGCATAGCTGTCCCCTTTTCGCGAACCCTCGGGGCCGCGATTGCTTCACTCACCCCGGATCGGGTGATCAGTTGTGGTAGACGATTGCCTGGAGCGTGCGCTGGATCGACTCGGCCGCGGCAGCTCCCATGAAAGCGATGATCGCAACGGCAAGCATGCCCGCAGCGATCCAGAAGAGGCGTTCCGTCGGTGTCAGGTCATTGCGATTCTCCCCCGCGGCGGGGAGAGGCCACCTCGCGCGGGGAAATCGCCCGGCAAGCGGGAAGGCGCCTGTCGCCCATCGCTCGCCAAACGCACTATCCCGAACGCGATCATGACTTGCCCCTAGTTGCGATGGGTTCAAGTCGCTCGAAACATGGCTGAATTCGACCCCGAAAGGATAACCGGTTATTTTTTCGGGGGCGGATTGGCGATCGGCGGCGTGGCAAAGGCGGGCCGCTTCGATGCTGCTGGTCGCGCCCAGCTTGCGCATCGCCTGCTGGAGATGGCCATTGACCGTGTGGTGCGAGATGCCGAGCTCGCGCCCGATCTCCTTGGGCCTCAAACGGTCGAACACGAGGCGCAGGCACTGGCGCTCACGTTCGGTCAGCGTTTCACGCGGGTCGTCGTTCGCGTCAGCCTGCATTTATCCTGAATATGATTTTCGTCGCCAAAAGGACATTATTTTCCACTCTTGATATCCTATTGTAAGGTAGCGAGAGTCCGCATCCGCCAGGTATCGGGCAGAATGGGAAACGCCATGCCGGTTTCAAAAGCGCAAGATACTGTCTCAGATGCCGAAATCCGCGATTTCGCGCTTCTGGATCTGCTTGCGACTCTCGAACGCTCCCAGGCGACCGCCGATGAACTCGGCCTTTCGACGGTGGGCATCCGACTCGATCAGGCGATTCTCGCGCTCATGCGTGAGCGGGCGGTCGGGTTTGAGGCGCAGGGATTGCCGCGCGGGCTCGCCAATCGTCATTGATTGAGCCGATTTGGCTTCACTTCTTCCGGTGGCGATTCGCATAGAGCAGCGCCGCCACTATTGCGGCCGAACCGACTCCAAGCCCGATCGTCGCGAGCGGCCAGCGCTTGGCCTTTGCCAAAGCGGCCGATGCGGCCGCGGCCGCGCGCTGCTGCGTGACGGCGAGCGTCTCGGCCAAGATCTCGTTGGGGATCTCGTTGGTGCTTTCCTGGTCGTCGGTCGTCGGCAAGCTCACTCTCCTTTTGCGGGACCGGCATAGCCCCGCCGAAACGCATCCGCGAACGCGGTGATGCGTTGATCAGCGATCGCCGCGCGCAGATCCGCCATCAGTGCCTGATAGAAGCATAAATTATGCTCGGTCATTAACATCGCGCCCAGAATTTCGCCCGCGCGGACGAGATGGTGGAGATAGGCGCGGCTCCAGCCGCTGCAAACCGGGCAGGCGCAATCGGGGTCGAGCGGCCCTGTATCCTCGGCGAATTTCGCGTTGCGGATGTTGATCGGGCCGGTGCGGGTAAAGGCCTGTCCGGTTCGGCCTGACCGGGTCGGCAGCACGCAATCGAACATGTCGATGCCGCGCTCGACCGCGCCGACAATGTCGTCGGGCTTGCCGACGCCCATCAGATAGCGCGGCTTGTCGGCGGGGAGCTGGCCGGGCGCGAAATCCAGGCAGCCGAACATCGCCTCCTGACCTTCGCCGACCGCAAGGCCGCCGACTGCATAACCGTCGAAACCGATATCGATCAGCGCGGCGGCGCTGTCGCCGCGCAGCGTCTGGTCGAGCGCGCCCTGCTGGATGCCGAAGATGGCGGCGCCCTCGGCATGCGCGCCGCCGCTATCGAAGGCGTCGCGGCTGCGCTTCGCCCAGCGCATCGAGCGCGCCATGGCGGCGGCCTGGACCTCGGGCGTGGAGGTGGTCGGCACCAGTTCGTCGAATGCCATGACAATGTCCGATCCGAGCAGCCGCTGGATCTCGATCGAGCGCTCCGGGGAAAGCGTGTGGCGCGATCCGTCGAGATGGCTCCGGAAGGTCACCCCGTCCTCGGAACGCGTGGTCAGGTCCGACAGGCTCATCACCTGATAGCCGCCCGAGTCGGTCAGGATCGGCCGGTCCCATCCCATAAAGGCGTGCAGGCCGCCAAGCCGCGCCACCCGCTCGGCGCCGGGCCGGAGCATCAGATGATAGGTATTGCCGAGGATGATGTCGGCGCCGCTCGCGCGCACATCGGCGGGTTTCACCGCCTTGACGGTGGCGGCGGTGCCGACCGGCATGAAGGCGGGCGTGCGGATCGTGCCGCGCCGCATCGCGATTTCGCCGGTGCGCGCCTTGCCGTCAGTGGCGGAGATGGTGAAGTCGAAGCGGGGGGCCATGGCCGGCCTCCTAGCGTCGCGGTGCGGTCGTTGTCGACACGCATCGCCCGCGCGCCCTATGCGTTGGCTGGTGATGGCAGACGAACGGGACGAAGCGTTGCGCGCCATGGCGCTGCACCGGGGGCTGAAGCTCCGGAAATCGCGGCGGCGCAAGCCGGGCGGCGATTTCGGGCTTTATGGTCTCGAAGATGCAGGCGGCAAGGCCGTGCTGGGGATCGGCAAACAGGGGCTGGAGGCGACTGCGGACGACGTCGAGGCCTGGCTTCGCGACGCGGCGCGCTCGACCTGGAAGGGTTCAGCCGGGACGGTGAAGGCGCGGAAGAGGGCGGTGCCGGAACCCGAGCCCGAGCCCGAGCCCGAGCCCGAGCCCGAGCCCGAGCCCGAGCCCGAGCCCAAGCCCAAGCCCAAGCCCAAGCCCAAGCCCAAGCCCAAGCCCAAGCCCAAGCTCGCTGTCGGCAACCTGTTCGCGAAGCTTCCCGCTGCGAAGCGGGCTGAGGCCTTTACCGCGCTGCTTGAGCGGCCCGGCGTGCGGATCGAGCGGATCGTCTCGCAGGGTCAGGCGACGCCCGAGGATGAGCCGATGGTCCAGGAGCAGGACGAATGGGTCGTGCTGCTGCAAGGTGAGGCGGGGATTCGCGTCGAGGATTCGGTGGTGGCGATGTTGCGGCCCGGCGATCATCTGATGATCGCCGGCGGGCAGCGGCACTGGGTGACGTTTACGACCAAGGACGAGCCGACGGTGTGGCTCGCGGTGCATATCGGCTGATCCTGCCGATATGCCGGTGCGGGAGGGGGAAGAAGGAGAAGGAGAAAGGCTAGTTAAGCGCCATCTCCCAGATCTCGCCCTGTTCCGGCCGTCCGAATTCATGATGGATCTCGGTCTTCACGATCTCGAAGCCCGCGCCAGCATAAATCCGTCGCGCGCTGTCGAGCACGGTATGCGTCCACAACCTCAGTGTCGCGTACCCAGCCTCCCGCGCGAACGTGACGCAGCGCCCGACAAGATCGCCGCCGATCCCCATTCCCCGTGCCCAGGGTTCGACATAGAGCAGCCGCAACTGCGCGACCCCGTCGCCTGCATCGACAACGAACACCGATCCCGCCATCGCGCCGCCGCTCTCCGCCACCCAGCATTGGTCGCGCCCCTCGCGATAATCGCGCAGGAAGCGCGATGTGACATCGCCGAGCAGCACCTCCATCGGTGCGTCCCAGCCATGGCTCTCGTGATAGAGGATCGCCTGGCGCGCGGTGATCATCCCCATATCGCCGGTGGAGAAAGCGCGGACTGAGTAACCGCCCTTCGCCTTGTCCGAGAGCAGCCCGCGCGCCGTATCGAGCGCAGTGACGAGCGCGCGCTGATCGATCTCGCCGAGCGTCTCGATCCGCGCCTCAAGCACGGCGCGCTGCCGCTGGTCGAGATCGGCAAAGGCCGCCCGGCCCGCCATGGTCAGCGCAATCGGCCGCCGCCGCGCATCCGCGCCGCGCCCGCGCTCGATCCAGCCGCTGGCTTCGAACTTGCGCAGGATCCGGCTGGCATAGCCCGCATCGAGCCCAAGCGCCTCCTGCAGTTCAACCGCGACCGGCTGCTCTCGCGTGGCGATCTCGTACAGCAATCGCGCCTCGACGAGCGACAGGGCGCTGCCGAGGAAGCGTTGATCGAGCGCGCCCGAGAAGGTCGTATAGAATCGGTTGAACGCGCGCAGCGAAGGAATGGTCATATCGCCCATCGCCGCGAAATGTCCGAATTACTTGACGATGTCAACTAATTGGGTGCGAATCGCTCAAGCATCTCGAGAAACGCCGCATCAGCCGCGACATAGGCACTGAGGTCGACCAGCCCCTTCGGCTCAGCCTCGGCGATGTCATATTCCGCGCGGGCGAAGGCGGTGATTTCGGCGGGCATCGGCGCCTGGCCGAGCTCATGGGTCTCGGCCTTGCGGGCGATCAGATCGGCGATGATTGCGGCGACATGCGCTGGCGGATCGCCCCCGGCGACCAGCGTTGGGAAATGCATTGGCGGGGTGGCGCCGGGATGGTGCCGCGTCCAGCGCAGCACCGCGGCCGGACGCAGGATGTAGAAGAGCCGTTTGATCGCGACCTCGCCATCCGCCTCGGCGCGCTTCCATTGCTGCATGCCGAGATGGAGATAATGCCGCCTGACCAGGGGCAGCGGCGCATGGGCATCGGCAAAGGCGAGCAGGGCATCGCGAAAGGCCGGATCGCCGCGATAGACGATCGGCGAGCGCAGCCATTCGATCGCGACCGCATTGCCCTTCACGATCAGCCGCATCGCCTTGGCGACGTCCCAGCCATTCACGTCGAGCAGCCCATCGAGCGGCGTTTCGATCACGTCGCGCCGTGGCCAGAGCGTCAGATAGTCGCGTCGCCGGCGCACGAACAGGAAGCGGCAGTCATAGTCGCTGTCGGGAGAGGCGAAGCCCCAGGCACGGCTCCCGCTTTCGATCGCGAGCGGCATCGCGACATGCTCGTCACGCACAATCGCGTCGAGGCGTCCGTCGATCGCGGCGACGGTCGGGGGATCGAAGCTGTCGGGGATAGAGCGCATCATGAACCGCTCTCGTCATTCGACGCGCCGAGCAGCGCGTGCGCGACATCGCCCGGTGTTTCGAACAGGATATCCGGCTCAAGCCGGGTCAGCGCAGTCCGGTTGGCATATCCCCACAACACAGCGCCCGCGGTGACGCCAGCCTTGCGCGCGGCGGTGATGTCGCGGGTTTCGTCGCCGATCGCGATCACCTGATGGGCCGCCAGGCCGCTCCGGCGCAGCACCCGCTTGAACAGACGGGCCTTACCGAACAGCGAAGCGCGGCATTCGAACAGCTCGACCCGCGCGATCGTTTCGGGCGCGAGGACGGTCCTGACATTGGCCTCGCTGTTCGACGTGACGATCGCGATCCGCACGCCGCCGGCGTCGAGCGCCTCGAACAGGGCGTCGATCCCGTCGAACGGCGCGATCTGGTCGATCTGTTCGGCGAGCAGCGCATGGACATGGCGCGCGATCGCGGGGAGCTTCCAGCGTGAGATGCCGAGATGGCGGATCACCTCGCGCGAGGTGAGGCCACGCAGCATTTCCAGTTCGTCCCTGGGGGTCGCGCGGAAGCGGAAACGGTGGGCGAGGTCGTCGACGATCGATAGGAACCAGTCGCCGCTATTGGCGAGCGTGCCGTCGAAATCGAAGATAGCGAGCGCATAGCCCGGCGATCGAGCCGTCGCACCGGCTCCGTCAATGGCAAGAGCGCCCGCCGACATGCGATCAGCCACTACGCTTGCCCTTTTTGCCGGGCGGCCGATCGCCTCCGGCGGTGGCGCGGATCGTCAGCAGTTCGGCGCGGGTGGCGGCGCCGTCCTTGTCGGTGTCGAAGCGCGTGAACAGAGTCCCGAGTCCCGCCTGCAGCTCGGTGAGCGTGATGCGGTTGTCGCCATCGCTGTCGATGGTGAAGGGGCTTGGCAGCGCATTGCGATCGCCGAGCCATTTCAGCGCCCAGTCGCTATAGTCGATATAGCCGATCGATCCCTTATGGCCCGTATCGATCGCATCGAAGCTCTTGGTGACGCACTGGACGAGCTCGGTGCGGGTCGTCTTGCCGTCATTGTCCGTATCGCATGCCGCGATCATCATCGCGACGGGTTCCACCACCATCGTCGCCGGGGGCTGGCCGTTGGACCCGTTCGCGACCGCCGGACTGCCCGGCGCGGCGAGCTGGGCCGGCAGCACCGCGTGCGTGTCCTGTGCCGAAACGGGCGCGGCGAAGACGCTCCCAAGGGCGACGACGAAGAGGGCGGCGGGGATCGGCAAGCGCATCGCGGGTCAGGAGCCTTTCAGGGAATCACCAGGATGGCGTGGTCATAGCTACAGAAACGGCAGGCGGTGTCGATGGCATGACGACACGCTGCCCGTCAGCCGGCGCCAAAGCCAGCCTGGGGCAGCAGCAGCGACGCATCCCCATAGGAATAGAAACGATAGCCATTCTCAATGGCATGGGCATAGGCCGCCTGCATTCGCTCCCGCCCCATCAGCGCTGAAACCAGCATGAACAGCGTCGATCGCGGCAGGTGAAAATTGGTGACGAGCCCATCCGCGCCCCGAAAGCGATAGCCCGGGGTGATGAAGATGGCGGTGTCGCCTTCGAACGGCCGGATGATGTTGTCCTCGCCCGCCGCGCTTTCGATCAGCCTCAGGCTCGTCGTGCCCACTGCGATCACGCGACCGCCCGCAGCGCGCACCGCGTTGAGCTGGTCCGCGGTTGCGGCGTCGATCCGGCCCCATTCGGCGTGCATCCGGTGGCTGTCGGTATCGTCCACCTTGACCGGCAGAAAGGTGCCGGCGCCAACGTGAAGTGTCAGCGTCGTGTGGCCGATCCCGGCCGCGTCGAGTGCGGCGATCAGCGGCGGCGTGAAATGCAGCGCTGCGGTCGGCGCGGCGACTGCGCCTTTCTCAGCCGCGAACATCGTCTGATAATCATCGGCGTCGCGCGCATCGGCGGCGCGACGGGCAGCGATATAGGGCGGCAACGGCATCCGGCCCGCACGCTCCAGCAGCAACTCGACCGGCTCGTCGCCGCTGAAGGTGAGGGCGAGGCTGCCGTCCTCGGCGCGGTCGCTCGCGACGGCGCTGACACCAGCGCCGAAATCCACCGTGTCGCCCTCACGCAGCCGCCGGGCGTTACGGACAAAGGCGCGCCACCGCCGCGGTCCCTCGCGTTTATGGAGCGTCGCACCGATGCGCGCCTCCCCGCGAGTTCCCTCGAGTTGCGCCGGGATCACACGCGTATCGTTGAAGACGAGCAGGTCGCCCGCCCGGAGCTGGCCCGGCAGGTCCGCGACCATCATGTCGCGCGTCGCGTCGCCCTCCAGCACGAGCATACGCGCTGAATCGCGCGGCGACGCGGGGCGCAGCGCGATCCGCTCGGGCGGCAGATCGAAGTCGAAAAGATCAACCTTCATCCGGTCATCCCGGAAAACCGGACGGCGCTTATTTCTTCGGCGCCGCCTTCTTCGCCGGCTTTGCCGGGGCAGGCTTTACCGGTGCCGGCTTTACCTTCACCACCAGGGGCGCCGGCTTGCTGCTCGGCAGTGTCAGCATCGGCTCAAGCGTCGGGGCGGCCTCGACCGGCGGCGGCGTATAGGCCGGCGGATGATCCGCCGCGACATAGGCGTGGAGGATCTTGGTGGGTCGCGCCGGCGGCTCGCCGCGCGTGATCGCATCGACATATTGCATGCCGTCGATCACCCGACCGAACACCGTATATTTATGGTCGAGGCTGAGCCTCGGCTGGAACACGATGAAGAACTGGCTGTTGGCGCTGTCTTCCTTGTCAGCCGTCCGCGCCGCCGAAACGGCACCGCGCACATGCGGCAGGAAATTGAACTCGGCCTTCATGTCGGGCAACGTCGATCCGCCGGTCCCGTCGCCCTTGGGGTCGCCGCCCTGCGCCATGAAGCCATCGATCACGCGGTGAAAGGCGAGCCCGTCATAGAAATGCTGGCGCGTGAGCGTCTTGATCCGCTCGACCATCAGCGGCGCGGCGTCGGGCCGCAGCCAGATCGTGACCCGGCCGCCATCGGACAGATCGAGATAAAGCAGATTCTCGGGATCGGTCATCGACGGGACGGGCGGACGACCCGCAATCTGGACGTCCATGACTTGCGCGTACGCAGGCCCGGCAAGAAGAGCAGATACACACAGGATCAGGCTGGCAATAAAACGCATCACATCCCCGTAAGGCTTGGCCCATAGGCTCGGGCTTTAATGGGCGCTTAGAGCAAATCCCCGCTTGCGCCAATCTGAACATAGCCCGCTCGAAACCAGGGTCATCCAACCCAACCGTGGCACTCGTGTGGCAGAGCGTCGAAATCGCGCCTTACGAACCCTTGCGGCCGATTGCCGAGACCCGCGCCGCCACTTCCGTCGCGACGGTGGGCGGCACGAACCGATGGATCGGCCCGCCGTACAGGGCGATTTCCTTGACCAGCCGGCTCGCGATCGGCTGCAGCGAGACATCGGCCATCAGGAACACGGTCTCGACCCGCGGATTGATTTGCTGGTTCATCCCCGCCATCTGATATTCGTACTCAAAATCGGCGACGGCGCGCAGCCCGCGGATGATCACCCGGGCGCCCTCGCGCTCGGCGAAATCCATCAGCAGCGAATCGAAGCTGACGACATGGATCTCGTCGCCGATCTCGGCGACCTCGCGCTGGACCATCGTCATGCGCTCTTCGAGATTGAACATGGGCGATTTGGAAGGGTTGGTGGTCACGCCGATCACCAGCCGGTCGACCAGCTTCGCGCCGCGCCGGATGATGTCCATATGCCCGAGCGTCACGGGATCGAAGGTGCCGGGATAAACACCGGTGCGGATGGTCATGTCGACAACCTTTGCCAAGCTCGCGTCTGGGACGGCGGACTGCGAGGGCGCGGACCGGGTGTCAAGGCCGCATCACATTCCAGTCGACCCGGCCGGTGATGCCGCGAAGACGGCGAAAGTTCGATGCCTGCCAGATCGACCAGGGGCGGGTGCTCCAGCGCGGCTCCAGCACAAGCCGGCGCAGCCATAGCCGTCGCGGGATCTGCGCGCTGAGCCCGTAAGCTTCGTCGCACTCCTGCGTCATATAGAGCGTCACCGACTGGCCGAAATGCGCCTCGACCATGCGGATGAAGACGGTGAGTTGGGTGATCAGCGCCGCCTTTGACGGCAGGGTCGCGCAATTTCCGCCCATTTCCACATCGACCACCGGCGGGAGCATCGGCTGATGCGCCGGCACCGTCGCGATGAAGTTCGCCGCCTGGGCCGCGCCCGACCGGCAGAAGCTGAAAAAATGATAGGCGCCCCGGGCAAGCCCGGCGCTGCGCGCGCCCTGCCAATTCTCCTGGAAGCGGCTGTCGCGATACTGCTCGCCCTCGCTCGCCTTGATATAGGCGAACCGGACGCCTTGCGCTGGCAGCAATGGCCAGTCGATCTTCCCCTGATGGTGCGAAACGTCGATCCCCTGCGCGGGGTAGGTCTGTTCCGATGGCCCCCATTGGCTCGCGTAGCGCCAACCACCGATGCCGAGCATCACGAGCAGCAACGCCAATATGGCCGCTGCGCCCCGTCGCCCAATAGCCCGCCTGGCTATCGATCGCGCTCCAGCGTGAACCGCGCGATTTCGCGCAGCAGATCGGCTTCCGGGCCATAATTGTGCAGATGCTGGATCGCCTGATCGACGAGCATCCGCGCCTGCTCCCGGGCGCGAGGCAGGCCGAGCAGCGACAGGAACGTCTCCTTGCCGGCACCCTGATCCTTGCCGACCTTCTTGCCCACCGCCTCTTCGCTGCCCTCGACATCGAGAATGTCATCGGCAATCTGGAAGGCGAGACCAAGGTCGCGGGCATAGCCCCGCAGCGAGGTTCTCCCCTCCGGCGCTATCCGGCCGAGGATAGCGCCCGCCTCGACCGAACAGGCGATCAGGGCGCCCGTCTTCATTGCCTGGAGGCGCGTGACGGTCGGCAGATCGAAGCTGGATTTCTCGGCCTCGATATCCATCATCTGCCCGCCGGCCATGCCCGATGGCCCCGCCGCGCGGGCGAGATCGAGCACGAGCTCGGCGCGGACGAACGGATCGGGATGAGTCGCAGGATCGGCGAGGATCTCGAACGCAAGCGCGTGCAGCGAATCGCCGGCAAGGATCGCGGCCGCCTCGCCGAAGATCTTGTGTGCGGTCGGCTTGCCGCGGCGCATATCGTCATCGTCCATCGCCGGCAGATCGTCATGGATCAGCGAATAGACATGGATGCACTCGATCGCCGCCGCCGTACGCCCGGTGCAATCGCGATCGACCCCGAACAGCCGCGCGGTCGCGAAGACGAGCAACGGGCGGAGCCGCTTGCCGCCGCCGATCGCCGAGTGGCGCATCGCGCGGTACAGGTTCGCCCGCGGATCATCGGGGATCGCCAAGAAGACGTCGAGGCGCCGGTCGATATCCGCGCCGACCTGGGTCAGCGCCGCCTTGAGCGACAGGGAGGCGGCCGCCATCGGGTCAGCCGGCAGCAAAGGGCTGGACGCCTGTTGGACGGCCTTCGCCATCGAGCCGGATCGCCTCGATCCGCGCCTGCGCTGCGTCGAGCCGCTCCGCGCAACGTCGCCTGAGCCGGTCGCCGCGTTCGTAAAGGCTGATCGCCTGGTCGAGCGGCGCATCGCCGCTTTCGAGCCGCGAGACGATCGCCTCGAGCTCCTTCAGCGCGTCCTCGAACGACAGCTCTTCAATGGGAGTATCCATCGCACCGCTATGCGGCAGGCGGGCGAGGGGGGTCAAGAAGGGGTTGGGTCTTGAGCCTGTGGTCGGGTGAAGCTATATGATAAAATCATATTCGGAGGCCGTCATGGCGAGCAAAGCAGTTACTGTTACACTCGGGGAAATGGGCGCACGGGCAAAGCGACATGTGGAGTCCGGGCGCTTCTCTTCGATGAGCGAAGTCGTGCGGGCGGGGTTGCGGGCGCTCGACCGCGAAGAGGCAGCCTTGGATGAAATGCTGCGCGTCAAGATACAGGAGGCGCTGGACGATCCGAGGCCGTCCATTCCGATAGAAGAAGCCTTTGGCAGGTTTTGGGAAAAGATCGAAGCGGATCGCAAAGGTTGAAGTACGCCGTGCGGCTGAACCCGCTCGCGGATGACGACCTCTATTCGCTTCACCGCTGGATCAGGTCCGAAGCCGGGGACGAAATAGCCGATGCTTATATTCGCCGCGTGCAGGCGCGCATCGCTACGCTCGCCGATTTTCCCGAACGCGGTGCGCGCCGTGCCAATCTGCCGGCCGGTATCCGCACCCTCAGTTTCGAACGGCGATTGCTGATTATCTATTCCGTCGATGGCAGAGAGGTGGAGGTGATGCGCGTCATCAGCACGGCACGCGATATCGAGCCGTTATTCGACGCCTGAGGCCTCCGCCATCACCTCCGCCACCAGGTCCTTCCGGCTGAGCTTTCCGATCATCGTCTTGGGCATCGTCAACCGGATCACCACCTCATCGACCCGCTCATGCCGCCCGAGCTGCGGATTGAGCCAGTCGCGCAGCGCCTCGCTGGTCGTCACCGCGCCGTCGTTCAGCGTCACATAGGCGCGGGGATGTTCGCCGCGATACTTGTCGGGAAGGCCGATCACCATCGCTTCCTTCACCGCAGGGTGATGATGGAGCACTGCCTCGATCTGGCTCGGAAACACCTTGAAGCCCGATACCGCGATCATGTCCTTCAGCCGGTCGACGATGCGGATAAAGCCGTCGCCGTCGATCGTCCCGACATCGCCCGTCCGCAGCCAGAGTCGCCCTGCCGCGTCGGTCACGAACACTTCGGCATCGGCCTCGGGACGGTTCCAATAGCCCTTCATGATCTGCGGGCCCGAGACGAGGATTTCGCCCGGTTCGCCTTCGGGCGCGGGCTGGCTGGGGTCGCCCTTGTCGACCAGGCACACATGCGTGCCGGGGATAGGCTGGCCGATCGTGCCTGATTTGCCTTCGCCTTCGTACGGGTTGGCCGAGATCACGCCTGAGCTTTCCGAGAGACCATAGCCCTCGACCACGGCCGCGCCGGTCGCCGCCTCGAACTTCGCCTTGAGTTCGGCCGGCAGCGGCGCTCCGCCGGAGATGCAGATCCGCAGCGACGCGAAATCGGTCGCGCCGATCTTCGGGTGATCGAGCAGCGCCTGATACATGGTCGGCACGCCGGGCAATGCCGTCGCCTTGGTCCGGCTGATTGCCGCGAGTACCTGTCCCGCGTCGAAGCGCGGCAGCATCACGATGCAGCCGCCATTGTGGACGGTTCGGTTCAACACGCAGGTGTTGGCGAAGACGTGGAACAGCGGCAGCACGCCAAGGATGCGATCATGCATATCGGGGTGCGGATCGAGCCCCATCACCTGCCGCGCATTGGCCGACAGATTCTGGTGCGTGAGCATCGCGCCCTTGGGGACGCCGGTGGTGCCGCCGGTATATTGGATCAGCGCGACGTCCCTGAGCGGATCGATCACCGGGGCGGGGCAGGTGCCGTCATTGGCGATCAATGCCGAAAAGGTCGTGATGCGAGGATCGACGGGTCGCTTCGTCACCTCGCGCCGCTTGAACAGGCGGTAGAGCATAGATTTGCCCGCAGGGAGCGCGCCCGCGACCGATCCGACCACGAGCCGTTCCAGCGTGCTGCCCTCAAGCACCGCGAGCGCGGTCGGCAGCAAGGCGCTGGCTGACAGCGTGAACAACAGCCTTGTGTCTGAATCGGCAACCTGATGTTCGAGCTCGGCGACGGTATAGAGCGGCGAGAAATTCACCACCGTCGCGCCGAGCTTGAGGATGCCGTAATAGGCTGCCGCATAGTGCGGCACATTGGGCAGGAACAGGCCGATCCGGTCGCCGGGCCCATAGCCAAGCGCCTTCAGCCCAGCCGCGACCCGGTTGGCGCCGTCAAGCGTCTCGGCATAGCTATAGTGCCGCCCGAGGAAATCGATCAGCGGCGTATCGCCGCCCCGCGCCGCCGCCTGGTTGAAGAAATCCACCATCGAAAGCGGCGGGAATTCCGAATCCCAGCGCGTGGGATGGCGATAGGAAATGCGCCAGGCGCTTTCGGGGTCGGTCATGGAAAAGGTGTAGGGAGACGCCCCCTGAGGCGCAAGCCGATCCAAACTGGAAGCGCCCACGCAAGCGTCAGGCGATGGTCTTCGTCGTCCAGGTAATCAGCAGCGAGATCGCGAACAGTCCGGTGTCGAGCGCTGCCTGGACGCGGTGCGGCGCGCGGTCGGACTGGTCATGGGTGAGGATGTTGATGCTCGCCGACGGATGGCGCGCGGCCATGATCAGCAGCGCGGCTGCCGCCAAACCCAGGCAAAATCGACGATTGCGCACGAGCCCACCTTCCTTGCATTCACCATAAACGCGAGTGCGCGCTCCGGCAAGCGATGCTCAGGCGGCGATTTCGCTCCGTATCGGATCGACCGGCGCAATGGTCCTCCTGCGCACCCTGTCGCGCCCGTCTGCCTTGGCTTCGAACAACGCGCGGTCGGCACCCCGATAGAGCGCTTTCCAGTCGGCTTCTTGCATCAGCGGCCCTGTGCAGGCGCCAATGCTCGCGGTTACCCTGAGGTCGAACGGCATTCGCCCGGCGCGGAGCCGCGCCAATATATCCTCGGGCGCGACTGCGGTTGCGGCCGGCGCCACGATCGCGAATTCCTCGCCGCCAATCCGGGCGACCAGCGCCGAGGCGGATACCGCCTGGCGCAAGGTGCGCGCGAAAACGCGCAGCACCTCATCGCCGCCGTCATGGCCGATGGTCTCGTTGACCCGTTTGAAATGGTCGATATCGGCAAGCAACAGCGTCTGGTCGCCCTCGCGGCCGATCGCGTGGCGCAAAAAGGCGCGGCGGTTGAGCAGGCCGGTCAGCGGATCGGTATCGGCGAGCAGGCTCGCCGCGATTTCGCGCGCGCGCGCCTCGTCGCGCTCGTTGCTCAGCAGGCGGATGCGATAGGCAATGGCAAGGCTCGAGAACAAGGCCTCGACCGTCACGGTCAGGATCGTCGAATTGTCGAGCCAGAAACTCCAGCCGACCATGTTCAGCGCGTTCGCCACCCGGAAACAGGCAAAGATGATCGGCGCCGCCCAGGCGATCGCGAACATCCACAGGTAATTGCTTCGCGCGCGCCAGCCGCGCCACAGGATCGGGACGACGATGCCGAGTTGGGCGATAAAGGCCAGGGTGAAGAAATAGTCGAACAGCGCTATCCGCCACGGCGCGAGCGTGATGAGCATCACGACGGCTGCCGTCATCAGCACGAACACCAGGTTGGTGGCTTTGGTGAGCCAGCCAGCGAAGACGCGCGGCTCGAAAAAGGTTCGCGCAAACAGCATCGCCGCCATCGCCGACACGCCGAGCGACGCATAGTTGATC
>Ga0307508_10001351_pt1 | contig 27683 bp, 44 predicted proteins | sample 9_EM_MG_FD_203089 | JGI IMG/M metagenome (GOLD analysis project Ga0307508, IMG submission 203089) | Populus trichocarpa ectomycorrhiza microbial communities from riparian zone in the Pacific Northwest, United States - 9_EM | ecosystem: Host-associated > Plants > Roots > Unclassified | place...
ACCTGTGAGGCAGTTGTCGTGTGAGCCGTTTAGCAGTCGCCGAATCGTCAGGCGATCCGCCAAAGCGATACGAGCGAGCCGCCGGGCAAGCTGCCGGGCCCGTCTCAAACCGAACCATCCGCCGAAGTGCCGCGAGCGAGCCGTCGGGCAGTACGCCGGGCCCGTCTCAATCCATCCATACGCCGAAGCGCCGCGAGCGAGCCGTCGGCAAGCTGCCGGGCCCGTCTCAAACCGAACCATCCGCCGAAGCGCCGCGAGCGAGCCGTCGGGCAGTATGCCGGGCCCGTCTCAGTCCATCCATACGCCGAAGCGCCGCGAGCGAGCCGTCGGGGAGTACGCCGGGCCCGTCTCGACCGAACCACCAGCCGAAGCGCCGCAAGCGAGCCGTCGGGCAGTACGCCGGGTCCGTCTCGACCGAACCATCCGCCGAAGCGATACGAGCGAGCCGCCGGGCAAGCCGCCGGGCCCGTCTCGAACCGAATCATCCGCCGAAGCCTTACGAGCGAGCCGCCGGGCAAGCCGCCGGGCCCGTCTCGATCCATCCGCCGAAGCGATGTACGCAAGCTGTCTGGCACGCCGCCGGGCATGCGCCAACCCACCGCCGTTGCGACCCGCTGCGCGAGCACGCCACCGAGTGCGCGAGCCAGCGGGCGGTTCCACTATCGAACCGAACCCCTTAGATTATTCGCTGTGAATCCCTTAACGGTGGGCGATTTTAGAAGGACCATCATGTGGGGTGTTATCTTGTACAATAAATGAACGCCGGCGAAGACCGCGCGCGCCCCATCTCCTTCGTGACTAGACATCGAGAAACCTGACTAGTACAATATTACCGTCACTCCGACGTCGACCGGACGTTCCAGTGTCACATATTTCGAACGCGAATCTCTTAGTGAATTTTCCCAACCGCTCCTGTGCGAATCCTTCGGAACTACACGGTCACTCCACTGCCATCATACAAGTGTTGCCCACTCAAGGGTGATAGACTGTTGGTGACCACCTGGGCGATTGTGCCGTTGGTGAAACACCGAGTGTTACACCCCCCCAACTCTGACATCTTCCGCAATCGTGTCCTCAACAAACTCTAAGACACTAGTGCCAAATCCAAAACTGAAACTATACCAAAATAAGCTCCAGCAAACATGAATTATTTCCAAGAGTGACTGGGTGGACGGTATATGATATCTTCTTATATGTAATAACTGATAAAGAAGTATGAGATATGTGTGTTTCACTGGACCGGGGTTTTTAAACTACAGTATCACAACAGTAGCGGTACAGTCTTTTTTCAGTATTGGGGCAGTTCCATGGTTCTGCAATGTCATTTTGAGATTAGCATTCTTTGAGAGTACCGGATCATGTAATTCAATACCGCATCTTCTAGTTCAATGCCACATTTGTCACGGTGCAAGTTGCGGTGTTAGGAACATTTGAGTTTGGTTGCTTGATTTCGGTGTTTGGAAGATTTCCAGCTGGGAGGGCATTTCAGCCTGTGCGTAGAAAGGTTCGTCGGTTGGGTCGGCACCTCGTTCCGGAACGCCTCGGTCATTCTGTCTCTAGGAGCGAAGGTGCAACCATCAATATGTACACTAAATTCCAAATTCCTTAGGTGCAACAGAAAAGTCTATGTAACCATCGTTGAGTATACGAAAATCTAAAGAGAAAAATGTAACCACAGAAAAGTCTACGTAACCATCGTTGAGTATATGAAAACCTAAAGAGAAAAAATGTACCTACAGAAAAGTCTACGTAACCATCGTTGGGTACTATACGAAAATCTAAAGAGAGAAAAAGTAACCACAGAAGAGTATACGCTACCATCGTATAATCCCAAATAAATGGCTTTACTCCAGTCTGGTTACGTGCAGCAGCTGATAGTTATATGTCAAATGCACTGTACTTTGTAGATGTATCTCCAAACAATTGCCACTGCATATCAAGCGCAATTACTGGCAACAGCGCAATTAGTCTTGCCTACAAATTGAGTCCGTATCGGTAATTGAGGTGTGCCGCATTCAATGTTGAATTACGCATTGCTTGTACCCTAGGGGAACATTTTACTGCGTTCGAGCGTTGTGATGACCTTGCTGAATAGTACACGCAACCACTTATAACTGGGCACCAGTTGAGGGCTGGGGCTCGCAAATTGAGACATAACTACTCGCATGCGACGTAGGTAGATGTATCATGGCGGGGTACACACTGTCCAGCTTCCGGTCCGCAGTCCGCGCAAAGGCGGCACGTTGCAAGCTGCCCTACTTGTTTTCCTCATATGTACATAGTACCTGCAGGATCGTCCGCTTACTCAATTGTCCGCAAGACCTCCCACAATACGCACACACGCGTACATATGTTAGGGGATGGCCTTCCGTAGGCGGCGGCTCAGCAGATGTCGCCCAGACCAGGCTGGGAGTTTGCGGCTAATGACGTTGCGCCAAGACCCGAAGCCCACTTTCCACAATCACGTTCACAACATCTCCGCAACTTCCCACACCTCCACAACACACCTATAACTACCACCTCAGCTGCCACTGCCATCTCTTCCGCAACGTCTACCGCCGGTGTACTACCTATCAACTATCTTGTGTTCCCCACTCCGCCTACCAGACGGGCAGTACCTCAACTGGACGATAAGCCGGCCCACCCCGCAATGCTGGTGGTGCCGGTACCGAACGCAGACCCGGGACCACCTCTTCAAGAAGTGCCCCGAGTGGAAGCCGCAGCAGGAAATCCTGTGGGCGGAGGTGAAGAAGGAGACGGGAGGTGGAAGGACCGGTGGAAGGTTCGGGACCTCCTGGCCGATGGGAGGTGCAGCCGGGCGGTACTGGACTTTCTCTCCTCGACGGATATGGGAAGGCGGGCGCCGGCTGAGGCAGAGGGCGACGCTGTGAGCGCGGTGTCGGAGCTGGAGGTACGGGAGTGGCTGGAGGAGCAGGGGCGTGAGGAAGACGACAACGACGATGCCACGCCGGACATGAGGAAGACGTCAACGGAGATGCCACGCCGGGCGTGAGGAAGACGACAAGCGACGATGCCACAACGGGCGTGAGGAAGACGACAACGGAGATGCCACCCCGGGCATGAGGAAGACGACAAGCGACGATGCCACGACGGGCGTGAGGAAGACAACAACGACGATGCCGCCAGGCATGAGGAAGACTGGGAGCATGACGCCTCACCAACACTAAAGGCTACGCCGAGGGACATCCTTAGACTTCACCTGAAACAGTGGGAAGTACTTGCCTGCGCCAGTGAGCTGAACGAACACGGCCCGAGGGCCGAACGAACGAAAGACCTCCGAGTAGGCGCGACGAGGAGCTACGTTGCCTGTCGAGCCCAAAAGACAGAGAACGGAAGTTGGGGTGAGGTTTTTGACATAGTCTTTTGTTTAGCCTTCTTCGTAATCCGTGAATCTATAACTTTATCTTTGAGCGCCACCGTTCTGTTTCCTCCCGCTGGTTGATTTGCAGCCATATTCGCTCCTTTTCTCAATATTGTATCTGCCATCAAACCTCTCACCGCTGGTATCTCTGACAGGATGCGCATGCCGATGCAGTTTGGTACGAATTCGGGTGGTGTGTCACTTGGACGCTCACAGCTCGTTGGAATCGGACATGAGGACTAGGTGACCGAATTGGATTTTCGTTGGTGTTTGTCGTTCCCTGATTCTGATTGTTCTTTCGTATGGTCGTGGGGTTCTGGGTTGATACTTCTCATCCTAGTGAGTTTCGTCTGGATCTCCGTTTCTCTGCCAGGATTGTTTTGCGCAACACCGTCTGCTCTCCACAGGTAGTGGCTCATTTGGGCAGTGATCTGCAAAATGTCCAAACTTTCCACAAACCTAGCACTGTACATTGCTGATGTCGAAGGTGTATTCTCCTCCCACAATTCCCTGCTGAGCCGGATTGACCCCACCGGGATGGTAATGGGCCGGCTTATTAAAATCCGAAGCGTTTTCCCTCTTCTCCAAAATAGCTAGGATACGAGCCAGAGCTATTGCCTCGTCAGACTTGTTGGTCGGTGGCTGTGTCTGCACTTGTGCAGCTGCGGCGGATGAGACCATTCTGGGTGGAACGATATACGCAGGTGTCATTGACAGATTCAGGGCTGTATGGGAAACGTCTTCGTCGAACGGATCTGCTTCACCGATCATCTGATAGGAGCTCATAATTTTCTCGATAACAGCAGAGAAACGTGCTGTATACTTATCCGCTCCCAGGGAGAATTCGACCATTCATTTCTGAGGGATATCACGCATACCGCGTAGAAAACTCATCGCCAGCTGATTGCTTATTTCCGGTGTGCTCTTCCTATCGATCACTTTAGCTCGATGGACGTAAGACGCAATAGATTCTCCCTCGTGTTGAGATAACACGGCTATCTCATTTTGTATCTGCCATTTCTTCTTCTCCAATTGTACTCCCTCTCCGTACTTGTTCTTGAATGCCTTGACTGTTGTCTACCAGTCTTTCTTGTCTGCATGAGGCATGTCGAGGTTCTACCATTTGGCTGCTTCACCCTTTAGGTGCTGACGGAAGAAACGGAGTCTATTCTTGTCAGTACGTTGATCATCTTCCATCTGATCCAGCGCGAATTCAATATCATCAAGGAATTCCTCATGATCCTCTGATCCATCTTTTGATCCGGTAAAATCTTTGATAGTTACGTTAACCATCTTGGCTTTTGGTAGTTTCGACGGTACGGTAGGGGTCTCGATCGTGTTTAAAGTAGGGTCCGATGTTGGGGGTCCAGATCTAGTAACTGTATCAGTGATACCGTAAAGGGACAACTTCCTCAAAGTCTCCTAAAGTCCGTCGGAGGAGGAATCTGAGGTGTCCGCTGTAGTGGTTTGGTGAATCTGGATTACGTTTTCGGTGTCGTCTCTGATGTAGAACTCGGGGTTTTCGGTCGATGGGAATTTCAGGTACACCTGTAGAAGTCCGTTGACGTAGAGATCAGCAATACCAGCAATGTATGAATCACAGATGATTCTGGGCTCGAGGCGGATGAAATCTAGCACTGATGGATGAAAAACGGCTCGGGGTGACACTGTTCGGAAGTGCTGACGGGCACTGGTCAAACGAAACGGCATGGGAAACAGGGTTTAGAACTGCTGGCGGGCACTGGTCGAACGAAAACCGTATGGGAAACACGGTTTAGAAGCGCTGGCGGGCACTGGTCGAATGAAATCGGCACGGGAAACACGGTTCAATATCTGCTCGATAAACACTGATCAATAACACCAGCAAGAATCGCCGGGCAGAATCTCCTCTGCGCAATTCAACTCCGAGTCAGGGCACCATGAAAACCCTAACTCTCACCTCGTGCTCCGGGTACGTCAGTGTTGTATGTAACGTCACGCTGGGCGGAGTGATGAGGCGGACCAAAACGGTAGTGAAGGTATTCTCGATTCTCTCTGGTGGTATCGATAATCAAGAACACAAGAGCGAGTCCCAACAAAAAGAGAGCAAAACAGTCCCGCTCTCCCCCTCACCCCTGCCTCCTCACGTGCTGATGACCAATCAACGAAACTAAGCTCCACAGCGTCGGAATCAGTTGCTCGCCTTGCCTGGGGGATTCTCGGCCATTCCTCATCAGCATTGTGCTGACGAGATCGTTATCCACTAGTCCTAAGCAGGAGGTCACCCAAACGCTAATCATCCCAACGTTGGGGGATGTTGGGCGCTAGGGATCGTGAATTTAACGGGTTGCCACAGTGATACCCCCAAAGTGATCCCCAGAACGATCCCTAGCGAGTTGCAAAATCCCTCTAATGGCCACCTTCCGACTATTTACTTCAACCCCTTTTTCTCAAGGGAAGTTACAATCCGTTGATCAAGAGGGGTGACTGGGGAGTTAGATTCCGGTTTTGAAATATCACACTTATGTACATAGTTATCTACTTCTACTTAATTCTAGAGCCAGCCTTTTTGAGGCTTCGTTCCGGAAATCTACCTCAATAGCTGCAATTGCATAAAGCTAAGGATGAATTCAAACCCTTGTGTCATTTGGGTGAAGTTCGGGGGGTTACGGCGATTCGGGTATGTAGATGGTATTCATATTGCGCTGCTGAGATCACTCGTGCCAAGCAGCGCTGGCAGTACTCCAAGTGGCGCTAACCCTCTTTGCGTCTCGGCATTCAAATCCCTGACACCTAGCGATAGATTTTCAACACCATTCGGTAACAGAACTTTTGATATGGAGCAGCGCGGAATCGGTATTGACAAACGTTCAGTCCAGTCAGGACAACATGGGAAGGATCCAACGAAGCATGCAATCGATTCCTTTCAACCTCCGGTCGGTTCAAAACGCATGGACACCGGCGCCGTCGCCAACAACAAACGGAAGCGGAAGCGCGAGCGTGAGAAGGCCAATAAACTAGTGATGACTTCCTCCGAAGTTTCTGGATCGCCTGCCGAAAAGATGCAGCAGAAATCCAATCTTACCGCCGGCGAGCCTCGCCGCAAAAGGAAGAATCAGCAGCCGTCAAAACCGGAGTCGGTAGACGATACGGTCGCGTTGATGGATCCAATGTTGGTGGTCGACCACATCGCGCAGCAGCTCCACAAGTTCAGCAAGATGACCGCGATCGAACTCAACGACCGCCTTATCCCCAGCTACGCGATCCTAAACACCACATCATTCGTCGCCGAGCGCACTCTGGCGAACCTGCCCGACTTCGTGAAGCAGAGTACGTCGGCCCCCTCCCCTCGTCCCCTGTTCCTGTTGCGCTGCACGCACCCAGGACCGAATTGGCCGGCTGACTGACGGAAGTGGTGTGCTGTACAGATGTCAAACAGATGCTGCATCGCGAATTGAATGACACGGTCGAGGCCCACGGCAGTCCCCACACGCTCGTCATCACTGCTGCGGCACTGCGTGCGTCGCATATCGTTAACGCGCTGAAACAATTCCAGTCGTCGGAGGTCATCGTGGCTAAACTGTTCGCGAAGCACATCGCTATGGCCGAAGCCGTCGAGATGTGCAACAGCCGCAGGTAGGCACTGGAGGTCGGGTTGCGTGAGGATCGCGCGGAGGATAACCACCAGCAGGATTGGAATCGGCGTCGGCACGCCTGCCAGAATTCTTGAGCTCGTCCGTGAAGGTATGCATGCAATAGGGTCACGTCGTCAAGCAGGGACTCGCACTGACTCTGTCGTTGCCGTAGGAGCGTTGAAGCTAGACGACCTCCGAGCCGTGATCCTCGATATGAGCTCCATTAACGCGAAGCAGCTGGGCCTCTTTGGCATCCGTGAGACCTGCTCTGCTACCATCGATCTACTCAATGAACCTACGCTGAAGGCTAGATGGGGGGACAAGACGCTGGTGCTGGTCTACTAGATAGCGGTGGGGACGGCTCTGTTCGGTCGTACATAGTTCCCTACCCTATTGCGCGCCACGAGCCCTCTTCCTTCGTTCCGCACATAACTACCGCTATAGGAAAGTGGAGCCTTATAAAGGGCGTGGGCCACATGATAGTTTGAGATCCGGTGATGACCCCAACGCCGACCGGGCGTCCTAGTCTCACAGTTTCCGTGTCGGCAATGCAAAGTGCATCTTTCTCTCTCTCTTCCTTACCTCTTCTCACGTGTAGATAGCAGTTGTAAGTGGGTAAGTGGTGGAGGGAACGAGTTACGGAGTCGATGACTAGCGGGGAAGCCTTGGCACGTGCTCTGCCAAGCCAATAACTCATAAAACTCTTTTCCCTTCGTCTGCTTCGTTCCGTCTCTCCCCAGCATGTTCCGCCTCCTCCCCAGCATGTGTCGCCTTGGCCCGGATTGGATTCCGTCCGTTCCTTAGCCTACATACGCCTCTTGCAGAGGTTGGGCTACCTTCAGCAGTTAGCCTCCGCGCCTGGTGACTTCTGCGGAAGGCTGCAAGACTGGTGGCGACCACGACGACGGCGACAGCGGCGACAACGCTTACGGCCGGGTACTGCTCTCTGCAGGGGCACGTCTTGTATGTCTATCTGCGCCCGTTCGTTCACGTGGTCTAACATTGTCCAATCGGTTTGCGCTCGCCAAGCTTACTCTCGGCGGCCTCCTCTCACAGACGCCGCTTATGCATATTGGTACGAGACCGTCATATAGAGATAAGCGTTTCGATCGACCTGATACGGAGAGGACCGCCGAGAGTGTTTTTAAGTCTCGCCATAGCCAGGCAATTACGACATCATCGTGGGCAATCCTAGCACCGGAAGATACACGCTCGTGTCTCTCTTGAGGCATTGTCTACGTCAGCGTACCTCCAGCAAGACTTGCTACCGCCCCTTAAGACGTGAATTTTCGTTTTGCGCGCGCCTTGGAAGAGGCCCTTGACTGAAAGGGGGCCCAGGTATACGCGAGTATTATTAAACAAGGTCGCCAAATCACACAAACTCAGTAAGCTGCTCTACTTTGTTTTTTGTTTTTCTACCTGTCGATGTATTCTGTCAAGGGAGACTGATGACAGACATCTCCCTAGGATAGAGGATTTCACGAGATCATCATAGAAAACACACATGAGATCGCTAAGAACGACCTGAGTCTGCAAAAATGGCTGCGGACAGCTGCCTCTACAAAACCATTTTGTCACCTCAGATGGAAGCCCCCCCCCCCCGAGATAAAGAAAGGTGAGCTACAAGAGGCGGTGGAGTATCGCGATGTTCTAATTATTCGTGCAGACCAATCAGCCTGGTCCAGAGAGATGAGGATTGGCGACCTGACTGCTTCCGAAGCCACGAAATACCTCGAGAAACGAGGCATCCTGCACCACTCGGACAAGCTCATTCACAGCTATGGCACCTGCATCTTGACCATGAATTCCTCCTGCGACACGATCCGGAGCGGAGTTGAGATCGCAACCATCAGGGCGGATGTGCAGGATAAATTCGAGGGGGCCACCGGGGGAGTGGATCGCCAGGGGGGCATAACAGTCGCCGATTTCGTCCCAAAACATGGTAGCCCCCAACGCGGCGACTATTTCGCGCAGTTTAAGAAAATATTCGCCGTTGACGGTTCTCGTTTCGAGGATGGAATTCTTGAAGACGTCATCCGGGAGGAACTGGTGGGGCGGTCTGATAAGAACACGAGGATGGTGGAGTGGGAAGAGGGGGGAAGAAGCCCCTACTGGGTGCTTGCACTGTACGATACTCATCGTTGGCACTGCTATATTGGAGTTTGCCAGCGACGTTGGGAAGACTTCCATGCTTGTCTTTGGAGGCGAGCGACCAGCCCTCCCTCATTGGCCATCGACAGGAAATCCGCGGTCAGAAACACTATCGCGGATTCTCCCCGTCGAACGGCCCTGGCGATCTACTCATCTGCTTGGATCGTCTCTGCATATAGGTGTGCAGCCGGTATTCCCAGGAGGGGGCGGCCGCGCCTTGACTGATTGCCGGCTTTTGACGGCCATAAAGAGATGGCGGTAATGAGGGTCCGATTCTGTCGAAAGCTGTTAGGGCCGTGTTCCGCAACTAATGATTCAAAGGACGCGACTACCAGACAGGATGTGTAGCGGCCCCGAAATGGAAAAAAATCCCCGAGCGAGCTGTGGATTGGCGCCAGGTACCTTGAGCCCGATGTCCGTCGAGCGTTCCCCGGGCGGCCAAGCAAGCGTTCAATACCGCGGAGACCTAACTCCACCCCCCGCTTGCCCGGTCGGCCGAGCAACCGTGACCTGAACCGCCGCTGCCTGTTCTCCAGCTGCGACTCCATCAACAGAACGCCCAGGGTGGTTGTCGGAAAGCAGCCCGTGGTCGCGCGACGCTCGTGGTTGGCCAACAGCTGCAGCTGGCGACCCCACCGGATGCAAGTCGGCGCTAGTGGGTCGTGACGTGCTCTCGCGCCCCCCGTGCCCCGCCCTGCAACCCTCCGCAGCCGCACGCGAGACAGCCCAACACCGGCAGGAAGGACAAAACCGACGCCAACTCTCCACACCGCCATTTACCGTTCGTGCCCTTACCACGCGCCACCCGCTACCGTTCGGACCTCGAACACCGACGATGCTCGCCACACGCGTCCGGCCGTGTCTACGCTCCCTCCGCGGGGCCACAGCCGTCCGCCATTTCCAACAGCGCGCGCCGGCGCCCGACTACGGGTTTGCATTTGAGTACACGCCGCTCCCTCTTCCCGCGCAGCCGCAGGCCTCTGACGCACAGCAGCATCGATGGCGTGCTGCTGCACGGAGCGACGCCGCTGCCGGGTGCTGAGCGGACGCTACGGTTCCTGCAGCAGCGGCGGGTGGAGTTCTTGCTGCTGACGAACGGCGGGGGCACGTCCGAGTCGCGCCGCGTGCGCCAGCTGTCGAAGCTGCTGGAGACGCCGCTGGACTCGCGCCAGCTCGTGCAGTCGCACACGCCGTTCCGGATGCACGCGCAGTCCGCGGGCATGGAGACGGTCCTCGTCGTCGGCGGCGCGGGCGACAGCTGCCGCGCCGTCGCCGAAAGCTACGGCTTCGCCGACGTCGTCGTCCCCGCTGACATCCTTGCGCGCTGGCCTGCCGTCGCGCCGTTCAGCGACCCCCTCGCGTGGACCAAGTACGCGCGGCCGGTGGCCGACGGGAAGAAGATCGACGCCGTGCTGTGCTTCAACGACTCGCGCGATTGGATGCGTCCCCTCCCCTCCCTCCTCCCTGCCGTTGCGCTCGCCCCCGGCTGACGGAAGTGCACGCCCTGGACCTGCAGGTGATCGTCGACCTGCTGCACTCGGATGGCGGCCGGCTGGGCACGAGGCGGCCGGTGTCGCGCGTGCTGAGGGACGGCCACATCCCCGTGTACTTCTCGAACCCGGATCTGTGGTGGGCGAACGAGTACGCTCAGCCGCGGCTGGGCCAAGGCGGGTTTCGGGCCGCGCTCGAGGGCCTCTGGCGCAACATCACGGACGGCGCGGCCGAGCTCGAGGCCACGACGATTGGGAAGCCGCACTCACCCACGTACGAGTTCGCCGAGAACGCGCTCGCGGCCTGGCGCATGGAACAGCTGGGCGAGCAGGCCGAACACCCCGAGCTCAGGACCGTCTACATGGTCGGCGACAACCCGCGCAGCGACATTGCCGGTGCCAACAGCTACGAGAGCCCATGGGGCACCGAATGGGTCAGCGTGCTGGTCAGGACCGGCGTCTACCGGAAGGGCGACGACGACGGCGGCGCCAAGGCTGTTGTCGATAACGTCGAGGCGGCCGTCAAGTGGGCTGTTGCACGGGAGGAGGAGGAGGCAAGAAATGTCAAGGCGAGGGGCACATGACCGGAGGAGCCGATACACACATGTCGCCGTTCGCAGAGGGCGTTGCGCGGTCTCAGGTGAATAGCTGGGGGAGTCGGAGCCGAGGCATCATTCAGCGGCTGCATTCTGTCTCTTCACATTTAAAACATATACGAGTAATGTGCCATTCCATCGCACCATTAATTTTGCATCTCCACACGAAGAAAGTAAACAATTAACTGTACGTCTAGCCAACACCGTCTATCCGAGAAAAAAAAGGAGAAGAAAAAGAGTATGTATCTGGCCATAGTCTTAAAACGCAGGCCAAAGAACGAACAAAAAAAGAACCCAGAGAAAAGAGTTTGCATGGTCTGCGGAGTGCAAGCGACCAATGAACAAAAAACGAAAAATCATAAAGTAGGAAAAAGAGTCTAAAAACATGGGCTGCATGCAACCAACGAACAAAAAAGAAACCCCCAGAAAAAAGAGTATGCATCGTGCCATGGTCTAAAAACTTTTGTAGGCCGCATGAACAAACAAAAAACGGGAAATTAGAAAGAAAGAAAAATGAGTATCTCGCCGCAGTCTAAAAAACATGTAGGTTGCATGAAGAAAACATGGAAGAATCAGAAAAAAAAAAGAAGTATGTAATGGCCTAAAGGCGTGGGCTCTGCATGTGACTATGAACAAAAAAAAGATCCGAAAATGAAAAAAAATGAATTATCGCCGCGGGGGGTGAAAGAAAAGGTGCCCACAGTTAACACTATCAATCCGAAGCCCTAGAAATGATGGCCTTGGCCCAGTCCGCTTGTCCGTCCCCAGTGACTTTTCCCTTATCCCATTCACGAGTTTCACCTCGCTTGATCCACTTGATATCGTTCGGGTCCCGGGCATCGTTGCCTTGCCGCATGAAGGATTGGCTCGTTTCTGCGTTGCGCGGGCGCTGGGAGTTGAACTTCTGGCGAGCCCGGTAGTCTTCGGCTGCAGCCTCTCCGTCGCCCCTAGGAACATCGAAGTCATCGTCAGGAGCATCGGATGGCGCGCCGCCGTCGTCCCGCCCCGGGCCGTAGTCTAAGAATCGCCGGTCCATCGCCGCTTTGCCCGCGGAGCCGCGTCCCCGCGTTCGAGGCTCCACCGACTGCACCGCCGGCAGCGGTCCGAAGCCGTCCTGCGATTCCGACGATAGGCTCGAGGAGCGCTTGTCAACCCGGCCGCCGCCCTTGTGGTCGTTCGGCTCCACCATCTTCTCGCAGGATTGCTCGTCCGCCTCGAGCGCTGCCGGACCCTCGTCTCGGCGCCGATCACGCGGCTTCGACCTCGAGTGGGTGTGCTTGCGTCTCGAATGTCGCCTGGAATCCGTGCGTCGGGTGCGAGAGCGACCCTCGCCTCCACGATCCACCGACGTTGGCCGTCTCTCGGATCTCTGCGAGGGTCGCACGCGCTCCGTCGCCTCAGGCTCCGGCGACCTTTCGTGTCTTCGTCTCGACCGCTGGCGGTGGTGGTGGCGGTGGCGGTGGTGGCGGTCGTGGCGGTCGTGGCGGTCGTGGTGGTCGTGGCGGTCGTGGCGGTCGTGATCGCGCCGAGGATGAGAAGGAGTGTGACCGTCTGGCGACTTCGACAGCCGTCTGTCCCACTCCTTCTCCATCCCCGGCGATCCCGACTGCCTTCCGTCCACCCCGTCCTGCAAACGCGATAGCCGTGCACGTGCGTCGGCGCTCTCGCGCGCCAGTAGTTCCGAGTTGTGTGCGCCAGCATCGCGCACAATGTTCCGCAGGAAGCGCGTGTTCGGTTTTGGCATCCCTGGGGGTCTGTTTGTTCACGTTAGTAACCCTCCGCCACGATTCGTGTTCACGCGCAGGAAAAAGAGCGCCGGGTGGGAGGCGTGGAGAGAGGGCTGCTCACCTGCCAGTCGCCGGGCTCCAGGGAGATTTGTCACCCATCGCGGCGATGAGGAGCGGCGTTGCGCTGTGGATGTAGGAGGTAGAGGTGGTGGCGAGTGTTGCACACGTGAGTGCGGGGAGGGTGCAGCCGGTGATGCCTCCGGTATCTGCATGTGGATTAGCGTCTGTTGCGCTGCCGGAGATGCCTCCGGGGTCTGCATGTAGATTAGCGTCTGTTGCACTGCCAGAGATGCCATGTCTGGATGTGGGTTAGCGTCTGTTGGGCTGGCGGAGATGACTCCGGTGTGGATTAGCGTGTGTTCCCGTGACTGGCAATCCTCTAACGTGGAGTGTTCACATAAGCCGAGTAGGGCTGTACCGTACTGGTTACCCGGCTACTACCGCTTAGACGGACACTACCCGAAACAAGAAAAAACAACGATAACTCAACAACTATACCTAGATCGGAGAGAGACAAAAATTTGCAGACCGCATGCTTGGAGCTAGGTGAGGCTCCGGCAGGGCTGCTATGATGACGTGTACGTCTCTTAACTCACGCTCATTACCTGCCGTGGTAGTGGGCCGTTCGGGTATGGCGGAGCGCCAGCTCATATCTCTGGAAGGACTGCCGGAGCGGCTAGATGGCCTACTTACTCATGAGTTGGCCAGGCGCAGTACAATTCCCGCAACTCTCGGTGGATTGTTGATTCGGTATCACGTGAATAGCCACCAGTACTGCAAGGCTGGTCTGTTGCAGTTCTTTTGTGGGATTCCCAAGAGTAAACAGAGAAGATTGGGGTCCTAAGAAGTTGTATTATTTCCTCTGATGATTGTGCAGAAAACACACCCCAAATTTTGAGTCCGGGTATGCTTGCCGGTCTATTTGATACCCCCATCATAGTTATGGTGAGGTAGGGATTTCGGAAAACCATAAGGACACTAATCAGGTGAAATGGCACTATTGGGCCGTCCCTAAGGGGTGCCGCTTGCCGCTGAACTGTTGGGGGTCGAATTCTGTAACCCGGTACCAGGTGGGAGATGATTTGGACTCCACCAAGGGCGCCCATAGGGCCTCAAACCACCACCAAAACTTTCAGTAATACCCAAAATACGTTTCAAATACGCAAATCACCACACATCAGCGAAAACTCGCTGCACCAGTTTCCACCATATGTCCAGCCACCCCCTCCCCCCTCAATATTTCCCACCCCTGACGTGTGAGGAGGCCCATCAATGAATAATATTTTCTCCAGACTATGGTTGGGGACACCTAGTCGCGAGGTAGTCTGGACATTCGATCGGGAGGAATAAAAGCCAAAAGCGGTAATTAAAAGGTAATTAAAAGGCCTGGGATTATTATTATTATTATTTTATTTACATAGGGATAGCGAAGCGAGGTAACCTGCAGCCTACATACCTCTGCACATCCTCACAAAAGACCGTCGAACAGGACCGGTTTTGGCCCAGCTCACTCGAACAAGCCATCGTTATGATTCCCCCAAAACGGGCTCGTTCCAATGGTGTCATCGGACGCAGATTCCACTATCGTCGCTTGAAACCCCCCTCTCACACACTGAGAGAGGTGGTCCCGCTGCCATAAGACACGTTTCGACAGCATCAGTCAATAGGTAGTTACTACAACCATTGCTCCCGTGCTATCGACGCATTTGAATCAGGACATGGTTATGGTACGAAGACATTTAACGAGTGTAACGGCGGGCCTAGCAGGCGGGGCCTCCAAGTAGATGTTGCAAAAGCGGACCCTTGCGGACGTCAGCGAGCATGTCGTCGTGCCGCTTCTTCAGGTTTACTCCACCTAGGTCGACTAGTTCACTCATACCGGTAACCCGGCTGGCAACCCGGCGGGCCGACATTCCGACCACTCCTCGTGACACGGCAGTGATCGCGTGCATCCCTCTGACCTTGCTGCAGTGTGCACGGTGGGCGCGCCAGCGCCTTGCGGCGGCGACCGCCTGCCTTGTAATCTGATACGAAGGCTGGTAAGTTGCGGCTCCCGACGTTATGCCAAGACCCGCGGCTTAGCTGCAGAGCCGCAAAGCCGGTCTTGGCTTGCTTCCTGCCTTTCCACAATCCCGTGCACAATATGTCCACAACCATCCGCAACCCGCCGATGTTTGCGCCCGCCGTTTTTCGCCTATCCTGGCTTTTCTAGAGTACAGCTGTGACCTGTCTCTCTATCCTATGTAAGCTCCTTTTTTGTGTACCTTTATTAAATGCTTGGAAAGATTTCGGGAGAGGGGGAAATGGTGAATTTCGCGACGATTAGGAGTACTTTTCATGTATGTTGGTCAAGGGCCGACTTCTCGGGCGCAATGTTAATCCCTTTTCACTCACTTGTCGGGTGCAACGCGGCTCTGGCTCCCTACGCCGCCACAGCCGCCGCCCTCTATGCCGCCCTGTGCCGCGGCTATATCCGAAAGTGGTATAGTTCGTGCACTGCAACAAATATCCACCCGTGCGACCATGTAAGAGATAGGAAATGCTCCACAAGAACGGAACCTACAAACTATCGAGGGGAAACCCCGCGAGGAGCCAGGCGCCTGCGGGGGGGGGGGGGGGACGGCAGAGCTATCTAGACCGAGCCGGAGGCACAACAGTCCCTCTTTGCCTTCCGCATCGCCCGCCGGAGCACCCGCCGGGCCTGCTGCACTCGGCTCATGCCATTAGGTCTCCTGTCCCGTCTGGCTTTCCCCAAAACTTTTCTCAAGCCCTTCAGCTCCGGGGTCCATCACCGCTTTGACCGGCAGCACCATCTCTTCCTCCGAGCGTGCTGGTCCAGGGTGCCTACCATTGCCTCCCGTAGTGCTGTCGCTGCCTGATCCACCTTGGTCCCTTTCAGCACGTGCCCGCCGTGGCATCTTTGTGGTGGGTGGGGTGGGATGTTTCGAAGACAGAGCCGCCATGATGGTTTTTTCTTTTTTTCGACGACTTTGCCGACAGGCATCCCTTCTTGCCTGATATATAGCCCGAACAATGATGGTTATTGAAGTCGGTTACCTGGCTGGTCCTTTCCGGCCTTGCGTAGACTGGTACATACATAAGTACTTGGACGCCGCCGATGCTGTTGGGAAAAGGTTAAAAAAAAAAGTTATCCCATTTCAGAGGTTTGCCGTTATTTTGTTTTTTTGTCTATCGAGGCTCAGTCGACTGTATCCGCATAGTTTTCTCAACTCACGAGCTCAGGCTGGCGTGCCGAACGCTTTCCCCCCCATCAGCTCCGGAACCCCATGGTTTCCAAACCAAGTACATACATACATACATCTAAATCCCGCGACGGGATCTCGAGAATAGATAGAGCTTGCAAATTACCCACCAGACAATCTATGTCATTCTGCGACCCGATGGTTGCTGCCTACTGTAATAGTTTGGATCGGAGTTGATCAAGTCTCCTTCACGAGCACCCCCCCCCCCCCCCCGGCATGCCCAACGACAACAGGGAATGGTCGGTCGTAGGTATATACTGGCTGCTCTCGCCTCATGGGCATCGACGTGGAGGACTCTTTCGTTGCTTTCGCACGAGCGTGGACTTCACTTTCGGATCGTGCTTGAATCACAGTAAAATTTGAAGCATGTAGACAATTATAGCCTCAACTCCTATGTACGCCCCTCCCGCTTGATATACACACTACCGGACCTACCGGATAGGTCTATGGAAGTGTTAGCAGCTGATCAGCAAGCCTGATGGGAAAAGCAAACACATGCGCGGAATGTTTAGGAAAAGAAAGAGAAAAAGAAAAATTTCACTCGACAAGGGCGAACACCTGAAGTCTGCCAGTTCGGACCTATTGCAACTTCCGTTGTAGTGTTGGCTATCGTAAGATTCGATCGGCTTATCTCTTGGACAGCGACCGCGCCATCCGAAGTTTCTCGCTGATTTCCGCCTTGGTGCGTTCCGTAAGCCTCATCTCATCCTCTACCCCAGTCGTCAGTTAATCCAACTTCTTGTTGTCAGCACGTAGGGAACGGGGAACACGTGCCTATCCACTCGAGCCGATGCTCTTCGGCGATATCGTCCAAGCCGCGGGCGAGGGCTTCGAGCCCCTGCGACTGTAAGGGCGTTAAGCCAAGCGGGGAACCTCTGTTGCGGCGAGGCGTGGACTTGGCCGGCTTGCGCGGTTCCGACCCGGAGCTGGACATACGAGCGGAGCCATCAGCATATGGGAAATTGGTGTCCGCAGTCGCACCGTCGGTGGAAGTATCGTCTGCTTGGATGTTAGCACAAATATCATCCCAAAGGAAAGGCCACCCTACCGATAGGCAGGCTAAAGGTTACCCTCTTCACCCTTACGGCCGGCGCCTCGCGCAAGCCGTTGGCGTATGTTGCAGACGCTTTCGCCGGGGGCGACATCTGGTCGGAAGCCGGTGGCGACACCTGAGGGGAAGTTGGGAGAGACATCTGCTCAGGAGCCTGGAATAACACCTGCTCGGTATCCGGGAGCGACATCTGCGCGGAAGCCAGCAGGGCCTTCTGCTCAGGAGGCTGGAACGACACCTGCTCGGTGTCCGGGAGCGACATCTGTTCGGGATCGGGGAGAGACTTCTGCTCTGAAGCCGGGAGCGGCACCTCCGAAGTAGTCGCAATCGCTTTCAATCTGGCAAGCTGCGCACGGGTACGGATCTGGATGCCGTCTGTGATACCGGTGTTGTCGAGAATTCCGAAGTTGGCAAATCGGCCGGTGAATCCGTGCGTCGTGAGCGGGTTGGACGGGTCGACGGTTTGGTTGCTCCCCGATCTAGGCCCGGAAACACGGTGCCACCTGGAGGCTGGAGCTCCCACCGGAGCCCCGCGCTCGGCGCCAGCGGTGGCAGCCACTCCGTGCGCTCCGCTGCCGATGCCGGCCGCTGCCTTGTCCACAGCAGTAACCTCGTCGCGCTTCCCGCGGCTGGTTCCGTCGCTGATCCCCCCGCCGCCGTGCTTCTCGCCACCGACCGCAGGTTCATGGCGACCGCCGGACCCGCCCCCCTCGACAGTAGTAGTGGGATCGAAGAGGGAGCTGGAACGAGCTGCCGGTTTGATGTCGCTGGTGCTGCTGGTGCCGTTTCTAGTGTTCAGAACCTCCTCGGCTCTTCCGGGACCACGCGCACTGTGCGGCGTAAGCCTGGCGCGCTTCCGTCTAGTTGGCGGATCTCCGAGCGACATCCGCTTGCGGCGATTGGTGAAAGCGGAATTGCTCGCGGGGTGGGGATCCTCGTCGGCATCCCCGGCGGTGGCGGCCATGGTTGTGGTTGTGGTGGTGGTGGTGGTGGTGGTGGTGGTGGTGGTGGTGGTGGTGGTGGTGGTGGTGGTGGTGGAGGAGGTGTTTTGGTGGATGCGGGTGCAAGTTGGAGAAGACACTTCGCGAAGATGGCTGGATGCTTCTCGACGACATGAGCAGCAATAGCGCCTAATTTAGCAGCGGAGCAAACCTTATGCAACAATATGGCGGCAGGCAATCCGCATTGGGAGTCACTCGCCTTGCCCGAGTGGCCGAGTCCCGACGCATGGCCGGCGGCAGAGGAGCCGGGGCAGCGGTGGACGAGCAGCGGACACGCCGCCGGTGCTTCGTGCTGCTCAAGAGGAGCGGGAGGGCAGATCGGGGGGGGGGGCGACGGAGGCCGCGCGGTGCCGCTCCCTTTGTCTGTCTCTTTGTCTTTCTTCCGGCGAGTTTCCTTGGCGTTCTTTGTCCCCGGCGGGGCGGCGGGGCGGGGGTGGCCGCGGCGGGCCGCTCGGGGCCGGGTGCTGGACGGCGGACAGCGACGACGGACAGGGACGGCTGCGGCCGCAGCGGAGAAGCCCGCAGGTGTCGGGGCGCGCCCTCTCGAAAACGACGGATGGCGCCGCGCCCTGCGCGTGTCCGGCCTAGCGTGGTCTCGTGTGGGTGGCGTGGTCGGTTAGTGCTGGCTGCGCGCCCCCTGCACGCGCCCTCGCGGCCACCTTCCTCTCGGAGCACCGTGCAGACGTCGGCGTTCGGTATGTCCCGACGCCACCAGCGAAGCGACACGGCGAATCCGGGCGTGCATACCGCCGACGGGACTGTCAGCGCGGGGGATCGCCGGTGGTGTTGGTCAGGGGCGGCGAGCGGCAGGGAACGCGAAGGAGGTCGCACCGCCAAGTGCCCAAGCTTGACATACATGCATCATACTTACATAGATAAACAAAATCTGCTACCACCATGCCCGCCCCGCTCGAAACCCGCCGTCAAAACCCATCCCCGCCGACCCAGCGCCCGTCAAAACCAATTCGCACCGAAACCCAGCTCCATCGAAATCCGTCCCCACCAGAAACTAAGTAACACCAGCAAAATCCACCCCCACCGACCCAATGCCCTCAAAATCAATCCCCACCGAAACCCAGCGCCGCCAGACTATCCGCACCACGCATCCGCCTCTCACCGCATCCGACGTGGTATCAGTGGCCATACCCCGCTACGTCGGCCGCGCGATCCGGAAGGTCCGACTTGTGAAACGGACCGGTCGCACGACTCCACATTTCTTCCTGGTTGCATGCCTCCCTCGCACGCGTCGCTTATGCTAAATAACATAAGCAGATGTTCAGCGTCTTCTCCCGATCCGGCCAGCGTCAGCAAGAAAAAACGTGAGCTCGCACGCATGTATTTCAGGCTGCAGCAGTTGGCGTCGCCACCTGCTGGCGGACGGCGGTTGCAGCGCGTTTGCCCCTGCAGGCACGATAAGCGAGATTATGTCTCACGCAATCGGGAACTTGTCGCCCGGCATCGCATTCTCGCTACCACCGATCTCTGATGCAAAGTCGGTGCGGGGCCTGGCTTCGGATGGATGGACTGGCCCCGTCCAGAGATATGTGACCTGACGAGCGGACCACGCCGGCTGCGGGCGAGCCCGGGTCGCGCGGGGTGGAATTCAGGCCATACTCGCCAGCCGAAACCCGCGCGCCGCCTTCACTGGACAAGGAACCGGCCGACAGCCGAACGCCGGCGGTGCTGGGGATGGAGAGCACTGAGGAAGATGTCGTGAAGTGAGGCGTCGGAGCTGGAGCCACAGGAGCGACAGGAGCAGCAGCAGAAGACCGAAGAGAGGAATGAGGTTAGGGGCGAGTAGGGGATCAGAACGCATATCTTCTCTCCGGCCGGAGGACAGCGGAGACCCACATCGTGCCGAAAGGACAGTGGAAGCGAATGCACTGTTTGTTCCAGCATGATCTGGAGAAGCCGCATGCGGTGATTGACAGCACGGGGCCCCAATCCGAGTACTCTACACTCGCTCCCGTGGGAGTGCTGCTTCTCTCGCTTGCCACAACCATCTCCTCGCAGCCACTTCTCGCTCATCTCCTCTCACTCCACGACAACCTCTCTTCCTCTCTGCCCCCCCTTCGCCGCAACCTCTTACCTCTGTCAACCTGCTACAATCCTGTTTCTTACCCTTTCCCCACCACAATCGCCATGCCCGTCGTCCTGAGGAGTGGGCGCAGTGAGTCCCCGAGCCGTTCCTCGCCGCGCCGAGCTCCGCAACAAGTCTGTGCTAACTGCGCGCCTGCCGGTTGACAGAGCTCCGCAATTCGAGGTCCAGGAGACATGGCTCGGAAGACGCAGATTTCACGGAGGGAGGTGCCAGTTCGGATTCCGATGGGAACCCGAAAAAACCCAAGCGCTTGAGAAGCACACGCCTGAAGGTAGCCGTTCGTTCGAAGGCCGGAGCGATGCACTCTGAGTCCAGCTCTGCGAAGAGTCCTGCGAAGAGCCGTGCGAAGAGCCGTGCGAAGAGCCGTGCGAGGAGCCCTGAGAGGAGCCCGGCAAAGAGCCGTGCGAAGAGCCGTGCGAAGAGCCGTGCGAAGAGCCCTGCGAAGAGCCCTGCGAAGAGCCCCGCGAAGAGCCCTGCGCCAAACTTCGACGACAAAGCCTCCAAGGAAGCGCAGGTGAAGGGTACGTCTAGTACTTGGTGTGCTTGCTTTTCGCTCGCTCTCTCCCTCGATCTGTTCTCTCTCCTGCCTTGCACTTTGCTGACGCCTCGGCGGTCTCCGCTGTGTACTCAGTTCCTGCGCCCGACGATGAGGCGAAGGGCAACGTCGAATTCCGTGTTGTTGTCAACGACGGAAAGCCCGAGAGCATTTCCCTTCTCACCGAGTTGAAGGAAGTGATCCGCAATCAGCTGCCCAACATGGCGCTGAAGCATATCACCCGGGTCGTGTTCGGCCGTGCTCACCGCTCGATTGTCATCCTCAAGAAACCCCACCAAGTCATCGGGTAGGCCGCCACCTCACATTCCCCGTACGCACAATGTAACCTAAGGCGTACCGCCGCGATCGCAGTGGTGTCACGTATAAGGAGTTCAAAGCCAAGGGCTTCGTCGAACTCGTATTCTGTGTGGTGGTGCAGGACTCCCAGCGATCCGGATACGGCTCACTTTTGATGACACACTTCAAGGTACGTATGCTGAACGATCTTCTCTTTTCCTGTTGGTATCCTTCGGCCTGCTGACTCCTCCCGATCCACAGGACTACGTCAGGGCCTCCACCGGTATCCATGAGGTGCTCACCTACGCGGACAATCTTGCTATCGGCTACTTCGAGAAGCAAGGTTTCACCTCAGAGATCACTCTGGAAGAAAAAAAGTGGTCTCATGCAATCGGGACGTACCTAGGTGCTATGCTCATGCAGTGCTCCATGCATCCTAGAACCGACTACGTAGACGACTCATGATTCACCGTCACCACCACTACCCAGACATTTTACTCTTACGGCTTTCTCTCGCGATGATACTACACACATCTATCGTTTTCGATTTTCGGGCACGGCTGCCGAACCGGCAGCGACTGACAACTAATGAAATACTACTATTCTGTTTGCTTTTACGCGGAGCGATCAGCCACCATCACAGCGGGTGGAGGAAGATCGTACGCATCAAAGGGGCGAGGGGGAGCAAGGTTGTCGTAGATGGAGCAATATGCGGAATCTGGTTGGCGTTTGTTGGGTTTGGGGTGTAGTTATTTCTGGGTTACCACCAGCACTAAGCGACGGGCTGGGTATTTGCATCAGAAAAAAATTAAGAAATCATTTACAGGGTACGGAGCTCTCTCGCTCTACCACTCGCCGAGGAGTCTTGTCCCGACTGACCCCTCATTCGTTGATAAACTCCGACGACTGTTCAATGAATATAATCGGCCCAGTTACAATCGTCAATTATAAAACAATGACTGCATTGATTAAATTAAAAAACACAGATAAAATTAGAAACGCCTCCCTCAACCGGATGTATGCAAAGAGCCCTCACCGAACACTGCTTGGTGGGCCCACCCTAATTTTGTATCGATGACTCCCGATAACCTCAATCACGGTCAGTAAGTATATACGCCATTTGGAGTCGGGCTCTCCGACTTACCTATTGGTTCTCCTAACCATGGGACGGTACCTATGTAGTCGCTTCCTTTCCCAACACCCGCTTTTGCAATCTTCGCCGCGTTCAGCACCTCGCAATGCATTCTCCGCGTTGCTAACAAACTCCCTCCGTTCCGTCTTATCGCCATCAATAGCGATAATCGCCTTGACTGCGCAGGCCAACACGAGTGTCTGTGCAGACTTGAGCTCGGTACGAAATTCGGCAATGTCGGTATGTAGTTCGGTACGAAATTCGGCCATGTCGGTACGAAGTTCGGCGATCATCTTCAGCACATCATTTCTGATATTCCTGCGGTCGTACCTCCCATCGGGAATGAAAATTCCAGGGCAAACAAAAAAAACCGAAAACAGGAGTTAGATTCCTCTGAGCCCAGTCTAGCAAACACAAGGTTCAGTTAGTCTGTGGTCCACTCCTCGATTTCCGCAAATATCTGGAATGAAAAACTCCCTGCCAAGCTTCCTCATGGTAGCAAGCACTGTGCAGCTGCATCTGCATATGTGTATGACGCTGGTGGTGGTGGTGGTGTGGTGGTGGTGGTGGTGGTGATGGGGATGGTGGTGGTGGCGGCGATGTGTGGTGGGGATATGTAACCCGGCTGGAACGTGCGTTTTCTTGGCGACAGGCAAATTTGGGTAACCTTGGGCAACAACGGACACCCAGCTACTGCCCCTCATTCGGGCGCCCCAGTATGAAACAAACTTTGCGCAGCTGCGGATGCGGTGGTGGGTCGCCTTCGGCGTAGGTATAGGAACAATTGAATAACCGTAAGGGCTATGCTAACCTCTCATCAAGCTGTGCTAACCCTGTCACAAAGCTCGCCATCATACTCGCCGCTATCACGCTCACCGCGTCTCAGCTCACGAATGCACTCGCCTATGCCGGAAGGACGGAGAGCACAGTTCTGCAGGAGGAACCCGAAACCCTCGACGCGGAGATGATCTAGGAGGAGGAGGCCGAGGCGGAGGCAGAGGCAGAGAAGGCTCTGCCCACGTTCACGGACGGGTCGAGGCTGGAAGATGGCTGCCGGATACGCGGTGGTCTGGAAGAACGGCCAATCCCGGGTGGGCATCAAAATCTACAGTTACAATTAGGAGGTCTACGGTGTGGAGTGCGCTGCTCTCGCAAGGGCGCTGGAGTCGGCTTTATGAAGGAAGACAACGCCGGAGCGGATCACGATCTCTACAGACGCCCAAGCAGCCATCAGGCGGATGGACTCGGAGGAGCCTGTCCCCAGCCAGCAGTACGCACTCGAGGCAAGGAAGCTCATCGCTTCACTGCGACGTGCCAGGCCGGGTATCATCATTGAGATCAGATGGCGCCCGGCTCGCAAAGGGTGGAGGGCAACGACGGACGAGTGGGCGAAAGTTGCGGCGGAAGAGCCAGACACCCGTGGAGTGGAATGGCTGAACTACTTGGGCCGGGGGGGGGGGGGGGGGGGGGGGGCCCCCAAAGCCGCTCCCGCGATCCCTCGCAAACCTCAAGCGGGAGATCTCGGAGAAACAATGAGCGGAAGCACGACGATGGGCCGGGGGCCGAGCCTCCAGGAAGAAATACAAAATGCCGGAAAGCCACAAGCCGGACGGCACGATTGCTGGGAGGACCGAGTGGCTCGCTTCGAGGTAGGTATTACCAGCTGAAGACCGGGGCACTGCCGCGCGGGACAGCAACTGCACTGGGCGAAGGTTCGCCCTACCGCCCAGTGCTGGTGGTGCCAGTACCCCTCGCAAACGCGAGACCACCTTTTCAAGGTGTGTCCGGAACGGAGGATGCAGCAGAAGATCCTTTGAGCCGAGGTGCAGAAGGAGACTGGGAGGTGCAAGAGCCAGCGGAAGATCCGGGACCTCCTAGCAGATGGGTGGTGCAGTCAGGCGGTGCTGGGTTCATTTCGTCCGCGGACGTGGGAAGCTGGTGCCGTCTGAGGAAGAGATGTACGCGAGAAGCGAGGCGTTAGAGTGGGAGCTCTAGGAGCGCCGGGGACGGGGAGGAGAGAGAGAGGGAGGCGGAGGTGCTGGGTGCCGGGCGGCAGGGCAGGAACCCCCGTTGCCTTCCCACCCCCTCGTTCATGGCATCGGCAGGTGAGGAGTGAGGACGGGTCGCGCTTTTTCCTGTGTCATTCCTTTTGTCGCCTTTCCCTTTGTTATTTCCTTGGTGCGCATCACATCATCTTGGGACAGGCCTGGGCGGAGGGCAAAGGGGAGCTTGCAACGTGCCGCCACCGTGCGGACAGCGGACAGGAAAATTGGACAAGATGTACGCCGCCGTAGTCTGTATAGGCCTAATGCGAGTGTGGGCAAACAAAAAAAAAGATCTGATCGCGTCTTACTCGCTCTCGTCCTCGCCGCGTGCTACCCGCTACCGCCCTGCCGCCGGCATCCTCATCGACGCCGTACTCGTCGCAAATGAAGAATAAAGGAAACCGTGACTCGCCCCCTTTCCCTCTCGGCCTGCGGCCACCACCAAGGGCGGCGCGGGGAGAAGCAGTGGTTGTTCTTCACCCTCGGCGTCTAATTCCTCTTCCCTTTCCCTCCTCCCGGAACTCCACTCTGACGCCTCGATCTGCGCCTCTCCCTCAAGCGGGCCCGGGGCCAGCCTCCCCACACCCATGGTGGACCGGAAGTCCAGAGCCATCTCGCTGTAGAGCGCCGCCATAGCCCATAGGCCGAATTCGAGCATGCCCAAATGAGAATAAAAATAAATTAGAATCCAGTGCCTCATCATACGAAGTCACCCGTCAGCCACCAGTCACCCCCCCTCTTCGAGCCTCGTGGTCAGCCGCTTTCTCCCGTGTAAACAACCGGCGCAAGTGCGGCAAAATGAAGCCCCATCTAGACCACCCAATTCATCCGCAGTTGCACCCCCTATGGTACGGAAGCTACATACGAATTGCATGAGTTATACACGGCCCCACCAAACGTTTACACCGCCTTGGCATAAGTCTAGGACGATAGCCGATTCCCATAGGTTATACAGGTAGTGCATAATACCCAGAGTGCATACCGCATATTAATACAGCTTATCTGCAAGATTGCTTATAGGTCTCACTTAGTAGAATATATACCTAAGTATGTATTTGTATAATTGTTTATAGGCCGTTGTCACTAACACATTAACGGGAGAGACAGAAAGGGAAGAGAAGATAAAGACGGAACTTAAAGAATGCCTGGAGTTACTATCGGTGCTCTTTACTTCCCTGTCGACGATATAGGGGGAGAGGAGGAGGAGGAAACGGCTGAACGGCATACGTTTTCCGTTGCCGTTTCCCCTACCGGCCCCCTTTGCCCAACCCTCTGTTACTACTGTGGTGCGAGGATAGGCCAGAAGGGCTGGGGGTAGGTGATACCACAATAGGCTGCTGGTCATGAGCGAGGACAAAAGAAGAAGGAAACAACAGATGCTTTTATAGGTAGATAAGTCTAGACAAGATCCGACAAAACAAGACAAACAAGAAGTTGTGCGAGGAAGTAAAACAAGAAGAAACAGGAGAAGAGTGGGCAACAGCTCCGCAACGGGACAGGATCTGGCTGGGCTCCCAGTAGCTGACAGAGAACGGCCGGCGAGCGGCGAGAGACGACCGTCAAGCGGAGGGCGCACGCGATGAGCGGCGAGAAACAACCGGTGGGCGGGCGGCACGTGTGGCGGCCAGGGGCGGAGGGCGGGTGAGGTGGAGGACGGGACGGAGGACAACAGGTCACCAACAAGAGCGAGGAGAAAGACCGCAAAGAGGAGACGCTTGTAGCTCGACAAGACGGGGCCGAGCAAGGGAGGCGAGGCCAGGTAACGTCCGACGGAACGGGAAAAATAAGTTGTTCCATGAGGAAGGAAAGAAGAGAGAAAAGAGAGAAAGAAAGGTTGGCAACGGCTCCTTGTAAGGATACTCGTCGTCCCCCGCTACTTAATCTTCCCGCATTCCTGCCCTTCGTCCCACATTCCTTCCTCCCGCATTCCAAACAACGCTGACCCCTTCCCTTCCGAACCAAGCCGACACGCACCGTGGCAGGTTGCTTCCGTTCATGGCGATCACTCGTTGAGCGGTCGCCCGTTCTTCCTCCTCTCTGCCGTCCTCATCTCCGTCTATATCATGGTGGGCGGAGGGCAAGACCGACAAAGAGGTGGCGGAGAAACTTGCGAAAGCATAAGAGGCAGCGGTGGCATGGGGGAAAGAGAATGGGATAGCCTTCGACCACGGCAAGAGTGAGGCAGTACTATTTAGCCGTAGAAGGAAGGTGTCAACCGAAACGATTAGGACGAGGGAAAGAGAAATCCCATTCAACACTGAGGGACGCGTTGGCTGGGGATATGGCTGGACTCCCACCTCACGTTAAAGGATCACCAGAGGGCTATGATGAAGAAAGGAAGGAAGGCACTAGTTAGGCTGAGGAGGCTGGCGGGGCAGATGGGAGTGAGGTCAGACAATTGCCGCAAAGTCATGACGGCATGCGTGCAGTCGGTGGCGATGTATGGCACTGAGTTGTGGTGGAAGGGGGAAGGGAAGCCTGGGATGAGTAGCGGAGCGGGAGAGCAATTAGACAAGACGAATGTAATGGCAGGTTTTTTTTTGTTTATTCATACTCGCATTTAGCCTAGCTAGACTATGGCTGCGTACATTTTATCCAGTTTTCCCGTCCGCTATCCGCGCGACGATCCAATGGCAGGTGGACTTGGAGATGCTGCAGATAATCCCCCACACGGCTGCAAACAGTGTGATAATGTGGGGCGCAGTCGCAGTACCTGTGGCGAGATCGGATACGTACATTCGACTTGTGATTTACCCCCAGAATTTAATTTCCTGTTCACTTCTCCTATGGATTTTAAGATCGCATGCACAAATAGATATGCAGTCAAGTTGTAGGTCGACGGTTAAACAGGCAAGTTGTGGTGCGCAGGGCGCTGCGCACTTCACTGCGGCGCCACACCAAAAATTACCGGTGGCAAAAGTAGGGTATATTTGACTTTTTTTGCAAAAGTAGGGTAGATTAGACTGAGTGGCCAAAAAGTAGGGCATTTAAGACTTTTGCCGAAAGAGTTTTGGTGATTTAGATTTTTGCTTGTTTGATTATACTGGCATTCAGTCTGTCTGTTTTCCCGTCTGCTGCCCGTGGCGGCACGTTGCAAGCTCACTGTTGCCCTCGCACCCAGGACTGTCCCAAGAACGTGTGATGCGCACCAAGGAAATTACAAAGGAAAAGAGTTCAAACGAGCGTGAAAGACAAAAGAAAGATACAAAGGAAACAAAAGAAGCAGCCGAAGGGGGCA
>Ga0307508_10001352_pt1 | contig 27659 bp, 42 predicted proteins | sample 9_EM_MG_FD_203089 | JGI IMG/M metagenome (GOLD analysis project Ga0307508, IMG submission 203089) | Populus trichocarpa ectomycorrhiza microbial communities from riparian zone in the Pacific Northwest, United States - 9_EM | ecosystem: Host-associated > Plants > Roots > Unclassified | place...
GCCACGGTTTCCCGTGACGGTGCCGTTTGATCGCCCTTGCGATGGACGGCTCACCGGGCAGGTCTCCCCGGGTAAGGACGTGAACTTTCCCGACACAACCCCAGGCTTTACCTGTGACGCTGACACCAGGACTTCGCTCTGTCGTGCGAGCTCGTCCACATCACCGGCCTCATAGCCTGTTTCTGTTCGTGGGCTCGTCGTTTTGACTCCAGCTTCCTTCCCACCCGGCCTCGCGACCGCGCAGTTGCTTTTGTCTAATGCTTTTACTTTCATTTTTGGTATCTTGCATCGAGGACTTTCACCCCGTCAGTTCACGCCCATGCCGGGCACACACCAACCGCCACAGACAACTCAGGGGAGCTGCGCTCCCCTCCGTGTCTGAGCTCAAACGTTCGGCAAAAATAATATGGCCAAGCAAAAGCACATTGGACTCGTGGTTTTCGCTATTTGCAGTGGGCTGTCTGCACGTATCGCGCTCTTTGAGCCAAAGCCCCATGTCCTGACTGCCGCGGAAGAAAGATGGGGCTCAGTTCATCAAGAAGAGGACTCGTTGGGGATTATCCACGGACTTCGTTATTACGTTTACGGAATCGGAGTCGTGGGTCTGCTCCTGGTTGGCGAAGACTATCTCAACGAAGCGCTGAGCAGAAAGAAAAGCAAAGAGCCGAACAAGAGCACCACAGACCAACGCGCTTCGCGCGTGGCTGACCGCTGACGTTCGGCAAAAATACATCATGCGACCAAAGTGGGCTTTTCAGTTACTTCCAAACACACCAGGTGTTCTCAGCAAGGGCTATCGGGTTGATCCGGTTACGCAGGCCCTCGAGGACGAAGTAAATGCAGTGCTTCAGCGCAAATTTGGATTTCATGGCATTAGCAAATTAGTGATCAGCTTAGGCACTAAAGACGGGAAGAAAGATTACGACGAGTTCGATGGAGTCGCTCAGAAGTATTATCCAAACTTCGATGTGCATTCATATTGGACGCTCAATGCAGAAGAAAAACAAAGGATCATGCGCGACATCACGCTCGAGGTCTTTGATTGGCTGATCTCGCGTTTCGACGACGCGCAGTGTTTTGAAAAAGCGCGGAAGGATTTAGGCTGGGTTTCATCCCGCAACAACGTGCATCAATCAAAGAATCAGATGCCGAACCAAAGCACTACAGACAACTCCGGGGCTGCGCCCCTCCGTGTCTGACTGCAAACGATCGGCAGAAAAAAGATTCCCATGACCACATCTTCGATTCCCAAACAAAGCGCGGGCGGATTCTTCCTCGCCGCCGTCACAGTCGCGCTCGGTGTCTACTTCGGCACCAAGCTCGCGAGCGAAGAGACGGGGCTTTTTCTGCTCCGGGTGTTTTATGCTCTGGCTGCAGCGGCCGCCCTGAAGTCCGTCTTCATCTGGGGAGAAGCGCGCGGATTCCCGATTCGAAGAGAAGACGGTCGCATCCATTTCCAGTATCTTTCCCGGAACCTCGTCATGGCCGGAATCGCCGTGCCCACCGTTTTGATTCTCGCCGCTCCACTCTCATTTCTTGCGTTTCAGCTCACCCGCTGAAGAGCCGATCCAGACCGCCAAAGAACAACGCGCGGGATGGAACCTAAATCGAATGTGCCTCCTCCGTCAGTATCTCCCGTTGTTCAGAAGGGCTCACTCGACGCTCGCCCGCGAGTGTCTCATCGGTGACGTTAGCCTGAAAAACATGCGCACCGTCATCTCGTTCCTGCTCGTTGCCACCATAGCATTCGCCGGCCCAGTAAAGATGGACGTTGGTAAGGGTGATGTTGCCATCGCTTACGATCCAACGCAGCCCAATGAGAAGATCAGTATCGTTTGGTTGTCCTACTGTATCGGCCGCCTGCATTATTTCGTCCAGCATCGTGGAGAATATCCGAAGAAAATCACCGGGACACTCGTTCCCAAGTTCAGAGAGGAAGTGGAAGGACGTTTCACAGGTCTCGATACATATAAGAATATGTTGGGGAAGAAATTTGAAGCCGATGCGTATTGGGCGGACGTGAAAGCAGTTTCGGAAGCCGGGTTTTTGGATGAATATGTCTGGACGTATTTCTTTAGAGACTCGTGGCCGTTGAGCGAGAAACCAATGAAGATTTCCGAATTTACGATATGGAAGAAAGATCATCTTTCGAGTCACACCCCTGCGACATATGGAGCACTCACGTCAAAAAAGGGCTAACAAGATCATCACAGCGCAACGCGCTTCACGCGTGGCTGACTGATGGCGTTAGCCATAAAACTTATTAATTCCATGAATCCTGTTATCAAGAAAGCGATAGCGCTGACGATCCTGTGGGTTTTGCCGCTTGCGATAGCTGCTAAAGGACAAATGCACGTCGCTGATAGCGTCCCGGTCGTAAATCCACCCAAGAAAATCGCGAGCAAGAAGCCGAGCCCGCAGGAATTTAATGTGCTTCTTCGGGAGTTTTTGGGCACCGATGCCGTCGACATCAGCAAAGACACTGTGGATCCAAAACTGACCGAATTCTTCAGCAACGATACGTCTAACGTTCTCTACGGACGTCTTAAAATAAAAGAAAAAGCTTCCGAGGGCGCCATATTGGTCAGCCCAGTGGCAATCGGTGCTCAGCAGATCGTCGTTGTTGCGGCCCGAATTGCTTACAAGCATTTCTTAGCGAAGACACTGCAAGCAGAATATATCCAGATCGTGTTTTCTAAGACCGGAAAGTTTGTCGAAGTTCGAAAAGGAGTGGCCACAAATCAGGACTTGTGAGGGCTAACCAATCGGCACAGACAACTGACCTTTGACGATCGCCGGAAGAAACATGACTGATAAACGCTTCAAGATCCCAGGTGACCAGATCAAGCCGGTTGCGCCGGGTCGCGGCTCATGCCTTGCGACAGACCATATCACGGTCGACGGAAAGAAAGTCGGCTTCATGTATCGCGAAGCTCCTCGTGACCAGCACGACAGCGGCTGGCATTTTTTCTCGGGCAGCGAGAGTCAGGATTATTGCGACGATCCGAAGAATCTCGCCATCTATGACGTGAATACGGTCGCGAACTATGATCCTGCGATCATCCCGCACCTCGATGCTCCGGCTGGTAGCGCGTTTGGGCGAGTCGCCGGTAGTGACCGCTTCGAGAAGGAGAAGTCATGAAAGAAGGGCGATCCAGCTCATCACAGACAACTCCGGGGCTTCGCCCTGCGTGTCTGATTGAAGGCGATCGGCAAAATGATCGGCCCAAACCCAGTTGATGTCGCTTGGATGGCGAGCGTTTGGATCATCCTACCGGTAGCATGGCTGGTCGGCCTGAGATGGTTTGGCACCAAGCAGACTAGGCTCGCCCTATGGTCGGCCCCATTCGTGGTTTTTTACGGAGCGTTCGTCTTCGCCGTTCATCACGGAGCTTATACGCTTACGGTTCAGGTTCTCGATCCGCAAAAGAAGAGATTGCCGGATGTGACCGTCGACTATTTCAGCCGGCCCGACGGCGACACCTTGGGGCGTTTTGCGTGGCAGTTGGATGGACCGGCAAAGACTGATTCAGACGGACGGGTCGTTCTTCATCCCAACCATGCGCAAAGTGTCACCTTCGAGATCCGAGATCCTCGGTTTGGCTATGCGAGGTTTCAAATCGAAGGCGCTGGCAGCCGCTATGGTCACCAAATCATCCCTGACAATTCGGTTACCTTTATCGAGCCCGCGGAACCACCGCCGGCGACGGGGACCTTCCACGGGACATGGGTATTTGAGGCTCAGCCCGAGCACAGGATAACGGTGGCCTTGAAGACAAAATGAGCACGCCGAACCAGAGCACCACAGCACAACGCGCTGCGCGTGGCTGACCGCTGACGATCGGCGGAAGAAAGATGAACTTCATTCGATGGATTTTTTGTTTCCCGGGAGCAATGCTCGCTTCGTTTGTCGGCTGGGCGCTCGCACAGAAGATGTTTTCGGGTGTTGCTTCCACGTATGGCGGCGGCCTCGTCCGAAGTATTCTCGGGCTCACTCCGATCTTCGTGTCTTCGATGATTCCGACGGTCATCTTTGTTGTGGCCGGCACGCTGATATCTCCCAGCAAAGTAAGAAAGGTGGCTTTTGTTTTCTTCGGGCTCTCGCTGTTGTTCTCGGCAGGAGGTTTACAGCTCTTGGAGTTCCAAGATTTCAGTCATATTTTTTGGTTAGTCGCAGCCGCTGGAATCGTATGCGGTGCTTTACTCGGCTTCTTCGCTTCTTTGCCCGTTCAACGCTGGAGAGATCTGAAACGTTCGCCAAAAGATGACTGAACCTTCGCCATATCGGATGCACCTCAGGCTCATGAATTGCGCCTATGTACTCTTTGGCGTTGGTGGCTACCTCATCATCAGCGCTGTTGTGAAGATCTGTTTTCAACTCTCTTCCACTTCAACGGACCTAAGCGTCCAGACAAAACTTGGTGAGAAAGTGGGGCTGGTCCCGTTGCAGAGGCTCTTTATGCGAGAGCTTCACGGCATTCTCATCGGTGTAGGACTGGTCTCTGTGGGAGTTATTCTTGGTGCACTTGTATTCCGGAACCTGAAAAGAAAAGGCAGGGCGAACCAGCTGGCACAGACAAGGTCGCTTGCGCGACCTGTCTGACCTCAAACGTTGGGCGAAAGAATTCATGCATCGCAGCTCAAAAGTTTGGTTGATTTTCGTTTTCGCATTAGCCTTCTCAGTTGACCTTGTTGCCCTCTGCTTGGGGCGAGAATTTGCGATTCCGCATTTTGTCCGTAACACGTTTGGCGCCGTACAGTTTTCGGGCGGAGTCGCACTGGACCTCGCTTGCATTACATCGGCGATTTGGTGCGTCGTCTCACTCGTTGCTCGGAAGTGGAAAACGTCCGTCCTCGTCATGCTGGCGCTTGCCATAAGTTACGGTGGCGGAGCTCTCGCTCAACATTTTCACTCGTTAGGCGATCAGTTCGCCTTTTAGCATGATATGCGTCGCCGGCGGAAAACGCCCAACAAAACCACCACAGCCAACGACCTTCATGCGAACTAATTCGCACATGGCGCTCTACGCTCAACAGTCAGTTTCAGTTCGGAAGGGTTTTGTTTGCTCGCCGGTCGTCGGCTGACTGGTAACGTTCGGCGAAGAAGATGAAGACCGATCTGAGAAGTTCGTTGCGGCCACAAAGCGGTGGACTGCCACCGCACTTTGCGCGGTTTCCCGAAATTTGGGCGACTCAAATTGAAAGCGGCCGATATTCTATTCCGGCTAAGTTTCTACCGACCGCTGATTTTCCACTGGATTACCTGGTGACCTTTGCGGGCCCGATCATTCAGGATTTTGCGAAAAGATATGACGCGATGATTTATGATGAGGCACCAGAGCTGAGCGGTTGGCACAACCGGTATGCGCGGGGGAGATTCAAGATGGAAGATGCCGACGAAATTATTCCGCACCTCGTTCCCGACTGTGTCTACTTTGCCCATCGGACACTCTTCGGTATCGAGTTCTCACCATATAAGCCACTCGCCCACATTGGCATGAGGCTTGGATTTGGAGTTACAAGCGATTGGCTCATCAGAGTTACGTCATGGGATAAGGACTTGCCGCCTTTTCGTCCAAAAAAGAAAGCGCCGAACAAAAGCACTACAGACAATTCCGGGGCTGCGCCCCTGCGTGTCTGACTGCAGACGTTCGGCAAAAGATGAACCCTCTCTTCTCGGAATTCGGGCTGGCCATCACGCCGGTCGCCTCGCGCGAGGGCTGGTGGAAGAGTCAGCCACTTAAGCAGCCCAGCTACGATTGGCCGATTGTCGATCTGCAGGCCGCGCTCGGTTCGGCCTATGGCCGTGTTTTTATTGGTTCGTTGGAGGATGAGATCCCATGCGTTTACCTCACCCCCAAGTTTCCACTGGATCAGATCGTCCGTGAGTTCGCAGTTGGTGCGCACGGCGCCGCGTCCTGCGGCTACGATCGGCGGGAAGCGATTGAGCTGGTTGTGAGAAGGGTAGCGGGCGTGGAAAAGATCACGCCCTTGTCAGTCACCTACCTCGATGAAGCCGGCTTTCAGGCGAGATTTGCCGAAACGGTCGATCAGAGGGGCGCCAGGAAGATTGAGGCGTTGTTCGATCTGGACGATTTCACCAGAGAGGGATTGGAGCTGTATACGGGCGAGTGGGATGGCAGCAATCCCTTAGAGATCTGGCCTCAGCTGCTGAAGGAGCAAAAGATCGCGTTATGGTGGGACTAAAAAAAGAGCCGAACCAGTCGCCCTACAGCGCAACGCCCTTGATCTGACGTAATTCGTCGATCATGTTCACGCTCCACATGGCCCAGTTAATCACAAAAGACGGGTCGTCCGCTCGCCGAGTGTGGCTGATCTGAAAAGTTGGGCAAAGACAGAATGGCTACCGTCACATTGTATCGTCCAGTAGGTCCGAAGGAACTCACGCTCATTGAGTCGTCTGGTTGGCGTGCATTTCCGCCGCGGCTTCCAGAGCAGCCGATATTTTATCCGGTAACGAATGAAGACTACGCTATGCAGATCGCGCGAGATTGGAACGTGAAGTCGGATGGGTCAGGGTTTGTCACGCGATTTGAAGTGGACGCCGAGTATGCCGCGCGATTCCCGAAGAAGATTGTCGGCAGGCGAGTTCATGAAGAACTTTGGGTACCAGCGGAGGAGTTGGTCGAATTCAATTCGAAGATCGTTGGGAAGATTGAAGTCACGCATGCATTCAAAAGAACAGACGCCTACCCAGATCATCACAGCGCAACGCGCTTCGTGCGTGGCTGACTGATGGCGTCAGGCAAAATGAAACACCGCGGACCTTTCCTGATCGTGCTGTCTATCGTTTTGGCAGCGTACGTTACATGGTTGCGCGGGTATTTCGGAATTCTACTTTTCGCCGGCGATTACGCGGATGGCGAAGTTATCACGTATTCAGCTGGAAGCGGTTTGGGCGGAGATTGGACCATGCGATACCGGTTTATATCTGTAGATCATATCCCTCACGAAGGTCGTGCTACGTTCGCTTCAAAAGTTCGGCCGCCTGATGACGTCCAGCAAGTGAGAGTGAAGTATCTCCCGATATCCCCTTCGATTTCAGGCGTTGTGGGCTATATTTCAGTGACAGGAATTGTCGCTTATTTCTTCTTCGCGTGGACGCTGTGGCGAGGCCTGCGGTTTACCCGATATGATCGATCGAAGGCCCCAAAACCCACCCAAGCGCCAGAGCCACCGCCCGCAATCGGTCGTGGCCCATCTTAAACGTTGGCAAAAAAATTATGGCATCAGATATTCTCTACGTTGGGGTGAAAGCACACGTGGTTGCCGTCGATAAGGCTACCGGCGCGACGCTTTGGCAGACGAAGCTCAAGGGTGGCATGGCGGGCGGCGATCGATTCGTGAGCTTGTTGGTTCAAGACGGATGCGTGTTCGCGCACACCTATGGTGAGCTCTTCTGTCTTGATCGCGAGACAGGGGCGATTCTTTGGAGGAATGAGCTCGCGGGACTTAGTTACGATATCGCTACGCTCGCCTCGGATGGCGCGGGGAATTCGTCGGCGTCGATGATTGCGACGCTTAGAAAGAAGAAATCTGGAGACGATGCTTCTTCGACCGTAATCAGCAGTAGCGCTGCCAATTGACTCCCTTGAAAAGCCGAACCAGCGCATCACAGACAACTCCGGGGCTTCGCCTCACCGTGTCTGACTGTAAACTTTCGGCAAAGAAATGAACGCGATCGCTACAGTCCTCTTCGCCTTCGCGCCCGCGCGGCTCACCTATAACGTGAGGACAAAATACTTTTCCCATGAAAATTACACTGCGATTTAAGAAAGAAGTAACCGCGCTGGTTGGCGGCACTATGTTAGCCTACCTCGTCGTCGCTCTCTGCGGCATCAATAAAACCGTATTCGCCACAACCCCATCAGCCTTTGGTGGCATACTGTTGGTACTCGCTTCACGGAGTTTTGTCGCATCCCTCGTGGACAAAGCATCCGAAGCAAAGAAAGGCGCCTAGTCAGATCATCACAGCCCTACGCGCATCGCGCGTGGCCGACCGATGGCGATTGGCGGAATGAAGCACTTTCTGAAGAATACGATCCTCGCATGGCCAATTGGCGTCGGACTCTTTGCGGTAGCCTTTTGCTGCATGTTTGCGGTCTCCGGACATAGCGGCAACCACTCGGTTTTGATTGAAAGAGTTGGCCTCTTCCTTCTTCTGCCGAGTCGTCTCTTTCCTGACTCCCATCCAGGTTCACTCAGGTCGACGTTCCTGATTTTCCTCGAGACGTCCCTAGGTTGGGCAGTTCTCATCAGTGTCGCCAAATCCATATTCGGAATGATCCGCGCCAAGAGAAGGAAAGAGCCGATCCCAGCCACAGCTGAGCCGAATGGTAAAATGAAAACTCCCCGTCCTTGTGTCATGTTGTGGCTGGCTCGCGAGGGAACTAGCGCGGAGCGGAATGAAGCGTACCATCGACTCCGTGCGGAAGTAAAATTGCCAAAGGGTCGCTCGATGACGATAAGCGGGGAAGAAGAGGAGTTGGTCTCAGTTGACGAGATGATCGACGGGATGCCATTAGACGATCGTTATGCTGACGCGGCAATTGCTGCCGCGAAAAAGAAAGGCTTAGACCGGGTTGCTTTTATCGCCGCGATTTACTTTCGCGACGTCGGCGACGCGCCAAGCACATCGAAAGATATTTTCCCAGTGCATTTCGTCGGCAGGTTTGAGTTTCCATTTCCTGAGCGCGGTGATTTTATCCCTCGTGATGAACACGAATGGTTGGGCATCGACGGGGCGTATTGCCTCGATGAGGGAGAGAAGCGTGGAAACGACGATGGCTATATCGGACATTTTTGAAAAGGGGACGTCCGGTCATCCACAGCGCAACGCCCTTGATCTCACCTGAATCGTCGATCATGTTCACGCTCTACATGGCCCAGTATTTTAAATGTTCGGCTCGTGCGCTCGGCGGGCGTGGCTGATCTGAGGCGATGGGTAAAGACCAATGCGCATTCTACTTTTTCTGGCTCTCGTCGCTTCCGCTGCTGCGGCCGATCCGGCTACCGCTCGAGAGGTCACGAAGAAGACTTACCAAGCTGGTATTGCAGCCAACGCAGTTGTCGTGTTCGACGTAAATTGGGGTCGCCGCTGGAATTGTGGCGGCTACGAAAATGCTGAGTTGATGAAGCTCGAATTCGATCGAATCGCGGGGCCGCCAAAGGCCGCAGATTCCAAAGCAGATTTCATCGTGGACGGCCCATCCCGACTGACTCGCACACTTCGATTCCTCACCTACGCTTTCATTCTCCCTCCGGGCGAGTATGCCCTGAGCGGTATCAGTATTAAGGTGGCACGCTCTGTGTCTGACGTCGGCTACTTGAATGCGAAGCGATCTGATTTGATCAAGGACGGTAAGCCAGAGGGAGGAACGTTCACCGTAGCTGCCGGTGAGATCGTCTTTATCGGCAATTTCTTCCTCGATTGCCAGACGGGGCCCATGCTCTGGCGCTATTATCCGGAAAGCAAAGAAGACTTTCGGAAGCAAGTGGCTGAGTACCGAGCCAAGTACCCATTTCTTGAGGCTGATAAATTTCGCTACCGCTTATTCAAATCGAAGTTCTTCGGAAGCGACTATGAGCTGCCTCAATAAAAAAGAGCCCATCCAGAGCATCACAGCTCAACGCGCTTCGCGCGTGGCTGACTGCTAACGACCGGCGGAAGAGTATGAAATATAATGCCATTCTCCTATACGCGTTTTTGGCCTCCTTCACGTTTGCATCTGAGCTGGCGATGTTGCCGGCTACCAGAATTCGCTACGAATCGGATGGTCTTGCTCGAAGCGGAAAGGTTCTTGTCGAAGTTAGATCGGGCGAGTCGGGGCGAGTATTAGGTGTTACGATTACTGCGTTTGATATCGAACATGAGTTATCCAAAGAAGAAATCGCGCGCTTCGAGGGATTCTTGTGTAACGGTATCATCGCTGGCTTTGAGACGGGTTTTTCTGATGCGGGAGCGGTTATGTACATCACGCTGGTTAGAGGGATATTCGGCGACGTGATGGAAAAAGTTGTTATTTCGGTACCAAGAAGCGGTGCCATCAAAATCGAAAGATCCAAAAAATGAGAGCCGAGACCATCACAACGCAACGCGCTTCGCGCGTGGCTGACTGATGGCGTTCAGCAAAAGTGCACGCTCGCGATACCAAAGCTCAGGTTCTCCGTCCATCGAAGACAATCGCTGTCGTCCTGTTTGTCATCGGTGGCGTTCTTGCTGCGGCCGGTGGCTGGCAGATGCGGAAGAGCGAAGGTTTATCTGCGGCTCACGCCATCATGATATTCGGTGCCTTGAATATCGCCGGAGCTATTCAGCAACTGCTGGCGAGAATTGTTTTGTTGTCCGACAGAATAGAGTTCGGAGGTCCTTTCGGCAGGACCTCAATCGCCAAGACCGAGATCGAATCCGTCATTTGGGAAGCAGGATGCGGTGTTTCGTTGCGCATGAAGAGTCAGAGTTGGCGTCGCATTCCCGACCTCGGACGTGCACAAGGCGTCTGTAATTCCATTCGCGCGTGGCTCAAACGATGAAGAGGCTGAACCAGTCATCCACAGCGCAACGCCCTTGATCTCACCTGAATCGTCGATGATGCTTCCGCTCCAGATGGCCCTGTATTTCAAAAGTTCGGTTTGCCTGCTCGGCGGGCGTGGCTGATCTGAAGCGTTCGACGAAGAATGACCGCGTTATCAGATATCCAATCGTTGTGCGGGAAAAACGTGACGTGTCGCTACGATACCCACGGAAAAAGTGTTCGCCTGGAATTCGGACGGTTCTACGAAGAGAAGGACGAAGCTGAGTTTTTCGGGGATCACATTGAGGAAGGGCAGCGGTCGGGTTTCTGCTTTGATGGCATCGCTGACTACGTTTCGTCGATCCAAGAAGATTTGCATCTTGGTCGCCTCGCCAGCTTTGATGCTCAGCATGGCAGGTGCACGCTCAAGTTCAGTTCCGAAAGATCTGATTCACCAGACGAGGTATCTTTTTCATTCAGCAGTGTCGCTGAGCTTACCTCGGATCGAAAAAAGTAAGATGTCGAACCAGACGTCCAGAGACAACGCACGGGATGTGACCTAAATCGTATGCGCCTTTTCCGCTCAGCATTTTCCGTTTTTCAAAAGGGTCCACTCCACGCTCGCCCGCGCGTGTCTCATCGGTGACGATCGGCAAAGAAGATGAATGACATCACTTTCACGATTGGGCAGAATGGCTATCGCATCCAAATCGCTGAGTCATGCGCTGTGACTTCCGTGATACTCGCTAGAGAAGCCGTTATTGAGCAGTCGATAGCTTCACTTCGGGTTCTCACCGTGCAAGAGAAGGATCACGTATGGGAAGGGACAGTTCGCGAGCATGATGGTATCCGAAATTTTGAAGAACTAATCTCTTTTCTCCGGGGTTACGCCGAAGATTTTGATGTCCGCTACCCAGCTCCGATGACTTTGTCGCGCAAATCCGCTCTACGATTTGAAGAGCGAGAACATAAGAGTCCCGTGCGGCTTCGGACGCGATTGGGAGACTCTTATCCCGGCGGTCGCGGCCTTCCCGATCGAGCAGCGATTTTTGACGAGCGAGCCACAACAGAAAAGCCGAACCAACCGTCACAGCGCAACGCCTCGACGGGGTCCGTTTCGAATTTGGAGTCGCCAGCTCGGCGTGGCTGATCTGAAGCGTTCAGCAAAAATATGGACTTCATATCAAATCAAGAAACAAAGACGGCATCACCAGCTATGAAGTTTTTTTTCGCGCGCATATTCCCGTGGCCATTTTTGCTGTGCGGCTTGTTTGTACTTTATCATGGGTCTGGCCAGTTCATTTCGGCCCGCAAAAGCGTTGATTGGCCCAAGGCCAAGGGCACGGTATTCGTATCCCAAATGGACAATAAGTCCGATTCCGATGGAACTACGTTTCATGCTCAGGTCGCCTATTCTTATGTGGTCGCAGGCGTTAAGTTCTCATCAAACAAAGTTGCGTACGGCGACTATGGATCAAGTGATCCGGATCACGCTCAGGAAATCCTGAATCGCTATCCGATCAATGCAGTGGTCGAAGTTTCTTATCGGCCAGATCGACCGTCTGAATCTGTTTTGGAGGTTGGTGTGAAGACGCAGGCGTTCTTTATGCCAATCTTTGGCTTGGTATTTGCGACGGTCGGAGGCCTCATGCTTGTCTTCTTACCAAGAGCGATGCAAAAGAGCAGCACAGACAATTCCGGGGCTTCGCCCCTCCATGTCTGACTGCAGACGTTCGACGGAAAAATGCGCGCGTCCGCACTTATCATTCTTGTCCTGAGCCTGTGCGGATGCGTTTGCCACAGTGAAGCTGAGAAGAGTTTAGCCGGTGTTTATACACAGGTGGTGCCTGGCGTCACTAGTGAGCTCACGCTTTCGCCTTCCGGTGAGTTCATCTGGCGCGATTCTGGCTGGAATCCCGATCGAGGCGCTTGGGAGAAAGAGCGGATTAGGGGAGTTTGGTCAGCCGATGCGATGGGTGTTCATCTCACGTGCAGCGCGCCATCGGTACCGCGGCAGCTACAGGTTATTTCGATCACCGCTGGGAAACGAGTGCTCGTTGGTGAGGCTACATTCCGCGCAGGTTCCGCGACGTTCCTATGGACGTTTTTTCCCGGAGATCGTGAGTCGTTCGCATCCTATCCTGATCAGCCAGCTCAAAAGAAAGAGGTCGACCCAGACGGCCAGAGAACAACGCGCGGGATGTGACCTAAATCGTATGCACCATCTGCGCTCATCATTTTCCGTAGTTCAAAAGGGTCCACTCCACGCTCGCCCGCGCGTGTCTCATCGGTAACGTTAGCCTTAAGAAATGGTGCGCTTTCTTCTAGTTCTCGCATTCCTTGCAGCGGCCGCCGGAACGCGAGCCGCCCTGCCGCTCGACACACCAATTTCTATCCCGAAGGGTAAGATTCCGCATGATTGCGTCCTTGCGATCAGCAAGCGCCTTTTGAAAGAGGATGATTACGCGTACTCGCTCGCCGCGGGTGCTATGCTGGATTCATTTCGGAACAGCCTGCCCCGTGGCCTGAGCGAAGAGGAAGACATGGCGGCGTTGCGTTTGATTTTCGAGGGTCTGACACCACGGCAGGTCATTCTGATCGGTTGGCCGATGCGCGTGTTTCGCATGAAGGCCTCGGTTGCCGGTACGCCACATGAGCGAGAGGAAGTCGCACCCGAAATAGAGACGGCGCTCATGATGATCCGGACATATGGAAAAGAGGCTAACCAGTATCCTACAGCGCAACGCCCTTGATGTCCCGTAAATCGTCGATCATGCTCATGCTCCGCATGGCCCAGTTATGCCAAAAAGACGACGTGCCCGCCCGTCGGGCGTGGCTGATCTGAGGCGTTGGGCCAAGACATGCGTATACCGAAAATCAACGGTGTGATTAAGCGACGGTTACTGGTAAATTTTCGCGCATCACCAGAGGTTGTTCAGCGGCTTCTGCCCGCGCCATTTCGACCTAAGCTCCATGGCGCCTATTCACTGGTGGGAATATGTCTCATCCGATTGGAGCATATTCGTCCTTTGGGTCTTCCTAGTTTTCTGGGTATTGCCAGCGAGAACGCTGCCCATCGTATCGCGGTCGAATGGACTGACTCGCACGGAGTTTCACGGGAAGGCGTTTACATTCCTAGGCGGGATAGTGGATCGTGGCTGAATCACCTGGCAGGCGGACGCGTTTTCCCTGGAAAGCATCACGCGGCCAGGTTTTCGGTTATCGATCGTCCACCGATTATCGAGTTAGCCATGCATTCGACTGACGGAGCCGTGACAGTGAGCGTGATTGGACAAGAGGCAGAGGAGTTACCGGCTTCGTCTTGTTTTGGTTCCTTGAGCCAAGCTTCGGCATTTTTCGAAGGTGGTAGTCTTGGTTATTCGGCCAGCCGCGACGTTTCGAAGTCTGACGGATTGCTCCTAAGCACAGAGAAGTGGCTGGTGCGAGCGCTAGACGTATCCAAGGTGCATTCTAGTTACTTTGAAGATCCTGAGAAATTTCCGGCGGGCACAGTACAGTTCGATCATGCGCTAATCATGCGGGATATCATTCACGAGTGGCATAGTGCGACGGATATGAACCATACTCAGAAGCCCAACTCTGAGGGTTCAACCAGTCATCCGTAGCGTTGGCCGTAAGAACATGGTCTATCTCATTCTCGCCGTAAATCTGGCTGTCTTGGCCTTGATCGTTGTATTCGCCATACGGTTCATCCGCGCGCCAAAAGAGAAGAGAAGTGAAATGCTCGGTGTTCGGAAGAACAAGCGAGCGATCATTGTCGTCTCGTCGGGATTTGTGGCGATTGCCTTAATCGTAGCCGGCGCATTCTTCTTTTTCGTTGGGACTACCGGAATGCATGCCGGCAGCGCGGCCAAAGATTACCTCGAAGAGCAGTATGGCCCGAGTGCGACATGGGAGCTTTCATACGGAGTGCATACCGAGCGAAGCAAGAAGCCCGCAGTCGGAACCTACGAGATCGGTTATCACTATGCCGGAAAGATCGGTTTCCTATTGGTTGAATACGCCGAGCACGACGGTAAGATCACCTACAAAGTCAGTCCGAAACAAAAATGAAGAAAGAGGCCAACCAGATCATCACAGCACAACGCGCTTCGCGCGTGGCTGAATGATGGCGTCGGCCGAAATAGAATGCACCGGTCGTTCGCTTTTCTTTTCTTGGTCGCGCTCGCGTTCACCGGCTGCAAATGGGGGCGGTCGACGCAGCTTCATGAGATTTTCCTGAGCACAACATTGCCGCCGCGTCTTGAGGTATTCCGCGCGAATGTTGGACGCTTCCCGACAAAAGAAGAAGGGCTCGCAGCGCTTATTGCTGCTCCAGCGGTCTTAAAGGATCGGTGGCACGGACCGTATCTGGAATCGGTCGACGGAAAGATGATGCTGGATCCATGGGGACATGAGTACGTGTACCGCTGCCCGAGCAAAGAAAAAGGGGAGAGCTACGATCTGATTTGTCGTGGACCTACAGGCAAAGAAGACTACTACGTCTTCTCGAAATGAGAGCAGAGGCGGCCAACCAGATCATCACAGCGCAACGCGCTTCGCGCGTGGCTGATTGATGGCGTTCGCCAAGCAATGGACGCGCACACACACGAATACTTTGCTGAAAGGAATTGGACTTATCACATTTCGAAAAACGAGACAGTCGCTGTACCTGTGCGGTTTGTCTGACCTAGGCGCCGGAGCGAACAGTTCTGTTGAGCCATGGCTCTCTCAAACGTTGATTTAGCCAAAATTGCCGAGATGCCGATTGTAACCACCCTGAACTTTTCGGGAAGAACCGAGGAGGCCTTAAAATTCTACGTCGAGGCGCTCAACGCCAAAACGGTATTTCTGATGCGATTCCGGGAAAGTCCGGATCAAAGTCACTCGCGGCCGGGGACGGAGGATTTGATCTTTCACGCCACGTTCCGGATCGAAGGCACGGAGTTCATGGCTAGCGATGTCGGATACGCGAAAGAGAAAATTCCACCGCCATTTTCCGGATTCTCGTTCGCACTTCAGTTGAGTTCCGTCGAAAAGGCCAAACGAGTCTTTTCCAATCTTAGCTGCCAAGGACAAATAGTGATACCTCTCGCTGAGTCTGCCTTCACGTCCTGGTATGGCATAGTTGTAGACCGCTTCGGCGTTTCCTGGAAAATCAATGTTGCTCCTCAAAATGACCAGACGCAGCAGCCAACGCCGGCAAAGCGACGTGGTTGAGCTGAACGACAGAAAATGAGCGACGTGGACTTTCCTTCAGGACAATGGATTGGGTTCTATACTTACCCCAACAAGAGTAAGCGCTATCTGATGGACTTGGTTCTCGAATTTTAAAACGGTGCCGTTTCTGGTGAAGGAGCCGACGGGATTGGTTTCTTCGGCATCGATGGTCGATATTTTCCGAATGAAGCCGAGTGCACGTGGATCAAGACATATTACGGCCGGCACTCAGTCGAGTATTCTGGATTCCGCGAGAAGAAAGGAATCTGGGGCACCTGGACGATTGCCCAGACGAAAGGGGGATTCCACATTTGGCCAATTGAGGAAGGAGCTGGTATCGCCAAGCTGCGAGAAGAGGTCGAAGAGGAGTTTCCGCTAATGACGCCTCCAGTAAAACAGCCAAACAAGACGCTGCTGCCGAGGAGTTTTGTTTGCGCTCGCCGGCTGACCGGTAACTTTAGGGGATCTTCGCCCCTCCTCTAATCAGGTATGTCGAAAACCCAATACTACACTGCTACGAGCCTTGATGGATTCATCGCGACTGAGGAAGATTCACTGGAGTGGCTCTTTCCGCTTGCTGGAATCGGTGAGTCTAGTTTCCCGGCGTTCATCGCTGAGGTTGGCGCGTTGGCGATGGGATCAGTCACCTACGAGTGGATGGTTCGCAATGCGGAGAAAGTTGCAGCTGAAACAGGCTCAGCGTGGCCCTACACCCAGCCGGCCTGGATATTCTCTAATCGCCTCCTTCCGGGAATCGACGGCGCGGATATTCGCTTCGTCAAGGGCGATGTCCGCCAGGTCCATCTCGCTATGCGAGCCGCTGCCGGAAGAAAAAATATCTGGCTGGTTGGAGGCGGCGATCTCGCCGGCCAGTTTTACGATGCTGGTTTGCTGGATGAGCTAATCATACAGATTGGCTCCGCTACCTTGGGTCAGGGAAAGCCACTGTTCCCCCGGAGAGTGCTAAGCCCCCATTTGCGTCTTGTATCGGTGCGTCAAGTTGGATCTGGCATGGCAGAACTGCGCTATGAAGTGCACACGGGAAAAATGCCGGTCTCCGAGGCGTCAGAATCAACAGCCCCAAGCGACCGTACCTCACTTGAACATTAGACAAAAACAAAATTCATGACTGTCGATTACGAGACACACGTAATAGTCGTTCCGCATGGGGCGTTAATCGTAGGCGCGGTGGTTGCGCATATCGTACTCGCGACGCTGGCGACGGTATTAAAGTCTCGAAAGAGGGAAGTGGGCGGATCCCAAAGTTCTCTCGTCGCCGTTTGGTTGATTCCGTTGATCGGCCCGATGGTTTCGCTCTGGCAGGTCCGCCCTGTACGCTAACCACCATTGTTGTGACGAACGAGCTTAACTCCGAGGGTTCAACCGACCGTCACAGACAACTCGGACCTTCGGTCCTCGTGTCTGAAATCAAACGATGATCAAAAGAAAGATGAAACCGCCCGCGAACTACGCGCTCTTTTACGAGTTCGATATGAAAGCTCCGCGCAAGCGCCAGGTTTCATGTTCTGCAACGTTGCTCCGTCCTTCTCAACGAGCCACGGGTGAATGGGCGTGTCGATTCCTTCTTCGAGGAATCGCTGAAGAAGAGCACACCATCTATGGCGCAGATCCGCTTCAGGCACTCATGCTTGCGCTGGAGTATCTTCGTTTCGCTCTCGACCGAATTAAGAAGCGCGGGGTGGCCATTCGGTATCAAAAGAGCGCGGAAGAGATCGATCTCCAGCTCTACTTTCGCGGGCGGCCGTGTTGAAATTCGATACCTGCTCGAAGGGTCCACCCGATCTGAAGCGCATCAGCGAAGTCATGCAGCGGCATGGGCTGCATAAAGTTTAAACAGAATGAAAGTCCGCCTACCCAGGCGCACAGACAATTCCCGGGAGCTATGTTCTCCTCCGTGTCTGACCTCTAACATTGATTAAAGGGCGAAAGCGCTGTTTCTCAGACTATGCCATCCAGTGCACCTGCGTCACGACACCGACAAGTCTGCGTTCTGGGTAGCGCCGAGCCTGGCTCGCGCGCCTATGAGTTGGCGGCTGCAGCTGGCGAGCTTCTCGCGCGTCTCGGTATTACCCTTGTCAGCGGTTGCGGCAGTCCTGCCACCCGGGTCGCGGCAGAACATGCGCTCGCGGCCGGCGGCATCGTGCTGAGTGTTGTTCCTTCCGATGATATTGGCCTGAAGGATTGGCCATGCACGGTGCTTGTCCCATGCGGCATGGGCGATGCGCGAAATCTGATCATGGCTTTGTCCGGCGATGCCTGTCTGGTGATCGGCGGTCGTGCAGGCACGATTTCCGAAGTTTGCCTCGCCTGGTTGCATCATCGGCCACTGCTTCCTCTCGTTGGATGCGGCGGTTGGTCAGACCAGCTTGAGCAGAATCCGCCAGACGAGCGCCGCAATTCACCGATCCTGCCATGGAGTTCAATGGAAACGCTCGAAGCGCAGTTGCGATCCCTCGGTTTGGTGCAATGACGACGGAGCTCAACAGGGTAACGCACTGCCCGCTCCTGACCGAGTGCGACCCAGGAGCTGCGGAATTCAACGCCAGGTTCAAGACGGGCAATGCTGAAGCTCACTTTCTCACCTTCGTGGATGTACGCGCTAAATTCCAGTGGCGACGCGATGGCGCGAACTTCGATGAGAAAGTTGAGAATCAGATTGAAGGCACACAGAAAACGGAAGTGTGGGGGAAATCGGATTCGTGAGTTTGCAGTATCGAATTCAGAAACACAGTTTGCGTCCAGAGAGTGATCAATAGGTATCGGTGATTGTAATGATTTTTAGCCTTTGAGTGAGCTGAGCCTGTGTGATCGCCCGGGCGAATCTGACGATCACGGTTCGTTCGCGGCCGGGATGGAGATCGAAACAATTATCGTCGGCGGAAAAGGCCTGGGAGCCGAAATCGAACCAGAGCCGGTGCTGGAACGTGCGCGAGCGAAAACGGATGGCGGCGGAACACGGGGTTAACCGGGTGATTTGCGTCGCAATCTTCGCCCGGGGAAAATCCACGAAACGTGGCGTTGTGAAAAAAACGGTGTCTTCCGAAACGCATTGGCGGCCGATCTTCAGGGCGATGCGGAGGTAGAGGGCGTCGCGACCATGACGGGCGATGTCGCTGGCGAAGTTGAGCTTTAGTTGCAGGCGCGATTCGCCGTAGTGCAATCGAACTGATTTATGTCCGGTGCGCAGGCTGCGTCCGGCCAGCGTGTGTAACTCCCATACAATTTTCCCCTGGGTCGTCGCGGGCAGATCAGATGAAGTGAAGAGATGTACGCCATTAACTGTGGAATGCCGCTCATTGCCGATGCCGACCGTTTCCTTGCCCTGTAAGACGGCCGAGACAATCGCTGGCGCAAAGAATCGCCGGGCGACGTGGTGCAGCGGCTTCCAGCGGCCGGTGAATTCAAGGCTGCTCCACGAGGCGCCGGGCCAGCAATCATTGAGCTGCCAGTAAAGCGCCCCCATCGTACGCGGCATGCAGCGACGGTAGTGCTCGACGCCCATCTGCATACAGTGGGCCTGATTGAGCTGCGAGAGATATGCGAGCGATGCATAATCTTTTGGGAAACGATAACGCCGCGCCAGGTAGTCGAGCAGGATCTGATTGCCCGCGGGATTTTTCTGATGGTTCTCCATCGCGGGCGCGAAGATGTTGAACTCCGCGGGCGGACAGAAGGTGGCGGCAACGGCCGGCGACGAAAATGACTGCATGCCGAATTCGGCCACAAAGCGGAATTGCTTTTCCCGATAGCGTTCCACCGGGTGGCGGGCGTGCCAGACATCCCAGAAATGTGCGTTGCCGCTGCGCTCGGGGTCGGCGAGTTCGCGACCGGCGCCTTGAGACGGCGAGGAACGCCAGTACGGCGTCGCCCCATCGAGGGCAGCGACGGCCGTCGGCAGAATGCGGCGGAAGATCGCGTCGTAGGCGCCTTGTGCCGCCGGAACGCGCAAAGCTTCGCCGTTGAGAAGCTCGAGTTCGTTGTTGCCGCACCATAACACCAGGCACGCGCGATGGCGAAGGCGACGAATCTGGTCGGACACTTCAGCTTTGACGAGTTGTTGAAATGAGCGGTCGCCGGGATAAAGCGTGCACGCGAACATGAAGTCCTGCCAGACCATCAAGCCGAGTTCGTCGCAGAGGTCATAAAAATCCTCCGATTCGTAGACGCCGCCGCCCCACACCCGGATCATGTTCATGTTGGCTTGCGCCGCGGAGCGCAGGTCACGCGCGTAGTCGTCCCGCGTGAGACCGGCGACGAAACTATGCGCAGGAATCCAGCTCGCTCCTTTCGCGAAGACCGGCCGGCCGTTGACGACGAACGCGAAGGATTCTCCCCATCGGTCTTTTTCCCGTCGCAGCTCAAGCGTGCGCAATCCGATGCGTCGGTGCCACCGGCCGATCTCGCGCCCGTCGCCATTGCGCGCGATCAGTTCGACGTCGTAAAGTGGATGCGCACCGTGTCCGTTGGGCCACCATAATTTTGGATTTTTGATTCTTGATGAGGATGTCGCTTCGCTCGGTACTCGATTTTCGATTTGGGCGATGACATGGCCGTTGAGTGAGACGGTGCCTTCATAGCGGACGCGGTCGTCGGCTCGGGCGAGTTCAGACTCAATGATCAGCGTTACTGCGCCGTCTCGTGCGTGATGTTGAGTGAGACGGACCTCGACCAGCCGGTTGCCCGTCCAGGATTCCAGCCGCAGGTCGCGCCAGATTCCGGCGGTGACAAGGCGTGGGCCCCAATCCCAGCCGAATTGGCACTGCTGTTTTCGGATTCGAGTGGCGCCGCCGACGGGATCGTTGATCTCGCGTGGTTGGTGTGCGAGACGATGCGTGCGGACGTACTTCGTGGCGCTGTCGAATCGGATGACAAGTTCGTTGCGGCCCTTATGTAGCAGGGGTTTTGCGGGAAAACGTGCGGAGGTGAACATGTTCTCCGAGCGGCCGAGCACGCGGCCGTTAAGAGAAAGGGTGGCGAGCGTATCGAGTCCGTCAGCGATCAGATCGACTTGCTCATGGGTCGCCGCATCAGCAGGCAAAATGAAGCGGGTTCGGTATTCCCAGATGCGTTCGCTGACCCATTGCAGGTCGGCTTCATTTTTCGCCCAGAACGGATCAGGGATGAGGCGATGCCTGAGCAGGTCGCGGTGAATGCAGCCCGGCACCGTGGCGGAGCGCCAGCGCGACGTGCCGGCTTCGCGAAATTCCCATTTGGCCGCGGCGAGTGGGACGATGGACATTTATTTTTTCGGAGCAGTTTCCGGCCAGAATAATTCGGCGAGGTAAAGGCCGCCCTGGCCCCAGCCGGCGCGCGAGACCCACCAGCGTTGGTCTGGACCCGCGATTACTTCCGCGGCGTGGGAGGGTGCGCGGCCCACGAGCGCATCGATCGACCAGGAAAATGGGTCATCGCTTACGTAGATGGCGGTGGAGTTATACGGCGCGTTTTCACAGACGAAGAGATAGTAGCGATCGCCGCGTGGTACGACGAACGGTGATTCCGTCGGACCGCCGTAGGTTCCTTGTTTCGGATGAGTGAAGACGACGCGGCGGTTGCTCCAGTGGATCAGGTCGCGGCTCGTCACCGCAACGACGAGGTGATTGCCGCCGGTGGGAGTGCTGGTGGCCGTGTAGTAGAGCACCCATTCATTGCCGATGCGGAGCACCATCGGATCGCGCGCGTCGTAGCCATCGACGAGCAAGGGGTTGGCGGGATGACGTTCCCAATGGAAGAGGTCGCGCGAAGTGGCGAGATTGATGTGGTAGAGATTGCCGCTGCCGCCACCGCAATAAAAGAGATAATAGAGTCCTTCGTGAAGCACGACGTGCGGTGCCCAGATTACGGTTTCTGAAGCGTCGATCGGCAGCACGTCGGACTCCGTCTTCCATTGAGGCGCGAGCAGATCATCGCTGGTGGCGTGGGCGAGGAAACGTTCCTGCTGCGGCTTGGCCGGTTCCGATTGGGTGATGCCAAACATGTGCCACCGTCCGTCCGGGCCTTGGATGAAACAGTGGTCGTTGATATACCATGGTGTGTCGGCGCGAGCCGGTGGTTGATAGATCCGCTGATATTGGCCGGCGTGCACTTCGTGGATTGCGTTGGTGTCCGCGCTGGGTGCGCTCATGACGGGTGAGGCGAGGACCAGATTGATGGCGATGTGCCAGGTGGCGTTTTTAAAAAGTGGACTCATCGGGGGCGGGTGGATCTCTGCGCTCTCCATCGGCAGGCTCAGGACCTTGAGCGATGTCGAAAGGCCGCGCAGGGCTACAAAATGGATCTTTTAGATTATCGAAGGAGTGGATTTCTTAGCCGTAACTATTCAGTGGGACCTGTAGGGCTGGACCTCGTGTCCATGCCGTCACCTCTCGACGGAGCGGCGTGGCCACAAGGGCCAGCCCTACAACTGATCTGCGGTTCGCTTCGCCAGTGAATTCACGGTTCGATTGCATCATTACGGCTTGGAGAATTTTTAACTGAGCACCTTTTCAGTCGTCGCGTCGAAGAGGTGTCCGTGCTCGAGATCGAAGGTGATGCGTACGGCCTGACCGGTAACATAGTGGCCGGTGGGCTTGACGCGGGCGATGAAACCACTGGCGCCGGTCGTCAGGTAGAGGAAGGTTTCCGCGCCCATGGGTTCGGCAACTTCCACGCGGACTTCGGCAGTGCGAACCGGATCGGTCGGCGTCTGATCAGCGGTGTCTCGCACATGCTCAGGTCTGAGGCCAAGAACGACCGGGCGGTCAGGGTGGCCGGCGCCAAGGCGCGCGAGTGATTCAGGCAAAGTGAGAGTGAGCGGAGCGCTTTTCGGATTGGTTTCAACGAACTGGGTAACCCCGTCGGTGCGTCGCAGCGTGCCGGGAAAAAGATTCATCGGCGGACTGCCAATGAATCCGGCGACAAAGAGATTCGCCGGATGATTGTAGAGCGTGAGCGGCTCGGCGACCTGCATGATATTACCGTCCTTCATGACGCAGATGCGATCGCCCATGGTCATCGCCTCGACCTGATCGTGAGTCACATAGATCATGGTGGCTCCGAGACGCGCGTGAATCTTCGCAATCTCCGTGCGCATGGAGACGCGCATCTTCGCGTCGAGATTGGACAGCGGTTCGTCGAAAAGAAAAACGCGGGGTTTGCGCACGATGGCCCGGCCAACGGCGACGCGCTGGCGCTGGCCGCCGGAAAGTGCCTTGGGCTTGCGGTCGAGATACGGTTCCAAGCCGAGCATCACCGCCGCCTCCCGCACCCGGGTCTCGATTTCCGCTGCGGAGAATTTACGCAATTTCAATCCGAAGGCCATGTTGTCGTAGACCGACATGTGAGGGTAGAGCGCGTAGTTCTGGAAAACCATGGCGATGTCGCGGTCCTTTGGCAGAACGTCATTCACGACCCGGCCGTCGATGGCGATGGTGCCGCCGGAGATTTCCTCCAGGCCGGCGATCATGCGCAGCGTGGTCGATTTACCGCAGCCTGATGGGCCGACGAGAACCATGAATTCACCGTCCGCGACCGTGAGACTGATGCCATTAACGGCGCGGACCTCGGTGCCGGATTTATCGGGGTAGAGCTTGACGAGATTTTCAATGACAACGGGAGCCATGGGAAGTTAAGCGAGTGACAGGGATTTTTCGGGCGTGATGCGGCACTGGAGCGGTTCGTGCCGTTGCCAGCGTTTGAATTCATCGATCATCAGTCGACCCAAACGCAGGCACTCGGAACCGAGCGCCCCGGCGATATGTGGAGTGAGCATCACGTTTGGAAGTTTTAGCAGCAGGTTCGTCGGGTCGGGCGGTTCATGCAAGAGAACGTCCAGTACCGCGGTGAGATCGGGACGGCGGGCGAGTACCTCCACCAATTCGGATTCGCAGACGATGGCGCCACGGGCGGTGTTGATGAAGGTTGCGCCGTGGGGCATCGTCGCGAGCAGTGCGCCGGTGACGAGACCTTCGGTTTGCGGCAGGAGGGGCGCGTGCAGACTTACCACGTTGCTGCGGGAAAAAAGTTCCTCGATACCGACCAGTGTCACTCCGAACTGGCTGGCCTCCGCCGCTGTGGTTAGTGGGTCGCAGGCCAGGACAGTAACATTAAATGATCGCAGCCGTTCGCAGACCAGACGACCGATTGCTCCGAGTGAGATAATGCCAACGGTGGTCTCGTAGGCGCCGGGGCTGGCGACGACCGGAGACGGAAACACGCCTTCGCGGTGCTGCCGGGCGATATAGTGCCAGCCGCGTTTGAGTGAAAACAGGATGGTCGCGAGCGTGTATTCGGAAACCGGGATGGCATTCGCTGCGTGCGCCCCAGACACCACGATGCCGCGATCCCACACGGCAGGTGTGATCCAGGAACGGATTGAGCCACCGGCGAAGAAAATCGCCTGAAGCTTCGGTGCGGCGGCGAGCACGCGGGCATCGATCGGTGGACAACTCCAGCCGGTGAACAGCACATCGGTTTGCGCGAGTTGGTCGAGTTGCGCGTTGAGTACTCGCGGATCCAGTGGTGGAGCGAGGTTTGTGATTTCCGCGATTTCGGTCAGGCCGCGTTCGCCATACAGACGTTGCGCCAGCTCCGGAGTGACCAGGAGCGCGCTGTGTAGTCGTTGGGAAGGGGCGGGCCTCATCGTATCAGCCTTTTACTGCGCCAGAGGTCAGACCGGAGATAAATTCCCGTTGGAGCAGCAGAAACAGACACATGACCGGTGCGATCGAAACCAAGGTGCCTGACATGATCAGGCCGTATTCGGTCGCGTAGAGGCCGCGCAGATTGTTGATGGCAACGGAGAGCGGAAAAACCTCGGGTGACTGGAGGACGATTTGGGGACCGATGAAATTATTCCACGCCCCGAGAAAGGTGATCAGGAGAAAGGCTCCGATCATTGGCCTTACGAGTGGCACAACGATGGTGAAGAAAATCCGAAACTCGCCCGCACCGTCGATGCGCGCGGCCTCGAGTAATTCGGCGGGCACGGAATTAAGCATGGTCTGACGGAATAAAAAAACTCCAAAGGCGGGCGCCAGCGACGGAATAATCAGGCCGGCGTAGGAATTGAGCAGACCGAGCTGCCACAATAATTTGTAACCGGGCGCGATCAGGAGCGGTCCGGGGATGATCAGTGCGCCAAGCACACAGGAAGTGATTTGATGGCGGCCTCGGAAGGAAAATTTGGCAAGGCCGTAGCCGCCCATTGCACAGGCGAGCGTGGCCAGTGAACTGGTCACGGAGGCCAGCATCCAGGAATTCAACATCGCGCGCCCAATCGGAAATTCCGTGAAGAGGCGCCGGAAATTATGCAGCGTAAGCCGATCCCACGCGACGCCGAGCCATCCGTCGCCGCGCGGCAGGAAAAACGAGGCGAAATAATCGTTCTGGTTTTTCAGCGCCGAAGTCAGCATCCAGACAAAAGGGATGAGCGTGATGAGAGCGAAGATCACCAGCGCGGTGTAGACAGGGACTAAAGCGAAGCGGCGCATCATCAGGGTGTCTCCCGTCGGGCCAGCCGCGCTTGGACGAAAGCGGCACCTGCCAAAATCAACCCGAGCACCCAGCCGATCGCGCTCGCATATCCGAGATCGCCGGTGAGAAATCCGGTTTGGAAAAGATACATGACGATGGTCAGCCCGCTGTTGCCGGGACCGCTGCCGCTGTCGAGCAGTACCCACGGCAGTTCGAACAATTGAAAACTACCAATGACTGAAAGCAGCACCACGAATCCGGCCACCGGACGGATCTCGGGAATGACGACATGGCGAAAACGCGCCCACGGACCCGCGCCGTCAAGCTGGGCGGCCTCCAGTAGTTCGCGGCTCACGTTTTGCAGGGCGGCGAGAAAATAAATCATATTGAATCCTGCGTAGAGCCAGACGGAGGCGATGATGAGCGACGGCATGACGTAGTGGTCGAGCCAGGCGAATTCCGGATCCCAACTGGAGAAGAGGGCGTGCAGTCCGGCATTGATCAGGCCGGTTCTTTTCTGGAACAGAAGGAAGAACATGAGTCCGACGAACACGAGGCCGACGAGTGACGGCGAGAAAAAGATCAGCCGGAATATTGCACGTCCGCGCAAACCCGGACGATTCAAGAGCAACGCCAGGCCAAGGGCGACGGGCAGTTGCACGAAGAGGGCGCCCGCCGCATAGACCGCGGTGTTGCGGACTGCGTGCCAGAACATCGGGTCCTTCAGCAGAAAAGTGAAGTTGGCGAGTCCGACGAATTTTGCGCTTTTGGGTCCGAAGGTTTGCTGGAAGGCGAGAATCAACGACTGCACGAGCGGCCAAGCGGTGAAAACGCAGAAGATGAGAATAAACGGGGCGATGAAAACCCACGGAGCCCAGCGCGCATGCGAAGGAGCGGATTTCATGGCGTCGATGCGGCTTGAAAAAGCACATTGCGCCCGATGCGAGTTGCCAGATCGGCTTGTGCCTCGGTGAGCAATCGGTGTGCTTCGCTCTGTAGTTCCGTCGCGTTGAATTGCTGATGCGCCAGAGCGTAAGATTTCAAAGCGATCAGCGCGGTCATCAGGCGATCGATCACCAGTGAGTCGTAGGGCGATGAGGAGCGTTCGGGCACATGCGGTGCTTCCTGGATGTAGAGTTCGCCGATTTTTTGTCCGCTAAAGAAGGGATCAGGTTGATGATAGAAGGGCAGCGCCCAGAAATTTTTGACCGGTGAGATTGTACTGGTGGAGCGGAAGAGACCTTCCGCCACCTGCTTGGAAAAATAGAGATGCTTGGCGAAGGCCCAGCTCTTTTCCACGTCGGGCGAAGCGGTGGTGATGCTCAGGCAGGTGCCACCCAGGACGGACGTGCGTAGGCCGCCGTGCTCCCAGGCGGGCAGACGCATCAGCTTCACTTTGCCGCTGAGTCCGGGAATGAAGTTTTTCCAAGTGCCTGCGAGCCAGTCGGGCAGGATCGAGGCGATGACGGTGCCGTTGAGCCGCATGAGATCGCCGCCCGCAGTGAACTCCGGAGCGTCCATGCAAAAACGAGCCGGTCCGGCGATCCATGTGACGAGCTTGGCCAGCACTCGCGCGTTGAGTTCGGTGTCCACCTGAACTTTTCCATTGGCATCGAAGAAACGGCTGCCGGCCTGGAGCAGCAACGCTTGCAGTGGATCACGCTGCGTTTCCCAGAAATTCAGCAGATAACGGTCGGGCCGGCCATCACCGTCCAGGTCCTGAATCAACGGTGCGAGCAGCCGGCAAAAATCGTCCCAGGTTTCGATCTGCGAGACATCGATTCCGGCGGCTTCCACGAGATCGGCCCGATAACCCAGCAGGCACGGATGAACGTCGTGAGGCAATCCGAAGATTCGGCCGCGCGTCATCCACGGGGTGATTGAAGGCGCATTTAACTGCTCGAGAATATTCTCGCGTTGGAATCGCTCGGTTAGATCGACAAATCCCACGTCTTCCAAGGGGCCGGCGAAGACGCGGGCCATCAAATTACGCTCTGCCTCGACGAGATCCGCGACTGGAGCGTCGGCGGTCGCCGCCGCCATGAGCCGGCGTTCCAGCGCATAAAAGTGCAGGAGAGTGACGTTGACCTGGTCGCTTGGATCGCGGTGCACTCCGTTCCATTGCGCCACGGCCTGCCGGTAATCGCCCAATCGCTGATGACTGAAGATCCAAAAATCGCGGCCAATTCCTGGCGACACTGGCCAGGCGAGAAAGACGGCCGAAGAGATGAGAGCTCCCAGCACGACGATCCAGACTCCCGGTGGCAGAAAATCGGCCACAAGAGAAATCTGCCGGGAGCGAGAACGCGTGGCCGGCGGTTTCATCTTCTATGGGTTCGGTAACCCGAAGCTGGCCTTGGTTTGGTCTGCTGTAGGAGCGGCTTTACGCCGCGATTCGTGCGCGTTGCCACCTTCGAATCGCGGCGTAAA
>Ga0307508_10001353_pt1 | contig 27659 bp, 28 predicted proteins | sample 9_EM_MG_FD_203089 | JGI IMG/M metagenome (GOLD analysis project Ga0307508, IMG submission 203089) | Populus trichocarpa ectomycorrhiza microbial communities from riparian zone in the Pacific Northwest, United States - 9_EM | ecosystem: Host-associated > Plants > Roots > Unclassified | place...
GATGGGCGCGGCCGGCCGGGCCTGGGTGGAGCGGGAGTGGCGCTGGGAGACGCAGGCGGCCCGCCTCGGGAAACTACTGGGCGTGAATGAGTAGGTCACTCTCCGAATACGCATAGACACGCTCAGCCCGGGGGCGTATCAACGGCGTAGCGGCCCCTGCGGCTTGCGCGCAGCGAAGCGCGGCCGGCGCAGGCGGCCACGGCCGAGGACGTCCTGCGACGGGAGCGCCGATGCGGCAAGCCGCCGAGCAAAGCCCGAGTCCCGAGAAAAGTCCGAATCCCGAGCCGCCGAATCCCGAGCCGTCGAGCCCCGAGCCCGCGGCGGAGTTCGCCGAGGACGGCGAGCTGGCGCTGCCGTACTGGCTGACCGGTACCGAGGAGGCCGCGAACACCACGTTCGTGCGGATGCTGCGGCGGCTGCCCCGGCTGCTGCGGGAGGCCTGGCTGCTCGCCTGGCGGGCCAGCCCCGGCACCACCCTCGCGGTGGTCGGCTTCCAGCTCGCGGCCGGCGTCGCCAGCGCCGTCGGCCTGATCAGCGTCGTCGGCGTCTTCGACGGGCTGCTGCGCGAGGGCCCGACGCCGGAACGGGTGCGGGCGGCCGTACCGTCGCTGATCCTGCTCGTCGGGGCCGCGGCCGTGCGCGGCGTGCTCAGCTCGGCCGGCGCGGCGGCCCATGGCCGGTTGTCGCCCAAGGTCTACGAGGCCGCCGAGATGCGGCTGCTCAACCTCACCACCCGGGTCGATTTGTCCACCTTCGACGACCCGTCCTGGCGGGATGCCATGGAACGCGCCCGCGACAAGGGCATCTGGGCCGCGCAGCAGGTGGTCGACCAGGGCATCGAGCTGGTCACCAGCCTGGTCGGCCTGGCCGCGGTGGCCGGCGTGCTCGCGGTGCTGCATCCGGTCCTGTTGCCGCTGCTCGTGCTGGCCGTGCTGCCGACCGGCTGGGCCGCCGTGCGCTCGGCGCGGCTCGGCTACCGCCGGATGCTGAAGCTGATCGCGGTGTGGCGGCGGCAGCGGATGCTCGCCGAATTGCTTGCCGCGCGCGAGCCCGCGGCCGAGTTGCGCGCGTTCACGGTACGCGGATTCCTGCTGAAAGAGGTCGAACGGCTGCTCGGGGTGGCGACCGAGGAGGAGGTGAAGGTGATCACCCGGCAGGTCCGCACGTCGCTGATCGGGCAGGCGCTCAGCTCGTTCGCCACCGGGGTCACGTACGCGGTGCTGTTCTGGCTGTTGTGGACCGGGCGGATGGCGCTGGCCGAGGCGGGCGCGGCGGCGTACGCGATCAATATGGGCATCGGCAAACTCACCGAGCTGGCCTTCGCCGCGAACCGGGTCTATGAGCAGGGTCTGTATTTCTCCGACTTCCAGGGCTTCTGCGAGTTGTCGCTGGCCCGCGCGGAGCCCACGCCGGGTCGCGGTGCGCCGCCGCGGTTCGCGGAGATCCGGCTTGAGGACGTCACCTTCAGCTACCCCGATGCCGAGGGCCCGGCGGTCCGCGATGTCAGCATGACGTTGCAGCGGGGCGAGATCGTCGCCCTGGTCGGCGAGAACGGCTCGGGCAAGACCACGCTGGCCGCCGTGCTCGCGGGCCTCTACCAGCCGCAACGCGGAACGGTGCGGTGGGACGGCACGGATGTGACGGGCTTCGATCCGGAGACGATCCGGGAACGGGTGGCCGTCGTCATGCAGGAGCCGACCCGGTGGCCGCTCTCCGCGCGCGCCAACATCACGATCGGCCGGCACGACCGCCGGGTGAACGCCGAGCAGGTGCACGAGGCCGCCCGGGCCGGCGACGCGCACGACTTCGTGATGGAGCTGTCCCGGCAGTACGACACGCTGCTGTCCCGGCACTTCACGGACGGCGCCGACCTGTCCGGCGGGCAGTGGCAACGGCTGGCGGTGAGTCGCGCGTTCTACCGGGACGCGCCGCTGCTGATCTGCGACGAGCCGACCGCGAATCTCGACGCGCGGGCCGAGCACGACGTCTACCGGCGGCTGCGCGACCTGGCCGCGGGGCGCACGGTCGTGCTGATCACGCATCGGATGGCGAGCGTGCGCGAGGCGGACCGGATCTATGTCCTGGACCACGGGGCGGTGGTCGAGCAGGGCGACCACGCGACGCTGATGGCCGCCGACGGGATCTACGCCCAACTGTTCACGCTGCAGGCCAGCGCCTATCAGGCGGCCTAGCTGCCGGGATGTGCGGCCTGGGATGCGCGGTCCGGGAAGCCATACAAATCACATAGGTTTTCGGCGCCGGGCGTGGAACAGTTGGAGCCGTGACGTCGACCGGGTTGATCGTGGCCGCGGCCGTGCTGGTGATCGGCACGGCGGCCGGGCTGTGGCGCCGGCGCGTCGACGGACAGCTGCGCTCGGTCGGCCCGGCGGCGAGGCGGCCCACCGCGAGCCAGCCGATCCAAGCCGTCCCCGATCCCAGGCTCGCCAATCCGAGCCCCGCCAATCCGAGCCCCGCCAATCCGAGCGGTGCGGATCCGGGCGGCGCCGATCCGAGCGGTGCCGATCCCAGCGCCGCAGGGGAGCGGCTCGACGCCGAACTGCTTGCGGCGCTGGGGGTCGAGGCGGCGCAAGCGACGTTGCTGCAGTTCTCGTCCGCGTTCTGCGCGCCGTGCCGGGCGGTGCGGCGGGTCAGCTCCGAGGTGGCCGCGCTGCTGCCCGGCGTACGGCACGTCGAAGTCGACGCGGAGAGCCACCTCGACGCCGTCCGGGCGCTGGGCATCTGGCGTACGCCGACACTGTTGGTCCTCGACGCGGACGGCCGGGTCGCCAAGCGGGCCACCGGCGTGCCCGCCAAGCCGCAGTTGATCGCGGTGCTCGGCGAGATCCTGCCCGCCTGACCTCAGGTGCCGGGCACGTCCGCGGGGATCGGTAGCGCCGGGATCGCCGGCTCGCTCCGGGTCAGCCGGCGGGAGCCCCGGACGAGCAGCGGCGTCACGCTCGCCCCCAGCAACACCAGACCGCAGACCACCAGGACCGGATCTATTCCGTACGCCGCGGCGAGCGGCCCGGCCAGCGCGTTGCCCAGCGGCATCGCGATGAACGAGGTCAGCTGGTCCCACGACGCCACCTTGCCCAGCGACCGGTGCGGCACGTGATCCTGGATCGCCGTCTCCCAGGCGACCGAGAAGAACGACAGCCCCGCGTACCCGATGATCGCCCCGGCCACGACCGCGACCAGCACCGCCGGCCACACATAGGCGAACGCCCAGAGCGGCATCAGCAGCAGCGTGAGCCAGCCCGCGCGCAACAGCCGGCGGGGCCTGAACCGGATCGCGGCGGCCGCGCCCAGCACGCCGCCCAGGCCCTCGGCGGACGCGATCAGGCCGGCCGCGCTCGCCCCGCCCAGCCGCTCGATCGCCACCACCTGCACCAGCACCAGGATCACGCCGTTCGCGACGTGGTAGACGGTCGCGGCGAGCACGCCCACGAGCAACCAGTCGCGGCTGCGGATCTCGCGCCAGCCCTCGCCCAGCTCGCTCAGCATGCCGGTGCGGGGCGCCCGGTCGGCGCGGGCCCGGATCAGCAGGGCGGCCGCCAGCGAGGCGAGGAAGCTGACCGCGTTGACCGCGAAGCCGACCGGCGCGCCGAACCTCGCGATCACCACGCCGCCGATCGCCGGGCCGATCACCGCGCACGTCGTCTGGAGCAGGCTCAGCGTCGCGTTCGTGGACTGCCGGCGCTCGACGCTGACCAGCATCGGCTTGAGTGACGTCATCGCCGGGTTGAAGAAACTGCCGGCGCCGGCCGAGACGGCGGCGAGCCCGCAGAGCACCGGCAGGTGATAGCCGCCGGCGCCGAACATCAGGGCCATGCCGCCGGTCGCGGCGAACCGAACGGCGTCGGAGAGCACCATGACCCGGGTGGGCTGGACCCGGTCGGCCCAGACGCCGCCGAACAGCGTGCAGGCCAGCATCGCGACGACCGAGGAAGCCATGACCAGGCCGAGGTCGCGGGCGCCGCCGCCGGCCACGATCACCGCGACCGCGAGGGCCACGGTCTGGAAGCCGCCGCCGAGCCAGGAGAGCGTCATGCCGGCGGCGAGGAGCCGGAAGTCCGAAGGTCGCGACATGCCCCGGGACATTAGTTCACCGTCTAACTATTAGCTAGCTAAATATCAGACGGCGGCGGAGTCTGGAATCATGACGACCATGCAGACGCCGGAGCGGGACATCGTCGACGACCACGTCGCGCGCTGGGCGCGCTTCTGGCAAGACAATCCGGCGTACGCGGCCGAGGTCGAGGGTGCGCTCGTCCGGATGGGGCACATCCTGCGGCAGTCGCGCCGGCGGGACGCGGCGGCGTTCGCGGGCTCCGACTTCACCATCGAGGACTACAAGACGCTGCACGTGCTGATGGTGCAGCCATACCCGACCGAGGCCACCCCCGCGCAGCTCGCCGAGGCCGCCAACGTCACCCGGGCCGCGATGACCAGCCGGCTCGACCGGCTGGTCGCCGCCGAGCTGGTGACCCGCGAGGTCGACGCCGCGGACCGGCGCCGGGTGCTGGTCCGGCCGACCGCCGCGGGCCGGGCCGCCTGGGACCGGTACATCTTCGAGGGGATGGCCCGGGAGCAGCAGTTGCTACACGCACTGTCGCTCGACGAACTGAGTCAGCTCAACGCGCTGCTGCGCAAGGTGATGTTGTCGATCGACGGCTGAATCTCTACCAAACCAGTGGTGATCACGCTCACGCTGGCGAAGAAGCCGCAGCGTGCGATGGTTCTGGCATGAAACTCGATCCGCGTGGACCGCGGTTCGCCGCGGCGCTGACCACCGTCGTGCTCGTTGTCGTGCTCGCCACCGGCTGGGCCTGGCTGGCCCTCGCTCAGGCCGTCGTCTTCGCCATCACCGCCGCCGACCCGCGCCGCGGCCCCTATGCGTTGCTCTACCGTTCGCTCGTCGCGCCCCGGCTCGGCCCGACCGCCGAACGCGAGGACGCCGCCCCGGTGCGCTTCGCCCAACTCGTCGGCTTCGTCTTCCTGGCGGTCGCCACGATCGGCTACTTCTCCGGTGCCACCGCCCTGGGCGTGGTGTTCGCCGCCTTCGGCCTGCTCGCCGCATTCCTGAACGCGGCCTTCGGGCTCTGTCTCGGCTGCGAGGCCTACCTCGCGGGCCGGCGCCTCACCACCCGCCGAACGGCATAACAGCCCGGCGCCCCGAAGTGGCTTAGCCGGAAGCGATAGCCCGTCCGGCCACCCCGATCAGCCGGCTGACCTGCCGAATCGCCCGACCGGCCGGAAGATCCGGACCGAAGATCCAGCCGCCCGGACACGCCGGAGACGTCCGAAACGCCGGATCCGCCCGGCCCTACTGCGGGCCGAGCGGATCCGAATGGCGTACTGCGGGGAGGGGTCAGAACTTCGGGGCGTCGGGCGCCTCGAGCAGCCCCAGCCGCAGCGCGGTCATCAGGGCCTGGGCCCGGTTGGCCGCGCCGAGCTTCTCGTACAGCTTGCTGATGTGGGTCTTCGCCGTGGACTCGCTGACGAACAACTGCTTGGCGATGCCCGCGACGCTCATCCCGTCGGCGAGCAACCGGAGCACCTGACCCTCGCGCGGGGACAGCTGCGGCCCCGAGGGCGCGAGCCGCCGCTTCATGGCCTCGGCCAGATCGGCCGCCGTGAATGCGCTCGGCGCCGAGGCGGCGTGCCGGGCGGCCGCCACGACCTCGTCGGCCGGCGCCGTCTTGGGCACGAAAGCACTGGCCCCGGCCTCGAGAGCGCCGAAAAGCTGGTCGTCGCCCGCGTACATGGTCAGCACCACGATGCCCATGTTGGCGTTGTTCTTGCGCAGCGCGCGGGTCGCCTCGAGCCCACTGCCGTCGGGCAGGCGCAGGTCCATGATGACGACGTCGGGCTGCAGGGCGCCGGCCTGGCGGACAGCCTCCGCCGCGGTGGCGGCCTCGCCGACCACCTCGAACTGGCGGTCCCGCTCAAACGCGTGCCGCAGCCCCTTACGGATCAAGTCGTGATCGTCGACGAGCAGCACCTTGGTGCGGGTCGCCGGCATCGGACTGGTCGACATGCTCGGGTTACTCCCCTTCTGGTGCGGAAACGCTATCCCGCACGCTATCGCGCCGAGTCGAAGTTCCGAGCACTACCGCGACGGTTGTCCCGCTCGGGTGTCGCGGCCTGATCTCCAACCGGCCTCGGATACGTTCCGCCCTCTCGGCCACGATCGCAAGACCGTAGCGACCGTCCGGCCGATCGTCGGCGAAGCCCTTGCCGTCGTCGGTGACCTCGATCTCGGCGTACGGAGGGTCGACGGTACACGTGACCCACAGGTTGGACGCGCCCGCGTGTTTGCGGGCGTTGGTGATCGCCTCCTGCGCGATGCGCAGCAGCTCAGCCTCGGTCGCGGCGGGTAACCGGGCGGTGGACTCGTCGAACGTGAAGTGCACGCGCAGCCCCGCGGAGGTGCCCAGCGTCCGGGCGTACTCGGCGATCGCCGCCGCCAGGCCGCCGTTGCGGTCCACCTCGGAGCGCAGCTCGAACAGGCTCAGCCGTAGCTCGGTGATGACCCGGGTGACCTCGCCGCGCAGCGTCCGCAGCTCCTCGGCGGTCTCGTCGGCGCCCTCGGGGAGGGTCGCCTGCGCGTTGTCAATCCCGTATCCGACCATTACCAATTCCTGCGCAACGCCGTCGTGGATCTCCCGGGCCAGGCGCTGCCGTTCCTCGTTGGTGGCCAGCGACCGGACGTCATCGAACAGCAGCGCGGCCTCCAGCCGCAGCGCCGCCGGGCCGGTCACCTCGGTCACCCGGGAGACCACCGCCGACGGGTACGCCGCCGCCACGTCCGCCTCGAGGATCACCAGCCCGATCGTGCGCACCCCGGCCACCAGCGGCACCACCAGCGAGGAGGCGTCGCCGCCCTGATGCGACCGGGCCTGCGAGCGGCTCGCGGTCATCGGCTGCTGGGACGCCCAGGCGTCCGCGATCGCCGAGTCGGCGTCGAGGGTGACCTCCCAGTCGACCCGCTCGGCGCCGGTCTGCGCGAGCACGACCAGCCGCCCGCCGCCGCTGGCCGACAGCACGGCCGCGCGATGCCCCGGCGCGACCGCGCGCAGCTCCTCGAGCAGGTGCTCGGAGATGCCGCCCGGGTCCAGGGTGGCGCCGGGCAGCGAGCGGGCGACGCTGCGCAGCTGGGTCAGCAGCCGGGTCGCCTCCGCGTACGGCTGGGGTTTGGGCTCGGCCGGCTGCATCGACCGGCGCATCGTCTCGGCCGCGAACGTGACGATCGCGCCGAGCACCAGCCACTGGCCACCGGCCGCCAGGTAACCCGGCAGGGTGATCGGGCTGACGTCGCCGGCCACGGTGCCGCCCACGACCAGCGAGACGGCGGCCACGCCGAGCAACGCGGCGCCCTCGGTCGGCCGCCGGCGCAGCGCCGCGGTCAGCAGCGGCACGGCCAGATAGGGCAGCACCGCCTCGGCCCCGAAGCCCGCGTCCAGCCGGCCCACCGGATCGGCGGCCGCGGCGACCGACCCGGCGGCCAGCCCGGTGATCACCACCTCGGCGAACCGGCCGAGCGGCGCGGCGAACCCGTCGTCCCGCGAGAAGAACGCCGGCAGCGCCGCGACCAGCAACAACGCGATCCAGCGGAGTTGGCTGAAATCCTTGGTCGCGATCAGGGTCAGCGCGGCGACCAGGGCGAGCATGACGAGGCGGGCGGCCACGGCTAGGGGCTGGACGCGGGTGGGGACGCTGACTGACGCTGGCACGTGACGGATCGTAGCCGCACGCCGGGACGCTGGCCTATCCATGACGCGGCCCGGTCGCCTGAGGTGCGGCGCGAACCGGGTAGCCTCCCAACATGGCGGACACCTCGACACAGTCGATTCAGGTCCATGCGCCACTCGACCGCGTGGCGGCGGTGATCAGCGACTTCCCGCGTTACCCCGAATGGGTCGACGCGGCGAAAGAGGTCGAGATCGTCGAGGAGTACGAGGACGGTTACGCCGCCCAGGTGCGGTTCGTGATCGACGCGGGCGTGATGGCGGACGAGTACACACTCGAGTACGCGTATGCGGATGATCTGTCCCGGATCGAGTGGCATCTGGTGGCACCGTCCAAGACGCAGAAGTCGCAGCAGGGTTCCTACGATCTGGTCGACGACGGCGCCGGGACGACCACGGTGACGTACACGCTCGAGGTGGAGCTCTCCATCGGCATGCTGGGCATGTTCCGCCGAAAGGCGGAGAAGTTGATCATGGATACGGCGCTGAAGCAGCTCAAGCGCCGCGTCGAGAGCCTCGCCTCGGCCTGACGGCCGGGCAGGCAGCAGGGCTGAGCAGGCAGGGGGGCTCGACATGGCAGACAGCACCGGATCGGCACGGCAGGAGGCCGAACGCCTGGTCGCCACGGTCCTGGCAATGGCTTCAGAAACCGGAAAAAACGAAGACCTTTCTCGTACGCGTCAACGGCTGACCGAGGGAATCGGAGCGCTGGGCGACACCGTGGCGAAGATGGTCGGCCAGCTGACCGGAGAGTCCCCGAGCAAGCGCCCGCAGCCGGCGCCCGCCAGCGACGCCCCGGCCGACCAGGAGTCCCGTGGCGACGAGCCCGGCACCCCGGCGTCAGGCGCCGCCAGCTCCGGCGGCCAAGGGCCTGGCTCCGGCGATCGGGAGTCCGGTGGTCAAGCGTCCGGCGGTCCCGGGTCGCCCGCTCCTGGGTCCGCCGATCGAGCGCCTGGCGGCCAGGAACGCGGTGGTCCTGGCCGCTGGAGTTCTCCCGGCAGCGGATCTGGTGGCAGCGGGTTTGGTGGCTGGGGTTGGGTTGGGCAAGGGCTCAGCGGCTGGGCCGGCGGGTCCGGCCGACGGGGGGCGGCACACGGCTTCGCGGGCTGGTCTACCGGCAGTGCCGAGTGCTGCGTCTGCCCGGTCTGCCGGGCGATCGCCGCTGTGCGCGATCCGTCGCCAAAGACGGCCGTGCGGCTCGCCACCGGCGCCGGCGACCTGGCGACCGGTGTGGCCAGCGTGATGCGGGGGTTGTCCGCTCTTAGCGGCACCCGCCCGGCCAAGCGGACCAAACCGGCGCGGCCCACCCGGCCCGTCTTCGATCCGGACGTCGCCTGGTCGGCGGCGACCCGGACGACCAGGGAAGCCGGTCGGCACGAGGCCCCCGAGGAAGACCCGGATCCGGCCACGAGCGACCCGTGGACGGCGGCTACCCGCACGTCGGCGTCCCGATCGGCGCAAACCGCCGGGCGGCACGAGGCCCCGGCCGAGCCGCTCGCCGACGAGCCCGAATCGGCAGTACAGCCGGACCAGACGCAAGAAAAGCCAGCAGCGAAGGCCGAGCGGCCCGTCGGCCGCCCGCCGGCTCCCGGCACGGATCCCTGGGCAGCCGCCACCGCCGCCTACGCCACCGCCAAGTCGCCATCCGTAGCCACCCAGCCGAAGCCGCGCGAATCCGCCGCTTCCGAGCCTGCGTCGCCTGGGCTCGTGCTCGCCGAGAAGGAAGCTGTGGTGGCCGAGCCCGCGGGGCCGCCATCCGACGTCGCCGAGTCGGCACCGCGCGATTCCGCCGCTCCTGAACCCGTGGCGGCGGGGCCCGTGTCTGAGCCCGGCGAGACGGTAGCGGCGGTGCCTGAGCCCGCTGTGTCCGAGTCTGAGTCGCTTGCGGCCGAGGTTGTCTCCGGCGGGACCGGGTCTTTGGCTGCGGCGGAAAGCCCGGGGGGCGGGGCGCTGGGCGAATCGGCGGGCACCGCGGCCGACTTGCCGGGGCGGGACGCCAGCCCGATTGGGGAGCCGGGGTCGCGTATTGGAAACGGTCTTGATGGTCTTGACGGCGATGCCGACGTGGCGGGGACCTCTGCCGTGGATCATGATGATTCGGGTCCGGTGGTGGCCGGGGCCGGGTCTGCGCCGGCCGCTTCGGCGGTCGAGGACCGTGCCGCGGATGCGGGCGACGACGCCCGTGCCGGCGACGCGGGGTGACAACAGAGGGGACGGGCAGCGTGACGCTGACCATCGGAGTGGACGTCGGCGGTACCAAGGTGGCCGGCGGGGTGGTCGACGAGAAGGGCACCGTGCTGGCCCAGAACCGGCGGGACACGCCCGCGGAGGATCAGGCCGGCACCCGGGACACGATCGTCGCGGTCGCCGCCGAGCTGGCCGCCGAGTATCCGGACGCGGTCGCCATCGGCATCGGCGCCGCGGCCTGGATCGACGCCGCCGGTTCGACCGTGCTGTTCGCGCCCAACCTGGCCTGGCGCGACGAGCCGTTGCGGGACTACGTGGCCAAGGCCGTCGGCCTGCCGACCGTGCTGGAGAACGACGCCAACGTGGCCGCCTGGGCGGAGTTCCGGTTCGGGGCGGCCCGGTACGCCGACGACTCGATGGTGATGATCACCGTGGGGACCGGGATCGGCGGCGGGATCGTGCTGAACGGCGCCCTGTGGCGGGGCGCCAACGGCATCGCCGGCGAGCTCGGCCACATCCAGTCGGTGCCGGACGGGCATCCCTGCGGCTGCGGCCGGCTCGGCTGCCTGGAGCAGTACGCGAGCGGCAACGCCCTGGTCCGGTTCGCCCGGGCCGGCGCGCGGCAGGAGCCGGACCGGGCGGCGCTGCTGCTCGAACTGGCCGGCGGCGACCCGCTCGCGATCACCGGGCGGCAGGTCACCCAGGCCGCGCAGGGCGGCGACGGGGTGGCCCGGGACGCGTTCGGGCAGATCGGCTACTGGCTCGGCGTCGCGATGGCCGACCTGGCGCAGATCTTCGACCCGCAGGTGCTCGTCGTGGGCGGCGGCGTGATCGACGCGGGGGACCTGCTGATGGGCCCGACCGAACGGACCTACCGGGACCAGTTGGCGCAACGCGGCCGCTTCCCGGTAGCGGAGTTGAAGGCAGCGGAGACGGGCAGTGCCGCCGGTGTGGTCGGCGCCGCCGACCTGGCGCGACGCATCTAGGGAGTCGACGTGACCGGGGTTCCGCTGCGGGTCGTCAGTTACAACGTGCACGGCCTGCGGGACGACCGTGCGGCCTTGGTCGAGTTGGTCCGCGACCTCGCCCCGGACGTCGTGATCGTGCAGGAGGCGCCGCGCCGGTTCCGCTGGCGGCACAAGTGCGCGGCCCTCGCCGACGACATGGGCCTGGTGGTCGGCGCCGGCGGCCTGCCGTCGCTGGGCAACCTGCTGCTGGTCAGCCTGCGGGTCCGGGTGCACGAGACGTGGTGCCTGCGCTATCCGCTGACGCCGGGGCGGCACCTGCGCGGGGCGGCGTTCGCCCGCTGCACGGTACGCGGGGCGGCGTTCACGATCTCGGGCTCGCACCTGGGCACCGACCCGGTCGAGCGCCCGGCCCAGGCCGCCGAGTGGAAGTCCGCTTTGTCGCGGGTCGAGGGCCCGTTGATCGCCGCCGGTGACCTGAACGAGGGGCCGGGCGGCGGGGCGTGGCGGACGGTGGCCGACGGCTTCGTGACCAATGGGACGGACACCCTCACCTTCCCGGCCACGCTGCCCCGGGTGCTGCTCGACGCACTTTTCGTATCGCCGGACATTTCGGTCGAGTCGTACGAGGTTCTCGAGACTGAGCAGGCCCGCCGGGCGAGCGATCACCTGCCCGTGGTCGCGGATCTGTTGCTGCCTTCCTCGTAGGGCCCAGTTTCTGCGAGGATCCTCGGGTGCAAGACACCTCGAACATCGCCGATCGCCACGACGCGGTCTGCGTGATCGGCGCGGGCGCCAGCGGGCTCGCGACCATAAAAAACCTGCGTGAGCAGGGCTTCGCCGTCGACTGCTACGAGCGCGAGACGTCCGTCGGCGGCGCCTGGAACTGGCGGCACGACCGCAGCCCGGTGTACGCGGCGACGCACCTGATCTCGTCCCGCCCGCTCACCGAGTTTCCCGACTTCCCGATGCCCGACACCTGGCCCGACTACCCGCACCACAGCCAGCTGCTGTCCTATCTGGAGCGGTACGCGGAGCACTTCGGCCTGGGCGAGCACATCTGGTTCGGCACGGAGGTGGTGGCCGTGACGCCGGTCGGCGACGGCCGCTGGGACGTGACGACCCGCAGCACGGGCGGCGGCTCTTCGCGGGTGCAGCGCTATTCGGCCGTCGTGGTCGCCAACGGGCACAACTGGTCGCCCAATCTGGTCGCGCACGAGGGTGTCGACGGCTTCCGCGGCCAGGTGATCCACTCCTCGGCGTACAAGGATCCGGCCCAGTTGCGCGGGCGCAAGGTGCTCATCGTCGGCGGCGGCAACACGGGCTGCGACATCGCCGTCGAGGCCGCCCAGCAGGCGAGCACGGTCTGGCATTCGACCCGGCGCGGCTACTGGTACGCGCCGAAGTACATCCTCGGCCGGCCCGCCGACCAGATCAACGCGGTGATGTTCAAGCTCCGGCTGCCGTTGCGACTGCGCCAGTGGCTCTATCACCGCACGGTCCGGCTCACCATCGGCGACGTGACCCGGTTCGGCCTGCCCGCCCCCGACCACCGCCCGTACGAGAGCCACCCGATCGTCAACAGCCAACTCGTCTACTACGCGGGCCACGGCCGGATCATCCCGGTGCCCGACGTGGCCCGCTTCGACGCGGCCAGTGTCGAAATGTCCGACGGGCAGCGCATCGATCCCGATCTGGTGGTGCTCGCCACGGGATACCTGCCCCGCTTCGAGTTCCTCGCGCCCGAGCTGCTCGACCAGGACGCCGACGGCCGGCCCGACCTGCACCTGCACGCGTTCGCCCGGCGCTATCCGACGCTTGCCGTGGTCGGGCTGCTGCAGGCCGACGCGGGACTGTTCCCGCTCGCGCACTGGCAGAGTGTCGCGGTCGCCAAGTGGCTGCGGCTGCACGCCACCGACCCGGCGCGCGCGGCGGACGTGCAGCGCAAGGAGTCGACCCGGCCGATCAAGTCGTGGACCCGGCGCAACGTGGTGCCGACGTCCCGGCACTGGTTCGAGGTCAACAGCACCAGCTACTTGCGTACGCTCGACGACCTGCTGACCGAGCTGGAGCCGGCATGAGCGAGCGCACCGAGCGGCACACGGCCGCGCCGGACAACGACCTCGCAGGCGAGGGCCACGAGGGCATGCCAAAGGCAGGCACAGCATGAGCTCTCCGCTACTTCGCTTCGATGACTGGACCGATCCGGTGCCGTACGTGCCCCGCGAGGTGTGCAGTGTCCTGCCCGAGTCCGGCACCGATCCGCTTCCGCCGGTGTTGTTCGTGCCGGGGCTGGGGCACGGCCCGTGGGCGTTCGACGAGCACTGGCTCAAGCACACCGCCTCGCGCGGCTTCCCGGCGCATTCGGTTGGGCTGCGCAAGAACGGCGACCAGCGGGCGTACGTGCACGACGTCGTGCAAGTGGCCGCTTCGCTGCCCCGGCAGACGGTGCTCGTCGGCCACGGCGCCGGCGCGCTGATCGTGGCCCGGGCCCTGGGTCGCTATCCGGCCCGCGCGGCTGTGCTCTGCGCGCCGGTGCTGGACGGCTGGGCGACGTTCGGGGCGGCGTTGCGGGCCAACCCGTTCGGCACCCTGCCGGCCGTGTTCGGCGGGCGGCTGCGGCTGAGCCGGCGCCAGCTGTTCAGCGCCGAGTTTCCGGCCGAGCAGGCGGACGCGTACAGGCAGCGGTTGACGCCGTCGGGCGCGAAGGCGCAGCGGGAACTGGTGACCCACCCGCGGTTGCCCAAGCCGGTCGGTGCGCCGCCGGTGCTGGTGGTCGGCAGCCCCGACGACCGGGTGGTACCCCGCTCCTCGCTGGACCGCACGGCCGCCCGCTATGGCGGTGCGCCGCTGCTGTTCCCCGGGATGGGCCACGATCTGATGCTGGACACGGGCTGGCGCGAGCCGCTCGACGCGATCCTGGACTGGCTGACCAAGGAGCTGGCCCGAGACTAGGCGCGGGGGCGGCGCCGGGCCACCGTGCGCTGGCGTGGCACCGCCCGGGACGGCCTCGTGCGCGGCGACGGCGCGGGCGGCGGTGTCGGCAGCCGCTCCGCCAACCGTCCAGTGTGGTCGAGCTCGGTCAGATAGGCCCGCGCCCAGGCCAGGATGTCGTGCCGGCGCAGGTGCTCGCGCATCGCGCCCATCCGCCGCTTCAGGTCGGCCGGGGAGGCGTCCATGGCCTGCAGCAGCGTCTCCTTCAGGCCGTCCACGTCGTGCGGGTTCACCAGGAACGCGTCGTCCAGCTCGGCGGCCGCGCCGGCGAACTCGCTGAGCACCAGCGCCCCCGAGCTGTCCGCGCGGGCCGCCACGTACTCCTTGGCGACCAGGTTCATCCCGTCCCGCAGCGGCGTCACCACCATCACGTCGGCGGTCTGGTAGAGCGCCGCCAGCTCGGCCCGGTCGAACGGCTGATTCAGGTAGTGGATCGCGGGCTCGCCGACCCGGCCGTACTCGCCGTTGATCCGGCCCACCTCGCCCTCGATCCGGTCCCGGAGGATCTTGTAGCTGTCCACCCGTTCCCGGCTCGGCACCGCCACCTGCACGACCACCGAGTCGCGCACCTGGACCTTCCCGTCGCGCAGCAACTCGCTGTACGCCGTCAGCCGGTGCTCGATGCCCTTTGTGTAGTCGAGCCGGTCGACGCTGAGCAGCACCCGCCGCGGCCGGCCCAGCTGGATCCGCAGCTGCTCGGCCTGGCTGACCACGTCGGGCCGGCGGGCCAGCGCCTGCATCTCGGCGACGTCGATGGAGACCGGGAAGGCGCCGGTGCGCACCGTCCGCCCGTCCAGCAGGATCGTGTCGTCGGTGGCCCGCGCGCCGAGCAGCCGGGTGGCGAGCTGGGCGATGTTGTGCGCGGCCTGCGGGCGCTGGAAGCCGACCAGATCGGCGCCGAGCATCCCGCGCAACAGCTCGACCCGCCGGGGCAGCTGGGTGAACAGCTCGGGCGGCGGGAACGGCACGTGCAGGAAGAAGCCGATCAGCAGGTCGGGCCGCAGCTCCCGGAGCATCTGCGGCACCAGTTGCAGGTGGTAGTCCTGCACCCAGACCGCCGCCTGCGGCTCGGCCACCTCGGCCGCGGCCTCGGCGAACCGCCGGTTCACCGCCTGGTAGGTCTCCCACCAGCCACGGTCGAAGACGGGCTGCTCGACGGCGTCGTGATAGAGCGGCCACAGGGTCGAATTCGCGAAGCCCTCGTAGTAGCCGCGCAACTCGGCCTCGGAGAGCGCCACCGGCCGGATCCGCAGGCTGCCGATGTCGGGCAGGGCGGGCGCCGGCCCGACCCCGCCGGCCCAGCCCACCCAGGTCGCCGGGGTCTGCTCCAGGATCGCGTGCAGAGCGCTGGCGAGCCCGCCCGGGCTGCGTCGCCATTCGCACGCCCCGTCGGGCGCGACGTTGTCATCGAGGGGAAGGCGATTGGCGACCACGACGAGCGAACTCTGGCGCATCACGCACGAAAGGCTACTGCATGATTACTCACCGATGCAGTGGAGTGCGTCTATCGGGAGCTAAACCACAGGCGCTCAAACCACAGCCCCGTCGTCGAAGTCGTCGTCGTCATCGCCCGAGCGCAGCCGCCAGACCAGCGTCACCGCGCCGGCGACGATCGCGGTGAAGCCGATCAGGGTGACGTAGTCGCGATCGATCGGCAGCAGCGTGGGCCGCAGGAAGAGCACAAAACCGAGCACCACGCCCAGTACGCCGGCGATCGCGTACTTCGAGAAGTGTGGCAGCGGGGGAGGCGGCGGCGGGTTGTACCGCTCCTCGTCCTCGTCCTCGGCGTCGTCCGGCACGCCGGCGCCGAACGTGTCCAGACCGTCCAGTATCGACGGATCGGCCGGCTGCGGGTCGGTGCGCCGCCTGTTCAGCTGGATGCCGGAGAAGTCGACGGCCGACGGCAGCGCCCCCTCGCTCGGCCGGGTCGGCTCCGGCGGCGGCGCGATGCCCTCGGAGTCGGGCCACGGCGTGCTCGCCGGGTCGACCGTGGTGTTGAAGCCGGCGATGATCCGCGCCCACTCGGCGTCGACCTCGCTCTGGCTGCCGCCGGCGTCGGACCGGTTGTCGGGCCGCGGAGTGGGCGGCGTCGGCAGCATCCCGCCGGTGAGCCGGTCGAGGTGGGCCCGGGCCTCGGCGAGGTGAGCCCGGTCGACGTAGAGCCGGTCGGTGGGGCGCGCGGGCAGCGTGGTGGTACGCAGAATCGGGTTCAGATCGGCCGAGGGCTGCAGATATGCCGCGATGCCGCCGGCCGCCAGCACGTCGAGCAGGTGCTCACCGACGCGCGGATCCACGTCGCCCGCGACCGCGTAATCGGCCGCGTCGAGCCCGTTGTCCCGTCGTCCGCGACGAGCGCCTCCCGCAGTCACGCCATACACTCCCTCGCCCCAGCCGTGCCTTGAATGGTGACACGACATACACCGATTGCGGGAGTGCGTTGTGGCGCGCCGCTCGGTGTTCGTACTCTTCGTCTGCGATGTTTTACTGGCTGCTCAAATACGTGGTCCTCGGTCCGTTGCTCAAAGGCCTCTTCCGGCCTGTTGTCGACGGTCTTCCCAACGTGCCCGGATCCGGTCCGGTGATCCTGGCCTGCAACCATCTTTCCTTCTCCGACTCGATCTTCACACCGCTGATCGTCGACCGGAGGGTGACGTTCGTCGCGAAAGCGGAGTACTTCACCGGCAAGGGGGTCAAAGGCTGGCTCATGCGGCAGTTCTTCCTCAGCACCGGGACGATCCCGGTGGACCGTTCGGGTGGCAAGGCGGCCCAGGCGGCCCTGGACACGCTGCTGCGCGTGCTGCGCTCGGGCAACGTGGCCGGCATCTACCCCGAGGGCACCCGGTCGCCCGACGGCCGTCTCTACCGCGGCAAGACCGGGGTGGCCCGGCTGGCCCTGGAGAGCGGCGCCCTGGTGGTGCCGGTGGCGCTGCTCAACACCGACGAGATCCAGCCCACCGGCAAGCTCATCCCCAAGATCAAAAGAGTCAGGATCCGCTTCGGTACGCCACTCGACTTCAGCCGCTACGCCAGCGCCAAGGGCGACCGCTTCGTCGAACGCGCGATCACCGACGAGATCATGTACGAGCTGATGACCCTCTCCGGCCGTCCCTACGTCGACATCTACGCGGCCTCCCTGAAGACCGCGATCGTCGCCCCCACGCCCGGCGCCCCGGCCGGCGGGCGCGGTCAAGCCGCACCCACCGTCGAAGGCGCCCAAACCGACTAGGCGGACAGACCGCACAGTTTGGGGCAGATCGGAAATATGCGGCCTAGGCGGCGCTCATGCCGGCCCGGCGGCGGAGCGCCGAGACGTCCGTGACCACGATCCGGCGGCCCTCGGTGCGCAGCCAGCCGCGGCTGGCGAACGAGCCGATGGCCTGGTTGACGCTCTGCCGCGAGCCGCCGGCCATCTCGGCCAGCTGACTCTGGTTCAGCTCGATCGTGATCATCGGCGCCTGGCTCTCGCCGGCCAGCCGGACCAGCGTCTTGGCCACCCGGCCCGGCAGGTCGAGGAAGACGTGGTCCGCGTTCTGCTCGGTCAGCCGGCGGATCAGCGCGCCGATCGAGCGCATCACGGCGTCGAGGATCCGCGGATTCGAGTGGACGAGCTCCATGAACGCGGCCCGCGGCAGGGCGAGCGCCTGGCAGTCCTCGATCGCCTCGGCCGACGCGGAGCGGGTGGAGGCGTCCAGTAGGGACACCTCGCCGAACACGTCGGGCGGTCGGAGCACGGTGAGGACGGCCCGCTCCCCGGTCGGGGCCGTGCGGAACACCGCGACCGCCCCCCGGCGCAGGATGATCAACGATTCGCCGGGATCGTGCTCGACGAAGAGGATCTGTCCCTTGCGGTACGTCCGGGGCACCGCCGTGGCGAGGACGCGTTGCCGTACGTCGGGCTCCAACCCGGCGAACATGTCCACGCCCGTGAGTGCGTCGCCGTCATTCGGCAGACGATGCTCCACGGCCTAATCCCTCCCCAGGTCGGGACCACCGTCGGCACGTCGCCCCCGCCGGCCCCTCGACGTGAACGATCACTCTTAGCATGAAGAGCATCTCCGACGCCATTTGATACGTCGGCGCGGAAGCAGCCCGCATACGATCATGTCGCGTCGGTCGCTATCTGTACACCCCTTAAGCGCATTGCGTGACAGTCGCCCATCTTGTCCGTCGGACGGATCGGACGCGCCGGGATAATCGCCGCCGTGCGGGAAGAGGACCTCCTTCGATCGACGCTACGCACCCAGTGGCACCTCGGCGCCGTGCGGATCGCCAAGCTGCCGGGTGGGATGCTGTCGCTCGCGTGGGAGGTGACCACGGCCGACGAACGCTATCTGGTCCGGCTCTCCGCGCCCGCCGCCCGCCCGGCCGTCGAGGCCGGGCTGGCCGCCGCCGAGCACCTGCGCGGCCGGGGCATCGCCGCCGGGGAGCCGGTCCGCACCCTCGGCGGCGCGCTCACCCTCGAGACGCCGGTGGGCACGCTGGCCGTGCTGCGCCGGGTGGCGGGCCGCACGCTGCGTGGCGGCGACCCGGTGGACCAGCAATGGTGGGGCGACCGGCTCGGCGCCGTACACCGGGAACTGCAGGGTTTCGCCCATCCGGGCCTGAGCCGGTGGAACTCGCTCGACCCGGGGGCGCCGCATCTCGCGATCGAACCGTGGCTGCGCACCGCGGTGACGACGGCGGTGACCGCGGCGACCCGGCTCACGGTCACCGACCGGCTCACCTACGGCGTGCTGCACGGCGACCCCGCCCCCGAGGACTTCGTCGTCGACCTCGCGACCGGCCGGTCCGGCGTGCTGGACTGCGGCGCCTCCGGCACCGGCCCGCTGGTCCTGGACGTGGCCGCGGCCGTCGCCTACGCCGGCGGCCCGGACGCGGCGGCCGAACTGCTCGACGGCTACCTCGCGGCCGGCCCGGTGCGCCAGGACGAACTCGACGCCGCCCTGCCGGTGCTGCTCCGCTTCCGCTGGGCGGTGCAGGCCGACTGGTCGGCCCGCCGGCTGACCACCTGCCAGCGGCAGCCCTGCCGGGCCGAGGCCCGCGAGGCGCTGCGCCGCGCCCGGGCGGCCCTGGAGTCGATGCCGGGTTGACTCTGCAAGGATAGACCCCGATGGTCTATCGCTATTTCTATGACTGCGAGTTCATCGAGGACGGGCGCCTCGTCGACCTCGTCTCGATCGGCGTGGTCGACGAGTTCGGCCGCGACTTCTACGCGGTCTCCACCGAGTTCGACGACTCGCGCGCCGTGCCCTGGGTGCGCCGCAACGTCCTCGACAAGCTGCCCTCCCCGGCCGACCCGGCCTGGCGGTCCCGCGAACGCATCCGCGACGACCTCTACCAATTCCTGGTCGAGCCGGTCAAAGGCCGCAGCGAGCAGATCGAGTTGTGGGCCTGGTACGCGGCCTACGACCACGTGGCGCTGGCGCAACTGTGGGGCGCGATGCCGGCGCTGCCCCGGGAGATCCCACGGTTCACCAAGGACCTCCGGCAGAAGTGGGACGACCTGGGTAAACCGCCGCTGCCGAGCGCCGTGGGACGGCACGACGCCCTGGTCGACGCCAAGCACAACCTGGCCCGGTGGAAGGCGATGGGCGGCTGAGCGTCCGCACGGATCGCTACTCTGCTTGATGGGCCCGGGCGGGAGGCGGTCGCGGCTCGCACTGACGACATGGTCGGAGGCGGAGATGACGCTACCCAGCGGAGCGGCCGGGACGGCACAGGAGAAGTGGGAGAGGCTGCCGCGCTGGCAGCAGACCGGCATCGTCGCCCTCGCCGCGGTCGAGGTCGTGCTCACCACGCAGGCCGCCGTCGACCTGTTCCGGCGCCCGCGCGGCCAGGTCCGCGGCCCCAAGACCCTCTGGTTCCTGGGCTTCACGGTGCAGCCGTTCGGCCCGATCGCGTATCTGGCCCTGGGCCGCCGGCGCGGCTGAGCGCGGCGGGGCGCTTTGGCCCGGGTCGGCCCCGACGACTACAGTGCGTTTGCGGCCCGCCCCGGGCTCGGCAACGCTGCCGACTTCCGCTCCCCTGGGGCTCGACGGGCTACCTGAAACTCCTGAACCCCCTGCGGGGACCCGAAAGGGAGGACGAGCAATCATGCGTATCGGCGTGCTCACCGGTGGCGGCGACTGCCCCGGTCTCAACGCGGTGATCCGGGCGGTGGTGCGCAAGGGCGTCGCCGTCTACGGTCACGAGTTCGTCGGATTCCGGGACGGCTGGAAGGGCCCGCTGGAGGGCCTGACGAAGCCGCTCGGCATCGCCGAGGTGCGCGGCATCCTCCCGCGCGGCGGCACCATCCTGGGTTCCTCGCGGACCAACCCGTTCAAGATCGAGGGCGGCGTCGAGCGGATCAAGGCGAACCTGGCCGAGCAGGGCGTCGACGCGCTCGTGGCGATCGGCGGCGAGGACACCCTCGGCGTCGCGACCAAGCTCAACGACCTGGGCGTCCGGGTCGTCGGCGTGCCGAAGACGATCGACAACGACCTGAACGCGACGGACTTCACCTTCGGCTTCGACACCGCGGTCAACATCGCGATGGAGGCCATCGACCGGCTGCACACCACCGCCGAGTCGCACCACCGCACCCTGGTGGTCGAGGTCATGGGCCGGCACGCCGGCTGGATCGCCCTGCACGCCGGGCTCGCCGGCGGCGCCAACGTGATCCTGCTGCCCGAGCGCAACTTCGACGTCGAGCAGGTCGCGACGTACGTGACCAAGCGTTTCCAGGTCGAGTACGCGCCGATCGTGGTCGTCGCCGAGGGCGCGCAGCCGCTCGAGGGCCAGATGTCCCTGCAGAACCAGGAGCTCGACTCGTTCGGCCACGTCCGGCTCGGCGGCATCGGCCAGTGGCTGGCCAACCAGCTGGAGGAGAAGACCGGCAAGGAGGCCCGCACGGTCGTCCTCGGTCACATCCAGCGCGGCGGCACGCCGTCGGCGTTCGACCGGGTGCTCGCCACGCGGTTCGGACTGCAGGCGATCGACGCCGTCAACGAGGGCGATTTCGGTAAGATGATGGCGTTGCGCGGCACCGACATCGTCCGCGTCCCGCTCATCGAGGGCACGGGCGAGCTCAAGACCGTCCCGCTCTCGCGCTACGAAGAGGCCGAGGTCTTCTTCGGCAGCTGATCCGGCTTTGCGCAGGGGCCGGCCGGTGGCCGGCCCCTGCGCGTTACGGGAGACTCCGATGACCAAGCACATTGTCGCCGTGATCGGCGCGGGCAAGCTCGGTGAGCTGGTCCTCTCCGGCCTGTTGCGGGCGGGCTGGCCGCCCGATCACCTGCTGGCCACCACCCGGCGCCCCGAGCGCGCCGCCGAGCTGACGGAGCGCTACGGCATCCGCCCGGTGCGCAACCTGACCGCGATCACCGAGGCCGACGTGCTGGCGGTGGCGGTGAAACCGCAGGACGCGGGCCGGTTGCTGGACGAGTTCGGCCGCCGGGTGCCGCCCGGCAAGCTGGTCGTGTCGCTCTGTGCGGGCCTGCCGACGAGCTTCTTCGCCGAGCGGCTGCCCGGCGGCGTCCCGGTCGTGCGGGTGATGACGAACACGCCGGCGCTGGTCGACGAGGCGATGACGGTCATCTCCGCGGGCCCGCACGCGGTCGAGGAGCACCTGGCCCTGACCGAGGAGATCTTCCAGCCACTGGGCAAGACGATGCGCGTGCCGGAGTCGCAGCAGGACGCCGTCACGGCCCTGTCCGGTTCCGGCCCGGCGTATTTCTACCTGCTGGTCGAGGCGATGATCGACGCGGGCATCCTGCTCGGCCTGCCGCGTCAGGTGGCGCACGAGCTGATCGTGCAGACCGCGATCGGCTCGGCGGTGATGCTGCGCGACTCGGGGGAGCACCCGGTGAAGCTGCGCGAGGCGGTCACGTCGCCGGCCGGCACCACCATCTCGGCGATCCGCGAGCTGGAAAACCACGGCGTCCGGGCGGCGTTCCTGACCGCGCTGGAGGCGGCCCGCGACCGGGCCCGGGAGATCGCCGCCCAGTCGATCGACAGCTGACCCCGGGCCGGGCCTCAATACCAGATGGCGATGCGGGCGCCGGCGGCTTCCTCGGGCGGGTTGGGGTGGCTCAGGGCGGCGCCCGTGGCCATCCGGTGGGCGCTCCAGGCCACCGCGGCCGCGTCCAGGATGTCGTCGGGCGGCGCCTGACCGGCCGGCCCCAGGTTGTCCGGCAGCACGATGCCGTGCTTGGCGAGCAGCTCGCGGCGCTTGGCCTGCCCGCTCCAGGTCTTCTTGGCGTGGCTCAGCGGCGCCCCGGCCATGGTCCGGAAGGACAGCTCGGGGTGCGCCTCGAAGAGCAGGCCGGGGTGCCGTTCCCAGATCGCGTTCGCCTCCAGCAGCTTGGGCCGCAGCGCCCAGGACTGCCTGCTGAGCCCGGCGCCGGTCAGCTCCCGGCAGAGCCGGTTGGCGGCCGCGAAGTCGTTGGCCATCCAGACCGCCCGCGGCGGCACCCGGAAGATGCTGCTGCGCCGCGGCCCGAGCTGGTCGGCGGCGGCCGAGTCGGCGGCGCGCCAGCGGTCCGGCAGCATGCCGAGCGGGATGTCCACCCCGATCACGGCCGCGCCGGAGCTGCCCGCGACGATCTCGTACAGGGTGGACGCGAGCATGGCCCGGCCGAAGGCGCCGTTGCGCAGCTCGACCCCGACCCAGCCGAGGGCGTACGCATCGACGCCGATCACGTGGATGCTCATCGGCGAGCTCAGCGCGGCAGCAATTTCTCGATGACGGCGACGAGCTGGCCGTCCTGCGGGTCGGTCTGCGGGCCGAACCGGGCGGCCACGATGCCGTCGGGGCCGACCACGAACTTCTCGAAGTTCCAGCCGATGTCGGGACCGCCCTGCACCAGCTCCCGATAGAGGGGATGCCGGCCGGGCCCGTTCACCTCCACCTTTTCCGTCAGCGGGAAGGTGACACCGTAGTTGAGCTGGCAGAACTCCTCGATCTCGGTGGCGCTGCCCGGCTCCTGGGCGCCGAACTGGTTGCACGGCACGCCGAGGACCACCAGGCCCCGGTCGGCGTACGTGTCGGCCAGCGCCTGCAGGCCGGCGTACTGCGGGGTCAGTCCGCATTGGGAGGCCACGTTGACCACCAGGACGACCTGGCCGCGGTAGCGGTCCAAATCGGCCGGAGAACCGGTGAGTCCATCGATGGCCACGTCGAAGATGGTCATGACCGCAGACTACGCGCCGTGGTGGAGTGATGGCACGCCGTCGCGCCGACTCCCGGAAACTTAAGGTGCCGCTTAATCCCGGGGCGCATCTTGACGGACATCTATCGATGTGACTACGGTCTCTCTCACCCCCCTTTGGAAAGTTTCCTAACTGTTAGTCGAGGAGACGCCTTGAACAAGTCCCTCCGCCGCGCCCTGTGGGCCGGAGCGATGGTGGCGCTGGCCACCGCCGCGGTGCCTATGGTCCAGGCGTCAGCCGCGGTCGCCTGCGCCCCGGCGTGGAGCGCCACCCAGGTCTACACCGGCGGCAACATCGCCTCGCAGAACAGCCACAACTACAGCGCCAAGTGGTGGACCCAGAACGAGAGCCCGGCCACCCACAGCGGCCAGTGGGACGTCTGGGCCGACCAGGGCGTCTGCGGTGGCACCACGACCCCGCCGACGACCGCGCCGACCACCACCCCGCCGACGACGACCCCGACGACCGCGCCGACGACCACTCCGCCGACGACCGGCGGCAAGAACGTGGTCGGCTACTTCGCCGAATGGGGCGTCTACGCCCGCAACTACCACGTGAAGAACATCGTCACGAGCGGCTCGGCGGCCAAGCTGACGCACATCCTCTACGCGTTCGGCAACACCACCGGCGGGCAGTGCTCGATCGGTGACTCCTACGCGGACTACGACAAGGCGTACACCGCGGCGGACAGCGTCGACGGCGTGGCCGACACCTGGGATGCCGGCGCGCTGCGGGGCAGCTTCAACCAGCTGCGCAAACTCAAGATCCTGTACCCGAACATCAAGGTGATCTGGTCGTTCGGCGGCTGGACCTGGTCCGGCGGCTTCACCCAGGCCGCGGCGAACCCGACCGCGTTCGCGGACAGCTGCTACAACCTGGTGCACGACTCCCGCTGGAACGGTGTCTTCGACGGCATCGACGTCGACTGGGAGTACCCGAACGCCTGCGGCCTGTCCTGCGACGCGAGCGGCCCGGACGCGTACAACAAGGTGATCACGGCGCTGCGCAACAAGTTCGGCTCCAGCGCGATCATCACGTCGGCGATCTCGGCGGACGGCTCGAACGGCGGCAAGCTGGACGTGGCGGACTACGCGTCGGGCATCGCCAAGCTGAACCTGGTCTACCCGATGACCTACGACTACTTCGGCGCGTTCGCACCGCAGGGCCCGACCGCCCCGCACTCGCCGCTGACCTCGTACACGGGCATCCCGACCGCGGGCTTCTACTCCGACGCGGCGATCCAGAAGCTGAAGAGCAAGGGCGTACCGGCCAGCAAGATGCTGCTCGGCATCGGCCTCTACGGCCGCGGCTGGACCGGCGTCACCCAGTCGGCGCCGGGTGGAACGGCGACCGGAGCGGCACCGGGCACTTATGAGGCGGGCATCGAGGACTACAAGGTGCTCAAGACAAGCTGCCCGCCCACCGGCACCGTCGGCGGCACTTCGTACTCCTACTGCGGCAACAACTGGTGGAGCTACGACACCCCGGCCACGGTCGGCACGAAGATGACATACGCCAAGAACCAGGGTCTGGGCGGCGCGTTCTTCTGGGAGTTCTCCGGCGACACCAGCAACGGTGAGATGATCACCGCGATCAAGAACGGTCTCGGCTGAGCTTCAGCGATAGCTAGCGGGCGCCAGTTCTCCCTGGCGCCCGCTTCCGCTTCTCAGTTCCCGGACCGGCTGGGGACCGTCGGGCGAACTGTCGCACCGCACCCGTAGGCTTTCCGGCATGCGCCGCGAGTGGCACCAACTCAGCTACCCCGGGGTGGGAAACCAGGCCCTGCAGACGTCCCGCCCGTCGACCGATTCCGCCGAGGACGTCGCCCTCGGCCTGGACAAGTGGCGTGCGCTGCCCCGCGTGCAGGTCCCGCCGTGGACCGATCCGGCCGAGGTGACCTCGGTCTGCCAGGTGCTCGAGAACGTGCCGTCGATCGTCGCGCCCTACGAGGTCGACCAGCTCCGGGCCCGGCTCGCCGAGGTGTGCGAGGGGCGGGCCTTCCTGCTGCAGGGCGGCGACTGCGCCGAGACGTTCGCCGACAACACCGAGAGCCACCTGCTGGCGAACGCGCGCACGCTGCTGCAGATGGCGGTGGTGCTGACGTACGGGGCGTCGATGCCGGTGGTCAAGGTGGCCCGGGTCGCGGGGCAGTACACGAAGCCCAGGTCGGCGCCGACCGACTCGCTGGGCCTCCCGGCGTACCGGGGCGACATGATCAACTCGCTGGACCCGGACGAGGCGGCCCGGGTGGCCGACCCGCAACGGATGATCCGGGCATATGCCAACTCGGCCGCGGCGATGAACATGCTCCGGGCGTATCTGTCCGGCGGCCTCGCCGACCTGGCCGGCCTGCACGACTGGAACAAGGACTTCGTCCGGGCCTCGCCGGCCGGCGAGCGCTACGAGGCGATCGCCCGCGAGATCGACCGCGCGCTGGACTTCATCCGCGCCTGCGGCATGACCGAGGACGAGGCATTGCGTACGGTCAGCCTGTACTGCTCGCACGAGGCCCTGGCGCTGGAGTACGACCGCGCGCTGACCCGGGTCTCCGACAGCAAGGCGTACGGGCTCTCCGGGCACTTCCTCTGGATCGGCGAGCGCACCCGGCAACTGGACGGCGCGCACATCGACTTCATCAGCCGGATCGCCAACCCGATCGGGGTGAAGCTGGGCCCCGGCACCGCCCCCGAGACGGCCATCGAGCTGTGCGAGCGGCTGAATCCGGAGAACGTGCCGGGCAAGCTGACGCTGATCAGCCGGATGGGCAACGGCAAGGTGCGCGACGCGCTGCCGCCGATCGTCGAGAAGGTCACCGCCACCGGCGCCAAGGTCGTCTGGCAGTGCGACCCGATGCACGGCAACACCCACGAGTCCTCGAACGGCTACAAGACCCGGCACTTCGACCGGATCGTCGACGAGGTGCTGGGCTACTTCGAGGTGCACCGCGGCCTGGGCACCCACCCGGGCGGCATCCACATCGAGCTGACCGGCGAGGACGTCACGGAGTGCCTCGGCGGCGCGCAGGGCATCGAGGATCTCGACCTGCCGGACCGCTACGAGACGGCCTGCGACCCCCGGCTGAACACGCAGCAGAGCCTGGAGCTGGCCTTCCTGGTGGCGGAGATGCTGCGTGGCTGAGCGGCCGGTCGACCTGCGATCCGACACCGTGACCCGGCCGACCGCCGAGATGCGGCAGGCGATGGCGACCGCCGAGGTCGGCGACGACGTCTTCGGCGACGACCCGACCGTCATCGCGCTGGAGGCCGAGGTCGCCGCGCTCTTCGGGCATGAGGCGGCGCTCTTCGCCCCGTCCGGCTCGATGGCCAACCAGATCGCGCTGCAGCTGGTCGTCCCACGCGGCGGCGAGCTGCTGGCCGGCGCCGACGCGCACGTGGTCTCCTTCGAGTTGGGCGCGGGGGCCGCGATCTCCGGCATCTCGTCGCGGACCTGGCCGTCGGCGGGCACCGGCCTGGACGTCGCGCAGATCGTCACGATGATCCGGCCGGCCGGCTACCCGGCGGCGCCGACCCGGGCGATCGCGGTCGAGCAGACCCTGGGCAACGGGGGAGTGGTCGGCCTCGAGACGCTGCGCGAGCTGCGCGCCGCGGCCGACGACGCGGGCCTCCTGCTGCACTGCGACGGCGCCCGGATCTGGCACGCGCACGTCGCCGACGGGGTGCCGCTGGCGACCTACGGCGCGCTGTTCGACACGCTGTCGGTCTGCCTGTCCAAGGGCCTCGGCGCCCCGATCGGCTCACTGATCATCGGCAGCGCGGCCCGGATCGCCGAGGCCCGGGTGATCCGCAAGCGGCTGGGCGGCGGCATGCGCCAGGTCGGCATCCTCGCGGCGGCCGGCAGCTGGGCGCTCCGCCACCACATCGACCGGCTGGCCGACGACCACGCCCGCGCGCATCGCCTGGCCGCGGCCCTGGAACCGCTCGGCATCGTGGACGCTGCGTCCGTACGAACGAATCTGGTCCTTCTTGATCTTGGAAAGGCCACGCTGGACGCGCCGGCACTGACCGCGGCCGCCGCGGAGCGCGGGGTGCTGATCACGCCGATGCACCCACGAGTCGCCCGGCTGGTAACCCACCTCGACATCGACGACGCCGGAACCGACAAAGCCATCGACGTGCTGGGGTCCCTGCTGTCTGCCCGCTGAGCTCGCCTTTGAGAGGGCTCTGGGCAGGTGCTTAGCGCAGGCTTTTGAGCAGGGCGATGTCGGCCGCGTGGCCGGCGTGGCCCTCGCTGGGCGTTTCCACGATCACCGGGATGCCCGCGGTTGCCGGGTGGGTGAGCAGCTCCGTGAACGCCGCCGTGCCGATTTTGCCGCGGCCGATCGTTTCGTGGCGGTCTCGGGTTGAGCCGCAGTCGTCCTTCGAGTCGTTCGCGTGGATCAGCTGCAGCCGTTCCCGGCCGATCGTGGCGATCAGCTCGTCCAAGGTTGCCGTCATGCCGCCCGGGGTGGCCAGGTCGTGGCCGGCCGCCCAGGCGTGGCAGGTGTCGAAGCAGACGCCCAGCCACGGGTGGTCCTCGGCCGCCGCCAGGTAGGGGCCCAGATCCTGCACCTTGG
>Ga0307508_10001354_pt1 | contig 27645 bp, 26 predicted proteins | sample 9_EM_MG_FD_203089 | JGI IMG/M metagenome (GOLD analysis project Ga0307508, IMG submission 203089) | Populus trichocarpa ectomycorrhiza microbial communities from riparian zone in the Pacific Northwest, United States - 9_EM | ecosystem: Host-associated > Plants > Roots > Unclassified | place...
TTTTGTTTAAAAACAATAATGTATTTAATGTCTTTAAACCTTTTTCATTTGTACTCATATTACAGCTTAATACAATTTAGTTTTCTTTAATTAAAATGAAAACAACACACTATTCACCCTTTATTTAAAAAAAAAAAAATTAATGTCTATGATGTGCCATCTACTAGTATATTTTTTTTTTGACAACTCTTGGTTATGAGGAAATTAAGCCTTAGTTTTTTTTTCTTAAAAATTTAGTTTTTGACTCGAAATACTAAGAAAATACTATAGAAATCTTAATTAACTTATTTGTGACTTCACTCAACCCAAAAATCCATTCAAAAATCTAAAATCAACCTAAAACCAAAATATTTTTCAAGTTTAGATCTATCATTTCATGCAAGGTTAAAGGCAAATAACACTTACGTTAAACTCCTCTCGTCAAATGGAATTTATTAACATCTAAATTAATATTTTTTTGTGATCAGAATCGATGTCAATTAAGATTTTCTTTCTCTAACATTAAAATCTGACCATTTTCCCTTTTATTTTTCAAACTGCGAACTAAAAAATAAAAAAATAAATTATTGAACCAAAATTAAATTTAAAAAATATTATGAAACTGAAAGTTTATAATTTAAGAAGTAGAAGGACCGAGTTAAATTTTTTATCTAATTTTAAAATCACCATATATTTTCTCTACTTTTTTCTCACCTTGATCATCTTTCTTTCATGATCAACTTTCTTTCCTCAATAAATTTGAAAAAATTAGCCTTTAATTTGGCCAGGATAAAATTTTCTCTGACACCTCTTAAACAGACACATCTTTAATAGAGAGTAACAAAACACACAGTGAGGCTATGCCAAGAGACCCCATAAATATTCAACTGAAAAAGCAAAATTCAAGTTCCTCTTTCAATTTGCAATCCACCGTAAATAAAAAAAAAAAAATAGAATGAAACTCAGTGGCAATTTCAATAATTTTAAAAAAATTGGAGCGTCCGCCACCAACAGCGCAATCTATTGAGCTGCACTGTTTCCAAAAGTTTTTCCAGCACTTTTTTTTGGGTACCTGCTATTTTCAGAAAACTCTCCAAAGATTTCCTTTCCTATCTTGCGTGAAAAAGATAAATAAAAGGAAAGAAATTCTTCTTTTCTTTTGCTATCTACGTTACACATCATTAGTAACCTCACACTTCTAGTTCTTTTTATTTCAAAGAAATCGAAATACAGAGACTTCACCATGAATATTTAGCTAACTGGTGGCTTCTACGCAGGATTAAGATCCCATCTTATATATGAAATCCATTCGTTCTAAAATTTTTCACAAGTAACAAAAATTAGTGATAAATGTGATGAAATAATCAACTTCAACATGGCTTCATAGCTTCTGCCATGTAATGCTTGAGATGCGCGAAAAACATCCTTTGTTTCTTTCCACAAAAACTTCTTGGAACACCAGAATCTCCAACAGGACTTCCCTGACCTCTTCCATTTTATCTTCTTGCATGAGATGACAGGTTCTCCAAGGAGGTGAACATGAAATTCCCAGAAAACATTGCTTCTTTGTCTGCTCAATCAATTTAACAACTTAGTCAATAGGCATAGAAAGAAAAATATGTTACAAATACAAACACCCATTCCAGTAGTTTACCACGAATCTTAATAGGATCGCATTCAAAAACTGGGAAGTACAAGCCCCCAACAAAAGATGTGACAAGAAATTGCATTTGCATTTATATTTATATTAGAATCAAAATAAATCAATATTCACAAACTACGATGCTGAAACAACATGTAAGTTGGAGGGCCTATGGTTCAATGGTCAAAGCTAGTTTACCTGGTGTATGGCAATAAAGATAAACACAGCTTTTGAACAAAGCGCCAATCCAATATATCCAAATGGATTGATGAGAGCTGTGTGTGTGTGTGTGTGTGTGTGGAGCATGCTTATGATACCAAAATTATTTGGAGGTTCTCAAGAGTTCAAACCATGCCAAGCTGATGCTCAACTTAGCGAACCACTGAGTATATCAGCAGTTTCAAGATTCTTGCAAACAAAAGTAAACTTTTTTGGCAATCTAGAGTTAGCATGGAAATCCATCCCTCTTTCCTGAAAAATTTCCCATCTTCCCAGGCGTGTTTCTCACCAAATATTTAATTTGGCCAACACATGTTCTTCCATAGAGCAAAGCACATAAATTAACTTTATGATCAATAATATGCCCCAACAAAATGACTTAAGTAATCAAATCATATCAGCGAAAGTACCAGTTAAGGAAAGACAACTAGCTTCATGGCGCACATACCTGGCCATTGCCTGCAGTTATCAACAAATTAATTAGTTTCTCTTTGCATTCATTGAAAAAAAAAACCTTCAGATAAAGATTTTAAAAGAAAATGTTGTACAAATAGAGCTTCTCATACAAATGAACTCTTTCATAACCATCATTTTATACTGATGGACGTGTGCCAAAATGCTGGGCAAAGTATGGTCCAGGATAGATGACAACAACTCATTCAATAAACTGAAAAAACTGGATTTTAACCCAGGCATTGCATAAAATTGTTGTTCAAATCAATATATGAATAATTTGAAGAGGGGAAAATATCTCAATAATTTTATTTGATGGAATAGGAAAAAAAATAGAATTTATTACACCTTAATGCATGGAGAATAAGAGTATAAAGACACTGATATTGTTAGTAAATTACTAAATATAATTTTTGTACTTTAAATTTCGTATTGATTTTACCAATGTTCAGTTCTTTCTGAATTTATCTGGTAAGTTCTAGCAATTCAAATCTGAAAGTATACTTTCTTTTCAATAAAATTTTTATAAAAATAAGACATAAATATATATATTTTTAAAAAGAATGACAGTACTCGATCCATTGCTTAGCATGCCATTATTTAGCTCTCACATTACATGATCATAACTAGTAAGCTAATTTTTATTAAAACATTTGTTAATAATAAAGAGTAAATTACACATTTGAAGAAGAATTATTTATTAGAAATAATTGATGATTCAATGCTTTGATTATTTTTTTAAACAAATCAATAGGATTTAATATTAGTACAGTAACAATCTGTTTAATACTAAACTTTTAAAAGGAGATAAATGTTAAATTACCTGTAAATTGTATTGCGTAGAAAAAAAAAATAAATATAAATATAAGCCTTCAATAGATTAACTATTTTACGATGAGAAAAACTCATAATTATACTATTGATTGATGCCTTTAGATGGTTTTAGAATAATATTTATGATAAAGCTACCAAGATATTATGGCTTTGTTTATGCTACCCCAAGGTGTTTTGATGAAAAGAGAAAGAATAAGTTATCTCTTCTCATGCTCCCATGCTTTTGATGGTAGCCTTCTATTTCTTATTATTACTTTGAATTATATTTCACCATACTTCATTCCCATAGTGATAAACAACTTTGACACTCACAAATATGGAAAATCACTACTTATGGTGGTTTGGTGGCTTCTATTCTCAAGGAATACCTAAAAACCCAGGGCAAGAAAATCACACAATTCATCTAGTCTTATCACAATGAAAGAGCTGAGATGAGAATATGCCTGAATAGCCTGTGATGCAGTATCATCTGGCTCAGTTGTACCATCATCTGAAAAGACATTCCTGCGAGACACAGCTCAAATGCATTAATTATCATCACCTTTCTTCATCTTGAGTCTTTTTTATGCTTTCATATATATATATATATATATATATATATATATTGCATATTACCTAATCCAAGCACATTCATTTTTCATAGTTTACATTCATATAAAAATTGGTCTCTTAGGAGGAAAATATTCAAACATAAAGCCAAATAGTTTTCTGAACTTGAAAAGCAGGAATGGATGCTTTCTGCTCACATAAAGGATGAAAGAGGTCATCTTGTGTGTGGCATTACTAGATGTTTCTCTTCTTTATAAAAGAATGAAACCTTATCCATCTTGGAAAGTTGATAACAATTAGTCAAAGCACTACAAAAAATTAAAGACCCAAATATGAAAATATAATAATAAAGAGCTCCTTGTCCTTGGGTAATATCTTTTCCAAGCGACCAGTTCATTTTTGAATCACTACAAGTCATTATTTGTTGACAGGAAGAAGAAAACAAAACTTCCAAAATATAGGGATACTTTTCCACAAATTACCATCAAAATTAGTCCCAGTCTGACCTCAAACATAAGCAGTATCCTAACCAGATAGTAGTACTTTCAAAATAAAGAATACTTTTCCCCAAATTATCATCAATCACCACCAGTATCAAACTCGTGAGAAAAAACTAAGACCATGAAGCTGATTAACATAAGGTGCAAGTACCAAACACAAGGGACAAGGAGGTAGTCGGGACATTGTTTAGAACAGCTTGAGCTCAGCACAAGTTACAGCACCCTGGCCAAAGATCAACCCAGTCTGGACTCAAACATAAGCAGTATCATAAACAAATGGAATGCATAATATTGAGGTGATTTGAGGATCTCTCGAATGGCTATTTACAAGATTTTCATTGGAAGACAAAAACATAAGGATTCTAGCACAGAACATACCCAAGGAGCATCAAGTCTCATTCTACAATGCTATTGATAATTTTCAATGAAAAGCCTTCACCAAGTTCTGATGACAGTCTTACCTCCATATCACCTTTGGAAGCTCATCTGGTTTAGCCTCGGGAAGCATGGCAGCGTCATAAGCAACAATATTTCCATATAATATTTTCTCCAATTCTTTCATCCATTTGGTCAGAAGCAAGTTAACCTGCCATTACAAATGGGCATAAACAACGAGCAGAAAGGTTTTGATTACTCCATGAGTCATTCGCATTAACAGTCACCCATAACCCAAAAACCACAACCATAGGCAGAGCTTCCCATCCTATACGTTGAAGGAATATAGGCAATGAATGAAAAGCAGTAAATAACTTTGGGTTTTACTTAGGAACTGGAGTGGCATTCTAACAATGGGACAAGTAGTGACATGGTCTCCACTTTCAAGAGCATGCACAATTCAGAACAATTTTGTGTGGTTTTCACTGCTTAGGAGAAGATGACATCAAGGATCTAGTAGCATATGATGACTGGTGGTTACTTTAACCATCAGATGACAGAAAGCAAAATGCTTATTTACTCATGTTTTCGGCATGAAATTTCTGAAATTTTCATAAGATAGCCAGGTAAAAAGATAATCTTTCCAGGCAACAGGATAACATTAACAATGCAACGATATGAAATGCCAATTAAATAGACACCGTACCCCTGCTTTAGATACTCTCAACTCCACATCATGATTGTAAATCTCGTATATGTATTGCCCGAATTCAACACCTTCTTTTCCCTCTTGTTTCAATCGACGTAAGCAAAGCCACATGTGGAGTACAAGCAATGAGAATGTCATTTTAAATGTCTTCTCCAAGTTGAATACTGCATGAAAAAAGAGGATAGTAAATTCTATATGCCACACAATTGAAATGTATAGCCCGAATTCTAAATGTCTTACAGTAAAAAAGAGCATGATAATTTTCTCACCTTCATAAATGGCAGGTCTATCTACTTGTGACACAATTCTTCGGTACACCACATTAGCTCCTCGAATAGACTTACTTTGTTTACTATAAAACAGCAACAACTTGAGCACAAAACGCCTAATTCCCTCATACTCTGGCTCTTCGATTCTGAGTGGAGAGTCCGGAGCCAAAGCCAAAGAACAAGGCTTAGACCGAAACATTTTATCCAAATTCACCTGTTAAAGAAAAACAAACAAATCAATCCCCATCAATACGCTAACTTGATATCATTCACAATAACTTCAATCCCGCAGCCCCATTTTCATTCTTGTATCATTTGAACTGGATAGAAATCAATCGTGAACAAAATCAAAACTTTTCTTGACATTAGCAAAGATGCAAACTTTACCAAGTGAAACGCACACCCAGATCAAATACAATACACAAAAACCCATGATCACAAAATCATAAAAAGCTTAAGACGGTCAACAAATTAAAGGAAACCCAAAAATGGGTTAGCATTAGAATCTCATACATACCACTGAATTGCTGGGGAAAACCTTCTGTGACGAGAGAATTGGAGAAGCTGCCATTGCTGCCGCTGTGGCAGCCTTGGCATAGCTTTGGTGTGAAATAAATTTAAAGGCAGCATCTTTACTGTTGTTGTTGTTTCTGAGTTGATGAAAGAAATGAGAAGCAGCTGCTCTGCTGCATCTTGCTAACATTTTTTAGCTCCTTTCCTCTGTATGAACCAATTAACTTTCTTTTGTTTTTTCTTTTGATACTTTCCTAGTATCTGTTTTTTATTTTTTCAGACTTCAGCGCTTAAACAGCCTAATTCATTCATAAACCCTTCAAGATAAGAGATCAAAGGTGGACCCAACGCTACCATGGTTGTAAACGGCAGCATTTTGTATTTGGGCTGTAAATGGGTATTTTCCCCGTCACAAGCAAAGTTCACTAAACTAATGCGGTCCATGACGTAGTGAAAAACGCTGGCTAAACGGTATCATTTTAAGTTTTTTTTTTTTATTATTAAAATGATATTGCATGAATTTTTTTTTTTTGTGTCAAACCGGTTTTTAACTCATTTGAGTTAAACTATGATCTTGACTAGGTCAATGGAATCCTAGTATCTATTCTTAAATAGCTTTGGAACTATACTATTGTTCGCTTTAAAATGAAGCATGCTATATGTCAAGTTAATTTATTTATTTTCATTGTAAAAAAATATTAAAGTTTGGCTAACATGTTTTTTCGTTAGAATATTTTTTTTTACCATGAATTCAAAATTTAAATACTGAGATGCTGATATGTTGAATAATTTATTTTTTAAATACAGATACAATAACATATTAGATTAACACATGTTATTTATTTATTTGAGTCGAAACATTTTTAAAAAAATCTACATTAAAAAAAAAGTTTAGAACTGTGACATAGCACAATACCAGAGTCTACTGCAATACTAATTAACTTCAGTGGAAAATAACTTTCACTCTGGGTAAAAAAAAAAAAAAAAACTAGAGAAGATGGAGATGGTTGCAGGCACTTAACTTTGTCAAAGAAAGTCAAAATGGTTTCAACATTGATGATTACTAGCAATAGATAAGTATTGTTTGCAGTCAGAGTTCTTTGTTATCAGTAGTGGAGCACTGTTGATTACTCGCATGAATGAAGTGAGTAATTCTGGGCTTAGCCTTGAAGTTAGCATGGTATCCACCATTAACAAAAATCTTGTTGCGCCACCTAGGCTCCACGAACTCGCATTCAGCACCCTGCTAAAAACGAAGCCGGAAAAAAAAAAAAAAAAAAAAAAAACAAGATGAGGTGTGACTAAAAAGTATGGAGTGCAATCTTGGATATCTATCGCTTACCTGTATATCACGTTATAGAGATGGCGACATTCAAATAGAAGCAGAACAAAATTTTCAATACAATGGCAGTGAAGTATTTCTCACTACTGGTAAAACCTGAATACTGCAGGAAACCATCACTGGGCAACTCATGGCCAAACTTTCCTCAGCCAATGTATTTCCATATTTTAAAAGACATGAAAAGAATTGCTTCCATATATAATAGCACTGTTGCTTGTACAGTGATACAGACAAGTATCCATGGCTTGATAACAAATTTCTTGTACCCAAGTACTCAACACCATGGCGCTGTAGACTTCCTAACCTCACAGAAACCAAGCAAAAGATTAAGCTGGATAGTTGACCTAAATCTTCTATAAATTCAAAATTGTGATGTGCCCTTTCCGTCAAAACATAACATTACATACATTAGCTCAGCATAACTATATCGTATTGGGCACTGAATAAGCAAAATCAGAGATATTGCTGAAGGCTTTCACCACTCATGGACTCCATTTCCTTTAGAACATCCTGGGCCAGAGATTTAACAGGTAACTCCAAGTCCTCGAGCAATTCACCAAGGAATGGGATGGTTTCAGGCAGGAAGACCAAATATTCATCTTTCAGGTTATCCATAAGATATTTAACAATTCTCAGTCCTAGAATTCGAGATCGTATCTTGTCACTCCGAGTTTGCAACAATACCTGCAAAGTGACAACAAATTTGGTTCTCATTGCTTGCTTAAAGAATTTAAATAGGCAACTCTGAATTGAATGGAAGACATAAGAAAGGAGTAAATATATATCTGATGAGGGAGGGAAGGAGGGGAGGTTGGCTCAGATTCCAGGTGGGTATCAGAACATGTGAGCAGGTCAGAGAACGAGGTTCAGGCAAGGTTGGAAGCAAGTAAAAGACATGAAAATAAAACCATAGCCCGTTAATAGCTTTACCTCTTTGAGCAAACACTAAAATAAAACTATAACAATTGATCAGTTTTACTCAATTTATTCAGCAATCCAGAACAGGAAAAACTTGCAAAAAACTAATTGGAAACAAGATTAGATAACTATAAAAAAAAAACTACCGGCAACTGCATTTTTCTTTCATTGGTAATGAATAAACTCCTCCTAGATCCCTCACATTTAAGAATTTTGCTTGTATGCATATAGAGGCATATTTCCATTGGATCAGGTGATTAAGGCCAAAACTCATCTTGCATTTAGCATTTCAACAGATAATCATCCAAATTGAGGCCCACCCCAGAGGATTGACACAAATGCATGCAAAGAAAGAAAAAAAAACAGTTCTAGAGATCACCTCATGGTTCAGGGGCTTCCAAAGAAGATCAGTTCCTGCAGTAACTGCCATTTGACCTATACAAACTACCAACAATTCATCAACTTCGTTAACTGATGGGATACTTGGATGCTCTTCCAGTAATGCTGGTGGTTCGGCTATAAGCTGTGATACAATGGGCTTCAACAGAACCTACAGATTCATGCAGGTATAAATCAGTTAAAAAATGACAGTAAGGGAATGGATGCAAAAATAATTCAGACAGTCCTTAAAAGAAATTTTTGTTGGTGCATAAATGAAGGGGGATAGTACCACATTACAGTCTCACATTCAAATTACTTTGGGTACTTGATTCAACAAGAGAAAGTCCGAGTTGACAAGATCATATAATTAAAATTGAAACATAAATAATAAATTTGCTTGAACCATAATATGTTATAAAATAGGTAAATCTATTTACGTACTTGAGAATAACAAAGTACAAGTGAAAAAGTTGTACAAACAAAGGATAGAGATTTAATGATTTGCTAACCTGAAATTTTGACGAATCAAGAAACTTCCGGCTCCCAGTGTCGTACAAAAAGCATTTATGTAAAGCTGAAATGACCAAAGCCCTGAGATGCCAGCTTTTAAGTGTTAGGACACTGTTCTCTTTTATATCACTTCCAGCTTCCTGAATCTTAGCTTTCTTTTTCTTTTGAATCAAACCAGCACCTTTAGGCTTTACAATGTTGGTAAGATGCCGAACACAACCCTCTAGCAAGTACTCAAAGTAACTGACGAACAGAGACCTGCACTTTAGATGACATTATTTAGGTGCTTGCTTCAAACAATTCACTTCACATCTCAGTATTCTGATACAACAAATCCTCAATCCCAAACTAATTAATTGGGTGCTGAGAAATCAAAACAAGTAGAAAATTTGCATCTCATAATAGCATTTTTAATTAAAATGCACTTATAGAACACATTCAGAGCTTGATTCACGCAAGTTATATTTCCTTAGCATGCAATAACCAAACAAAAGTATCCTAAAAGTTCCCTAATGTTTAGATGGCCAAACATCTAAGACCAGGACCAATTCACTATAACACTAGCTGATAAAACAACAAACTTGCAGAGTCGTACAAATCCATCCAGGCAGGTGCATGTTTACGATTACAGCAAACATTAGGGAATTATTTTAGCATGAAGTTGGATTAAAAAACACATGAAAACATGTCAAGATGTCATATGAGTTGTTGACCTGGAATGATTATAATTTAGAGCACAAATATTGATTGACAAAGTAGAGATCCATGGCTCAAAGTTCAGCTACCAACAGACGAAAATAATACAAAACCAAGAGTAAGAATAAGAAATCCATGTCAAGACTGAAAGTGAAAAAAGCCTGAATAAAACATGTATATATTGACTCACCGATGATTCTCAGCAAGTTTGTTTACCAGACCATAGAAAGATATGGCCCTATCTATAACATTGTCCTTACTGTCATTTTCTTCTACATATGACTCAGCCCATTCAATACTTCTAATAAAGAGCGGCTTAAACATGGTCTCCGTAAGTTTCATTGTCAGAGCAATCATTGCATTGACAATGCTTTTCTCAACTAGATCAATATTTTGAATTGAAACAGGATGTTGACGACGAAGATCAAGAGCACGCAAGCAGAGGTCAAAAATGGTTTCATTATAACCACCAACAGATGATCTGTCCATTGTACCGACTAAGCTTCCAAGCATTTCAAAGAAAACTGCCAAACTTGAATCCCCAGCCTCCACAGTATCAGGATACATCTTCAACAACGGTGGAAGAGCTAGTCGAACCTGCATGGAAAAAATCAGTATTGACGTTACTTGAGCAACAACAGATCATAATTCACATTAATATCTGAGTTTGTCAAATCTTACAGGGATCTTCTCAGTAAGCAGCTTCCGTACTGCATCAGCTTTCTGTCTCAGTTTCATTTTTGATCCTGATGTGTACTCAGGACCATGCACCACGAGTCGTATAATATCTTCAAGATATGGATTGAGGAAACCACCCAGCTTGTCTACAACAGCTTCTAAAGCAAGAAGAATAGAGAGCATGAGAGATTCTTCAGGAAGAGACAGTGCAGCAGAGAATTTGCTAGAAGTTTTTATCACATTCTCCATTATTTGAGGAAGCTGAACAAATGCTCTTGGCCCAAGAGCATCGACTAGAGCACCAGTTGTTCGAAGGCAGCTAGAAGAAATAGCCAAGTTGTTCGAACAAATGCCTTTTGTGATAGATGGAAGGCACATGCTGAAGACAGAATAATTAGAAGAAAATCTATGGGCCAAAACTTCCAGTGTAGAAACTGCTGACAGTTTCAAGGAGGTATCTGAGTCATCCATTGTATCATCAATTAGCCGAGCAATTTCCAAACACATCTGCTGAAAAGAGTCGAGGGTACTCCCATCCACATGGAACCAATCAGTAATTGAACTTGCAATGGAATCTCTTCTTCCCTTGTGTTTCGTTTTAATTGACTCACGCTTCTTCAACGTCTCAGAAAGAAGCCCAAGAGCCTGATTGCAAGCAAAGCACAGTGAAATATGTTACTAAAGAGTCCACCATTTAGCACACAGGTAACAAGTGAGGACTTGAACGGAACATTTATATAATGCACATGCATGCCTACCCATCCACACTCATAAAACAGGTTTGACATATTCAGCACAATTTTTAGGCAAATACCTACAATAATCATTTTTTTCCTTGCATTTTCCCGTGACACTAAAAAAAAGGAACAAGGAGAGGCAGTGGAATTAACAGAAGATGTTTTCATTTCTATTTAAGCATTGGATATGTCCTTTCAGGGCCCTAGATGTCAGGTTATTGATCCAAGTCCAAAAAGAAACATAGAGATACAGTCCAAGGGGTGCGTGCGGGTGCACTAGAAACTCCTAAATACTGTTTGTGTGAAGATCACATTGCTATGCACATCAATAGTACCTTCTTTTTCACATTTCCATCTGAATTGCAAAGCAAACTAATGATGCCTCTGAAGTATGCGGAGGGGATCATAACAGCTGTAGTAGACCTCAAAACACCATGCATACACTCTTTCATTTCCTTTCTGACTCTAACAGGCACATTTATTTGTTTTCTTCTCAAATCGCTTAGTTGTGAAAGGCAAACAACGTGCTCCAAAAGTTCTTGAAGGGTTTCCTGCAGGTTAGCACCAAAAGAAATCAAATCATTTTTACTAGGTCAACATGTGTAGAATTGCTCCAGTGTCTTTCTCCTCATTCAAATACATACCAGATGATATAAAAACACAGCACAATGATAGTTACACCAGAAGAAGAAATCTAGATGACTATGCTTATCATATGAGACTGAAAAGTTGGGATGTAACGACTATGTTCAACCTTCATGCACATTACCAAGAATATCTCAGGTCAATAAACAGAAGGTGAAAGCTTCTGAGGCCCCTACATATGATATTACAGCAACTACTGAGACATGTTGTGTTTAGAATGTCCTGCAGTTCCAGAGTCAAAGGCAGGCAAAATTACCAGATGATGGCAAAATGAGAGACACAGACCATTCAAAAATTTCCTCCAAACATTACTAAATTTATGCATTAAATTTGTTTCAAGTGAAGAATCAGCAACCTGAATTTTATCTGAATCCTCGCTTGAATCAAGTTTGAAAGAGAATTCTGGATCTTCTAACTTGTGTAAAATAAATTCTGTTGCAAATAGCAATTCCATAAAAATTTCTTGGCATGAATTGCCAGCTCCTATTAGTTGAAGCAGAGGAACAAGGGAGGGAAGCCAAATCCTGCATGAATATTGCTCACATATCCGAATTGCAAATGCATACTCCCACTCTCTCTCTGCAGAAGATGTAAGATCATTTGTTTCATCAAGGAGGGAGAGTCCTTTCCTAGAAACTAAGGACCGGAAAAGAAGGGCAAGCAACGAAGCCAAGCTATTATGTTCACCCAAAGTCCTGCAGAGAAGAATTTGAATTTAACAAAAAAAAAATGAAAAGAGCTGTTAGGGATCATAAAATTTGAATGGTAAATAGGTAATACCTCAACAAGTACACGACGATTGACAGCCTCCTATGCTCAGCAATTTTGGGCAATACATTCACAAAAACCTGAAGACACAATGCAGCCCAACTCAGATAATCGGTTTCACAGCAACTACATCCAATGCACAAGAGGAGGAGAGCGCAGAGGAAAGCTAGTCTTATAGATTACCTGGAGCAATTTGTCTGTGTTGCGTGTCTCAGCCAGCCAGCAGGGGACAACTGCAGATATAAGATCCTCAAACACATGTTGTGAATGGCTGTCAATCTGTACATGTTCATGGAAAAAAACAACGATTAGCATGCAGATCCGTGCAAAACAATCTCAATAATATTTGGTTACTATTTTATTCTAAAATTTCTTTATCCACAATAAGGCAATCGAACAATAAAATTAGGTTGAAGCCACAACTTTCTCAAAAAAACGTGTTAGTTTGAAATTGTTCTACATCTACATAAATTTCGAAAGCCTTTCCTTCAAACAAATTGCCAAGTTGTACAAGACCTGTGCATATATGAACAAACCTGTGAAACAGTTGATTCTCCAGCAACGGTAAATATATCCAATATATACCCCATTATATTCTCTGGAACAACCTTTACAATGGATGATAACAGTGAAAATACATGGTTGCGGACGACTCCATGCTTAGCAGACCGGGCACACATGATCAACAATTTGATATTGATTTTATTTGTTATGTCATCCTGGAAAAAAGAAGGGTTACACCAATTTCAAAGGAACAAGCATGAAATCAAACAGGCAGAAACAGACACATCATATCTTTCCAACTGCAAGGAATTCAACATACCTTTAATGGGATTACATTTTTAAGTGAACCGATAATATCTTCAAGAACAAGTAGAAGTGTTTGCTGAGTGTAACAAATTGTGCTAGACCCAGTCTGGGAAACTCCATATGAAGCTTTGATCCAGTTTTCATCTTGGGCAGGCATCCAATCATCCGAAAAGATTTTCTCAAGAAGTTTGAATAAGGGCCCTATCAGATGCTCCCTACATTCCATTGTATAAAATTTCCGAGAAAATACACACTTCATTATATTGAATGGTAGAGCCATCAATTATTGACCATAAACTAATTATGAAGAATTAAGGTACAATTATTTAAACAGACCTGCTAGCAATATCTTTCTTGAGAATCAATATGTCAAGGAGGGAGCTTAGCAAGCATAATGCAGTTTCTACTTTACAAACCACATCACCATCTAAGGTGGATGTTTGATGTACTATAGATTTCCTTTTCTTCTTCCCGGATGCAGAACCACCTATACGACTTTCTTGTTCGAATATGAATTTGATTGTATGGACTACCGTAGAGCAGGTAATCTGCATTATCCACAAATGTGGCAGTCAAATATCACAAAAACAGTTTGTTTTTCATACAATCACATGTTCCAAACATCTCCGGGGAAAAAATCCCCAAAATAGCATTAAATAAGCTAAAGAAAGCCAAGCAAACATGCTAGTTGGCAAAATATGAGCAATCGAGTTCAAGTGGCCCCAATGTAATTACTCCCAGCTCCCTTGAGAATTTATGTCAACCATCAAGGTTTGTATGAAATTTAGATTTTACAAAAGATATACCAAATTCAATCCAACAAATGTGAAACACAGACTCTTATCTTGTTCCAACTTAGCATGTATTAATAAATATGTAATCCATAAAGCTCATGTAATATATCACATATCTATCATATGTTAAAGAACAACCCACAAGGTCATGGTTTTGTAAAACATACAAGGTCTATCACCACCAACTTCATACAACATCATACATTTCAGTTGTTATTGGCTTCATAATCAAACTCTCTAGCTACTACAAGGCTGATCAGCATACAGATGTATGTGTGCTCACAGAAGTAGCAAGAACCAACATTAAATGCAAGGCCTTGTTAGTTTAAGCACAATCCACTAAAAGAGAGGAGAAAAACTTAAGTATGCAAATAAGAAGAGAACAAACATTTAAGCGCATCAAGGCCTCTCTTGTTGCATTTTGTATATCACCATTAGCATTGCGAAACAAAATCACAAGCTCACGAAATAGATGCTCCTGCTCAACACACAAAAAAAAATAGTAAATAAAAGAAAGCATAAGGTTCTACTCTACTTCATAAAAATCACTAGGCAAACCAACTGATTACCACATTGGCCTTTCATAGATACACAAGAGAAACAAAGAACCTTCTCTACATTGAAAAATTAGAAATATTTTATGTGCACTTCATTGTGAAAGTTTCGTGGTTGCATAGAACATTTTAGAAAGATATATGCAACTGCTACAGGATATGTTTAACAATACAAATTTTTTTATTAGTTTGGACAGGTGCCTTTTCCAATTCTCTAGAGTGTCCTCAACTTCAAAAGACCTGGTCCGTCCTCCACACTCTACTTATTGCAATATTTTTGTTTAAATAATGGAAGAGTTTTCAACAGATAAACATATTTTCTCCATTTTTTCCACTGAGCAGTGAATTCCAAAAAAGAGATGGTCAATATCAATTTAATCTGGATTCTCAAGATAAATGCACATTCCCCTTGAAATGTTCAATTTGACCAACATTACCTTGAATCAACACCAGTTTTAAAATAGATAACCCAGTGACAGCATGTACACATATATTCTTCTGTTGTTCCACAACCCTACTTAAAATAATTATCACAACAATGTAGCATGACAACCAGTAATTAGTTGTTCTAGCTTCAATTTGGTGCTCTGCCAGAGCAGCCATTAAAAGTGTCTCCCTAGCAGACATCGAAGAGATAGAGCTGGGTTTTGGAGTTTTAGCTTTGTGCCCGTCGGTAGTTTCTCTTTCTGTTTTTAAGCAGGAAATCTCACCTTCCTACTTTTTAGTATTTATTCCATCACTTCTAATAGAATTTCTTTTTCTTATAAAGAAAGAATAGAAAAAGGAACCTGTTTTTCAGTTGTCAATCCACTGTATAATGGGGCACTTAGCTTCTGCAAAACAGTAATGCAAGGTTCTATAATGGCAAATTCTTCAGAAGAGAGCCCATCCAGCTGGAAGAACAAACAATAACAAGCATTAACAACAAAGAGAAGACAGAACCATTAATATCAAATTACATCTGTCCAAACAAGCTATAAACAGCTTCTTACTTGCAGGGCCTTTAATAGATAATCTTCACAAGCATGCCCCTCCAGTGATGGAGGCATGGCACAAACCTAATACAGGAAGACAATGGGATTGGCATTGGGCAAAAGAGATGATTATACCACAGGAAAAAATAATTCAAGAAACATGTCTATGCATTTACCTCCAGTAGAAGGCACAAGATCTTGACTTCGGTTTTGGACAATTTCTGGGATGACCGGTCCACCTCGAAATAATATTGACGGCGTCTTTTCAGAAGTTGAGACAGCAATGACTCAGCTTCTTTAACATGCAGTAACGCACTGCCCATTCCTTTAAGCAAAGATATAATCATCATCTGCCAAATGCACACCCAGTCAATTTTTTTTCCAACTAAGAAATCCTACTATTCAAAAGAGGACAATTATGACACCTGTACTGAGGAGTTTTAATAGAAAAACTGGAAATGATAGAACAATCAAAGACCAGTTCAAGAACGAAAAAAAAGAAGACAATAACAGGGCAAACCTTTGCAAACGAGGAAAGTTGAAGTCCAGACCCCAAGACAAAGGCAAGAATCTTTTCTTTTGTAGATTGATCAAATCTGAAATGGTATGTTAAGTAAAAAGTTGAGAGTAACGAACTCCTATTAAATAAAAATCAGCATGATGATCATGATGAGAACTATCACATCCTAAAGAATCTTATAAATTGAGCACAAACCAAAAGAGAATGATAAGAAAAATTTCTTGAGCTTCATAGCCGAGATGAAGCATTGTACTGGTTAAGAGATTAAGATATGTAAACTCTATGTCAGTCTTAAGCCTGTTTAATATGCAAAAAACAGCGGCCATCTATGCAATAGCATTTGGCGCACAATATTTAAATATCAAAGATACAGCATAAAAAACAGACTGACAAATGATTCCAGGTGCTCAGGCTATTGTTCAAAATAATTTTATAGCATAAAAAGGTTCAAAACCACAACTTCTGACTTCATCCACAAATCACTTAAAGAGATGGCAGAAGTGGAATGTTTTATTAGTCAATGGTAAACACATCTGGTCATTAAGAGAAAGGGGGAAGACTACTAGGGGGAAATGATAAGTTTTGAAGATTCAGAAGAGGCCAGGTCAACTCATGCCAAAACAGCCAGACAGGGCTGCTTCTATGTCAGCCAAGCATCCACAGGCTCACCTTAGCCTGCCCTTACAATTTACCAGCTTCTCGACATAAATCTATTGCAGTTATTCTGTGCAAAGGATCAAATTTATACAGAAAATTCAGGCATACCACCATGAGGGGAAGAAATAATACACTGGATGAATTACCTTTGTTCAACATTTTGTGGTACCAGAAGGCTATTCCTGGATGAGCCAAGCAAACAGCACAAAAACGAGGGTAGAAAATTACTGTCTGATAATATAAGCCTTTTTTGTTGCACAATCAGGCCCAATAACTCATCAAGAAAATGACTCCAATTTGCATTGTTCCCTGTTATTTATTCTGTTCAGAATATATCTGTACAACTGAGAAAGACAAGGACAGCCTATATGAAATTTAATATCACCAGAAATACCATTTTTCTTGCTTAAATAGTCAGCGCGATGTGACAGAGCAGATAACCCTTCAATGCAGCCCATGGAAGCAATCCTGAGATCCTGAAATAAAGGCATTGGTCTTATGGAATCAGACTATGAATGTATATACCGCTAACCCAGCAAAAGATTCAAATGGTAATCAGCATGTTCAGAACAATAATTAGAATGCATGAGAAGCATCAAAGAACCAAAAGGTTCGAGAAAAAACCTGGCTATCAGAGGCAAGAGGAACAAGAAGTGAGGGGAAACTGAATAGAAGCTGAAGCAGCAATCTATCGTCGGGTTCTGAGCAAAGGAATGCAAGACAATGAAGGCTCTCAACTTGGACAGTAATGGAAATGTCTGCAAGATGAAATATCCAGGATAAGAACATGTCATTGCTGCTAGAGATTCAGCTCATTCAACAATTAGACTGTCATAGAACCTCAAGAATTTACACCAACCAGAAAAATCAATCCATCAGGGAACTATTTGACAAACAGAACAGAGAAGCAAGACATAAAACAGTGCCAAAATGGTTCATGGGATGGTAACAGTCTTGATGGTGGGACCATAACAGAGTAATGGCACCACATCCTTGATCAGTGAACCGTACATGTATAACATCATTATCACACAAATGAGTTACCAAATAGAAGAAGAATGTACCACCAGATTCAATAACCAGGAATCGAGAAATATACATAACATATGGACAACTTTCTCAATGGAAAACGATACAATTGGCATCCTGAAACTAAAATCACATTATCACCTTTCTTTTTTATTACAGTTCCAGATCGAATTGCAAAAGGAACCTGACTAATCATCAATGAGTTAACAGCATGTGCAAAAACAAATTAAGTTCACTTCAACACCACCTAACTTTTCTGTTTTCTTCTGACAAATTATATTACATTCAAGGATTTCCTACTACCTATTTCTCTAATTAAACAGTTACAATGACATAATTTGAATTGTTATACAGCAATTGAAGTGAACATATTCGAACCTCCATCTCAGCCTCTGCAAACTATATCTAGTAGGATTTCTGTAGCTTCTTCTCTATACCCTACCTTCCATCTCTCCTTTTCCTGCATCTCTCCCTTCCATTAAAATTATAAATCTTACACAATCCATACAGGAGTTCATCTTTCAGTTCATGTTTTCACCCCATTATTCTTTCTATTAACAAAGGATTCAGCACAGAGTTATGCACAATATACTTCCATACTTCAAAGAAACTTGGCGGGACTAATTAAACCTCACTGAAGTCTCATCATCAATGGTCAGCGTACAACAAAATCAAGAACAGCAAATCTCCAAAAAGACCCCAATCCCACAGACAACTATTGAATTTGTGAACATCATTGGAAAGAAAACAAAAGTGAACAAGTGAATAAAATGAAAGAGAGAATGATAGCTGGGAAGAAAGACTTGATAATCAGCCTTTAAATTTAATATGTGAGAAGAGAAACATCAGAAGAAAATCCATAAATGAGCTATGAATGACTTCTAGATTAAGTAAGAATGATATATCGAGTAATGCAGTAAGTAAGCCAAAAAATTACCTTCATTAGTGTAAAAACCAGACAGAAAATCAATAGGAGAGATCTTGCATTTTGTAACAAGGTAATGAAGATGCTCCTTGAAAAAATGCTTGGACTGAGAGTTCGAGAAAAAGACAAATAAATCTGTATGTCTGCTGCTAATCAACTGCTGATTGTCCTCCTGAGAATGTAAAAATTAACATTTTCAATGATTGTCTTGTATCCAGGTAAAAGTTTTAAGGATTCAAGAACTAGCCACAAAAAAATGCCGGAAGGGGGAAGGCACCACCAACCAAAAAATATATGGCCCTACCATTGAAGTAAAAGCCTCCAGTAACCTCCAAAAGGTGCAGATTAGGATATTAATATTTAATGCCTTAAGATCGGTGTCAAACAGCTGATCTAGGAACCTTCCACAATCCCATTGAAGCATTTCATTATTGAACTGTCAGCAGGCACATACCAAAAAATGAGGGAATAGCACAACCAGAATCAAAATCAAAATCAAACTTAGGATACACAGTAAGAAACCATGTCAACCAACCTCATTCCCAGAAACAACTGCAGACTGCAGCTCCCACTCGGTCTTCAGAAAAGAAAAGAAAGCTTCAAAAAGTGCTGAGAATTGCTCACTTTCTATCATGCAAGAAAAAAAAAACAATTCTTGTCACAGCATTTCTGGAAAGCAAAAGCACAAATGATACAGACACAAAAAATTGAAAGTGATAACAGTCTCATTAAACAAGATATAAAAATGATAGTCGATAACAAACAATATGACGCAAACCAAGGATTCAGCAATAGAACTACTGTAGGTTGTAGCATTGAACTAGTAACTGAAGACTTTCAGGGCAGACAATGTCCAAGTTGGTGCCTGGCATAAAAGGGTTCAAAAAGAGACCTTCCTGTCAGACCTGAAGCAGATCCAAGGCCATGATATGGTGATATTGAATCTAAGACCTGCGCAATCCAGCGCAGTGTTCAAAAAACATGCCAATATTAGTTGATAAATAGCAGTAGCTGGCATCTTCCACATTTCTGAGGCATTTGTCTAGGAATTTACCTCAATTTGGGAACACTTGGCCCACTAGACATGAAGACTGCTTCCTACGAAAACATGTTTAAGAACCTTTACATGCTTCTTGTGAAGAGTTTAGACTGTGAATTGTTCCGGGTTCAAAACATATAATATCATAACTATGTGAAACAAGCACCTACACAAAGTGAACACTAAGGAGAAACCTCAACATGCTGATACAACTTTCCTAAGAACATTTGTACAGAGCTTTGGCAAGCACTTCTATAAGACAGTCACTTACATCATTATAATCTGCCTTCAATCCTCCTAACTGTTTCATTCCACATCAACAAATACGTCATACAGAAATCTTACTACCAAAACAGCAAGCCACTCAATAGAACATTCTTAGGGATTAGCTGTACAATCTACTTAATTCTGATGCCATCATTTCTCTACTGCTGTTCAAATTCCAGGTTTGATATTTTTTATTTTTTTTTGCAAATTTCTATGCAAGACAAGTGATAGGTCAAAAGTGAAAACAACAACTAAGCCTCAAACCCAAACTAGCTGAGGTCAGCTATATGGATCCTTTTCTCCATTCAGCCCGATCATAAACCAAATGTGAATCAATATAGCTCAAACTCAAAATTAGGTCCAGTTTGGGGAGGTGTGGAAGTTGATAGAAATGCACTTCAACAACTAGCAGTTCATACAATTCAAGGAATGTTATGAGCCAAGGGAGAGACAATGTTCTTACAAAAAAGTACAAGAACAGAAAATGTTCTTATAACAGAGCAGAAACTTACTATTCTTTGGCCTAATAAATGATTGCATCAGAACCAAGAGCAGAAGCGTCTTCGAGACAGTACAGTCACTGGAGCTGTCGACAAGCCAGGTCATATACTTACCTGGGTGCATTGAAAATGTTTCTGCCAAGCCATTAACAATCTTCATGTTGATCGAAGATATAACTTCCTGTTGTAATTTCTGCATTTTTTTTCTCCAAATTGTAACATGCAAGTATTAGATGATACAGTCATAAATCAAACTTCAAATAATGAAGTTACAGAAATGACAGCAGGAACTGAAAAGAAAAAAGAACTTCCACCTCATTTACCACAATTTTCTCAACCACAGAAACCTACTAGACACCATGAAGGGACCTAAAGGTCAACATCCGACTAACACAGTGAGATACCAATTGATTGACCCAATAGTATTAATTTGTTTCAACAAATAACATCAAGAGTTCGTGTTAAAGAGATTTAAAACTTGGCAACTGGATAATTCTTGGATACCATTCTTTTCCTTGGCAACATTAAATTATATATCCACTACAATGACGAAAAAATTGGCAGGTATGCAAAATTAAACACCACCGATAATGAATAAAATAAATTGGCTATATTATCAAGTTGAATCATGTCAGGAGAAAGCGATAAAAAAAGAGCTCGAAAAAACTTACCACCACTTCAGAGGAAACAGCGGTGAGATCATTATAAAATGGCCACTTCACTTCTTTCACTAATTCCAAGACCTCCAAATTTAGCCTCTGTGTCTGCTTGTATAACTTGGAGAAGTCAACAAATAACAAGGAAGACAAGAAGGAACCATATTGCTCGATTTAACATAAGAATAAGAGAAAAGAAAAACCTTTTGAAAAATTAGGAGAAGAGGAAACATCATGGCAGCAAGTTTCTTTGAATAATCAATCTGATCATGAAATGTTGAGACAGCAGTCTTCAAAAATGCAATTGCAACGTCATTAGCTAAAGCAGCTTTATCTGATGCACCTGCCAATGTCAGAAATGAAATAAGATTAGAAATTGTGCTAGAGCAGCTATTTGTAAGAGTAAAACTAAGTTGTTCACAACCATTAAGGTTCAAACTAGTAGTCGAGTTTCAATTAGTGGAGCAAAATACTAATATTATACATGATGCAGAATGAGGAGGCCAAATAGTTAATCAAATGTACAAGAAAAGGCATTATGAACTAGTCACACATACCTGACCTTAGGGTGCTAACACATTTTTTAAGCACGCCATCTAATGCTTTGAGAAGATCAGAAGGACTGATGATTTCAGACAATCCTTTAAGAGATAAAGCTGCTTGAACAACTGTTAGGTCATCATCACGAAGTTGGCACAATACAGCATCTTGAATGGTTACAAGCCTCTGAATCAAATGCAAGTCAAAAGAAAAATCAAATACTTTTTTTATAAATCAACCTGGAGGATGTAACATTTTGACGGACAGCATGGTTCTAGAAGGATATCACATGCTATCACATTCACCAAATCCAACCAATACAGCACATAAGAATTATTCCACTTAATCAGCATGTCCAAAAATGCCACTCAGAAGTTTTAAATTGATTTATTCAACGAACAGCTCTCCAAATATTGAAAAAATTGGGAAGTTGATAATGGGAAACTGCTAGCTAGCAATGGAATAAACCTTCTGTGTTCAAGAGGTGCCTCCCAGAAGTACATGTAAAGAGTTTTAAGGAATGCGGAATTAGGTTTTAGAGGGAGAAAAGACTAGCCTAAATGTATAAACACCATATTGCACAAAACATTATAGAAAAAGAAACAAAATGTTGAACATCACAGCTTAGCTTAAAAGGATGATCAAAACAGGCTGGCAGAAAGAACTTTGTATCAACTTAAAAAAGAAAATTGCATTTCTAGCATAAAAGTATCAACTATTCACATGAGCAGAGTATATAATTCCAGCAAAGAGTAGAATAATGCACCAAAGTAACCAATTAAGGAAAGAAGCAGATCCAATGAGGTATTGGTCCAGTACCTAAGAATTCAAGGATTAAAACTCTAGGAGTTGGAATGTCCAGGTTCAAGTATCTTTATCCCCAAAAAATAAAATAAAAATAGCTACTTATGTCAGGGATACTATAGAGAGTGCATGTATCCACCACCTTTAACAGTGGAAACAACAAGGAAGAAATAAAATGAAATGCACCAAATATTACCTTTGAATCAACAGCCATGTTTTTCAGATCAACATGTCTGTTTAAACCAGACAATGTAGCACGCCGGACCTCAGCCTGTAGGAAATTACAAAAACATAAGAAGGGTTAGCAATATGCAAAATGGAAACAACTGCCAAACATATCCTATTCTACAAATGCAATCCTAGTAGAGAATACCTTTGGATGGTGCAAAGCAAGCCAAATTTTAGAATCAGAGATGGAAGCTGACATATCCAAGTTCCCATCCAACATTTTGCAAATCTCAAAAACTGCATCATCATTTTTGGATTGCACTTTGGTGTCCTATCAGGAAAAAATGGACCAACAAAACATTGAGAGAGAGAGAGAAACACAGATAGAGCAAGAGAGAGTGGGGGAGAAAGGAAGCCAGTCACAGACCTCCAAAAACTTCTGAACAGCTTGATGAAGTTCAAATGGATAAATTTTATTAATAACCATCAGAATGTCCTTTGCCCAGCTTCCTGGGAAAAATAGAACAAAAGAGTCATGATAAGTGGCACTGTCAAAAAAATAATCATGACCCTAAATGGGATGGGTTCAAACAAGCAGCTCCAAACACAATAGAATGGTAAGAAATTGAATAGTTGCTGAACAGCCGAAAAAAGAATTAAAGTTCAAAAACTTCTTCACTGATGTGTCTGCATAAATAGGTACCCAAAAAATATTCCAGCACATGCGCAAGTAACATACCAGATTGAGATGATGGGTTGCTATTTTTCTGAGACATTTTCATGCAAGACAAGAGGACCTTTGAAACAACACGATCAACAAAATTCTTTATGGGAACTGTCTCCAATATGGATACCAAAACATGATGATATGTATCATCAGAAGAACTGTGAAAGAACAACAACAGGTTCAAAAGCAATAAGTAAATGAAGAAATACATCTGCAAAACTTTTAAAAAATCAGCACAGTTCACACCTGTTGTCAACCAGAGCTTCCAAAAGCACAGCAAGAAATCTATCGATATTGAACTCCTTAGAAAGTCCCATAAGAACCCCAGCTATTTCCCTTCAAAAAAGTACCCAAACAAAAAAAAAATAGAAAAGACGAGACGAGACAAGTTAATGAAAAAATTGACAGCCAGAATATCTAAAGTTACCAAAATACTGATACAAGAACATAGACTTAATGCAGTTTTGCAATGCTCACACATTCAAGGCAACAAAAATGTACCTGGTTTCCTTCAAAATCTCCAGTACCTTCTTTGGGAACACATCGATTGATTGCAACTGACAATTTTATTTTATTTTTGCAAAATGATATCAGTAGATAAGAATGAAGGCAAATTATGCAACAATACAACACAAGAAAAATGTTTGACATTGGAGAGCCCATTTACATAAAGGAGCCTCCACCTGACTAAGAAAGCAATTAGAATGATTCACAATATCCATCAAAATCATAATTTAAACAATGTCAACTAGTTATATTAACCAAAGTCATTAGGCTGTACCTCTCTAGCACAGTTTCAGAAACAAAGATCCACAAGCAAAGTAACTTGTTGGTAACACACACCAATGAATGAAAACACATGGAGAAATGGCAAAGAGAACTAAACCAAATCCATCTTTTTAAAAGCACTAACAGCAGCAAAAACAAAGGGCAAAATATGAAACGAACACTACACAAATTGATAAAACATCAACAGATGCAGAAATCAGCCATTGCATTGACATAAGCACGTTACTGACACAACAACATTAGATCACGAAATAGTACCTGAACGAGATTTATTAGAGCCATAATTGACAAACGAAACCATTGCAGATCAGTTGACTTGCTTGCATCTTTCTGAGCTATCTCAGCAATTGATCGCATCAAACTTTTGACAAGTTTTGGAGACAAGGAAACCTTATTTGCTAATAGACAAACAATCATCAAAGCAGCAGCCTACAAAGAGGTACAAAAATTATACACCATAAGATTAAGAGCAAGAGAGCAAGTCAAAAGAAAGAGATAACACATTGTCTTCCCTGACTCAAAAACAGCACTTTCAAACCTCACCTTATGATCTGAACCTCCTTTGCTGCCAGGCTGAAGTCCAGAAATAACAAATGGAAGGATTCTCTGCACAACATCTGTATTGACTGTAGTTATAGAACCCAATACCTCTATGACCACTGCTGTGCAAAAGCTGACAACAGACCTTGATGGCTGGAACTTCTTTGCAGGAGATGCCTGCAGCAAACCATTCTATAATTAAAACATGCACAATAAGATAGTAACCAAAAACCTGAGAGATGCAAAATAATCAAAACCCTCACATAGTTGCACAACGCCTCCAAAACTCCCATATCTCGAACACACTGCTGCACCATGACATTTCTAGGTGGCGGTGCACCTGATGCTTTTACACCATCTAGAAACTTCCATTTACCATTCCTACACCATATCCGGGATAAAAAAAAAAGAAGTGGAAGAAGAAGTCAAAATTAAAAAAAAACATCACCAAGCTATTAGTATCCTTTCAATGACTGACAAAGAATCCATCTCCCCACCTTGTATCAATCAACTGAACTATTCGAACAAATGCATGAGTATCATGGTAAGGCAATGAGCATAAAATCAAATCCTCGAAATTGTATACATGTATCCTGCAAATTCCAACCATTTTCCACATTACAAAACACAAACAGCTAAATTCAACAATAACCTTAAATTAAAACCTCAAACGATACTTACTTGTATCTTCGTATCAAGTACTCAAGTGTCCTAAGTGATGCAGCCAATTGAAGATGTCCAGATAGTAACCTCAAATATGAACTGATGGTCGAGTTAATATGCTTATTTTCCTCGCCAGTCATCAATTCTCTATCCAACTCTTTACTTTTATGACTAAACAGATCATTTTTATAGTTCTTAAACCTTTCATCCGCGCTTACAAGAACTTCCAAACCTGTGAAATTTAGCAAACAAAACAAAAAAAAAACACATTTGATCAAACAAATCAAAACATAAACTAAAATAACAATCTTCTCTCAAATGCACCATCCAAAAGCCAAAAAAAAAAAGGCCACACTTCATGCCAAATTAATTTTGCAAAAAAAACAAAAAAACAAAAAAAAAACAATTCATGACTAAGCTCTAAACAAAATGCAGCCAAAAAACTCTTTCTCGTATTTAGCAACCAGAAGACAAAAAGAAATCACACTATATACCAAATTTTCTCAAGAATAAACTAAAAAACTTTGCAACCAACAACCACAAATTCATTTTGCAATTGAAAAGAAAGCCATCTCAATAGCCAAACCCTGATCAAAATGTGGCCTAAATAAACCATCTTTTCTCTCAAACTCGACAATCAAAAACAAAACAAAAATCACACCTTATACCCGATTATCTAGACAAGCCAACAGAAAATCACGAGGCAAAAACAACCACAGCTTCTTTTAATAAAATCAATCTATTGAACAAAACTTACCTACAAACCTGTGAAATTTAAGGGGCAAAACTTAAAATATTTTACATGAAAATGTTTTCTTAATTTTCCCATGTATGTTTCATGTATTTTACAGGGAAAAAAAGTAGCCAAAAACAACCGCAGCTTCTTGTAATAAAATCAATCTATTTAACAAAACTTGCAAGTACCTACAAACCTCTGAAATTTTTACAGGCATTTGTCTGGAAAATATTTTAAATGAAAGCATTTTCCTGATTTTCCTATGTTTGTTTTTGTCCACGTAAGATTTTACCGTGAATCTTTAAACTTAATTCATTTGTTGTAAAATAATTTCATCTCATGAAGTTCCTTAAAATATTTTATATACATTAATCCACTCACAATATTATCCGATTACAACCACCACCTCATCACAACCACCTCCACTGCCACCAGCCCACCACAAGAAAAACACACACTTCATAACACAATTTCGCGCAAAACAAACATAAAACTATTTGGTAATGAAAAAAAAGTTGAATATCTAAATCCTAATTAAAAATCAACCAAAGAAACTCTCTTTTCTCTCATATTCCGTAACCTAAAGCTAAAAAGAAACACACTTTATACGAATTTGCTCGAGAAACAAACAGAAAACATATCAACAAAACAACCACAGCTTGTTTTAAAAACTAAACCCTAATCAAAATGTAGCCAGAAAACATAAAATTGAGCAAAAACAAAGCAGAAATTGGCACTTGGAGTGTCAAATTGAAGTAATTAAAGTAAGGTAGTAACAAACCTGAAAGTGCAATGTCAAGTATAGTATCGATATCAAGATCAGCAGCTTCTTTAGGATCGAATAAAATGGAGGGTCGGGTGATGGGACGTTTTTTGGACTCCAAACCAGTTTGAATCACTGACCGGATTGCTTGTAATTGAGAAGCTACACTTGTCGTCATGCCTGCTTACAAGGAGAGAGTCTTGTTAAGGAGGCGTTCGGCTAAAACCCTAGAAGAAGGTTATTGGTCTTAGGGTTTTAAGCAGTAGCGGACTGGCGGGTTTTGTTAACAGACTGAGTGAGGGATTTAGGGTTTTAGTGTTTGAAGATGGTGGGCAGGCTGTTGGAAATAGTTCTTTCTTGTTACGAACTTTTGATGGTCACACGGCGTCGTTTGTTATTAAAGGCGGCAAACTGGGACCATGGTCCGTCTGACCTGAAGCATGGGTAATAAGAAAGCCCAGCCCAACATATTT